>Ga0335076_10003868_pt1 | contig 15099 bp, 24 predicted proteins | sample Lox_Sample_25_FD_206717 | JGI IMG/M metagenome (GOLD analysis project Ga0335076, IMG submission 206717) | Soil microbial communities from Loxahatchee National Wildlife Refuge, Florida, United States - Lox_Sample_2.5 | ecosystem: Environmental > Terrestrial > Soil > Wetlands | place: USA...
GCCGCCGTCGCCCACCGGGTTACCTCTTCTTCTTGCGGAGGAGGAAGTACGCCGCGGCGCCGATCACCGCGAGCGTCGTCGGATCGGTGAGCGAGATGTCGCCGAATGGCTTCACCTGCTTGTACGCGGCGACGAGGTCGGCCTGCGTGTGCGCATCGCCGAACCCGTTGTAGCCGTCGTTGGTGTAGTGTGCGCGCTGGTCATCGGCCATCTTGCGGCCGATGGTCACCCGCGCCGCGTCGCGGATGGCGCCGAAGATGGACCCCATACCGGAGTAGCCGGACCGCGAGATGAGCGTCGAGCGTTCGTAGGCCATGAGCTACCTCTTTCGTCCGAAGAGGAAGTAAAGCGCCGCGGCGCCCGCGACGAGCATCGTCGTGGTGCCGCCCGGGATCTGGTTGGCGATGGCCTGCACGGCGTCACCGGGCCCGACCGTCGTCGGTTGCGGCGACAGGTCCGGGTGGACCACGCCTTGATCGTCGAACTGGAGCATCTGGCCGTTGTACATGCACCAGTGCCCCGGCGTCCGGTACGGATCACCGGAGGGGATCTGACCGCACGGCGTCGAGTCGTCGTAGGTCGCCCCGAGACTTGACATGCGGAGGTTCGAGCGGAGGTAGGCCATCGCTTACGCTCCTTCGCTCTTCTTCTTCTTGCGAAGGAGCAGCACCGCGCCAAGGCCGAGCGCGCCGAGAAGGACGATGGTCCCGGTGCTCGAGCCCGTGGCGACGCCCGGCGCGGCCGGCTGCTGGCCGAAGATCTTGCCGATCGCGTTGGCGAGCGTCGACACGGTGTCGGGCCCGGACGTGGTCGGCGTCGTCGCGGTCGGCGTGGTCGCGGCCGGCGTCGAGCTCGAGCCCGAGCCGAACACCGACTTGAGCCAGTCCGAGGTCGAGGTGCCCGTCGACGTCGTCGCCGGCGTCGTGCTCGTCTGATCGTCGGGCGTGCACTGCTGGCCGACCTGCGCTTGCGAGCACAAGGGGACGTCGCCGTACCCCATGCTGCGCATGCGATAGCGGCGGACCGATCCTCGGGGCGTGCGGATGTACATAGATCACCTCGTGAGTAGGTAGATGCCGAGCAGTGCCGCGCCGCCGAGCGCCACGAGCGTCATCGTGTCGGGCCCCGTGCTCACGACCGTCGGCGCGGCTGGCTGCTGGGTGCCGAAGATCTTCGACACCGCACCGGCGATCGACGTGATGTCGCTCGTGAGCGAGGTGTCCTGCTGGGGCCCGTACTGCTCGGGGTGCGCGGCCTTGTTGGCGTCCGACTGCGCCTGGGTCACGCACTGCCCCGGCGGAAGGCCGGGGAACACGAAGTTGGCATCCCAGATCTGGCCCGCACCACAGTCCGAGGGACCGCCGAGGCCGGACATGCCGCGCGTGCGGTAGCGCCGCACCGAACCACGAATGCGATTGTTGATGTACGACATGGCCTAGCCCTTCTTCTTGAAGTGACGGTAGAGGAGGTACCCGAACACGCCGAGCCCGCCGAGGATGACGTACGTCGTAGTGTCATCCGACGTCGCCGGCGGCGGTGCCGCGGTGTTGACCGCGAACATCTGCACCGGCAGATCGCCTGTTCCGCGATGATAGCTCACGGTCCTCCCCGCTTCTTGCCGAACAGGAGGTACAGCCCGCCGAGTGCAGCAGCCCCGATCGCCACCATCATCCCGGTCGACATTCCCGTTCCGGCCGGGATCTCGTCCGGCGTGGTCGGCGGCGTGAAGGTGGCCGGCGTCCCGGGCGCCGTCGCGATCCCCGCACCACCACCACCGCCACCGCCCGAGCTCGTGTCGACCGGCGCGGTCGTGCTCGAGGTGTCCGTGCTCGTGCTCGAGCTGGCCGGCGTCGGGCAGAGTGACTGCATCGCCACCACCGATCCGTCCGCGCACGTGTACGTGAGCGGCGGCTTGGGCGTCGGACCCACGAACCCGCGGCCCGGTCCGACATTGGTCGGCGGCGGAATCGGCGTCGCTACGCCCGGCGCATACTGCGCGGGCAGAAGCGGCACCGCCGAGGTGTTGTAGGACATCGGTGCCACCGGAAGCGACGACGTCGGCGAGCTCGAGTAGCCGCCGCGCACCGGCGGCGTCACGATCACCGTCGACGGCCGACCACCCGCCGTGCCCGGCGCTCCACTCTCGATGCCGTAGCCGATGCTCTGGCCGCGCACCGGCGTCGCGAGGTTCTGGCGCGACGTGCCGACGTTGCTGATGAGCCCCATGCCGACCAGGCCACCACGCGGCCCCATCGTCATCCCGGACATCGCTCGATCGCGCGCGCGCAACGCTCGAGCGATCTTGCCCTGCCGCGCGCGGCGCGCACGGCTCCCATCGGCGGCGGCAATCGCGCCGACGCCGCGGGTGTGCGCGTCTTTGTCCCTCGTGTACGACATTAGTGGTGGTGCCCACCGCCGTGATGGTGACCGCCGCCGCCACGGCCCCACGTCCCCCACGACGGGCCACCCCAGTACCAGGGGCCCTGATCGTAGCCGTCGTCGATGTAGTACGAGTCGTCGATGACGATCGGCGTCCCGTCGGCGTTCATCGCGGTGGTCGGCTGGCCGCTCGCGGTCGGCGCCGCCGGCGTGTCGGTCGTGTCGCCGAGGTAGCCGGATGTTCCGGTCGGCGCCGCGGGTGTCGCAGCAGCAGCCGCAGCGGCCTTCTGCTTTAGCAGGTAGTACGCGCCGTAGCCCAGCGCGGCGTACATGAGATACTTCTTCGTCGATGCCTTCACGGTGAGCTCCTCTTGGCCGCTTTGCCGAGGTCGTAGCCGATCAGCATCGGCAGTCCGATGATCACCGCGGCGGCCACCGCGTAGACCCACTTGTTCTCCTCCGCGTACACGTACGCGCGAAGATACGGTTGGACCTTACCCAGCCCGACGCCACCGGCCAGATTCGGCGCGGTCTCGGCGCATGCACCGGCGGCCTGGCCAGCGTTGATCTGCTTGAGCTGACCGATGTGACAGATCGTCTCTTGCAGGTACGGATCGTTGGCGATGTCGAGCGACGTCCCGAGCGCGCCCGTCACCGCGTTCACGATCGAGTTGATGTCGCCCAGGCCCGACATCGGAGACCGGCGCATGGCGATACGCTTCTTCAAGTAGCTCATGGTGTTCGCAAGCGCGTCCGTCGGCTCGAGGTTGCCCGGCGACTTGTGCCGGCGCGTCTCTCCAGGGTTTTGTTTTTGCGAAGCGCCCCGATCCAAAGCGCCTCAAGCACGCCAGCGATTTCCGCCGACGAGCAACCTCCAGCCGACGTCCTACCTGCTGCCTCCCTTCTTCTTGATGAAGCCCTTCACCACGTCGCCCAGGCCAAGCTCGCGCCACGCGAACCAGCCGATGACGAGGATGCCTCCGGCTTTCAGCCAGAAGCCGTAATCCGTGCACGCGCCCGCCTCGATGCAGGCCGTTTGTTCCTGGTTCTTCGCGACGTCCGCCGACGTCTGGATCGCGGACGTCACGACCAAGAGCAGCCCACCGACGATGAGCACCGGCCAGAGCCACGGGTGCTGCGCCGAGCCCGAGAAGATGCCGGACGTCGCGGTCGGCGTCGCCGGCATCGATCCCGTGAGCGCGATCTGCGCGAGCTGCACCGCCGCGTCCGGGTTCGCCGCCACGTTCGCGTTGGGGAGCGTCTGGCCCGGCATGAGCTGCGAGAGCAGCGTGTAGAGCTTGGTCGCGAGATCCTGCTCGTTCTGCATGTCGCGATGCGCGGTCACCACGCGCTGCGCGTACGGAAGCGGCTTCTTGATCTTCGTGATCGTGCCGGCCAGCACCTGATCGTTGATGAGCCGGAACTTGAGCCAGCCCGCGAGCGAACGCCGCATCTTGGCGAGCTCGGTCGCCGCCTGCTGCACGTCGCTCGTCGTGATCGCCTGACTCGTCTGCACTGTCATGGTGCCTGGGTACCTTCCTGTGCATGACGGAATCCGAGTTTTGGGCCAGACGAGAGAATTTGATGGCACGCCTGAACGCCAAGCTCGACAAGAGCGGAGGCGACAGCGCCTGCTGGGAATGGCAGGGCAGCACGACGTGCGGCTTCGGTCGCGAGGTCAACACGCTTCGTGGATATGGTCAGGTCGGAGGGGCGGTTGACGGCGTCCGGTACCATCTCTTGACGCACCGACTCGCTTTCGCACTTGCCACTGGCCATTTTCTCGCGCGCGGCGAATGCGTACTGCACCGTTGCGACAATCCCCCGTGCTGCAACCCTGCCCATCTGTTTCTCGGCGATCGTGCCGTCAACTGCGCCGACAAGGTCTCCAAGGGACGCCAGCGTAACGGCATCGTCCCCGGCGAACGTCATGGGATGCACAAGATGACCGAGGTGATGGTGCGTGAGATGCGACGAGCATACGCAGCGGGCGAAGCCTCCCAGCCCGAACTCGCTCGACGGTTCGGTATCCGCCAGTCCTCTGTGTGGTCGATTCTGCATCGTCGTACGTGGCATCACATCACGTAACGTCGTGAATCTATTATAGATTCACAATTCTGTAACCAGGGATAGTTACATGCAATTCTCCCTGGGTCGGCGGCACATCCGAGTCCCACGTGAACGCGAGGTACGTCGGGATGAACAGCACCGCCGAGTTCGTCGACCAGAGCGTGGGCACGGGCGTCGGCACCATGTTGTCCGGGCGCGACAGCATCGGCAGCCGTGGCTCGTTCTGGAGCAGGCGCTGGTTACCGCCGTCCTGCATCTCGTACATGATGTCGATGATGTCGGTGTCGACGACCTGATCGGGGAGCGGGAACGACGTGACCGGGCGCCACCGGTTCAGGTTCGTGGCGTTGGTCGGCGCCGTCGGGCGCCAGAGCGCCATCGGGTAGTGGGTCTGCACGAATGGGCCGTCCTGCGAGACCTGCATGACGATCGGCTGGCCGCGCGTGTTCGAGTCCGCCGACGTGAACGTGACGTGACCGTCGAGCGTACCTTCCATGCGGCGGCCGGGGATCGCGTCGATCTCTTCGGCGACAGAGCGCGGGCGGCTCTGCATGTCGCTGATGATCTGTTGCAGCTGGGTGATCACCCCGGCCTGCTGCGCGAGCGCGGCCTTGTGGGTGCGGAGGATGGCTGCGATCTGATCGGACGAAAGGGCCACGTGACATCTCCCAGTTGGGGTGCACCGCGCGAGGCGGCGTGAGCTCGGTTGGGAAACCCAACCGGTGGCATCTCGACATCACGAAAGCTCGGGTGTAGTGCCCGGCGGCGCGGTCAAGCTAACCGCCGGGCGCGCTCGATTCGCTCGAGCGAGCGCGGAGAACTACTGCACGTCTCGGGTCTGGAGACCGTCGAGCATGTACATGATGTTCTTCGTGTCGTCCGTCGCGCCGCTGTTCAGCTGGTCGAGAGCGACCACCGAGCCGATCGCGAAGAAGTCCGCCGAGACGGCGAAGTTCTGGCGAACCGGAACGACGATCGGACGCGCGAGCTTCAGGATCGCGCCCTGCTCGGGCGTGCCCAGGTTGAAGATCGACGTCGTCGCGTCGTAACCCCACACGCCACCACCGGACGGGTGGTACCAGCACGGGGCCTGGAACATCGGCTTGTTGCCGACGGTGAGCGTCCAGAACAGCTGGCTCGTCACGTCGAGGTAGTTCGCCCGACGGTTGGTACCGTCGAAGAACAGCCAGCAACGCAGCGCGAGGATCACGTACGTCTGGTCGGAGGCCAGCTGGCCGGCGACCTGGAGGTTCGTGAGCGCGAGGTTGCCGATGTTGGCGTTGCCGAAGAGCTTCGTGCTGTTCACGATCGCCGTCGACGGGTTGCCGTGGCAGCGGATGAGCGTGTCCCACACCGGCTGGTGCAGACGCTCGCGATAGCCATGAAGGCGGGGCATGTTCGTTTCCTTGAGCTGTACGTTTGATTCGGCGCCCTTGCGGAATTGCTCGGACGCTCTGGCGGGTGCCTCCCGCCACATCTCGACAGCACGGAAACTCGGAAAATCAGTGCGCGGGCGGCATCACGCCGCCCTTAGCGCTAGTAGCCGCCGCGGAAGATCCCCTGATAGATCCCACCGGCGGTGTCGTACGACGACCCCGCGGGCGCGATCTGCTTGGTGAAGCTCCGGGCCGGGACCGGCTCGAGGAACTGACGCGCCGGGACGGTCTTCATGAGCGACGTCGAGCTCACGCCACCGAGGAGATCGTTGCCGAGCTCCTCTTCGACGCCGAGCTCTTCCTCGAGACCGAGCTCCTCCTGCACGCCGTCGCCGCCGACCGCGATGTAGTCGGACAGCGCGATCGAGTCGTCGATCGGCATCGCGCCCATCTGGACGTAGTCGCCGACCGCGATGTAGTCGGACATGCCGATGAGCGACTTGACCGACGCAGGCGCGAACGCCTGGAAGATCGCGTCGAGCGCGGCGAGGCCGGCGCCGAGCATGAGCCCGGTGCGGTACTTCGCGAGCGCCCCCACCTTCTTGGTGAGGAAGTTGACGCCGACCACCGCGCCGATCGCGAGCGCCGGGGTCTGGAACGACCCGAGCGCCGAGACGCCCGGGATCATCGGGCCGATCTTCTGCACGAGGAAGCGCGAGCCGTAGAGGCCGAAGAGGGCCGGTGCGGCCTGCTTCAAGACGTCGACCAGCATCCCACCGGGGTTCCGGCGGTAGTGGCGGCTGTAGCGCCGATGCAGACGACGACGGCGACGGTGCGACCGACGATGACGACGATGCCGACGCCGGCGGCGCGGGTTCATCTTCACGGTCTTTCCGCCAGCTCCACCGTACATGAGCACGGTGGCCGACTTCCTCCGGCGCTTGCGCCGACGCGACGAGCTCTTCTTCCGGCGCCGACGACGGCGACGGTGGCTCGACTTCCGGCGGCGACGACGTCGGCGGTGCGACGACTTCCGGCGCCGACGACGGCGACGGTGGCTGGACTTCCGACGACGCCGGCGGCGCTTGGGCGCAGAGCTCCGACGCCGACGGCGACGGTGGCTGCGCTTCTTGCCGTGACGGCGACGGCGACGATGGGTACGCGCCTTGCGCGCACGACGAGACTTGCGACGACGACGGGCCATGGGGTTCTTCCTCTTCCTCTTGTGAACCCGACGCGCCTTCCTGGCCGTGCGAGCATGACGAGTACGGCGACGGGCCTTGCGACCCTTGCGACGCTTCTTCTTCCAGTACGCGGCGAGCGCGGCGGGCATCTTGCCCTTGCGCTTGCCACTGGAATGATGACGCCGAGCCTTGCGGCGGAGCTTTACCCGTCCCACCTTGCCGTGACCGCGCACGCGGAGTCCCTTACGACCCCGTTTCCCAGCGTTCACGTACATGATGGGCATAGTGCTCCTCCGGTCTCGCTAGCCCTACGACCTGGAGAAGCAACGTAGCGGGCGATTCGCTTTCCACTGGAAAGGAACGCCCAACTTCCGTCAAGGGTCGATCTGCGTCTTTGTGCGTCGAACCGAGATCTCACCCTGTGGTTTTGGGTGGTTTCTTCGGTCCGTACACGCCGCCCATGCCGCCGACGCTCGACGCGCGCGGCTGTTTTGGGTGCGGTGTCGGTGTCGGACGGTCGACGGGCGTGTCTTCTTGCTCGTCGAGTTGGTTGATGTCGACGATCACGGACGGAGGTTGCTTGGGCGGGATGTGCACGGTCTGCTGCACCGCGAGCTCGGAGACTTCGATGCGGCGGAGCTCGCGCACGGGCGTCAGATCGAGAACCGTGTCGAGCTTGCCCTCGGTGCGCGAGATCTGATTCGCGATGGCCTGCATGGTGATCGTGATCTGCTGGTGCGCGGCGATGTCGGCGGCGAACCCTTCCTTGATCGCCTGCGTGCGTTCGGAGTCGCCATGCGACCACTTATCGATCAGCTTCATCGAGATCTTGAAGCCGACGTAGACGATGAGCCCGGAGATGCCGAGCTGGATGATGATGGTCTGCCAGTCCATGCGACGCCTCCTGGTACAAGCTAGCCGTCGATACCTCGCGCGAACACGCCGAGTCCGCCGCCCCATGACATTGCGAGCACGTCGCGCTTGTCTTGGATGACGAACAGGCACTTGCCATCGGGGGTGGTGTAGAGCTCGGGAAGCGGCGCCTTGCCTTCGGCCTCGACCTCTTCGCCGTCAGCGTCCTTCACGCAGAACCCCAAGCACTGGCCGAGGAGCACGAGCGCGCCGACGTCGCGAAACTTCTCGGGGACGTCGGTGTCCGGCTCGTCATCCTTTATATAGGTCATGACGCCAGCATCGTGCTCGTGGATGTAGTCGACGGGCTTGCGTGGCTTCTTGAGCGTGGCCGGATCGACCTTGCCTGAACGGTAGGTCACCCACTTCGCCTTGCCGGCGAGGCGCATGCGCTTGGGGATCTTGAACGACGCTGGGAACGCGCCGACCTTCTTGGGCGCGTAGCGATGGAATTCTTCGTACTTGTCGCGTGCGGCGTCGAGCTCGTCGTCACCATCGTCGTCGTGGGGGTTCTTGCGCATGGTTGGGTTCGAGATGAGTTCGCTTGGTGTGTCGTCGTCGAATCCCTGCGTGATCATCTCCATCGTCTGGTCGAACGGGATGCCGATCGCGTCGTTGGTCTTCATGACACGGAACGCGTGCCAAGCCTCACCGATTGCGCGGTCGAGCGCCACCTTCGCGTTTTCGAACGTCATCGGTTGCGGCTGCCATGTGGTCGACATGGGTAATTGCCCCGCGCGAATCGCGATCTCTTGTTGCGCGTACGCGTATCGGAGCGTGATTCGATACACCTTCCCAATGACCTGGCGTTCGTACCAGCCGACGCTCCATGTCACGCCGCTCCGTTCGCCTCGACTCGTGTAGTAGAAGGCACCCACGGAGATCGTGTACGGCGAGGGCTCGATCGTCCATGGGTCATTGATGCGTTGCGCATTCATCTCGCCGAGCTCGAGGAGCTTCCAGCCCTGCTCGAGCGCGATGTCTTGTGCCACCTGAATCGATGACGGGTCCGGATCGTTGATCGCCGCCCAGAACACCTGGAGCGCGTCCTCCTCTGAGCGCGCGGGATTGAGCTCGGCAGGGAACGAGAGTGGCGACTCGACGGCTTCACCACGCATCTGAGACGCCCAGCCGTGCACCGCGGTGTGCGGCTTCTTCTCGAAGATCCTCATCTTGACGTGTTCGAGCGTCTCGCCTGCGGCGTTGGCCTTCTTCATCTGATCGAGCGCCCACCAGAGCTCATCCACCGCATCGGTGCGCGCCGCTTCTCGGCTCGGATACCCGACAGCCGACAGCCATTCCCACTGGTGTCCGTGGTACTGGTAATTCCAACGCACGCGATATTGCTTGGGCCCACGCTCCTGGACCTTCCATTCGCCGCCGTTCCATTTGTTGTTCTCGTCGCGGAAGTAGAATGTTCCCATCGAAGCGTAACGAGCGATCTCTTCTGGATCGAGGTCGAGGCGAGCCTGACGCTCACCGAGCTTCCACAGCTTGAAGCCGTGCTCGAGCGCGATGTCCTGCGCGACCTCTGTCGATGATGGGTCTGGGTCCACCATCGCATCGAAGAACGCCTCGACTGCTTCCGCGTCCGTCATCGATCACGCGTGCGCGGGCTTCTTGAACTTGGTGTAGAGCCAGTACGCTCCCACCGCGAGCGCGCCCCACTTGATGTACTTCATCAGGTCGAACGCATCGCCCACGACATCGATCGCCGTCTCGCCCGCGGTGATCACGACGTCGACGATCTTCATAACGACCGCCGAGACCTGATCGAACCACTGCTGCGCCTTGTCCATCCACGACACGTTGCAGTCGAGCACCGCGCGCGTCGCGAACGCCGCCGACGCCACCACGAGCGAGGTCGTGATCCACGTCTTGAAGTTGGGGCTGTTGATAACCGATGCGCCCGACGCCTTGGCGTTGGTGACCGCCTGTGCGTACGGCGCCATCTGCTGGAGCTTGGTGTTGATGTCGCCGAGCGCCTGCGAGATCACGTCGCCCGAGTCAGCCGTCGACGGCGGCGCGAACTGGAGCGCGACCTGTGCGTCCGAGAGCGTCTTCACCACCATCGAGATGGCGTTGTCCATGTCGGTCGGCGAGAAGTTGCCGGTCGGGTTCCAGTTCTGCGCGATGTTCTGCCACGTCGCATCGAGCTTGGCGGTCGCGGCGTCGGCCTGCGCGATACAGCTCGGGTCCTCGCCTTTCTGCGTGAACACGTTCGCAATCGCCTGTGCGGGCCCGAGCCCGAACACCGTCCCGAAGATGTCGTCGGCGAGACCACCGAGCCCGTGGAGCGATGGCTTGCCCTTCACGACCTTCGCCGCACGCGGCACGTAGATGACGCGACGTCGGCGAACGAGACGATTGCCGATGTAACTCACTTGGTCCCTGCCTTCCATGCCACGTACGCGATGCCGAGCGCGAGGGCGATCTTGCCACCGGTGCCGACGTCGATCGACCCCAGGCCCGAGAGCGCCGAGGCGCGCGACGCGATCCGTCCTTCGGGCATCGCGCCCGAGCCGACTTTGACTGCGTTGGGCGGCAACTTCCACGCGGCCTGCTCGGGCGTCGCGCCGAGCGCGCTCTTCATGAAGGTCTTGGGCGGCGATCCGGCGTGCGTCCCCGACGGCCCCGACCCCTCGTAGTAGTCGTACTGCCGCGTGTCGTAGTTGTAGACCGAGTACCGCACGCGCGGCCTACTTCTTCTTCCGCTTGAGGAGCTTGTACGCGAGGTACGCGAGGCCCCCGTACGCCGCGACGTTGGCGACCGTCGGGCCGACGATCGGCGAGATCGCGGTGACAACGTCGTCGACGATCGGCAGCCCCGACATCGCCGCCGCCGAGCCCGAACAGCCGCACGTGCCCCCGCACTTGCAGCTGATGCCGTTCAAGGGCTCGGGCGCCCCCGGCGCGGGAAGCACGAGCGTCGGCCTCGAGAGCGACGTGCCCTCGAGCGAGCCGAGCGCGACGGTATCGGCCGCGCGCGACTGCGGCGGCGCCGAGTTGCGCCCCGACCAGGTGATGAGCGGTCCGCCCGACCGCTGATAGAGGTACCTCATCGTGTTCTCCTTCTTACTCGACCGTGCACTTCTTGGTCTTGCCGAACCCCTGCGCCACCGCGACCGGCACCGCGACCAGCGGGATGTACTTGCCAGCGGCACCATAGAAGAGCGCCCAGAGGAGCGACCCGGTCCGCTTGTAGCCGTGGTAGACGAGCGCGATCCCCGCGGCGGTCTTCACGGTGTCCGAGCCGAGCGCGTCGGACAGGCTCGGCGAGCTCGAGTTCGAGCTCGCGGGCGTTGCCGTCGTCGTATCGTCGCCCACGGCGATGTAGTCGCCGGTCCCGATCCGACGACGTGCGGCGAGGCGTTTGGCGAGCGGGCTCACTTCTTGCCCTTCTTCTTCGACCCTTTGTAGAGGTAGTAACCGATGCCGCCGGCGATGCCGAGCGCGGCCATCTGCATCGTAGTCGACATGTTCGAGAACGCGTCGCCGATGCTTGAGGTGAGCGACTGCGGCGTCTCCTTGCCGGTGATCGGATCGTACGTGGTCGGCGTCGAGGCCGGCGACGGCGAGGCGACCGACGACGAAACGCCGAGCGCATCCGCCATCGCCGAGAGCATCGGCGTGATGTTGAGGACGCCGCCGGCGACCGCCGAGCACGACGACAGGTTCTGGTTCGCGAGGAAGTTGCCGAACCCGAAGTTGCCGGTGTCGGCAGCCTTTGCCTTGCCCTGGATCGTCGTGAGCAACGCCAACGTGCCGGGACCGATCGCGCCGTCGACGGCGATCTTCGCGGTGCCGATCGCGTCGGCGACGCGGTTGGCCTGGCGCTGGAGCTCCTTGAAGTTGGCGAGCGTGCCCGAGTCGTTGGGCTTGCACACGCCACCGACCGACGAGAAGCCGGCCGTGGTCGTGTAGCCGCCGCCGGGGCTCGAGCTCGGAATCGGTGAGACCTGACCGCCCTGCGTAGCGACCTGCGTCTCGGGTCCGGTGTCGATGGTGTCAGTGGACGCCGGCACGTTGATGACCGGCGCGTTCGGATCGACACCGGTGGTCGGAGCCGCGCACGATGAGCTCACGCCGACCGAGCACAGGAAGTCGCTCCACGCGTCACCGAGCGACGCCGGTCGATAGGCGCGTGCGCTGCCACGGATCCGCTTGTTGATGTAGGACATGACGTTCTCCTAGCGCTTCTTCCTGAGGAAATACCAGAGCGCCGCGCCCGCCGCGGCATACGTGAGCACACCGCCCGGAACATCCGGAAGGCCGAACGGCATGGTGTCACCGGTCGCAGCGATGTCGTGCGTCGTCACCGGCGCAACTTCTTGCAGCGAGGCGCCACGCGCCTTGGCCGCGATCACCGCCGTGATGATGTCCGACCACGCCCACGACGTCCACGACCTCGAGCCGAACAGGCCCGTGAGTGCCGCCGACGTCGGCCGATCGAGATACCCCGTCACGATGAGGTTCGCGCCCATCTGGTTCAGCACCGCCTGGAGGTGCTTGACCAGGAGGATGATCATCGGGCTCTTCGGATCCGTCGTCATCGCGGACGTGAAGAGGTATGGGATCATCATCGTGGCGTTGTAGTCGCCGACGCCCAGACGGAGGAGGAGCGTGCGCCCCGAGACTTCGGTGTTCATGGAGAGGTCGCTTTCTTCTTTCGGAGAGCCAGAAGGAGAAGTGCTCCGCCGCCGAAAAGGGCGACCGGCAAGAGCCACGACGAGCCACTCACGACCGTCGGCGGCGGCGGAGGCGACGTGCACTCCTTGTTCGCGACCGCTGCGCCCGCCGCGCCCGCCGCGGCACCGGCTTGCGCGCCCTTGGCACCGCCGGCAGCGACGCCGATCGCCGCGCCACCGACCACCGCGCCCGCCTGACCTGCCGTGCCGGTGAGAAGGTCGCACGCGAGCGAGCCCACCTCGTCGACCGCGTCTTTCACGGCGTCGATGATGTACGCCGGGATGTGCGTGATGAAGTTCCAGACCTGATCGTACCAGTGCCGATCGATCTTCCTCCACTCGAGGTTCAGGACGTACGGGTTCGTCGTCGAGTCCCACTTCTTGGTCGGGTCTTTCGCGGCGAGGCGCATGTACACGCCCCAGTCCTCGTTCGTGTTCGGATTCGTCGTCGACACGACCGGCGTGAAGTCGGCGTAGTCGACCGTGGTCGTAAACGGCGTGCCGCCCGCGGGCACACCGAAGTCCGCCGGACCATCACCGGGCGCGGTCGGGATCGCGATCGAGTTGCCGTTGACCGTCGTCTTGATCGTCGGCTTCACCGCGTACGACGAGTTCATGCTCGACGGCATCGCCGAACCGAGGAAGTCCGCGAACCGACCGTAGGGATGCCCTTGGGTCGAGTCGGTGTCGGGGCTGTTCGAGATCGCCTGCGCGATGGCCGTCGCCCAGTCCGCCGGAAGTGCGCCCGTCCAGTGGATCGTGAACTGCGACGCGCCGAGCGGGATCTTGAATGAGCCGACCTGCATCCACGGCCCTACGCCCGGATCGTCGGCGCCCAGGAGCGGATACGTGTCCGACGGCGGCGGCGTCCCGGTGTGCACGACCGTCGTGGGACCCGGCGCGAGCGACGGCGTGCAGGTCTGGCCGGGCTGGAGCCTCTGCCACGCGTTGTTCGTGAAGATGAACTGCCCGTCGGCCGAGCACGAACCTTCGACCGGCGTCGTCGAGAGCTGCACCGCCTGAAATGGCGTCGCCATCACCGCCGTCGCGTCACCCATCCCAGCTCGGCCGTAGCAGCCAAGGCCGACTTGACCGGTGCGCTTGGGGCGCCCACCCGTCTGGCCGATCTTCACGAGCTCGGCGACGATGCCCGTCGACATCGCGCGCGCCAGGCCGTTGTGAAGCGCGGTGGCCGGCGGTTGTCCTTGCGCCTGGTAGCGCTTGGCGATCGTCTGCGTGCGGCTCCACAGAGAGCCATCGATCGTCCCGAGGATCTTCTGGAGCACCTTCTTCTGGTGCTTCTTCGGCACCTGCGCGACGCGCGAAAGGATCGCCGCCGCCGCGTTCTGGCCGTACGCCTCGTAGGCCGGGTGAAGCCCACCCGGCGAACGAACCTTGGAGCGTGCCGTGTACGCCATGACTACTTCTTCTTGCGAAGCAGGAGGTACGCGATGCCGGCGACGGCTGCCACTGGCAGGAGCGTGGAGGCATCGACACCGGAGAGTGCGTTCGTCGCCGGCGAGCCGGGCGCCGCGGGCGAGCGGCGGACGATCGTGACGGCGCGACCGCCACCGGGCAACTTCTGCTCGGCGACGACCTTCGGGCGCTGGTTGAGATCATGCGGCACCGGGATCATCACCGTGCCGCCCGGCGGCCACTTCGTAGTGAACGTTCCCTGCCCGTAGCCCTCGTCCATCACGTACTGCGGCACGGCGTAGCCGCCGGTGCCGACGTTCGGCTGGTCGTAGGTGCCGCGCGGCATCTGTTTGGTGACGAACGCCTGACGCTGGATGCCTTCGTCCCGCACGTTCTGCGGAAGTGCGAAGCCGGGATCCCAGGGCGGTGGAAGGTTGTAGGGCATGGGGTTCCTTCTAGGCCGCGATCGGCCAGCTTTCGGCCGCCTTCACGCGGCGGAGCATCTCGGGGGTCTTCTCGGCGGCGACGAAGTCGAGCACGATCTTCTGGCGCGACCTCGGCTCGAGCGCGGTCGTGAGGACGTGGCTGTACTGCCGCCGGCCCTCGTAGAACATGTCGGAGAACGCCACCGTCTCGTAGCACGCGTAGCCGCCGACCGAGAGGATCGCCGTCCCGAGCCAGAGCGCACCGTCATCGCAGTCGATCGACGGCCGATGCCCCGACATCATCTGCTTGGACAGGACCGACGGATCGCGCACGAGCTCGACCGTGCGCGGGTCGCGCATGTACCGCGTGTGCTGGATGAGGAAGTAGAGGAGCGCGAGGTACTCGCTCGTGTAGTCCTTCGAGTCGAGGCCCTCGCAGATCGACTCGGCGAGCTGGCGCGTCGCGAAGTCCGACTGAGCTCGCACCGCGGCCTTCCGCATGACCGAGATCGTCTGCGGTGCGCCGAGGTAGCCCACCCGCGACGTCGGCGGCTGGTCCGGCAACCAGAACATGCGTTCGCCTCCGCCGTACGCGGATCCAAGAGGGTACTGGGTGGGGCGTCGCGGCAAGGTGTGCCTTCACCCTGGA
>Ga0335076_10003869_pt1 | contig 15097 bp, 16 predicted proteins | sample Lox_Sample_25_FD_206717 | JGI IMG/M metagenome (GOLD analysis project Ga0335076, IMG submission 206717) | Soil microbial communities from Loxahatchee National Wildlife Refuge, Florida, United States - Lox_Sample_2.5 | ecosystem: Environmental > Terrestrial > Soil > Wetlands | place: USA...
GTAGCGTCCACAGTTTCCACAGTCAAATTGTGCGTTCAATGAACGACGTGAACAATGGGACGAGCGGCCCAACTGTCGATCATCAGACTGAACGCTGTGGACAGGCGGAGCACCGCCCTTTCCGGGTTCCGGCCGAGGTTCCGGTGGCATTCCGGGCGCCGTCGCGGGACGACGGACGTGCGAGATTGAACGCCCTCGGGGTCTACCGAGGTGACCTACTCGACGATCGCGGCCGCCATCGCCTCGAGTCTCGTGCTCGACCCGGTCGCGTCCGCTGTGCTTCCCGGGGTCATGGCGCTCGTCGCGATCGCCATCGTGCTCCGGCCCCTCGCTCCGTCCTGGCTCGCCCAGGCGCCGAACGTGCTGTCGCGCTGCGTGTGGCCCCTCCCGCCGTCGCGCTCTACCTCCTCTTCCGGATGCTCTACGGCGTCGCTTTCTGGACGACCGGGCGTGCGCTCTTCCCCATTCCCTGCCGGACCTCCCCACCTTGTGGGCGTCTTCGCTCTGGCCCGGCTCGCCCTGGACGCTCGCACTCGTCGAAGTCGCTTCGTAGTCCGCCCTCGCGCCCCGCCTGTTGAATACGACACCGATGAAGGACAGCGGCAGGACCCCTGGACCCGAACATCCGACCGTCCTCGTCGCGGACGACGACATACCGCTGCGCCGCGCGGTACGCGAGGCGCTCGATGCGGCCGGATTCGTCGTCGTCGGTGAGGCGAGCGACGCGGCCGCGGCGATCGGCGCGGCCACCCGCCTGCGACCCGACATCTGCCTGATCGAGATCGAGCTGCCGCTCGAGGGGCTGAACGCGATCGGCAGGATCGCCAAGGCCTCCCCCGACACGCTGATCGTCGTCCACAGCCGCTCCGACAAGCCGGAGGACGTGGTGACCGCGTTCACGCGCGGTGCCTCGGGCTATCTGCTGAAGGGGATCACCGGCGAGCGGCTCGCGTCGACCCTCCGCAGCGCGTACCAAGGGGAGCCTCCGCTCTCGCGATCGCTCGTCCCCTATCTCGTCGACGAGATCCGCCGCGGCTCGATTCGTCGGCTGAGGCTGCCGGACGGCGCGGTGACGCTTACGCCTCGCGAGTGGGAGGTGGGCGAGCTGCTGCGCGAGGGACGTTCGACCAACGAGATCGCGGCGCGCCTCGGCGTGTCGCCCGTGACGGTGCGCCGCCACGTCGGCCTGCTGCTCAGCAAGCTCGGCGCGAGAGACCGGGAGGCAGCTGTCGACCTGCTGCGCGCCTACGGCCGCAGATGAGGGCCGCGGCGGCGCCGATCATGACCTGAACGGGACCTGGGTCGAAGTGGACCAGGACCTCCGGGAGGGGCCGCTGGGCGTGCGATACGGCTGAATGCACTCGACAGGCACGTCCTGCGCAGACGGTCAGATCTCCTTGGGCCCTTCCGGGTCAGGACGTCGATTCGAGCGCGAGAGTCAGGGGGCGTGCCTGTCGTACCTTTCGCGCCACCGAGGAGAGGTGACGGCGGACGGTGACGTCCGAGAGGGCAAGCTCGTAGGCGATCTCCTTGGGCGTCATGCCTTCGCGCGCCCGGGACATCACGTCGGCCTCGCGGCGGGTGAGCCGTAGCGGCTGCCCGTCGACCGAGGTCTGCTCCTGCGTCCCGCCGCGCAGCTGCTCGATGAGGGTCCAGACACCGGCCCGTGGGATGACGGAGTCGCCGCTGAGGGCGACCTCGACCGCGCGGGCGAGACCGCGGGCACCGAGCGTCTCGAGCACGAAGCCGGCGGCACCGGCGTGAACCGACGCGAGCAGCGCGTCCTGGTCGAGCTCGGGGGCGATGACGAGCACCGCGGTGTCCGGGGCCTGTCCCGTGATGCGGCGGACGGCGAGGAGGCAGCCGCCGGAGATCTCGGAATCGACGAGGACGAGACCCGCCCCGTAGAGCTCGGCCGCTTTGACCGCTCTCGAGGCGTCCTCGACGTCTGCGACGACGTCGATGCCGGCGCGCGCAAGCACGCTGCGCCGCGCCGCGCGGACGAGCGCCTGGCCGCCCGCGACGACCACCGCGCGCGACCGCGGACCGGTCTGCGCGGCGGCCGAGTCCCGAGCCATCGCCTGATATGTGGGAGAGGGATCCAAGTGCCGCAGTGCCGCTCACGCCACCCCGGTCGAGGCAGCTGGACAGCCGCTTTCAGAGCATGGACTTCGCCCTATCCACGGGCAATCCCCCGGCGGGGTGTCCCCCAATTGAGTGAGCGGCCGGGGCGAAGGTCCCGGCCGGACCAGGCCTTCGTCCGAGCGGACCGACGGCACAGATGCCGAAAACCGACGACCGGAAGCGGACATTGCACGGCATCACAGACGGTGAGGTCTCCTCGGGCCCCGCGGGTCAGGACGTCTCACTCGAACTCGATGCCGTGCACGGTCCGCGCAACCCTCGCTCTAGGATCCCGGGATGGCGCGGGCCCTGCAGCGCGGCGAGCTTCGCTCGGCCTACGAGCGCTCGTTCGCGAGCGGCGCCGAGGAGCGGCGCCTGATCGGCGCGATCGCCTTCGCCACCACGTTCGGGTTGACGCGGCTGATCACACATGCCATCCGCGACGGGAGAGGGCCGTTCCGCAACATCACTCCGGGCGGCCGGCATATCCACCACATGACCTTCGGCATCAGCGGGTTGATCGTGGTCGGCTGGGCCTGGCTCAACGAGATCGGCATAGGCGGCCCGTCCGGCGCGTCTCGGACGACCGCGACGGTCTACGGCGCAGGGGCGGCGCTCACCCTCGACGAGTTCGCCCTCTGGCTGAACCTGCAGGACGACTACTGGACGAAGCAAGGGCGCGAGTCGATCGACGCCGTCGTCGGGTTCGGCTCGCTCCTGACCATCGCCGCGACCGGCCACCGGACGGCGGCCGAGCTCCTCCGCCTCGGCCGGCGCGCCCTGCGCGAGACGTAGCCCGATCCGCCTCTAGCTGTCCGACGACTCCCACGCGAGCCGGCCGGCCGCCTCGAGCGGCGCGGCTTCGGCCGCGTCTGTGACCGTCGTCCGGAGCGGTATCTCCTTGAGGAACCAGGAGAGCACGAACGGCACGAGCGCCAGCGCCATCCCGAAGAGGAAGACACCGCTGAGCGAGTGGGCGAAGGCCTGCAGGACCACGTCGTGCACTCTCGGCGGCAGCTGGTCGATCTGCGCCGGATTGAGCTGGACGCCACTGCCGAGATGCGCGGTGACTCGTTGCGGCAGGCCGGCCAGCTGATCCGAGAGCCGCGTGGCGAAGATCGTCCCGAACAGCGCGACGCCGAATGCGCCGCCCATGCTGCGGAAGAACGTGGCCGACGAGGTCGCGACGCCGATGTCCTGCGGCCGCGCGTCGTTCTGGACGGCGAGCACGAGCACCTGCATCACGAGACCGAGCCCGACGCCGACGACGACCATGTACGCAGAGGCGACCCAGGGAGGGGTGGCGACCCCGAGCAGCGAGAGCAGAAACATGCCGACCACGAGCACCGCCGTGCCGGCGATCGGGAACGGCCGGTAGCGGCCGATGCGGCTGATGGCGCGGCCGGAGAGGACCGCCGTGACCAGCAGCCCGGCCATGAGCGGGATCATCCGGAGCCCCGAGCCCGTCGGGCTCGCGCCGTAGACGATCTGCAGGAAGAGCGGAATGAAGATGATCGCACCGAACATCGCCATCCCGATCGTGAAGCCCATCGCGTTCGCGACGCTGAAGATGCGCGAGCGGAACAGCTGCAGCGGCAGAAGCGGCTCGGCCGCCCGGTGCTCCTGCCAGACGAAGAGGGCGAGCAGCGCCACTCCCACGATGCCGAGCCCGATGATCTCCGTCGAGCCCCAGGCGTACTGGGTGCCGCCCCAGGTGGCGAGCAGGATCAGGGCGCCGACGCCCCCGCTGAGCAGCGCGGCGCCGAGGTAGTCGACGCGGTGCTGCCTGTGCGGCGTGTGCAGATGGAGGCGGGTGCTCACGATCACCACCGCAACGATGCCGATGGGCATGTTCACGTAGAAGATCCACCGCCACGAGATGCTGGTGAGGAAGCCGCCGAGCAGTGGGCCGGCCACCGACGCGAGCGCGAAGACGGAGCCGATCAGGCCCATGTAACGGCCGCGTTCGCGTGGTGGGACGATGTCGGCGATGATCGCCTGCGCGCCGACCATGAGGCCGCCGGCCCCGACTCCCTGCAGCGCCCGGAAGCCGATCAGCTCGGCCATCTCCTGCGACAGCCCAGCGAGCATCGAGCCGGCGAGGAAGATCAGGATCGCGACGAGGAACACGGGCTTGCGCCCGTACATGTCGCCGAGCTTGCCGTAGATCGGCGTCGAGATCGTCGAGGCGAGCAGGTACGAGGTGACGACCCAGGAGAGGTGGTTGAGGCCGCCGAGGTCGCCGACGATGGTCGGTAGTGCGGTGGAGACGATCGTCTGGTCGAGCGCGGCGAGGAACATGCCGAGCATCAGCGCGATGAATACGGTGCGGAGCGCGGCGCCGGTGAGCCTGTCCTCTGCCTGCGCGTTCACTCTCCGAGGGTACTCGCGACGTTCCCCGGCGGGCGTTGGTCCCGGATTCGAAGGGGAGGCTCGCCGTCATCGACGTCGGGACGAGGAACGTGCGCACGCTGCGGAAGCTTCAGCCCGGCCCACTCGTCCTGTCCGAGCGGCCTCCGGCGAGTCCCGATCAACGGGGTGAAACCGCCCCTGGTTCACGGCTGCTGCTACGCGGGGCCGTAATAGAGTCGGACTCCGATTCTTAGTTGCAATCAGCACGTTACGGTGAGACGCTCGCCCCGGGGCATCACGTCACGCCAAGGAGTTCTGACGAAGAGTTTGCTTCGGGGAGCAGCGATCGCCACCGTCATCTGCTCCGCAGCAGTCGGGACGACATCGCGTCCGCGGGCGGCGCGGGCAGGTAGTTCCGGGCCGGAAGCTCGTATCGTCGAAGTGGGGCTGCAACCTCGGGTCGTGGACTACGGGCCTGCTCGGGTGTCAGTCTCGGGAATAGCGGCGGGTTCGGTGAGCGTGCGCCTGCTGGATGCAAACGACCCGGCCGGCGTGGCGTACCGCTGGGCTCCCTACCGGTGGCGCCGCCTCAGGCTGGTTCGGGGCAGGTGGAGTGGCGTTCTCGCCGCCCCGCCACTGCGCGGGCTCTATCAGCTGCAGTTTCAAGTCCGGCAGCCAAACCGACTCCTGCAGTCACCACGCTGGCTGCTGCGGGTGCTGCCGCCCGGCACGCTCAGGCGCTCGGCGGTCCTCACACCTCTCGCCGTCGTCCGCGACTACGTCCGCGATCTCCCCGGCACCCAGGTCATCGTCTCTGAGCGCCCGTGGCCGCAAGCTGCGTACGACCATCGTGACCCACGACTCCAGCGGGTGTTCGTGATCGCCTACGCACCCCTTGGCGACACCACGCCCGGCGCACAGCGGGGCCTGTTCATCACCGCGTTCCGAAACGGCTATCACGGCCGCTGGCGACTGCTCGAGGCAACAGTCAGCCCGCCCGACTGACCCACAAGCGCAGCCTCGCGGCGTCAGTTCGGGCAACCTGTCCGCCGTCTGGAGGCACTCCTGAGCACAGCCGGTGGAGGATCCGTCGTCGAGCGGCTGTCCTCCGCCGCCTCAGGCGCCTCCCCGCGGCGTAAAGTTTCAGCGTGGACGTCACCGCCCGCCTCCAGGGAGACGCCCCCGTCCGCAGCGACAAGATCGCCCAGCTCCTGCACGAGATCGAGGCGCTGATCGCCGACGACGAAGCCGCCGACCGGCAGATCACCGGCGGCTGGCGGACGTTCGGCGACATCCTGGCCGCCGCCCACGTCCACACCTGGGACGCCTACAGCGTCGACCTCACGAACGACGCCGCGAGCTACAGGCGGCTGTCGCGCCGGCAGCAGGACGCCGTGAAGCGGGTCTTCGGGACGATCTACCGCGCCGAGTCCATCGTCGACGACTGGATGGACCGCATCGTCGCGGCGCTGCCGCGGCAGCCCGAATACGAGTCGATGCGGGCCGCGCTCCTGACGCAGGAGCACGACGAGCGGATGCACCGCGGCAGCCTGCTCCGGGTCGCGACAGAGGTGCTGGGCATCGACGCCGCCGACGCCGACAGCATGGCGAAGAAATACAACAACTTCGTCGCCGAGATCCTCTTCGACCAGTTCGAGGTCGAGATGCGACGCCTGCTACGGCCGAACCGCCCGATCGAGGACGTCTACACGGCGATCTTCATCTACGGCGTGATCAGCGAGGACGTGGTCGCGAACAGCGACGTCGTGATCCGCCGGGCCAAGGGCAACGCGCTCTACGACGTCTACCACCTGCCGGGGATGAAGGAGGGGCAGACGAAGGTCCGCCGCGACGAGGGCCGCCACGTCCGCATCGCCGTCCTCGCCACCCATCGTTTCCTCGACGAGTTCGAGGGCGCCTCGGCACGGCTCCTCGACGTCTGCCGTCACTACATGGAGCTCGCCGACCGGATGGTGCGGCGCGCCAAGGCCTCGCGGGGCCTGATCGACGCCCACCTCGCCGAGTCGTACGGGCCCGACGTCGACTCGCTCTACTACTACGTGATGAACATGAAGAGGCTCGCGGTCCGGCTCGACGAGCTCGGGCTCCGTGAGGGGGTGCTCGAAGTGAAGCGCCGCGTCGACGCGGCGATCGCCGAGCTCAGCGACGATGACGGCGAGCCGATCGTCGAGACGCCGAACCGGCTCCTGCGGCTCGTCGGGCCGAAGGTGCTGAAGCTCGCCGGGGGAACCTCCCGCCTAACCCTCTAGCACGCGCTCGTAGCAGTCCGCGAGCCGGCGGGCGAGCAGCGGCCACGCGTATTCGTTCACCGCACGCTCGCGCGCGGCCCGCCCTCGCTCGATCCGCGCGGGCTCGTCCTCGAGCAGCGCCGCGATCGCCTCGGCGAGAGCCTCGGGATCGCCCGGCGGGACGAGTGCTCCGGTCGCTTCCGTCACGACCTCGCGATAGCCGGGGATGTCGGAGGCGACGACCGGCGTCGCGCACGCGAAGGCGCGCGTGATCGTCATGCCGAAGCTCTCGTTGCCGAGCGAGGGGGCGACGAGCAGGTTCGCCGCCGACAGCTCCTCCGTGAGCGTGTCGTCGTCGACGAACCCGAGCACGTCGATCCCCTCCTCCGACAGGCGCAGCCTCGCGAGCAACAGCCGAACGGCGAGCGGGTCGGCGCCGAGCACTCGCAGACGGACCCCGCTGCCACGGAGACGGGGCCACGCCCGCAGCAGCACGGGCAGTCCCTTCCGCGGATCGTGGCGGCCGGCGAAGACGACGCGGCCGGCGCGGTTCCCCGCCTCGACCGCCCCCGGGATGTCGACGCCGTTCGGGATCACCTCGTAGTGACCGGGCGCGTAGGGCGAGGCCGCAAGACGCGCCTGCTCCGAGACCGCGACGCGAAGGTCGATCCGGCCAAGGAGAAAGCCCCACAGCGTCTCGGCGATCGGGCGCCAGGACGAGTCGCCGGCCGCGTGGAACGTCGCCACCGTCGGCCCACCCCAGAGGGCGAGCGCCGCCGGACTGAGCATCGGGGCGAGCGGCTCGTGCACATGCAGGACGTCGAAGCCCTCCCGCGCGAGCACACGCCGAAGCTGCGGCAGCGCGTGAGGGCTCAAGACGAGGTTCGAGAGCGCGCCGTTGCCCGGCACGATCACCGACCGGCCGAGCGGGATCACGCTCGGAGGCGGCGGGCCCGGCCGCCCCTGCCGCGGGTGGAGGATGCGGCTGAAGGAGCCCGGCGGGTCGTTGCCTATCAGGAGCCGAGTCTCGAGCCCGACCTCCTCCAGGGCGCGCGCCTGTGCGACGGCGTGGTCGACGACGCCGCCGCCGAACGACCACGAGTACGGCACGACGATGCCGACTTTCATCCGGCGAGGCTACCGGCGTCGCGACAGCAGGAACCCGACGACCGCGCCCGCGAGGAGGAGCTGCTCCTCGACCGAGATTCCGACCCCGTGCCGGCCGCGGCCACGGTGGAAGAGCGTCTGCCCGCGAACTCGGAGCCACGGCGCGACGTGCTCGAGGTCGGGCATCGCGCAGGCTGCGCCGCCGAGCACGGCGGGATCGAACGGGCCACGCCGCGCGGCGAGCAGGCCGAGCGCGACGAGGCCGCTGGCCGCCTCGAAGCTCCGGTCGGGAATGTCCTCGTGCGGCACGCGGTCGCCGGCCATGTGGAGTGGCGGGCCGAGCAGCAGCGCAAGCGGGCGAGAGCGGACGAGAGCGCCGGCGGCGCCGCCCAGGGCCACGTGCAGCGAGACGATCACGGGCCAATCATGCTCCTGCGTTAGCGTTCCGTGCGGTGTGCCGGGAAGCCTGGTCGGCGTGAGCCGATGACCCCTGCCCTCGCCGTCCCCCTCTTCCTCGCCTCCATCGCGCTGATGCTCGGTGCGTCGGCGGCGTTCGCCGGGCGGCTCGACCACGCCGGGCTGCGGCTCGGCCTACCGGAAGCGATGCTCGGGCTGCTCACGGCGCTCGCGGCCGACTCTCCCGAGATCTCGTCCGCGATCGTGGCGCTCGTCCAGCACGAACGGGCGGTCGCGGTCGGGGTCGTCGTCGGCTCGAACGCGTTCAACCTCGCCGCGATGCTCGGGCTCAGTGCGATCGTCGCGGTCCGTGTGAAGGCGCGACACGAGACGCTCGAGCTGGAGGCCTTCGTCGGGCTCTGGCTACTCGCGGTGATGCTCGCGGTCGTCGCAGGCCTGCTCGGCGGCACGGCGGGGAGCATCCTCGTCGCCGCGGTCGTGGTGCCCTACGTCGCGCTGCTCGCAGCGGGGCCGAGGCTGGCGCGAAAGCTCCCGCTCAACGTGGCCGAGTCGCGCTTCGTCCGCCGCAGCTTCGGCGAGACACACCGGCGGGAGCGGTCGCTCGACTCCCGGCGGGAGGCGGGCGGGATCCTCCTCGTCCTCCTCCTTGCGTTAGGGCTGATCGTGGTCGGCAGCATCGGCGCGGTGCGCGCCGCAACCGATCTCGCGCAGGCGTGGTCGATACCGGACGAGCTCGTCGGCGTGGTCGTACTCGCGATCCTGACGAGCCTCCCCAACGCCTGGACGGGCGTCCGCTTCGGCCTCCAGGGGCGCGGCTCGGCGCTGATGAGCGAGACGTTGAACTCCAACTCGATCAACCTCGTGGCCGGCCTTGCCGTGCCTGCGGCGCTGGGCAGCTTCGCGGCCTTTTCGAGGCTCGCCGTCTTCGACCTCGCGTGGCTGTTCGTCATGACGGCGGCGGCGCTCGTCCTGTTCGGGAGACGGGACGGCGCCGGCCGGAGCGCCGGCGCCCTCCTCATCGCCCTCTACGTCGTCTTCCTCGCCGTCCAGCTCGCCGTGCACGCCTAATCGACGGCGTGCTGCTCGAGCGCGTGCTGCTCGGGCGCGACGACGCGTCCGCCGCGCGACCACGACGCGAGCGCTGCAACGAGGCAGGCCGCGATCGCGAAGGCGAACGCCTCGTCGAGCCCGCTGCGGAACGGCGCCGCGATCAGGTGCGGGAAGAACGCCCGCCCGCGAATCGCCGCCGCACTGTGGGCAGGGAGTCGCGCGAGGACGTGCTGGCCCAGCAGCTTCTGAGCGGGGTTGTAGCCGAGGAAGGCCGCGAAGAGCACCGAGACCGGAGGGAGCCGGCTCACGCGCGTGGCGACGTGGGCCGAGACGCCGTGTGCGCGGAGCCCCGCGGCGAGCGAGTGCGGCAGTGTCGCGGAGAGCCCGATGATCATCAGCGTGAAGAAGATCCCGATCGAGAGCACCTGGGCGGAGTTCTGAAACGTCTGGTTCATGCCGCCGCCTGCTCCCCGGTGCTGCGCCGGAAGGCTGTTCATCACTCCCGCCCGGTTCGGTGAGGCGAAGGCGCCCATCGACAGCCCCATCAGCAGGAGGATGGCGGCCAGCTCCGCATACGAGAAGTTGACCGGCAGCATCGCGAGCAGGAAGAAGCTGAGCGCGGAGACGAGCATCCCACCCGTCGCGAACGGCCGCGAGCCGTAACGGTCGGAGAGGATCCCCGAGACCGGGCCGGCGATGAGGAACCCGACCGTCAGCGGCAGCATGCGGATCCCGGCCCAGAGCGGGGTCGAGGCGAAGCCGACACCGTGCTCGGGGAGCCAGATCCCCTGCAGCCAGATGATCAGCATGAACATGAGGCCACCGCGCGAGATCGCCGAGAGGAAGCTCGAGAGGACACCGAAGGTGAACGCGCGGATCCTGAACAGCTGCATCCGGAACATCGGCGCCTTCGAACGCAGCTCCACGACGACGAACAGCGCGAGCAGGGCGACGCCGGCGGCCAGGCAGCCTTCGACGGTCGGAGACGTCCAGCCCATCGGGTGGCTGCCGTACGGCCGGATTCCGTACGTGATCCCGACCATCACGAGCACAAGGCCGGCCGCAAAGGTGAGGTTGCCCGCCCAGTCGATCGGCTCCTTGGTTCGCACGCCGATCTCGCGCAGGCTCCGATACGACCAGATCGTTCCCGCGATGCCGGTCGGAACCGAGACGAGGAAGACGAGCCGCCACGAGATCGGGGCGAGCACGCCGCCGAGCACGAGGCCGATGAACATGCCGCTGATGCCGACGACGTTGTTGATTCCGAGCGCCAGCCCGCGCTGGTTCGATGGGAAGGCATCGGTCAGGATCGCGACCGAGTTCGCCACCAGGAACGCGGCGCCGATCCCCTGCACGATCCGGAAGGAGATCAGCCAGTCGGCGCCTGCTCTCCCGTGCAGCCAGTCGATCGTGAGCAGCAGCGACGCCAGCGTGTAGACGATGAAGCCGACGTTGTACATCCGCACACGGCCGTACTGGTCCCCGAGCCGGCCGAGACTGACGACGAGGACGCTCGAGACCACGAGGAAGCCGAGGATCATCCAGAGCAGGTAGAAGCTGTTTCCGGGCTCGAGCGGGTCGAGGTGGATGCCGCGGAAGATGGCCGGCATCGCGATCAGCACGATCGAGCCGTCGATCGTCGCGAGCAGCACCCCGAGCGTCGTGTTCGAGAGCGCGACCCACTTGTAATCCATCTTTCTCCGCTCGACAGGCAACCTGCTCAGGTTACCTGTCTACAATCTCCGCATGCCTCACCCCTCGACGCAGGTCGTGAAGGGTGCGAGCGAGCTCCGGCTCGTGCTCGGCCAGCTCATCAGGAGACTGCGGGCGGAGTACTCGTTCCCGGTTGCGCAGGCGAGCGTCCTCAGCCGGCTCGACCGCGAAGGAGCACAGACGGCGAGCGCACTTGCGGCGGCCGAGCACGTCCGGCCGCAGTCGATGGCCCAGACGCTCGCCGAGCTCGAGACCGCCGGGCTCATCGCGCGACGCCCGGACCCCGCCGACCGGCGGCGGATCCAGATCGAGCTCACCGAACAAGGTCGCGAGCGCGTGCTCGAGGGCCGCGGGCGGCGCGAGGACTGGCTGGCCGCGGCGATCGCCACGGAGCTGAACCCCGAGGAGCAGCGGACACTGCTGGCCGCGGTGCCGCTCCTGCAACGTCTGACGAGGAGGTAGCAATGCGCATCCGCTGGTACGGCCAATCCGCCTTCCTGCTCACCGGCGAGCGGCACCGTGTGTTCATCGACCCATTCGGCGACGTGGGCGGCGGGTCGACGCTCAGCTGGAGCTACCCGCTCATCGAAGGCGCCGGAGCCGACCTGCTGCTCGTGACGCATGACCACGTGGATCACAACGCCGTCGAGGTGATCGGGGGCGATCCGCTCGTGCTGGCCAAGGCGGGCACCCACGAGTCGCCGATCGGCGAGGTCGTCGGCATCGCGTCGGAGCACGACGCCGTCGCCGGCACGCAGCGCGGCCCGAACACGATCTTCCGCTTCGCGCTCGACGGGACGACCCTGGCTCACCTCGGCGACCTCGGCCAGCAGGCGCTGCGCCCGGAGCAGCGAGAGGCGCTCGGCGAGGTCGACGTCCTCCTCCTCCCCGTCGGCGGCGGCCCGACGATCGCGCCGGACGCTGCGGCTGCGCTCGTGCGCGAGCTCCGGCCCGGGTTGGTCGTCCCGATGCACTTCCGGACGCCTGCAATCGGCTTCCTCGACCCGCCTGACGCGTTCCTCGAGGCGCTCGGCGCCCGAGTCGAGCGGCTCGAAACGAGCGAGGCGGACGTCGAATCGCTGCTCGGCAGCCGCGAGGATCCTGTCGTCGCACTGCTCGCTGCGCCGCTCCGGAAGGAGTAAGCGTCCCGTAAAGACCGCGGGCGAACTCGCCGATCGAGGTTACGCTGCCTCCGCAGTCAGGGGGTACAGGCTTGCGCGTGTTCAGACGGAGTTTTCTGGCCTTGGTGGCGACGTCCGGCGTCGTCGCTCTTCTCGCGGGCGCCGCGTGGTCGGCCACGACGACGATCGACCGCAGCCGGACCATCCGGTTCAACGGCAAGCCGACCTTCCCGATCGTGCTCTCGCCCGGCCCGCCGCTGGGCTCGACGACCCCGGACGGCGCGAACGGTCTCGCCGCGACCGCCGCCGCCGGCGTGAACATGTACCGGACCGGAGTCGGGGGAATCTGGTCGCAGGACGACATCGACACGGCGCTCGCCTGGGATCGCGCCGCGGCCGCCCTCCACGTCTACACCTGGCCGAACCTCGGCGGCTATTCGACCGCGCTGCCCGGCTCGACGGAGGACGCGGGGCTCGCGCAGGTCGTCGACACGCTGACGAACGACCCGAGCGGCAGCGCCATCGCGATGTGGAAGGGCCGCGACGAGCCGTGGTGGAGCAACATCACGCCCTCGGATCTGCGGTTCGCCTACTGCCGCGTGACGTCGCGTGGCCAACCCTCCTGGTGCGACGGCGAGGTGCCGCTCGACCCGAGCCAGCTCTGGGTGACGATCGAGGCGCCAAAAGGCAGCATCGACGACCTCGCGCCGTACTCCTACGTCACGGACATCCACGGCGTGGACATCTATCCGATCACCATCGGGAACCCGGATCCCGACCTGCAGCGGGTGGGCAGGTGGACCGCGAACCTTGCGGCCGCTTCACCGCAGGCGCCGGTCTGGACGACGATCCAGATCTGCGCAAGCGGGAGCTTCGACAAGACGACCGGCGAGTTCGTGGTCCCGACGTTCCAGCAAGAGCGGTACATGGCCTACGACGCGATCCTGAACGGCGCCAAGGCGCTCACGTTCTACGGTGGCAGCAATGCGGCCTGTTTCAGCGGCAGCGACGCGCAGTACGGCTGGAACTGGAGCTTCTGGCAGAGCGTCCTCCAGCCGCTCGTCCAGCAGCTGTCGGCCTCGAGCAAGATCGCGCCGGCGCTCGTGAACGGAGCGAAGACTCTACGCGTCACCACGGGCGGCTCGGGCATCGAGACCGCCCTGAGGGAAGGAACGTCCGTCGACGACCTCTGGCTGATCGCGGCCCGCAACGGCCCCGGCACGAGAACCGTCACGTTCAAGGGGCTGCCGCGCTGGGTGCACCGTGGCAGCGTCTACACCGAGGACCGCACGGTGACCGCGTCGAAGGGATCCTTCCGGGACCGCTTCTCGCAGTGGGACGTCCACGTGTACCACTTCGTCGAGCCGCTCGTCCTCCGGAAGGTGGCGCCGGCGAAGTCGACGGTCGGCTCCCGCGTCACCTTGCAGGGCAAGGGTCTGGCCGCGACGACCTCGATCAGCTTCGGCGGCGCCAAGGCCCGCTTCAGGATCATCGGCGACGGGAAGCTCGTAGCCACCGTTCCCCCGCGGGCGCGGAGTGGGCCGGTCGTCGTGACGTCGCCGCTCGCGCAGGTGCAGAGCAAGGTCTCGTTCACGATCCGTCCGAGCGCCTCCAAGCTGCCGCACATCACCGGCGTGGCGCGTCTCGGACAGCGGCTGCGCGCCACGACGGGCGTCTGGTACGGCGACACGCCGACGAGCTACACGTTCCAGTGGCTCGGCTGCAATGCACACGGGCTCGCCTGCAAGCCGGTGCCGGGAGCGACACAGGAGACGCTGCAGCTCGGGCGGAAACGGCTCGGCGAGCGGTACCGCGTCGTCGTCACGGCGCACACCGACTCCGGCCCAGGCCGCGCGAGCTCGGCGGCGACGCGCACCGTGACGCGGTAGTCGAACGCCGCTAGGGCTTCTTCGTGATGATCTTGCCCGAGGGCGAGAGCACGTACCAGAGGCCGCCGAGGTTGTTCAGCCCCTGCCCGATCGCCTGACCCGGCTTGCTGTCGGCGACGTAGGTGTAGAGCGGCCAGCGGTTGTAGGTGACGACGCGGCCGTCCATGCCGAGCAGCTTCTTCTTCGCGCCGCCCCCCGCAGTGGGCTTCTGACCCTTCTTCAGCTTCAGCGGCGGCCACGCTTTCGCGCATGCGCCCTTGCACGTGACCTTCTTCTGGTGGTCGGGCTTGAACATGTAGAGCGTGAGCCCGCGGCTGTTGACCAGGATCGTGCCGAGCTTCCCGACCTTCCGCGTCTGCACGGTCGCAGACTTCGTCGCGTGACGGACGCCGGCGACGCCTGACCTGGCCGTCGACGAGCCGGCGGCCAGGACGACCATCACCGCGGCGAGAGCGGCCAAGAGGCCAATCCGGAACGGAGTCAGCCGCGTACGCACTCCCACCACTCTAGACAAGGGAGGACCCAGTTGCGCCGGAGCGTTCTCATCGGCCTCGCACTGTTCGCTGCGTCGGCCGCCGTCGCCGCAGCGTCGAGCGGCGGGCTACCCAACATCGGCAAGCCAAAGTCGACGAAGGAGCCCGTGTACAAGGGCTACTACGACCACCACATCGACACGTATCTCCTCACCGACGTCTCCTCGAAGTCGCAGGCGAAGGCGATGCACATCAACTACTCCGCCGAACTGCAGGCGGTCAATGGCCTCCCAGAGCAGTACTTCGTACGAGGGAAGGCCGCAAAGGGCCAGCTCACGGTGTTCGGCTCCCAGCCCGGCGAGTCGAACTACAACCCGCTGTGGGAAGAGGTCTGGGTGACGTGGAAGAAGGGCGTCGCGCCCGTCCTGCTCGGCCAGGACGACCAGATCGACGCGCTCGAGAAGCAGGGAAAGCTCACCGAGAAGGACGCGCACATCGTGATCAACGGCCCGATCCTGAAAGTGGGCAAGGACTCCGGTTGAAGCGCATGTCCAAATAGAGAAGCGGGGGGGGGGGGGCGGCCCGGGGGCAAAGCGGAAGCG
>Ga0335076_10003870_pt1 | contig 15097 bp, 15 predicted proteins | sample Lox_Sample_25_FD_206717 | JGI IMG/M metagenome (GOLD analysis project Ga0335076, IMG submission 206717) | Soil microbial communities from Loxahatchee National Wildlife Refuge, Florida, United States - Lox_Sample_2.5 | ecosystem: Environmental > Terrestrial > Soil > Wetlands | place: USA...
AGCGGCGAGGATCCGCTGCCGTATCTGCACACGATGTGGCGGTGTTCGAGCGTCGGAGGGCTATTGCCTGAACAAGTTTGGGATGCCGCCCCGATACCTGATTTGGGCCTCGAAGCGGGTCGGCCGTCTGGCAGCGCGATGCCGCTGCTGTGGGCGCACGCCGAGTTTCTGAAACTTCTGGTCGCACGCGAGCGGCAGCATCCCGTGGAGCAGTTGAGGATCGTCGCGCAGCGCTACGCTCCAGGGCGCCACAATGGCCATGCCCAGGACGACGAGCCGCGTGAAAAAGTTGACGCGCGAACTGGCACATGGCACTGGCGTGATGAGGTTCCGGTACTCAAGCTTGAAGTCGGTCGGTCGCTGGTGATCGAGGACCGGCAGCCGTTCACACTGCAGGTTGGCTTCAACGGCTGGCAACACGCCGAGGCGCGCGTGGCCATGGAGCGCCCCTTCGGTCTCTGGGGAGTGCAGTTATCGGCTGCCGAACTCTCCGGCCTCGCGGAACTCAATTTCACGCGCCGCTTCGGCGAGCGCTGGGAAGGTCTGGATCATCGCGTGACTCTCGGGCATGCTGGGTTGGACCACGCACTCGCGCCGGCGTCAGGGGCCAGCGTGTAGAGCTTCGCGCCCGACGGTCGCCACGGACAGTCCGAGCCGGCTTGCTATCGATGACGAAGCTGCCTTGCGCTTTGGGAACTACAGCGGCACAGGAGGTCAAACCGCACCTGGCTGACCCTGTCACCGCGGCACCTGGCGACGACGTCCGGGACCACCAGGGACTGACTGACCAGGAAGCTCAGAGGCGCCGCCGGACGTACGGCGCCAATTCGATACCGGAGAGTGAACCAGCGCTGTGGCGGCAGGCGTTCGCGAAGTTCTGGGCACCGGTACCCTGGATGCTCGAAGCGGCCATTCTCCTGCAGTTCATGCTGCGCGAGTACATCGAGGCCGCCGTCATCGCCACTTTGCTGGTTTTCAACGCCGTTCTCGGATTACTGCAGGAAGGACGCGCACAGGCCACTCTCAGGGCGCTAAAGTCGAAGCTCGCGCTCCTTAGCGCCGTCCGCCGGGATCAAGTCTGGCAGATCCTTCCGGTCACTGAGCTGGTGCCTGGGGACTTGGTGAAACTCACTCTCGGCGGGATCGTTCCGGCGGACGCGCGACTGATCGAGGGCAACATCCTTCTCGATCAATCGATGCTGACGGGGGAATCGCTTCCCATCGAGGTTGGTCCTGGTGCACAAACCTACGCTGGCGCGCTCGTACGCCGCGGTGAAGCACTCGCCGAAGTCACCGCTACCGGTGTGCATACCAAGTTTGGCAAGACCGTGCAGCTCGTGAGCACCGCTCATGCGCCGAGCTCGCAAGAGCAGGCCGTGCTTCGCGTGGTACGCAATCTGGCAGGCTTCAGTGCCGCTATGGTGGCGGTGCAACTTCTCTACGCCACTATCACGGGCATGTCCGCGCTGGAAATGATTCCACTGGCTCTGACGGCTGTGCTTGCCGCGATCCCGGTCGCCCTACCGGCGACCTTCACGCTAGCCTCTGCGGTTGGAGCGCGTGCGTTGGCAGCCCGCAACGTGCTGCCGACACGCCTCTCGGCTATCGATGAAGCGGCGACGATCGACGTCCTGTGCTCGGACAAAACGGGCACGTTGACGCAGAACACGCTGGTGGTCACAGCGGTTGAGGGCTCAGCCGGTAACGACGACTCACGGGTGCTGGCACTGGCGGCCCTCGCAAGTGCCGATCATGGCATGGATCCCGTGGATGCGGCAGTGCGCACAGCTGCAGCTGGCTCAGCGATCACCGAGCCCTTGGTGCGAACTCGGTTCGTGCCCTTCGATCCGGCGGTCAGAACCTCAGAGGCAGAGGTTGTAGATGGGCATGGCCAATCCATGCGAATCCTCAAGGGTGCGTTCGCCAGCATCTGCAAACTCGCGCCGCCGCCTGGTGGTGTAGAGGCCGCTGCCGCCGCGCTGGCAAGCCGCGGCAACCGCGTGCTTGGTGTCGCCGCCGGCCCTGCCGGTCGGCTGACGTATGTCGGGTTGATCGCTCTCAGCGATCCTCCGCGACCGGATGCGCGAGGATTGATCGCAGAGCTGCGAACCTTGGGCGTCGAAACGGTAATGGTTACCGGCGACGCAGCCCCCACTGCGGCTGCGGTGGCTCGTTCCGTGGGGCTCACCGGCGCGGTGTGCCCGACAGGAAAGCCGCCCCAGCTGGTACAGCCTGGCGACTTCTCCGTCTTCGCGGGCGTGTTTCCGGAGGACAAGTTCGACATCGTGTATGCCTTCCAGCGCGCGGGACACGTCGTCGGGATGTGCGGCGATGGCGTCAACGACGCACCCGCCCTGCGACAAGCGCAGATGGGCATCGCGGTCTCGGCGGCGACCGACGTCGCCAAAGCCGCCGCCGGTATCGTACTTACCGAGCCTGGGCTGGGTGGGATTGTCGAGGCCGTCCGCTGCGGCCGAGCGACCTATCAGCGGATCCTCACCTACGTGTTGAGGTCGGTCACCGCCAAGATGAATCAAATGCTCTTCTTGACGATCGGCTTGATCGTCACGGGGCACGCGATCCTCACGCCGATGCTGATGGTGATCCTGCTGGTCAGCGGGGATTTCCTCGCGATGTCTGCCACGACTGACAATGTACGTCCGTCGACTAGACCAAACGCTTGGCGCATCGGGCGCATAACGGTTGCCGCTGTCGTTCTGGGTCTATGCAACGCTGCCTTCTGCACCGCGGTGCTCTTGGCCGCGATCCATCTCCTTGGACTGGTCGACCACCGCGGGCTGCGCACGCTGGCCGCCTTGACGCTTGTGTTCAGCACCCAGGCGGCGTTCTACGTCGTGCGCGACCGCCAGCATCTCTGGAGTTCCCGACCGAGCGTCTGGATATTGCTGTCCTCCATAGTTGACATCTCGATCATTGCGATACTCGCAGTAAACGGTTACCTGATGCATGAGTTGCCGTGGTCGATCATCTTCGGGGTCCTTCTCACGGTGACCCTGTTTGCGTTGATTCTCGACGCCGTGAAGTCGGTGCTTTTTGCGCGTCTCAGCCTAACGAAGTAGCGAGGGCTTGCACTTACCCAGCGCATGCAGCTGCCAGCGAGGCGCTCGCTCGAGTCTCGCTCGCGAGCTAGCCATTCAGCCAGCGTGACCGGGTTTGCACGGCGGCGATAGCAGCCGCGCTAGGGTCCACGTGGATGGAGAGAACACGCGCGTCTCTTCGCATCGTTTCAACCACGTTTTGGCAGAGATAGGCGGGGCCGGGACCTGCGAGCTCGAGTTCAATGCGCGAAGGATCGTCGAGTTGCAGCAGGTCCAGGCGGTAGTCTGGATGATTGTTGAGGAGCGAACTCAGGAATCCCACGTCGCTCGCATTGGGTACATCCGGCGTCAGTTCGACCGTGACACGCAGGTGGCAGTCTGTGTCGGCGGCCGTCGCGGCCCGACCGCCGAGCATTGCCAGAACCGTTGCAGCCGTGCACGCACTCCGGTCAGGACATCCGCTTGACGCATTCGATCTGCCAGAGCAGATAGCAACCGAGGTGGAGGCTTAGCTGCACTGTAGCGTTCTTGCACTCCTCAATGTCGTATTCAATTTGAGTGGCGGTGACAGGTTGATTACAACCATGACACTTCGAGCCCGATCCGTAACCTGCACTGATCTTTTCGGGCAGAAGTACCGGCAGCCGCCCTTCATCGATCAGGCTACAGATGTGAGCACGCAGCTTCGAGGTTTGCACCGGAGATTTGGCGGCCATCGTAGACCCCCGGGTATGGGTTCAGACGCTTGCGGAAGTTTTTTCAATCTACTCACCGGGTCTGTAACGTTGTGTTTCATTTTAAGGCTGAGCCGAGACCCAGGTTCCGGTAGATCGCTGGTAAAGAACTAGCCGCTCCCGCCCGGGATCTTTGGGTCCTCCCCGGCGGCCCAGGCGTGTCCTGCTGCGCCGTTTTCGCGACCGCCAGGCGCGCGAAGGTGCTCGCACCGTATATATCGCACTGGCATACGTTCTCTTCCGGTGATTTCTCGGACCTGCTCGACCATGTCAAACACATGGAGCATGAAGTACCTGTCCCGATGGGTGGCGTTGTATCGTTCGGCGAATACGTTCTGATTACTGAAGGAACATTCTCGGCTATTACTGATTGCCGCCAACCCGTACGGTGATAGGTTTTCGCGATGATCCAACGGACAGGTGTCGGCCGCAGGAGGTCGCTGACGCAGCAGGCTGTCTACTCCTAATCCACGGATCAGGACCGGGATATGGCGATTGCTCGCAGAAGCTCCTCCCCAGCGTCCTTCGGTTGCACACTCACGGCGTTAGCGGTTACGGCCGCGCCCGCTGGTGCCCTTGCAGATGCTCCCGCGCCGGCATTTGTCCCGATTCCGGTGATCATTACCGATCCGAACAGCGGTACAACCGTCGGTGTGCTTCCGACGTGGCTCCTGGAGGACGAGCAGGGCCGGATCCATCGCATCGTCGCACCTGACGTGCAGCACAACACCATCTTTGGTTGGGGCGCACATGCCCGCTTGTTGGACTACCCCTCAGACGAAGTGCAATGGTCGGCGGTCGTCGGGGTGTACGAGCATGTTCAGCGCAAGATCGACCTCGAGTACGAGAGCGGGCGGTTGCGTGACACGCGCTGGTCGTTCAGTGCCAGCCTGCTCTACATCCGCGATGGAACGCCGCGTTACTACGGCATTGGCAACAACACGCCACGAATGGCCGAGACGAACTACACGAATGTTCAGAAGCTCACTCAGGGGCAAATCGGCCTGAACCTCAGCCAGGCTTGGCAGCTGCTCTACACCCTGCGGCTCCAGCAGGTTGATGTGCTGCCTGGCACCCTGCACGGCATTCCTTCCATCCAGACGCTCTTTGGCATCGATACTCTGGGTACGACCCGTGAGCTGCTGAACAGACTCGCGATCGTCTACGACACGCGCAACGATCTGACCGTGCCGAGCTCAGGCATGAGGTGGTTCGCCTACGGTGGAATCGCCACGCAGAGTCTTTTCAAGGGCGCGCAGTACAGCGAAGCCGGGCTGGACGGCAGTGTGTATTGGACGATCCGACCCTCGACTGTCATGGCCACGCATGTCGCACTTCGCTACCTGCCTTCCGCGGAGCAGGTCGCCTTCTGGCAGCTCAGCACCGTGGGCGGAGATCGCAGCTTTCTTGGTGGCACGCAGCCGCTGCGCGGATTTGGCGAGGGTCGTTTCACCGACCGCAACTCGTTCTCCCTCACTGCCGAAATGCGGCAGAGCACGGTGACCATCGGAATTTTCAGGACGCACGTCGAACTCGAACTCGCACCATATCTCGAATTCGGCAAGGTCTTCGCGCTCGCCAGTACCTCACCGGTATCCCACCTGCACCCGGTTCTCGGCCTCGGCGTCCGGGGCATTGCGAGGCCCTTCGTGGTCGCCTACGTCGATGTAGGCTACGGCCAGGAGGGAGCAGCCGTGTTTACCGGGATCAACTATCCGTTTTGATGGGACTCCGGCGAGCCGCACCCGCTTTCAAAGGTTCAAAACCTCGTGCAGTGGTGGACCGAAGCGTTCGGGTCCGCAAAAGTACCTACGGCGTCAGCGATATCGTGCCACTAGTATCTTGCAGTGGCGGTTGGCATCATTTTGGCCTTGGAGTATCCCGCTGAGAGATGGGGTTTACGCCCGCACGGGCCACTGATGCTGCCGATTCTGATGCGCGCCGTAGACATGCGGAGATCGACACCGCGCATGCTTTCCTTTGGACGCCGTCACTGAAACGCCTCTGACCGGCGGGCTCGCTTCTCAGGTTGCTGCCGAGCGGCTCGCCCGCTACGGCCCCAATGATCCGACGCCGCGCAAGAGGCGTTCGGAGTTGATAGATTTTCTGCGTCTTTTCCTCAATCCGTTGGTTCTCGTATTGCTCATCGCGGCGCTCGCCTCGGCGGCGCTGGGGCAGGCGACGGATGCAGGCATCATCTTCGCGATCGTTATCCTGAGCAACACGCTCGAGTTTGCGCAGACCCGCCGCTCGCAGAAGGCAGTCGAGGAGCTGCGCGCTCAGGTGGCGCCGAAGGCCACTGTACTCCGTGATGGACAGTGGACAGAAATTCCGTGCGCTGAGGTAGTCCCCGGCGACGTAGTGCGTCTCACGGCCGGCGACATGGTTCCGGCGGATGCGCGGCTGCTGGAGTCACGTGACCTTTATGTCCAGCAGGGGGCGCTCACGGGGGAGTCGCTGCCGACCGAGAAGCATGCGCGTGGGGAGGAGGTATCGACGCATCCTGACGCCGAGAACATGGTGTTTCTCGGCACCTCTGTAGTCAGCGGCACAGCTCAGGCGCTCATCGTCACGACCGGTACCGCGACGGAGTTTGGCGACATCGCTGCACGTCTTGCTGCGCCCCCCGAACCCACGGCATTCGAGCGGGGATTGAAAGACTTCAGCCTGTTCCTTACCCGCACGGTGTTCTTCCTCGTGCTTTTTCTGATCGTGGTGGGAGTACTCAGGCACCGCGATCCCTTTCAGTCTCTACTCTTTGCGGTGGCGCTCGCCGTAGGGCTGACTCCCGAATTCCTGCCGATGATCGTCGCGGTCACGCTCGCGAACGGTGCGCGCGCGATGGCCCGCAAGAAGGTGATTGTGAAGCACCTCGCGGCCATCCAGAACTTCGGCAGCATCGATGTGCTCTGCAGTGACAAGACGGGTACCATCACCAGCGGTAGCATGACTCTGGATCAATGCCTCGACCCCTGGGGAGAGCCTTCCGCGCGACCACTGACTCTCGCGCGGCTTAACAGCAGGAACCAGACCGGCATCCGCAGCCCCCTCGATGGGGCGATCCTTGGCACCCCGCAGACGGACGAGGAGAGCGGCTACCAGAAGTGCGATGAGATTCCCTACGACTTCGAGCGCCGCCGGCTTTCTGTGGTTCTCGAGCACGAATCGCAGCGTCTGCTCATTACGAAGGGCGCGCCCGAAGGGGTGCTCGAGCACACGGTCGCGATGGAGCGCGAGCGGCGGGTCGAGCCGCTGGATGCCACCACGCGCTCCCGCTGCCGCGAGACATTCGAAGCGTTGAGCCGTAAGGGCCTGCGCGTGCTGGCGGTGGCCTATGTAGCCGTCGAGGCCCGCGCCCATTACTCCGCCAACGACGAGCGCAACCTCGTGCTCGCCGGCTTTGTCACCTTCGCCGACAAGCCGTTGCCCGATGCGGCTGCGGCGCTCGCCGAATTGCGTGAGGCCGGCGTCCGCGTGAAGATCATCACCGGCGACAGTGATCTCGTGACCTCGCAGGTCTGCACGCAGGTGGGTCTGAATCCCGGCACGATCGTGTTGGGCGATGAGATCGAGAAGATGACTGACCCTGCGCTGCAGGCGGTTGCGGAGGAGACCACCGTGTTCGCGCGCGCATCGCCCGCGCAGAAGAACCGCATCTTAATTGCGCTCAAGCACCGTGGTCATGTGGTCGGGTTCATGGGCGATGGGATCAACGATGCACCGTCGCTCCACGCGGCAGATGTCGGCATCTCGGTGGCCTCGGCGGTGGATGTAGCACGCGAAGCAGCTGACATCATCCTCGTGGAGCCGGGCCTCGAGGTACTGACGAGCGGCATCCTCGAGGGACGCAAGGCATTCGGCAACGTCATGAAGTACCTGCTCATGGGGACCAGCTCGAACTTTGGCAACATGTTCAGCATGGCGGGCGCATCAACCTTTCTGCCGTTCTTGCCGATGCTGCCAACCCAGATTCTTCTTAATAACTTCCTCTACGACCTCTCGCAGATCACGATTCCGACCGACAACGTCGATGCGGATTTTGTGAGGAAGCCTCGGCACTGGGATATCGGATTGATTCGCAGATTCATGCTCTACATCGGTCCGATCAGCTCCGTGTTCGATTTCTTGACGTTCTACGTACTGCTGCAGTTCTTTCACGCGAGTCAGCAGTTCTTCCACACTGGCTGGTTCGTCGAGTCGCTCGCCACCCAGACTCTGGTGATCTATGTCATCCGCACGGCAGGCAGCCCCCTCGAGAGCAAGCCGAGCCGCCCGCTGGTCATTACGACCATGGTCGCAGTGCTCACGGGTGCGCTCTTAGCCTTCACGGGACTTGCTGGCCCGCTGGGGTTCGTTCCATTGACCGCAACTTTCTACCTATTTGTGGTGACGGCGACGCTGCTGTACTTACTGCTCGTTCAGCTGTCCAAGGGATGGCTTCTGCGACATGCAGGTAACTCCCGGTCAGCCTCGTGAGCAGCATGGTGGCCCCGCGGCCGCGTTTTTCGATGTTGAGAATCAAGTATGGCGTCGAGAACACCGGCGGCCGTGTGCTGTCCCTGAAGCTGTTCGTCAGATGCAGGCTCGACGCAGTGCATATGCGCTCAGGCTAAGACTTGCCTGTGGTATGACGTTCGGCGAACCAGTAACCGGCGACGAGAGTTTTGAGGTCGTTGATATCGCCGCTTCGCACGCGCTGCACGAATACCTTGGCCGGAACGACGACCGTCAGGATGTCTTCATCCTCTGCAGCATTGCCATGGACACCGGCGGCGTTGCTCGTGTCGACCGTGCCGTACACGAGTGAGATCTTCTCAGATGTGCCACCTGAGCTGACGTAAGCGCCCGAATGAATGAGCACTGGGTCATTCAAGATGAGGCCCGTCTCCTCCAGCATCTCCCGTACCGCGGCAGCGAGCGCGGTCTCTCCATGCTCGATCACGCCCGCCACGAGATTGTCTCGATACGGGTACTCACCAGCAACGATTGCGCCCGGCCGAAACTCGTTCGCCAGCACGATCTCATCGCGCCTCGGATCATGCCCAAGCACGGCGACGGCGTTGCCGCGCTCCATCACTTCCCACGAGATCCGTCGCGCCCCTCCTTGATGTTTCTCTACCTCGAATTCATAGCGATATACGCGTAGAAACCCCTCGTGTAAGAGTGTTCTGCCACGGATCATCGCTCTCAATGGCTTTGCTTTCATAGAAGAGCTGGCATGACAACGGACGACGGGTCGAGCTCCTCAGCATTCGCTGATCGGCGCCAATCATGCGCCGGGCCGGTGCGAAGCGACTTAGGCTACCACGGGCGCCAGCGGGGTACGCGAAGCCGGATACGCGGGCAAGGCCGTGGTGGCGAGCGTGCGGGATAGCAGCTTCTCGATATCGCGTAGCAGCGGGATCTCATCGGGCGCGACCAGCGAGATCGCGCAGCCCGCGCCGCCGGCGCGCGCGGTGCGCCCGATGCGGTGCACGTAGTCTTCGGGCACGTTCGGTAGTTCGTAGTTGACCACGTGCGGCAGCTCTTTGATGTCCAATCCGCGTGCCGCCACCTCTGTAGCGACGAGTGCAGTGATGCGCCGTGCCTTGAAGTCCGTGAGTGCCCGCACGCGTGCGCCTTGGCTCTTGTTGCCGTGGATCGCCGCGGCTCGGATTCCGTCGTAGGCGAGCTGCTGCGTGAGACGATTCGCCCCATGCTTGGTGCGCGTGAACACCAGGACTTGGGCCCAGCTACCTGCGTGGATCAGGTGCGCGAGCAGATGGCGTTTGTGCTCCTTGGGAACACGGTACACCTGCTGCTCGATGCGCTCGGCGGCAGCGTTGCGCCCGGCAACCTGGATGTGCGCGGGCTCGCGCAGAAAGCGGCTGGCCAGCTCGCGGATCGGCGCCGCATAGGTGGCCGAGAACATCAGATTCTGCCTCTTCGCGGGCAGAAGCTTCAGGACACGTCGGATCGCGTGAATGAAGCCCATGTCGAGCATCCGGTCCGCCTCATCGAGCACGAAGCACGCGACGCTGCGCAGTTCGAGCACGCCCTGCTCGGCGAGATCCAGCAGCCGCCCGGGAGTGGCGACCAAGAGGTCGCATCCCGAGCGAAGCGCCCCGATCTGCGGATTGATGCTCACCCCGCCAAACACTACCGTGGTGCGCACCGTGAGGTACTTGCCGTACGAGCGGGCGCTGTCGGCGACCTGCGCGGCGAGCTCGCGGGTCGGGGTCAGGATCAGTGCACGAGGGGATTGGCCAGCGCCTGCGGCGAGCTGCTGCAGAATCGGCAGCACGAATGCCGCCGTCTTGCCCGTGCCGGTCTGGGCACCAGCGAGCACGTCGCGCCGCGCGAGCACGGCGGGAATCGCCTGGGACTGAATGGGGGTGGGCCTGGTGTAGCCCTTGTCGCAGAGTGCGCGCAACAGCTCGGGCGCGAGCCCAAGATCGGTAAATGACATGAAAAAACCTCGGAAATTCATGGCTCGCCCGGCAGCGCCCGTAAGAGCCCCGCGGACCACATTCGGGTCCGGCAGGCGATGGCTGCGGCGGTCAGACGCGAGAGCGGCTTATAAAGGAAAAATCGAAGTGCGTCGGATGGGACAGACTAAGAGCTAAACCGGCGGGTGCTGACCGCGCACCCCGAGTGTTAGCGCGGTGCACTGTACAGACTTTGCGCGTGCGCGTCCAATCCGGACGATGCGCGTAGTTCCCGCCAAACTTTGTCAGTGAGCGCGAGCAGCCCGCTGACGCCGCGGTCAACCGCGAACTGCGACACGAAGAACCGCGAGAGCCGCTCGCCCGCGCCGTTGAGCGCAAGGGTTGTCAGCCGTAAGTTGGTGGAAACGATGCCGGCGATCATCTTGCCGATTTACCGAGCAGTCTAAGTACCTCGCTGGCCGCGCTCGCGGAGGATGCGGGGTTTTGCCCCGTCACGAGATTACCGTCCACGGCAACATGGGGCTGAAAGTTGTCGGCCTTGGAATAGACCCCGCCGTTGCTCCTTAGCATGTCTTCGACCAGAAACGGCACGAGCTTCGTGAGGCCGACGGCCTCCTCTTCGGTGTTGCTGAAGCCTGTGACTTTCTTCCCATGAACCAGCAACGCGCCGTTCGGTGCCCTGACATAGCGCAAGGCCCCCGGCGCGTGGCAAACGGCTCCCACCGGCTTGTTCGCCGCAAATGTTTTCTCGATCAGGCTAATCGACGCTCGGTCCTCGGCAAGGTCCCACAGCGGACCGTGACCGCCTGGGTAGAACACCGCGTCATAGTCAGACGCCGAGAGGTTAGCGAGCTTGACGGTGTGGGCGAGCTGTTCCTGGGCAACTCGGTCTGCCTTGAAACGTCGCGTTGCCTCGCTTTGGGAAACTGGGGATTCGCTCCGTGGGTCGACGGGCGGCTTGCCACCCAGAGGAGAGGCAAGGGTGATCTGCACGCCGGCGCTTTTGAACACATAGTACGGCGCTGCGAACTCCTCGAGCCAGAACCCGGTCTTTTCGCCCGTTGCGCCGAGCTTGTCGTGTGATGTCAGAACCATCAGTACCTTCACAGTAGTCCTCCGGTAGAGGTGATCCCTCGTGCGATCCAAAGCTGGTTGTTCGGTGGCCCACACTCTGTGCGCACCGATCCACCAGGCCTGGCGTTTCGTGTCACCGGCTTATGCTGGCAGCGATCAATCCTTTAACACAAGAGAACGTCCTGGGAAAGCCGAACTATTATCAAGCAAGAAAGCAAAGGGGAATTGGCGAGGGAGGCGCGTCAGCAGGAAAAGCAGCAGCGTAGGAATACTTGCGCGAGAGGTCGCAGCCACCTCGGGCCGCAGCGGCACCCTCTACTTCCCGGAGTTCGGCCGCGAACTTGCGCAGCGTATCCTCCCGCTACGGTTTTTTTCAGTTCGTCCGCGTCAGGCGCTGACCGCGTTGGTGCGCACGGAGTGGCGCCCCGCCACGCGCATCCGTGGTTCAAAAGATGCGAAAGTTCCTCCGCGCTGCAGCCAGTCGTGTAGCCTGTAGTTCGGCCCGTAGCCTTTCGCCTGGTCCGCACAGGCCTCGTTGCACGACCGGGAACGCCACTGAAACTGATGCTCGAAGGACATATGACGCTGCCCCGCACAGGCGACCTCATCAAGACTGCCGCCGAGCGCCTCACGCATGAGGAATATGAGCGCGCCGAAAGGAGACGCCAGGAGCTGGCCGAGCAGCGCTCCGACCTCAATCCGCCTGACGTACGCATTCGCATGTGGGAAAAGATTCATCAGCTGCGCCTGCCATCCGACCCGACGCATCCCATCCTTGAGGTGATCGCGGTCACCACACGACTGACGCTTGCCGAGGTGATGGAAGAGCAGAGGACGCGAGCGGCGCGAGCCGCCAACAGAATTTGAGCGTGAGCGCGCTAACGAGCACCTGGCCCACTGGCACCGCGGCTGACAACGTTCTGACTTCCCGGGACCGCGAGTGAGATTCGCCCCTTCAGCCGCCAGGCACCAAGAGCGGATGGACCAGTTCCGTCGTGATCGTGCCACAGCTCCGGCGCTGCGAGCGGCATTCCCGACGGTCCAAGAACTCCGTATCGAAGTGAAGTTCGAAGGCCCGAAGCCGGGTGCGCCGACCCCGCAGTCACACGTGCTCTATCCGCCAGCGCCCGCGTTTTTCGCATACCCTTGTCCAAATTGGGACTGCGACGGGCAGTTCGACCTCGGTAGCGCGGTCAAGGCAGCCGTGGCTGACGCAGCACACCGGGCAGAAGGAGTGCTCGAGTGCCCGGGCTCGCGGGGCGGTGAGCGCACTTCAAGGCGCCCCTGCCTGTTGCGACTCGCTTATGAGGTCACCGCGACTCTTCAGCGGAAGAGTTGACGCGAACCTGCCTGCGGTACCTCGATACGCGGCGGGCCCTTCCGAGGCCTCAGCGGCACGGCATTCGTCTGGTGTCCCTGCGGAGTTATTTGGAACAGCTGAGAGTCCGGCGCCTCGCTGTACCTGAGCTCGCGTTGGCAACGCAAATTTGTCACTCGAGATAACGAGCAGATGCGCGGCGACCGTGTCAGTGCATTCGCCTTGCCTGTCGCACGCTGCTCGAGAAGCGACTAGCCTGGCAATCCGACTCATTTCGCGTACGTCGCGTTGGGACCTCGAGAGCCTGAGTCTGGAAGTGAAGAAACCCAAGCATTCTCGCCCCGAGCGTGATAACGTGCCTGCGCCTCGTGAATTTCCGCCTTGCCCGCCCCTGGCCTGCGCATCAATGCGCGAATCGCGGCCACTGGACTGCCATCTCAGAAATCCCCGCGACCGGACGGCAGACCGTTTTTGCTTGCTTCACTATCCTTTGAGAGTAATTGACGTGACGAAACTCTACGTTGGCAATCTCCCCTTCACCGCAACCGAAGATGCCGTGCGGACTCTATTTGCTACACATGGCTCGGTGGACAAAGTCTCCGTAATTAACGATCGCGATACCGGTCGTCCGCGCGGCTTTGCCTTCGTGGAAATGTCGAATGCAGATGCCTCACGCGCCATGCAGGCGCTGAACGGCACCGAGTTCGAGGGCCGCGCGCTGAAAGTCAGTGAAGCACAAGATCGTGCGCGCTCTGGCGGCGCCAGCCGCGGACCGCGCCGATACTGATCGGTACGCAGCGGAGCTGTCCCGAGCCCTCGGGCCCGGGTATGCCCGCTGCCTTCAACGGGCTGGCGTGAGTGTGACTTCCCCTTGCCTCATCGAAGGGCAGCGCAAGGCTTCAGGATCGCGCGGAGCGATTGCGCAAGCGCCACGAGCGGTGTTCCGGGCAGAAACGCCCGTCGGCGCCGACCGGGAAAGGGCGGGATGATTGCAGAGCACGGTGCGCACGTTCGTGCCCCCACGGCGGATGTGAGCCGTTCCGATTGAGTCGGTGACGCACGGCGCCTGTTGGCCGCCGAAAAAGGAGCCTCGATGCATGAGAGCAATCTCCTGGCGGCTTTTGCCAGCTACAAGGTGAGGCTCGCTCGACGTGGACGCTCGGCGATGACGCCGGACGGTGCGCTCGTGGTGAGCTGCTGGTACGCGGGCTTCAAGAAGGCCCAGGTTGAGATCCTCAGGTACGAGGAAGACCTTTCTGGGCAAGCGGGCGAGATCGCCAGTGTGTTGCGCACTCACCTGGCGGAGGCCAAGACGAACGAGTACGACGTGCGCGTGGTCGTGGCCGTCGCTGCATTGGATCCGAAGGCGGTCGATCAGGGCATCCCGGCTCGTGCGATCTATTACGCACGGAAGGACTTGGTGGGGCGCGTGACGTCTTTCGACGGGGATCGGGTCGTAATCGAATTCCGTCGAACCCCGATCCGGGCTCAAGGAAAGGTGTCAAAAGGCGCATCAGTGACTCAGCGGCTGGCCTGATTCGGCGGCGGCCTGTCAGCGCCAGAATCAAGTCACGTTTGCTCTGCTATTGCGAGCCCCGTGAGTCAGCTGTCCCGAAAAGCAACTTCTGGGCACGGACCTCACGTCGCTGATTTCATGAGAGCACTTCTTCCGGAATGCCCACAAATACCGCGGAAACAACTGAGCCTGCAAGGGCTAAGAAAATAGGCATTCCCGACGATTTTCCTCGCGGAAAAATCGACGGCCGGATCTCCGTCGGCTCCCATGGACTCGACCGACTGAGTCGATTACGTCTTTTGTCCGCGACTTAGACGCACTCAGAAGGCTTTCCCCTTTACGTTTCCGCGAAATTTGGGCGGCCAGTCTCGTCTGCGGACTTAGTCGGTTGCACTGTTGTTAGCGGAGCAGCGCCGATCGGACCGCAATACAGGGCACTGACACTGCCGAGGGTGCTTCGACTTGCTACATGCGATTGCGCACAGAGGGCATTCGGCGCACCCTGATGCGTAGGGTGGTGATCCCTGTCAGCTGGTTCGTGCACGTTGTTCCTAGCGGATCAATGCGTAGGTTGACCACTGCAGCACGACCGCCGCCCGGCGGCTAAGAGAGCTGCATCGAAGAGACCTCTTGATAACGCAGGAGAAACGTTCATGAAATCCACATCCCTAATGTTGATTGCCGCGTTGCTGGCGGCGGGAAGCGTGCAAGCCCAAGGCCAGGCTCCAGGTCAAGGTGCAGGCCAGAGGGTCAGCCCCGCAGAGCATGCGAGGGCGAGCGCGTGCGAGGCCGAGATGAGGCAGTTCTGTTCGGGGAAGACGGGTCAGGCGGCCAAGGAGTGTCTGCAGAGTAACTCGAGCAAGCTCAGCCCCAAGTGCAAGGCTCAGGTCTCCGGCTCCTAGATAAGCAGGCGCCGGGGCGTCACCGAGCAGTCACTGCTGCGTTCGTGCGCCTGCTTCGTTCGAATC
>Ga0335076_10003871_pt1 | contig 15095 bp, 13 predicted proteins | sample Lox_Sample_25_FD_206717 | JGI IMG/M metagenome (GOLD analysis project Ga0335076, IMG submission 206717) | Soil microbial communities from Loxahatchee National Wildlife Refuge, Florida, United States - Lox_Sample_2.5 | ecosystem: Environmental > Terrestrial > Soil > Wetlands | place: USA...
GTTTGCCGGGACCGTGCCTCCGCGAGCATCTTTTCTTCCAGCACGGTCAGGCGTCGCTCCAGACCTTCGAGATCAGCCAAATGTTGCCCGGCTTCCGCCGCCAGTTTGCGCAGCGATCCGGCGGTCTCGGCGAAATCGGATGGCAGCGATGCCGCGTTGCGTTCCAGATATCCACGTAACTCGTCCGCCGAAAACGGCGGCGCCGATTCCTTGCGCTCGCGGGCCGGCTCGCCCGAAGCCATATTCTGAGCCTCGGTCAGCACCGCCTGCGCGCAGAAGGTCAGTGAATTGACCATCTGTGTTTTAACCTTGCGGGATCGCCACTTCTCGAATGCCTCGTCGATTCCCCGCAGGACCGCTTCTAAAGGCACGCCGGAATTCTTCCAACTCTCTACCAGCGCCCAATCCAACGGCGAGAGCAGAAACAGGCTGGTGCCGCGGGCGCGCTGAAAGTGCTCTTCGATTTCCGTGAAGTAGTTGAAATAGTTGAAGACTAGATCGGGTGGTTCCGTTCCCATATCATTTGCAGGCCTTCGAGCGTGAGATGCTCGTCGACGGTCTTGAGATATCGCGATCCGGTGACGATCATGTGCGCCTGCCCTCCGGTGGCCACCGTTGCCGTCTTCGGTCCCATGGTCTCGATGATCCGTTCCAGAATGCCATCGATCATGCCGATCGCGCCGAAGTACAGCCCCGATTGGATGCTGGCGACGGTGTTGGTGCCGACCACCGACTTCGGCGGCCGGAAATCCACCAGCGGCAGCCGCGCGGTCTTGCTGAAAAGCGCGTCGACGGCAATGCCGATGCCCACCGCAATGGCGCCGCCGAGGTATTCGGCGTCCTTGGAAATGACGTCGAAATTGATGGTGGTGCCCATGTCCACGACGACACATGGTCCGCCGTACTTGTTGAAGCCGGCCACGCCGTTCACCAGGCGATCGGCGCCCACTTCGTACGGATTGTCGTAGCGAATGGTCAGGCCGAGGTTGGTTCGCGCCCCGACGAATAAGGCTTCGGTGTGGAAGTAGCGCCGGGTCATGTCGGCCAGCGTGGAATCGATGGGCGGCACGACGCTCGAAATGATGATGCCGTCGATTGTGGCGATATCCAGTCCGGCCGGCACAAAGAGGTTGCGGAGCAGAATGCCCCATTCGTCGGCGGTCTGCTCGTGTACGGTGCGCAACCGCCATTGCGAGACCAGTTGTTTTCCTTCGAAAGCTCCGATCGTGATGTTGCTGTTGCCTGCGTCAAGAGCCAGCAGCACGTACGCCTCCCGCAATCACGATAGTATCGGTTCCGTCGTCCTGGCGCACGCGCAGAAATCCGTCGGCGGTGAGGCCGGCGGTGGTCCCGGTGATGGCGCCCTCGGGCAGCTCGACCGTCACGCGGCGGCCCGAAACATAACTGGATGCGTGTGCAAACAGCCGCAGAATGTCGGCCGGGGATTCCTCGGTGAAGGCCTCGATGGCATTGAGTAACGAATCGAAGATCGTGTCGCGCCAGAAGCGTTTGCCGGAATACAAGAGGAGCGACGTGGCCACCGCGGCAAGCTCCGGGGGAAAACTCTCGTGATTGACGTTGATGCCGATGCCGGAGATCGCTTTGCCATCGGTCAATTGCACCAGTATCCCGCCGGTCTTCAGCCTGCCCAGCATCAGATCGTTGGGCCAGCGCAGGTCGCAGACAATGCCCGTCGCTTCGGTGATGGCGGATTGCGCCGCCAGGCCCAGAGCCAGCGTAAGAACGGGCGTGGGCTTGAGGACGACGGAGACGTACAATCCGCTGCCCGCCGCGGAATGCCAGGTGTGTCCGTGGCGGCCCAGGCCGGCGGTCTGCTCGTTGGCGATGACGACGGCGCCGACATCCAACGCCGACGCGGCGGTCATCGTGGAGGCGATGGCGGCGTAGCGATGGATGCGGCGGCGATCGAGCTTCACACTAGCTCCAGGCGGAAGCTGATGTCCATGGCGCGCGCGGAATGGGTGATGGCGCCGGAGGAAACGAAATCGGCGCCGGTTTCGGCATAAGCGCGAACGTTTTCCAGGGTGATGCCCCCGGAGAGTTCGACCCGGGCGCGTCCGGCGATTTCACGGATCCACTCGCGAGCCTCTTCGGGCGTAAGGTTGTCGAGGAGCAGGTGGTCGGCGCCACAAGCGAGCGCCTCCTGCAATTCAGCGCGCGTGCGGACCTCGATTTCGATCGGTACATTAGCTGCGCGCGCGCTTTCCATGGCCTGGCGCACACCGCCGGCCGCGGCGATGTGGTTGTTCTTGATGAGCACGGCGTCGAACAGGCCCATGCGATGGTTGGTGACGCCGCCGGCCGCGGCCGCCTGCTTTTCGAGAAGGCGAAGTCCGGGCGTGGTCTTGCGGGTGTCTAGGACGCGGCAATTGGTGCCGGCGACGGCATCGGCGAAGGCTCGGGCGGCGGTGGCGACGCCGCTGAGGCGCTGCAGAAAATTCAGAGCTACGCGCTCGCACTCGAGCAGGGTGTGAGCGCGACCGCCGACTTGCGCGAGGATATCGCCCGCGGCGCAGCGGTCGCCATCGTGCTTGAGGATGGCGAGTGGATCGACACCGCCGCGATGGCGGTAGATGGAATCGAGCACGGCAAGTCCGGCGGCGACGAGCGGCTCGCGCGCAAGGAAGATCCCACGGGCTCGGCGGCCGGCGGGCACGCAAGCCTGGCTGGTGACGTCACCGGAGCCGATGTCCTCCTCCAGAGCGAGACGGATGATGTCGTCAGTCATATTTGGTGCTATGTGGGGCAGGTTGGCAACCTGTGGACCGATTGTCAATCGGTCCAGACGAGCGGAGCTCGCCCTGGTGGCTCGGCAAGCAGGAGTGCTTGCGCCGCCTCGGAGTCGCAACGGAACCGCGACCGTGACGGAGCGGTCGATTTTGACCACGACCGGACAGGCGGATTGAAAATCCGCCGCAGGTTGAAAACCAGCCCCACAAATCCGGAGCTGCGTGGCGGATCAGGAAAGCGATTCGAAAGCACACGGTGGCCGAACAAATTCCGGTCATAGCGCGCCGCACAGTTTCTCGTGCTGCACTTTGTAGTCGGCCAGCTTCTTGCGCATGCCTTCCACCACGTCGGCCGGGGCGCGGCCCAGGAACTTCTCGTCGCCCAATTGCCGCTCCAGGTTGCCGATGTTCTTCTTCAGTTGCTCGCATTCCTTTTCCGCGCGCTTCCGCTGGGCTTCCTGCTGGGCTTGCGGGACGTCGAGGATCAGGTCGAATTCGGCGGTCGATCGCATCACCGCGGCTTTGGGCGCGGCATCGGCCACCAACTCGAGTTTCACATTGGCCAACGACTCAATCGCGGCCAAGTGGACACGCGCGGCGTCCAGCGCCGGCGTCCGCGAATACAGCTTGCCATCCAGCCGCTGCTTGGGGTCGAGTTTGGCTTCCGCCCGCAAGGTCCGCGCCAGGGTCACGATCTCCTGCAGAATCCCGATCTCCCGTTCGGCGGCGAAATCGGTCAGCTCCTGCCGGTACTGCGGATATCCGGCCACGGAGATGGATTTCGGCCGGCAATCCGCTGTCGCCAGCCGCTGCCACAGCTCTTCGGTGAGAAACGGCATGGCTGGATGCAGCAATCGCAGCGCGGTTTCGAATGCCGCCAGGGTATTGCGCCATCCCGGGGTCAGGCCGGAGTTCTCCTTGAACGTGAGCTTCTTCAACTCGACATACCAATCGCAGAATTCATGCCAGAAGAAATGCCAGAGCAGTTGCGCGGCTTCGTGGTAGCGATATTGCTCGATCGCCCGATTCACCTGCTCGGCGCAGCTGTTCAGACGGCTGAAGATCCAGCGGTCTTCAATCGGGGCGGCCAGCGTTACCGCATCGGGATCGGGCTGGAATGTTTCCAGGCTTTCCGGCACCCACGGCGTCACGGCCGAACGCTCCATGTTCAGGAAAAGGAATCGCGCGGCGTTCCAGATCTTATTGGCAAAAGCCCGCGAGCTTTCCATACGCTCTTCGGTGAGGACGATAACGGTGCCCGGCGCGGCGCCCTGCAACAGCGCCATGCGGACCGCGTCGGTGCCGTACTTTTCGGTCACCACCAGCGGGTCGATGGTGTTGCCGCGCGTCTTGGACATCTTCTGCCGCTCGGCATCGCGCACCAGGCCGTGGATGTAGACCTGGCGGAAGGGCACGTCGCCCATGAATTCGATGCCCAGCATGGCCATGCGCGCCACCCAGAAAAACAGAATGTCGAAGCCGGTGATGAGCAGCGAGGTCGGATAATATTTCGCCAGGTCCTCGGTCTGGTCCGGCCATCCAAGCGTGGAGAACGGCCATAGACCGGAGCTGAACCACGTATCGAGCACGTCGGTATCCTGCTCCAGCTTTGACGACGCGCACCGCGGGCAGGCTTTCGGCGTTTCGTAGGCGACGATGATCTCGTGGCATTCCTGGCAGTGCCAGGCGGGGATACGGTGGCCCCACCACAACTGGCGCGAAATGCACCAATCGCGGATGTTGTACATCCATTCGAAGTAAGTCTTGCTCCAGTTCGGCGGAACAAATTCGATCCGGCCTGTCTCCACCGCGGCGGTAGCTTTTTCGGCCAGCGGTTTGGTTTTCACGAACCACTGCGTGGAAATGAGCGGCTCCACGGGAGTTTTGCAGCGATCGCACTTGCCCAGGCTGAGCGGATATTCCTCGACTTTTGCCAGGTTGCCGGCGGCTTCCAGATCGGCGACCACGCGCCTGCGCGCCTCCATGCGATCCAACCCCGCGTATTTGCCTGCGGCCGCGGTCATAGCGCCGTTTTCATCGATCACCTGGATTTTCGGCAGATTGTGGCGCCGGCCGGCTTCGAAATCGTTCAGGTCGTGCGCCGGAGTCACTTTCACCACGCCGGTGCCGAACGCCGGATCCGCCAGATCGTCCACGATCACCGGGATCTCGCGATCCATCAGCGGCAGTTGCACCGTGCGGCCGTGGAGATCGGAATAGCGGGCATCCTTGGGATTCACGGCCACGGCGGTGTCCCCCAGCATGGTCTCCGGACGCGTCGTGGCGACGGTCACGTACCGGCCCGGAATTCCGTTCACCGGATAGCGGATGTGCCAGAGATGGCCTTGCACGTCGCTATGCGCCACTTCGAGGTCGGAGAGCGCGGTGTGGCAGCGCGGGCACCAGTTCACCATGTACTCGCCGCGATAGATCAAACCCTTTTCATAGAGGCGGACAAAGACTTCGCGCACGGCGCGGCTCAATCCGGGGTCGAGGGTGAAGCGTTCGCGCGACCAGTCGCAGCTCGTTCCCAGGCGGACCATCTGGCGCTTGATGGTGTCGCCGTACTGCGCCTTCCATTCCCAGACGCGGGCTTCAAACGCCTCGCGGCCCATGTCGATGCGGTTCAGTCCTTCTTCGGCGAGCTTGCGTTCCACCACCATTTGCGTGGCGATTCCGGCGTGGTCGCTGCCCGGCAGCCAGAGCGTGTTGTCGCCCCGCATGCGATGCCAGCGCACGGTGACGTCGATTTCGGTGTGCTCCAGCATGTGGCCGATATGCAGCGATCCGGTCACGTTCGGCGGCGGAATGACGAGCGAAAATACGCGTCCCGGCGCCTTATTGTCGGCGCGGAAAAGACCGGAATCGATCCACCACTGCGCCCAATGCGGCTCGAACCGCTGCGGCTCGTACACTTTTTCAATTTGCATGGGAGAGTTCCAGTGTAACAAGGCGGCTCAGAGCATTTCATACCGCGCAACCAATCGGATCATCCGGCGGTTCGCCGACCCTCTGCCATCGCCCGCCGCCGGATCACCCACCCCTCCAGCACGAGCACCACCGCCGCCAGATAGGGCAAGCGCGATCCGGTCCAAAGCGCCGCTTGAATCCGCATGCGGAGGCGAACCACGGTGCTGAGGGCATTCGCCGGTATGGTCACGGATTGTCTCCAGTCCATCCCGGCCAACCGCGGCATGAACTGGTGATCCGAGCAGCCTTCCAGGCTGTACACGCCGACAACCGGAGAGAGATGGCCCGCCACGATGACATCGCGCGCGAACTCATCCCACTTCAACGGGCGAAACCCGCCGCCCGCCGCGTCCCCGGCGGTGCTGCCTACCGCCACCAACTGCGAATCCCGGCCATATTCCCAAACCAGCGCCGAATCGACCGCCGGGTTGAAGCTCGAGTACGTCATCAGGACCTCGCGATCGCCCCGCACGTCCACAATTCCGAACAGCCTCTCGAGCAGAGTGGAGCCGGCTTTCCGTTCGTCGGCAATGAACGGAAATTGATAGGTGTCCACCGGGTAACCCGCGCCCTGGATTCTCCGGATCAGAGCCAAGTAGGCGCTCCTTGCACGGCTCACCCGTCCGGCATCCAAATATCTGCGAACGAGTGTCGTCACCACACTCAACCAGTGGCCCTGCCGCGCCGAAGTAAACTCCTGCAGGCCGGGTTCTATGTCGAGGCCCACACCTGCCCACCGCAAACCGTTCTTGGACGTCCAGTCCTGAAAGGCTTCGAATCGGGCGGCCGCGGCGGCTGAGTTATCGGCGTTCAGGTAATAGCCTTGCTCCCGGGACAACGCCAGCCACGCGGTCACTGGGACACCCGCGTCGTTTAGCTGCCTCACCACCGCGGCGCGCCCGGAACCGAGATCGATCAACGACAGGCTGAGGGACGCATGCAGTTGTCTGAGTTCGTCAATCAGGCTCGGATTGGCGAACAGCGCCTGTAGCCGGTCGGTTGGCAACTCGCACGCGAACGCCAGTGTTGGATGTCCATTCGGAACGCCGTCGACCCGGATGTCGCCGGCGGTCGCGGCGCGCCCCCAGCCGGCGAAAAACATCTTCGCCGTGAAGCACACCACCACGCTGGCAGCAAGCCCCAGGCAGAAAACCAGCAACCAGATCAGAACTCTCGCGACTCTACGCACAGGGAGCTACCAGACAAACTCCCTCCACTGTACACAAGGAAACCCGCCAGTCGATTCCATCGTGATGGAAGCGACAACCTGGGACGCCTATTCGGGGTTCTTGCAGGTAAAATTCGCCGCGTCGTCGATGCTGCCTGAACCTTTGTAGCGCGCGACCTCGGGCCACGGGCAGAGCGGGCGCGTGCGAACCGTTTTCCCGCTGACGATGCGCGCCGCCGGAATGGATGACGGGGCTTTGCCGTCTTCTACCCACTGGACCAGCGGCGTGGCGCTGTCGAAGGTGCCGGCGCCGATTCCGCCGCCGCAGTGGAACATGCCGGGCACCATGAACAGGCGCGCGAATTCGGGCGTCGATGGCCCCATTTTCGCCACCACGTCTTCGTAGTATTCCAGACCCATGCGCGGATTGAGTTGAGGATCGGCCCATCCGAAGTACATCAGCAACTTGCCGCCGTGCTGGCGGAAAGCGGTGAGATCCGGGTCGGTGGCGTCCAAAACCTCGCGCGCGAACGCCAGATTGTCGTAATCCTTGTTGATGTCGAACTTCTGCATGGCGTCGGCATCCGTGAGGCTCGCCAAAGGCGTGCCGGGGCCGAGAATATAGCGGATGAAGCCGGTGGCATAGCCGTTCCACGCGCTTTGGCCCGCCGGGGTGTCGATATGCTGGCCGACCCAGGCGCTCTGGCCATTGGGGCCGGCGGCTTCGGCGCCAACAGGCCAGCCCGGAAAGTAGCGTTTACCCTGGCGGGTCACGTCGCCATAAAGACGCTCCAGCGACGAAATCTGACCGGCGGTGAAGCAATCGGGGCGATCGCTGTCACCCTCGCAGTGAGGCAGGTCGCGGGCGGGGACGAAGCCGCATGCCAGCGGGTTGTCGATCAAGCCGTCCTTGAGCCCGTCCCTGGCGTCACAGTATTCGTAAACGCGGGCCGCCAGAAGGCTGAGTTTCGCGGCAGGAAACGGATTCGCGGCAAGACCCTGCTTCCAGTAGACGCGCGCAATCTGGCCGCCGGTGTAATTGAGTCCGGGCGCTCCCGCGATGATGCCGTCGAAATCCGCCGGGTAGCGCTGCGCCAGCATCAGCGCCTGCCGCCCGCCGGTGGAGCAGCCGTCGAAATAGGACTTGCTCAGCGGGTCGGAGTAATACGCGGCAATCAGGCGCTTGGCCGTTTCGGCGGTGATGTGGAGGGAGCGGAATCCGAAATCGATGAACTTCTGGCGGCTGACGGCGAAGGTTCCGCCCGGCTCGCGCTGCGCCGAGTGGCCGGTGTCGGTTGCGGCCGTGACAAACCCGGCCTTGAGACCACGCGCACGATTCGCCGCGCGGCCGGCTGTTTCGAAGGACTCACCGGCGAAACCGCCGTTGCCGAACATATAGAGCCGGCCGTTCCACTGCGTCGGCAGGTTGACTTGGATGTTCATGTCCGGCTGGACGAGCAGGCCGACCCGGCAGTGTTCGGGCGCAGTTTCCGAAGCAGGAATGATCGCGGCCGAATAGACCGAGAATTCGTAGCCGGTAAGGCCGGCGAGTCCGGCACAGGAGAGCCGCGGCCGAAAACTGGGCGTGGGCGCTTTGTAGTCGCGGAACTGAACGCCTCCGCCGCCCTGGGACATTAGCGGAGCAGCAATGAGCAGAGTGGCCGTGGTAAGGCGGATTGCAGTGCGCATGCACGGCGATTGTACATCATTCAGCGATTTGGGGCGGGAAAAACGGGCGCAAACTGGACGCGAACTTTCAGATCGATTTCACCGGCATCGCCACCACGTCGTCCACCCGCATCGCTTCTTTCACCACGAAAGGCTCGCCATAGCGCACGCCGATCAGATTTCCGTAGAACCGCGCAATCGCCCCCAGCCGCTCGCGAATCTCCGCCTCGTCCGGAAACAGCGTCGCGCCCTCCATCGCCGACCCGTACTGCGACGCGTAGCTCAGCAGCGCCGTCATCCGCCGCTCGAACTGCGCGCTAATGTCCACCACGAACGACGGCTTCACGTCCGCATACAAGCTGGCATACAAAATCTTCTGCGGGCGGTGCGGTTCGCTGTACTCGTCGAGCTTCTTCAGCCCCGCCAAAAAGCACGCTTCGAAACCCATCTCGCTGCATCGATAATGATCCGGATGCCGCGCCTCCCAATAGGGCAGAATCACCACCCGCGGCTTCAGCTCGCGAATCTTCAACGCCAGCGACATGCGCGCGCTGATGTGATTCTCCAGCCGCGCATCCGGGAAGTGCATGTTGCCGCGCCAGGTCGCCAGCATGTGCCGCGCCGCCACCTCCGATTCCTCCACGCGCTGCTCCGGCGTCCCTCGCGTGCCCATATCGCCCGCCGTCAGATCCAACACGCCCGTCCGATACCCCATCTCGGCCATGCGGATCAGCGTTCCGCCGCAGGTCTGTTCCACGTCGTCAGGATGGGCCGCGATGGCCAGCACGTCGAGATTCATAAGCGCGAGTTCAGCTTTTTCAGAAATTCCTTCACGTCCACGCGATACTTGAATGCCTTGCGGCCGTCGATGGCCACGACCGGCACTTCGTCATTGTAGCGGGCGCGCAGTTCGCCGTCGGCGTCGATATCGATTTCTTCGTAGTCGAATTCAGTCTCACGCCGCGCCGCCGCGATCACTCGCTTGGCATCGTCGCACAGACAACATCCCGCTCGCGTGTAGAGCGTTACCCTGCGCAAGGCAATGTCCCTACCACGAATAATCCTCGGCCCGCCAGCGCCGTTCCCGAGGTCCGAACATCCGCATCAGCACCAGTCCCGCCACAAAACCGCCGATATGCGCGAAGAATGCCGTCCCGCCAACTGCGTATTGCGATTCGCCGATGCTCCCCACACCGTTGAACAACTGCAGCAGGAACCAGTAGACCAGCACGGCCCAGGCCGGCAGATCGAATGTGAAAACAAACAGCAGCCAGAACAGCATCACCACGCTCGACCGCGGAAACTTCACCAGGTATGCGCCCATCACACCGGCAATCGCGCCGCTCGCCCCCAGCATCGGCACATGAGAGAACGGATTGACGGCCACCTGGCTCAATCCCGCGATTACTCCGCACACCAGGTAAAAAATCAGGTATTTGAAGTGGCCCAGCACATCCTCCACACCGGTCCCGAATACCCACAGGAACAACATGTTTCCCAAAATGTGCAGGATCCCCGCGTGGAGGAACATCGAGGTCAGCAGTTCCGATGGATGCGCGATTAACGACGCCGGCCGCAGCGAATACAGCCGCATGAATTGGTTAAAGCCCCGCGGATCCAGCCACTCGAGTTGCACCTGATGCACGAACACCAGCACGTTCAGCAATATGATGACAATCGTCACCACCGGCACGGTGTACCGCGCTTGCGAAGTCTTGATGGGGAGAATGATCATCTAGGTCTGGTGCGCCTCTAGGCCCGCGAAGCACCCAATCGCGCCGCCAGTTCCGGCAGCGCCCGCCGCTCCCCGCGCGCCATCAACGCCCGCACTTCTTCCAAGCCGCGGATACCTCCGCGCGCGCCGATCGCCGTGCAATTCAGAGCCGCCATGGCATTGGAAAACTCCAGCGCTTCGGGCATCTCCATCCCTTGCAACACAGCATAACAAAACGCCCCGTGAAACACGTCTCCCGCGCCCGTGGTATCCACGCAATTCACCACGAACGCCGGGACATACACGAACCGGCCCTGCACCCGCGCCAGCGACCCGTGCGCTCCCAGCGTCATTGCAGCCACCTTCATGCCATATTCGTTCTGCAACGCCTCCAGCGCGCCCAGTGGATCGGAATTGCCCGTCCAGTTCGCCGGAAAATCCGAGCTGGCCACCAGGTAATCCACGTTGGGCAGCACCGCCTCGAAACCTCGATAGATGGTGTCGACGTCCACCGTCACCGGAATCCCGTGCTCGCGCGCGATCCGCGCCGCGTGCGCCACCGCCGGCGTATCGTGCCCGTCGATGTGCAGCAACCGCGCGCACGTAATCTGTTCCGGCGTAATCTCCTCTGGCGAAATCTTCAAGCATGTGTCGCGCCGCCAGAGCACCGTTCGCTCTCCCGTCGACCGGTCGACGATGATATATGCCGATTGATTGGGGCAATTCCGCCGCGTCTGCACGTGATCCAGGTTGATGCCCGTTCCCCGCAGGCTCTCCATCTGCACGCGGCCGCGCTCGTCATCGCCGATGGCGCCGATGTACTTCGCGCGCAGTCCCAGCCACGCGCACGCCACCAGCGCGCTCGCCACCTGCCCGCCCGGGCTGACGATCTCCTCTTCGTAGGGACCCTTGCCCGCGTAGGCTGGGAAATGCGGCACCATCAATAGTGTGTCGGTGGCGTTGAGGCCCACGCCCACGACGTCGAATTCCGGCATGAAGGATCATTGTAGCGGGCGCATATCCAGCCGGTTTATACTCCGCACGAGGAACCTTTACGTCAGACGCACACAAACCAGCTCTTCGCGAACTGCTAGTCGCCGCCGCGCTCGACGCCGCGCTCCAGCGCCGCCTCATCAACCAACCCGACGACGTCTTTCGCGAGTTCGACCTGACCGCCGAACAGATGGACATCCTCCGCAGCCGTGACGGCCGTCTGCTGGCCCTGCTCGGCGAGGCCGTCATTCCCGGCGGCAATCCTGCTCCCGATTCCCAGGCTCCGCCTCCACAGCCGCCGCCATCCGATGCCCCGGTCGCGCGGCCGTTCCCCGACATGCGCCTCGCCCTGACCGTCGTCCCGGTTTTGCTCGATGGCAAGGGCCGCGCGCGCGAGCTGACCTTCGCCGCCTGGGTCAGTCCCCTGCCCGACGGCGCCGACCCCGAGACCTTGCCGATGCCCGAAGGTATGCAGCTACCCGGCCGCGCCCTCGCTCCGCTTCGCGCCATCGTGCAGGTTTCCGCGCAGCAATTGCCCGATGCCGGCGGCGCGCCGCAGGTCGGCCTGAGCGCGCTGCTCCTGCGCTCGTCCAACATGACGTCCCCGGCCGCGCCTGAATCCGCCGGGCATCCGGGGGAATTCGAAAGCGCCGCGCCCGACATATGGATTGCCGGGCTCGGCATCACCACCGCCGGCCAGATGACGCGCGAAGTCGAGCAGGCCATCCGCGCTTCCCGCGAGGTCCTGTACCTCGATACCGGCGTGGCCACGCGGCCTCTCCTCGAAAGCCTCTGCCCGCGCGTGACCTCGCTCTACGAGCTGACGTATTCCGAATCGCAGCCCCGTCGGGACGGCTACCAGCGCATGGCCGATCGTGTCCTTCAATCCGCGGGCGAAAATCCTCCGGTCACGTTCGCCATCCACGGACATCCGCTGGTGGCTGCCACCGCGCCGTTTCTGGTGATGGATCGCGCCCGCTCTCTCGGACTGAAAGTCCGCGTGCTGCCGGGCGTCTCCGCCATCGACACCGTGCTCGCCGACCTCCGCCTCGACCCGGTCGTCCACGGCATTCAGATGTACGAAGCCACCGATCTGCTGCTGCGGCGCCGGCCTCTCCAGCCGGACGTGCCCGCGCTCCTCTGGCAGATCGGCCCCCTCGAAACCTGCCTGCACACCATGCGTGTCTCAACCCCCGCCCGCTTCGACCGCCTGGTCGCGCACCTCGGCTTGTTCTATCCGCCGCGGCACGAAGTCGTGGCTATTTACTGTTCCCCGCATCCGCTGCTGCCATCGAAAGTGCTGCGTTTCGCCATCGAAGATATCGGCCAATATGCAGCGGAGATCCACCAGGGCTTCAGCCTTTACATTCCTCCCGTCGCCGCGCGTCCCATTCACGATCACGAACTGCTTGCGCAGCTCAACAGCGTCGAACATCTGAATCAGATCACCAAGGGAGGCACGCGATGAGATACGACTTCCTGATCGACACCTATGCCACCGAGCGCATCAAAGTCATCAGCGTCTGGAGTATGTTTCGCGACGGCGATCTTCCCGTTCGGCCCAATGCCGCCGATCTTCGAGGCCGCAGCCTCCACGAACATATGGTCCATCAGTGCGTCAGCGAAGACATCTGGTTCCGGACGATGCTCGGTATCGACGTCGCAGCGCCGCCGCTGCCAAAAACGGAAGTCCGTTTCGAGTTCATGCGGCGGTACGAGGAGGACAGCGGCAAGCGACTCGCCGCGCTGCGCGAGAAGGCGGACGCCTGGTGGGAAGGCGAGACCACATTCTTCGACGTGCGCCGTTCGCGCGCCTGGGTGATGACCCGTCGTCTGACCCACACCGCTCACCATCGCGGTCAGCAACTGACTCTGCTGCGCATGCTCGGCCGCGATGCCCACAGCACCTACGGCCCAACTGCGGACACCGGTGGCCTCATGCTCAACCATGCTCCGACGATTTACGCCTATCCCGACCTGACGGCTCTTTTCGAAGGCGAAGCTGCCGGCGGCCGCAAAGCAGCGCTACCCGGTCCCGGCGACAAGCCTGTCACCGAGCGACCAGGCATCTAATATGGCGAGGGCACTCATGCCTGCCGTGTCGGGACTCATCTCGAAGCGTTGGTCGCCGCCCATGAGACACTGAAGACGTGCTTCCGAGGCCGGTCCGATTGAATCCGTGCCCCACTTTCTGCATCCTCCTCTGTTTGACATGCCGCGCCGCCGATCTCCCCTTCACAATCGCATGGCTTCAAGGCAAGTGCATCGATTGCGAGATAGCCAAAAATCTATCTCGCATTCAGTGGGTGAGCCGTACCGAAGCATTCGGCATCGGCTGGAGTTTCCCGCCTCCCGGTGCCGAAGGATCCGGCGACTACGTGGTGGTCCGCACAACTGACGGCGGCAGGACCTGGAGGGAACTGCCGGACACCTGGCAGCACGCCGGCCCGCCCGCATTTTGGTTCCTCGATGGTATGCGCGGTTGGGTCTCCTGTTCCAATCTGTACTGCACGCAGGAGGTTGCTGGAGAGGAAGTGCGCCGAACCAGCGACGGCGGCAACCACTGGGACATGATGACTCAAACAACAGGCCTGTTAACAATGGCTTTTGCTGACCAATTGCACGGCATTGGTCAGGCCTTCTACGGAGATGACAGACCGCCCGTTCGAACCGTTGATGGTGGCCGGACCTGGTCCCGAATCGAGATTCCGCACCTGAAGCAAGTGGATAGCCTCATCTTCCTCTCCGGTCAGATCGCCTGGGTTACCGATCGCCGGGACAATGATCTCCTGTTCTTCCGTACCACCGATGGCGGCCAGTCGTGGCAGGAGTCCCGCACGGCGCTTCCCCGCGGCTGGCCAAATGTCCGGGAATTCTCTTTCGTGGACCAGAATCACGGTTGGATGGTTCTCAGCCGCAACGGCGCCGATAAGGTCCGGTTGCTGAAGACCACTGACGGCGGACGAACCTGGTCTACAGTTTCGATTCCCCCTGTTCTCCAGGCTCAGTGGGTGCCCTCACCCGAAGCCCTTGGCTTCATATCCGACAAGGTCGGCTTCGTCTTCTCCACCGCCAGCGATGGGCCGCCTTCGTGGGATCCCGCCAAACGCAGAGTCTTGTTCACCGCTGACGGCGGTGCACACTGGCAAGACTACCCCTTGCCGTTCTCAATCTCGGATTGCCAGGCACTCGCAGGAGACCTGGTTTGTAGCGCCGACCGCCAAGGCTCCCACTTCGGAATTCTGACCCTCCACCCGAAGTAGCGCCCGATTAATTCTCCGTCGGCCGCTGAATGCTCTCCACCACCAACATTGGCAGCGACACTTTCCCGGGTTCGAGTCGCAGCCCCAACTGTTCTTCCAGCGCCTTCCGCAGCGTCGGTTTGTCGTAGCCTGCGGGCGGCGTCCGCCCGCTCTCGGTGTAAATGTCGAAATCCAGCAGCACGTCAAACCTGCCCTCAACGCCAGTCTTATCCAGCACCGGACGCTGCACCGTGTACTGCAGCGATTTCGCCAATTGCGCAACGCTTGTGATGCCACAGACGAATGAATTATCGCGGCCGCATTTCGACCGCTCGCCTTCCTTGAGCGGCGTCAGTTTTGCGCCGCCCTTGCCCACTACCAGATTGAACACAGGAAATTCGCGCTCCTCGCGGCGCAGCTCCAGCTTGAACCGGTCGGCCAGCAGTGATCGCAGCATCGGCAGCATTTCGCTCTTGCCCGCTTGCGGGCTCTCCGCCTTGGCCTCGATTTCATAACGGTCCGAACTCAACCATCCCGGCCCGCCCGTCACCTGGTAGTCCTCCACTCCGTATGCGATCTGAATCATCAGG
>Ga0335076_10003872_pt1 | contig 15093 bp, 17 predicted proteins | sample Lox_Sample_25_FD_206717 | JGI IMG/M metagenome (GOLD analysis project Ga0335076, IMG submission 206717) | Soil microbial communities from Loxahatchee National Wildlife Refuge, Florida, United States - Lox_Sample_2.5 | ecosystem: Environmental > Terrestrial > Soil > Wetlands | place: USA...
CCTCGCGAACTTGCACAGACACATCCCGGGCTCGTGCACGTGTCGGTCACTTGCTATGGATCAACGGGACCGTGGGCAAACCGCGGCGGCTTCGACATGAACGGCTCGGCGGCCTCCGGCTTGATGGCAATCGAAGGGGGTGCGGGCCATCCCCGGTTGCCGGCCACCGGGCTGATCAACGATTTCATCACCGGCTACATGGGCGCACTCGGTGCGGCCGCCGGGCTGATCAAACAACAGACCGAAGGCGGCAGCTGGCACGTCACCGTCAGCCTCACCCGCAACGCCATGTGGTACCAAACCTTGGGTTTGGTCGACCCCGCCGATGTCGGTTGCGACGACGAGCACACCATCGGCGTGCCCGACGCCCTCGACGCCGAAACACCAATGGGTCACGCCCACGTGCTCGCCCCGCCGGTCAGCTTCAGCCACACGCCACCCCGCTGGCCCGATCCGATTCTGGTCCCCCGCGGGTCCAGCCTGCCTGAATGGTCGAGCGGCGAGTAACAATTGCGGTCGTGGGAGATGGCGTCGACGAACTCGACATTGCCCTGCTCGACGCACTGCACCTCAATCCGTTGGCGACCTTTGAAGAGCTAGGCACCTTACTCGACATTGCGCCCGTCACCGCGGGAAGACGATGGCGGCGCCTGGTCTCCACCGGCCGGGCATGGGTTTCGTCCGCGCCCGGCCCGCAGCTACCGCTGCGCGCCGCACTGTTCGAAGCCGAATGCCAACCCGGGGCGGCCGGGGCGGTGGCTGACGAGTTCGCCGCGCTACCACAGGTTTTCAGTGTCAACATCACCACGGGTCCGGATGACGTCTACGCGTTTGTGATTGCCGGCGATCAGCCGCTGCTGGCCGAATTGTTAGTCGACAGGCTGCCGTCAGTCGCGGGGCTGAACCGGGTGCAATCGGCGCTGATGACTCAGTTGTTCAGCGGCACCCGCTGGCGACTCGGCGGTCTCAACCCTGATCAGGTCCGCGCGGTGACCCCTGAGCCGGCTAAAACCACTCCGGCGCATGAATTCGACGAGTTCGATCGCGAGCTGTTCTTGGCGCTGCAACGCGACGGGCGACTCAGTTTCCGTGAACTTGCCGCAGCGGTCGGGCGTCCGGAACCCACCGTGCGCCGCCGCCTGGGCCTGTTAGGCCACGCCGGAATGCTGGCGTTCCGCACGGATTTCGCACGGGTGCAAGCGGGTTGGCCGACCGGAGTGGCGCTCAAGCTCGGCGTGACCGGGCCAGCGGTGGCCGAGGTGGGCCGCACGCTGGTGCGGTACCCGGAGACCCGGTTCTGCGTCGCGGTCACCGGCGGTGGATCGGCTGACATCTTCGTTACCATGCAGCTGCACAACGTGTCGGACCTCGACCCGGTGATTCATCGGCTGTCGGCCGACCATCCCGGTGTCGCGGTGCTCGACACCCGGGTGGTGCTGCGCTCGGTGAAGTCCTGGGGAAGGCTGCTCGGGCTCGACGGCCGGGCGCAGGACATCGTGCCGGTCGACCTCTGGGCGCCGGTTTAGGGATTCGTGTGCTATCCCGCGCCTTGGCGGGCGAGCCGCTGGTCGTGGATCCTGACCAGTTCGCGGAATCCCAGCCGGTGATAATGCGGTACCGGCTGAATTCCCCACTGGTCCTGGGCGGTAGCCTTCCCGGCCGCGCCCACGGGCGGCTCGATGCTGCTAGTCGAATTCAATAGGCAAGCTGGTCGGCCCACTCATGCCGAGCAACGGCTTCCACGGTGGTGACCCGATACGACGAGGGTTCGGCAGCCGCCGGGCGAGGATTTTGAGCGCTTCCGCGAGTTCGCGCCGGGCCAGGTTGGCGCCCAAGCAGTAATGCACCCCTCCGCCAAACGTCAAAATGGGGGGTGGCTCATCGCGGGTGATGTCGAAGCGTGTCGGATCGTCGTAGACGGCAGAATCGCGATTGGCCGCATACGTGTTGACCAAGATGAAGGTGCCCGCGGGGAATGTGTAGTCGCCGACCGTGACATCGTCGGTGACGCTGCGGACCGTGCTGCACATCGAGGGCGAATGTCGCATGGTTTCCTCGACGGCGCGCATTGCCAGTTCGGGCTGGCCGCGCAGCACCGCCCACTGATCGGGGTGATCGCACAGTACTTGCATGGAAGCGGCCAGCTGGCTGCGTGTTGTGTCGGTGCCGGCCACCAAGATGCTGAACGCCAACATGCGCAACTCGCTGGCATTTAGGCGGTCACCGGTGTCTTCGATACCGATCAGCTCCGAAAGCAGATCTTCGGTCAAGCGTTGACGCCTGCGCGCGATCATGTCGTCGATGTAGTCGTCGAACTCGCCCCATGCCTTCAGGACGACGGGCTCTTCCTCCTTGAGATCGCAGTCGAAGCTCACGATCTTGAAGATGTCCTCGGCCCAGCGTGAGAACTGTTGCCAGTCCTCACGAGGTGCACCGAGCAACGCGCAGATGATCGGTATGGGATAAGGCCGTGCAATGTCCGCGACGAATTCGCAGCGGCCCGAGTCCGCGACGCGATCGATGAGTTCGTTGACGACGGTGTGGATCGTGTCATCCATACGCGCCGTGGCCCGCGGCGTGAAAGCCTTGGCTACCATGCTGCGCAGCCGTCGGTGCTCGTCGCCCTCCATGTTCAAGATGCTGCGGGTGACTCTGTCCCACAACGGTCCCGACGTGATCCCGTGAGCGGAGAGATGGATCCCCGGAGGGATGACGAACCGTGGATCGCGAAGCACCGTCCGGGCGAGCTCGTACGAGAGTATCTCCGGGCCAATGGGTCCCAATGCGATCGGAGCTGATTGCTGGGCTGCTTGGAACTGCGGATAGATCTGCTGTGGGGTATCCGCGAGGTCGTAACTCAGGGTGGGTAGCCCGGCATCGAACACATTCGGCCTGGCCGCGTCAACGGTCACGACATCTCCTGGCTGTGGCTGCGTCACGGGATGTTGGTCGACAGCAAGGTCAGCGGAAGGCCGAAAACCGCTAGGTCGATTTCGTCGAGATACGAACCTTCACCCGAAAAGCTCTGCCGGAACCGAATTTTCGATCCGTAGCGGTCGGTGACGGCTTCGGCGGCCGACGCCCCTGGGACGCGGAGCACCACGGTGTATACGCCGTCGCCGTTGCGTTTTACGAATTCATTGACCGACGCCGCGACGTCGACGATCGCACCAGGGATCGCGCTGATCAGTTCGACACCGCCGTTCCAATCCAAGTAGATAGTCAAGCCGAGGTCCGTCAGCTCGGTGTTCTCGAAGCGGAACCCGAGTTCGGTGAACATCTGCGCAACCGCCGATTGCCGTTCCGGGGCGACGGCAAACACCACATGATGAAGCTGCGTCTCTCGCCGTTCGGTCACGTGCGCACCAGCCAGATGACTCGGTACGTCTGTTCAGACATTGATGGCCCCCCGCGGTAGTAGCAGTGGCAGATCGTTATAGGTCGCTATGCCCGGCGGCGCGGCGACCACTGCGGGAATCGCCGTGATGGCCGGCACAGCTGTGATCGTCAGACCGAGCAAGATGTACTCTTCGATCGTCTCCGCCACAAAATCTGCGGGCGGCTCGAACGCCAGCGTGGTCTTGATCGTCGGCCGGCCCTCCACGGTGATGTTGTACCCGAAGCCCATTGTCCACGTGGGCTCCAGCGACTGCCCCTTGGTCCACACCCCTCGTACCTCGACGATGTCACGCTCACCGACAAAGCCCGTCCAGGTGACGTCAATACCCGCCACACAACCCTTCGTGATGACCCAACCTCCAGGAAGATGAACGTCTTTGGTTGCTTGGGCATACTCGGCCCCGCAACGAATACCGTCTAGTTCCACACCGAGCGCGTCGGCGACGACCAGGACGGCTTCACGGAAGATTCCTGATCCCTGCTCGGTTATCGCCAGCAGGTCCGGGTGGTCGATCGGGTATCCGAAACCCATGATCTTCTCGGTTTCCGGCGAGTTGTATATCGTCGTATCAAACGATTCTACGATGCACACCCGGTCGATCCTGTCCGAGAGTCCCGCAGAAACGATCGCAAAGAGTTCGATGAAGCCGGGGTTGAGGCCAGTGCCGAAAATTGTCGACCCACCGCGTTCGCACGCCTTCAGGATGCGTTGGCGCCCAGCACCGAGTCGATGGCCGGTGATGAATTCCGACGTGGTGACAACGTTGATGCCGGCCTCGAGAATGCAGACCAGATCGTCGACGTTGGCGAACATCTGGTTGTAGACAACGCAATCGGGCTGGAGTGCTGTCAGAGCGTCGATGTCATTGGTGGCCAGTACGCCGAGCGGCTCGATGCCGCATAGTTCGCCCACGTCCCGCCCGACCTTGTCCGCCGACCACGCATAGCACCCGACAAGTTCGAGGAGCGAGTTCTCGACGATTGCGTGTACGGACTTCATACCGATGTTGCCCGTCGTCCACTGAACGACTCGATAGGTCATCCGAGTGCTTTCTTTCCAGGACTGAAGACGACAGGAATCTGACGGAATCCTCTCGTGACGGAGTTGCCGTGGAACACAACTTCGGCGCTGGGTGCAAGGGCGTAGTCCGGTATCCGCGAAAGGACTTGCTCGAGACCGACCGTGAACTCCAAGCGGGCGAGGTTTGATCCGAGGCAACGATGTACTCCGGCCCCGAATCCGAGGTGCCGGTTCTCGCGACGATCGAGGATGCACCGATCGGGCTGGTGGAACTCGTGTGGATCGCGGTTGGCGGAGGCGTAATTCACCAACACCGACTCGCCGGGGCAGAAGGTGTGTCCGGCGAGCACGACGTCCTTTGCGACGGTTCGCGGAATGCCGTGAATCGATCCGGCGTACCGGATGAACTCTTCGACGGCCCGGGGCATGATCTCCGGTTCGCTGATGAGCCGGTCACGTTCGTCAGGGTGTGTTGCCAAATAGTGGAATGCGAACGACATCGCGTTGGCGGTCGTCTCCAGGCCTGCCTGCACCAGCAGCATGGCATTGGCAACGACATCGCCGAAAGGCAGTCGCTCACCGTCGATCTCGGCGTTCAGGAGCACGTCGATCATGTCGTCCTGCGGGGGCTGGGAGGTTCGCGTGGATACCGCATCATGGAGGTGCTGATAGAGGCCGCCCCACCCACCCATCCGGGCTTCCTCGGTTTCGCCGTTTAGCGCGGTGTCCGTCAACTCAATACACAGCGGGACATTGTTGATCGGCAATCCGAGGAGATACTTGAAGAAGACGATGCCCGGCTGCCGCCAGGCAACCTGAGCGAGGTCACCGGTGCCCAGTTCAATGAAGCCGTCGATCAAGTGGTCTGTCTCGTGCCGAATCTGTGGTCGTAGCGCCTTCATTCGCGCCGGCGAAAAATACGGATTCAGCACCTTGCGGAATTTCTGCTGCCGTGGCGGGTCCAGCGTGATCACCAAATCGCCTGCGAGCCGCTCAGACGCTTCGGGTGTCGGGTTACTGGAGAAGTGCTCCCAGTCCTGCAGAATCCGGTAGCACTCCGCGTATCGCGTTGCCACCCAAGCGCCACCGGGAGTAGCGCTCAGAAAAGGCGTATTCGTATGAGCGAAAGGCGCATTCCGGCGCATGACCGAATAGACGTCGTACAGGAAGTCGTTGTCCTGGAAATCCTCGTGACGAAGGTCCCAGTCGTGCGCGTGCTCGTCGAGTGCCTTGGTCACGGAGCCGGAGCGCCATGTTGTTGGGCGGCCTGCCGGGCCACTCGCGCGTCGTGGATGCGCACCAGTTCGCGGAACTTCAGTCGGTGATATTTCGGAACCGGCTGGATGCCCCACTGGTCCCGGGCGGTGTCCTTGCCTTCGGCGCCCTCGGGTGGCCCCAACATCGGATAGGGAACCTTGCACTCCAAGGTGTCGTCGGAGTAGCGGACCTTGAGCAGTTCGCTGCAAATCTGGGTCAGGCTCAGAGTCGGATAGCCGTAGTAGACCGCCATGAAGGGGAGAGTGAAAGCACCTTCGATGACGAGGGCGACCAGACAGACGATGACGGCCCGCTTGATGTATTTGTGCATCCTGGCGTAGTACGGCGTGGTGCCCGGCGGCAGATCCTCGCCTGGTTCCTTGTCGTCGGTGGACGAAGGTGCAGGTAACGATGAAATCACAGCTGTGCTCCTTAATACGTTCAGTCGGTGAAGATTTCGCGGTTAACCGTGTGTAGATACGGGATGGCCAGGAACGGCGTGATGTAGAAGATGTCGTAGAGCCACCAGCCGACGACGGGGAACACCACGCCCGCGTAGCGCACGTCGGCGTACATGGTCATGTTGAACACGTAGGCGCACCAGATGACGACGCCCATCCAGCAGGTGATGACCATCCATTGGTGGCCCCACCGCTTCATCTGCAGGAAGCCGATCGCCGCGGCACAGCGCATCGCGAACACCGTCAGTATCAGCCCCGCCACATACGCTTTCTCGCCTGGGCCGGCGGCGCCGCCGACCCACAGTTCGTTGTAGTGCCAGAAGTAGCCGGCGTCGAACATGTTGCCCCAGCCGACCATCAGTACCCGATTGATCAACGTGTGATTGGCCACCAGATCCAACGCCCAGCCCAGACTGTTGAGCATTCCGTCGATCAGGACCAGATAGCCGATCAAGGTGACGATCATCGGCCGCACCGACAGACCTGCCCGTAAAGCCTGGCGTTGCAGCCAGACTCCGCGCATGAAGATGGGGAAGCCGATCAGGCCCGGCGCCCACATCCCCATCAGAGCGGCACCGGCGATCATCCACTTGTCGGCCCGGCGCTGGGCACCACGCGATTCGTCGTAATGCCCGTCGAGGCCGACCGGGGCGGCTTGGCTCGCCACCTCACCGGTCAAAAGCTGTTCCTTTAGAGGTCGATTCACAATTCCCACCAGCCACGGGCGAAGGACATGTAGAGCTGGATTCCGAACATCACCAGCAGGTAGCCGTAGATGACGACCTGCAGGATGATGAGCGCTTTCTTGCGGTTTCGTTCCTTCTGATCCACGCTGGCTGGCTCCTTCCCGGTTTTTTTAATGCGGTGTGCTCGGGCTGTCGGCGGCGGCAAGGCTGGCGACTGCGACCTCGCGTAAGCCGTCGGTGATGGCACCGTCGGTCGACAGTGGTGCGAGGATGCAGGCTTCGGCCGCCTCTAATTCGGTTGCGCCTGCCGCGATTAGCTGTGCTGCTGTGACCAGGACGCGGGTGGACGGCGGCTCGAAGTGGAAGGCGTGGTCCGCAGTCCGGATGGCGGTTGCACAGGCAACAAGCCTTTTCGCGGTCGAAGGTTCGATGCCCGCTTCGGTCACGATTATCTCGGCTTCGCGGTCCGCAGGCAGATACCTCATCGGAAGCGTGACGAAGCGCTGGCGGAAGGACGGCTTTAGCTCCTTCAGCGAACTGCGGTATGCGGGGTTGTACGAGCAGACGAGCATGAAGGCGTCGGGCGCTTTGACGACTTCGTCCGCTCGGTCGAGGTACAGCGCACGACGGTGGTCGGTCAGCGAATGCAGGATGGCAAGCGAGTCGTGGCGTGCTTCGACGATTTCATCGAGGTAGCAGATCGCGCCGGCCTTCACCGCGCGGGTCAGCGGGCCGTCGGTCCAGACCACGTCACCGCCGGTTACCATGAACCTGCCCACCAGGTCCGAACTGGTCAAATCGTCATGGCAGCTGATGGTGACCACGGGTCGGCTCAGCAGCAGACCCATGTGCTCGACCAGCCGAGTCTTGCCACAGCCGGTGGGGCCGGTAAGCATCACGGGCAGCCGCTGCTGCCAGGCCTGCTCGAACAACTGGACTTCGTTGCCGTTCGAGTAGTAGGTGTCGGTGGTCATGCGTTCCTCAGCGTGTTGTCGGTCATGCGGTCACCAGCTCGCGATGGACGTGAGCCAGTACCCGCGGAAGCTCTTCGATCCGCCGGATACGTTGGGAGCGGCGGGGTCCGAAGACCTCGGGAAGCGGATCGACGCGGGTTGGTCCGACTCCCACGTAGTAGACGGAGACGCCCGCCTCGTTCGCTTCGTCGACCGCATGCGCAACATCGGCCCACGCGTAGCGCCCTTCGTAACCTTCGTCGGAGATCAGGCCGTCGCCGATGACGATGAGCAGCCGTCGTTCGGAGGGCTGAGCAAGGAGTCGACTGGTCAAGTGGCGCAACGGTGCACCGAGCCTGGTGTACCCGCCGGTGACCAGGCCGAGGCGCCCCGGCGGCACGAACCGGCGATCCTCGAAGTCCTTGAGGCAAGTGACCTCGACGCGGTGTCGCGTGTTGCCGGTGAACACGAAAATGCCGTGGCGCTCTCGCGCGAGCGTCATCGCTCTCGACAGGGCGTCGGCGCAGGCCAATTCCAGTTTGAAGATCCGTCCGCCGTGCACACCCAATGACGAACTGCCGTCGAGCAATAGCGCCGTGGCGACGTCGCGGTTGGTGGGTAGCAAGTCGCGAAAGATGCGCGGTTCGATCGCTTCGCCGGTCGCGAGGTCGATGTAATGGCGCACGTACTGCTCGACGTCGAGGTCGGCGCCGTCCTCGAGGCGATTCTTTATCGCCCGCTGGGTGTGTTCCTCGAACCATTTCCGCAGTTCTGCGGACGCGGGCTCCGGTAAGCGGGTATGGGTAGCATGGGCTCGTTCTAGAACGGCAACATGATCCCGCATGAGACTCTTTGTCCAGGAATTCCACTCGGGATAGGGGATTCCCGGTCGATGTTCCGGGGTGATGTCCAGGTCGTTGTCCTGAGGCCGGCTGGGCGGTGGCAGATTGGGGTTGCGTACGCCGCCGTCGCCGCCGACCGGAACGGAATATGGGCGCGGCAGCCGTTTTTGCGTTGTCGTCCAGGGCATTCTGCCGAAACTGCGACGTAGCTTGTCGGTTAACCCCTGCGGCGCTGTGTAGGCCAGGGGCAATCTGCCTACGAGTGGGTGGACGCTCAGCCCAGCCGAGGTGCGTGACATCGCGATCGCCCGGTCGATCACCTCGCCGGCATCCGTGTCAGCGGGCAACGCTGCGAGGTCTGGCAGCACCCGGCGCACCTCATCGACCAATCCAGGCCAGTTCGACGCGATCCATCCCAGTGCCACACCAGCCTCGACAAGCGTGAGCGCGCGAAGTTCGCGCGCCGACAACGCGTGAAGCCGAAACGAGACAATTCGTTCCTTCGATGGTGAACATTGCAAGGCCACGCCGCAGGTCAGGGTTCTGCGTGTCCACTGCCGTCCGATCGATGGATACGGGACGTGCACGAAATCGAGTTTCGAACTCAAGCCGAACCCTCGATGCTCACCGGTTACCAGGCGCACACCCTCACGACGCCGCCCGCTGAGGGCGACAGCCGTTACAGCGCAACTCCGTTCGACTGCCATCGCATGTGGGTCGGAAAGCTCGATCATCGACGCTCAGAACGTGCCGAGATTCGAGAACATCCAGTACCAGAACCAGATGACGAGGCCGGTCCCGCCCCAAGCTGCGACGTAGCGCAGGATCTCCCAGACCCAGTCCATGTCATACCCCCTTTTTGATGAGTTGTTGCACGCGCGGTTGCCTCACCGGACCTCCAGGCCCCGTACGGCGGTGGCGACGAGCTTTTGCAGCATCGTGTCGCGGTTGTCGGCGTCATCGGTGGTGGTAAGGACGCCATAGATGCCGAGTAGAAAGAACGTCGCACTGTAGAAGGCGTCCACTTCCGGATGCACGACACCGTCGCTTCGTGCCCGCTCGATCTCATCGACGAGCAGAACAATTACCGGGTGATCGGTCCACTCATCTTTAGTTGGGCGCGTCGGCGAGAAGTGCAGCGCCAGCAGCTCTTTGAAGAGCAGCGGGCCTAGCCGCTGTTCGAGGCCCGCCACGAGGCCGACGACTTCTTTCAGCGCGGTGACGAGTTCGGATGTGTTCTCGAGGAATCGTGCGAACTCTGCGGCGATGCGTGCTTCTTCTTGAGATTCCAGCTCAACAAGCACATGCTCCTTGCTGGGGAAATGGAAGAAAAATGTTCCGTGCGCGACGCCCGCGCTGGCGACGATGGCGTTCACGTCTGCGCCCGTCATACCCGAGCGCTTGAACTCCGCAATCGATGCACCGAGTATGCGTTCCCGCGTTTGTCGCCGACGCGCCTCGCGTGCCGTGGACTTGATCTGTGGCGACATGGTCTGTTCTTTGTAACGCGATTGCTGACCAGAGTCAATGAGTAAAGTCATTAACCGACCACGAAGTCAGTCGGTGAAGATCTCACGGTTGACGGAGTGCAGGTAGGGAATCGCGAGGAAGGGGGCGATGTAGAAGATGTCATAGAGCCACCAGCCCACGACTGGGAGTATGACCCCGGCGAAGCGCACGTCAGCGAACATCGTCATGTTGAAGACGTAGACACACCAGATCAGCACGCCCATCCAGCATGTGATCACCATCCATTGGTGACCCCATCGCTTCATCTGCAGGAAGCCGATCGCGGCAGCGATCCGCATGGTGAACACCGTGAGGATCAGACCCACTTCGAGGGCCTTCTCGCCTGGCCCTGCCGCACCGCCGATCCACAGCTCGTTGTAGTGCCAGAAGTAGCCGGCGTCGAACATGGCACCCCAGCCGTTCAACAGGATTCGGGCCAGGATGGTGTGATTGGCGACTAGGTCAAGCGCCCATCCCACCGTGTTGATGGCTGCGTCGATGATGACCAGGTAGCCAAGCAGCGTCACCAGCATCGGCCGGACCGACAGGCCGTCGCGCTGCGCTCTGCGCAGCAGCCAAACCCCGCGCAGAAACAGTGGGAGGCCAAAGATGCCGAGGGCTGCGGTGCCGATGAGGATGCTGCCCGAGATGAGCCACTTGTCGGCCTGCCGTTGCGCGACGCGCGATCGCTCGAAGTGTTCGTCGAGCTGGCCGCCTGTCGCGGTCAACGCGGGCGCGTTCAAGATAGCTCCTACCGATCGGCTGGCCCGATCTTGCCGCAGAAAACTGACTCGCGTCAATCAATCAGCGGTTTGCGAGACCTCGCAGCGCGCTGGCAACGTAGTCGTCGAGCATCGCGCTCTGGGTCGGCCAATCGTGTGTGGTGGTCAACAACGCATACAGACCCAGCAAGAAGAACACGGCGCTGTTGATCGGAACAACTTCCGGTGCAACGTGACCCAGCCGTTGGGCTCGCTCGATCTCTTGGGCCACCCGGACGATGACCGGATGCTCTTTGCTTTCATCCGCGGGACGGGTCTGTGAGAAATGTAGAGCAAGAAAGTCTTTGAACAGGCTGGCGCCGAGTCGGCGCTCCAGTCCCAGAACGAGTCGCACCGCCTCCTTCAGAATGGAGGACAAATCTTGCGAGGCGTCTAAATAGCGGTCGAGCTGCTTCGCGATGCGATCCTCTTCGCGCCGCTCTAATTCCAACAGCACGTGCTCCTTGGTCGGGAAATGGAAGAAGAACGTGCCGTGTGCGACGCCGGCGGCTGCAACGATCGAACCGACGTCGGCGTCTGCCATACCGGCTCGCTTGAACTCGGCGATGGCAGCTCCCATTAGGCGTTCTCGAGTCTGCAGGCGCTTGGCCTCCCGCGCCGACGGCTTTTCGACCGTTGCCATAGTCCGTATCCTCTGCTTCCGATATCCGCTCCGTCTGCAGAATAGCTGCCGTGTCAGCCATCGGCGCCCACTCATTCCGTTGACTAAAGTCAGTTTTGTTTGTTAGATGAGCACAAGACGCTGCCGACGAGAGGACTGGCATGGCGCTTGAACAGTTCAACCTGGACGGGCAAGTCGCGATCGTTACCGGCGCTGGAAAGGGTGTCGGACAGGGTATTTCGCGGGTTCTGGCGGAGGCGGGCGCAACGGTCGTCGGTACTGCACGTACGGAATCTGATATCCGCGCAACGATCGACGGAATCGAAGAAGCCGGCGGCAAGGGACTGGCTGTCGTCGCGGACGCCATGAGCCGTTCCGATAGTGAGCGGGTTGTTTCGGCGGCCATGGATAGATTCGGGCGCATCGACATACTGGTCAACAACGTTGGCGGTTCGACATACGCGCGCTTCCTCGACATCACCGACGAGGACTTTCGGCACACGTTCGACTGGTGTGTCACATCGGCGTTCATCATGAGCCAGCTCGTCGCGCCGCACATGATCGAGGCCGGCCACGGCAACATCGTCAACATCTCTTCTGGCTCAGCCCGTTTCGGCATCCGCGCACTCACCGCATATTGCGTAGCGAAGGGCGGCCTAGAGGCGCTCACACGTGCGATGGCCCAGGAGCTTGCACCGAAGATCCGCGTCAATGCGATAGCGCTGGGCTCGTTCGCCACCGACGGTCTGCAGGGGAGTCTCGACATGATGCCCGGATCGCAGGAGAAGATGCAGGAGGCAACACCGTTGCATCGGCTGGGCGACGTCGCCGACCTCGGGCGGCTGTGCGTTTATCTTTCTACGCGGGACTGCTACGCGACCAATGCGATTTTTCACGTGGACGGCGGCATTGACTCCAACAACTCGCCGTTGCCGATTCCCGACTACTGATCAAGGACGGCTGCACGATGCGCAGAGTAGTGCAATTTTCGACCGGCAATGTTGGGGTCCATTCGTTACCGGCGATCATCGGGCGCCCCGATCTGGAATTGGTCGGCGTGCACGCCGCCAGTCCGGAAAAGATCGGGCGTGACGCCGCTGAGCTATGCGGGTTGAGCGATCCGACCGGCATCATCGCGACCGATGACATCGACGCGCTGCTTGCCCTGAAGCCGGACTGCGTGGTGTACACCGCGCAAGGTGAGACACGGCCGATGGAAGTCATCGAGCAGATGTCGAAGTTCCTTTCCGCCGGCATCAATATCGTGGCGACATCGATGGTGTGGTTGGTGACTCCTCGCCAGGCTGACGACTGGCTGCGGGTGCCGTTGGAACAGGCCTGCGAGGCGGGCAACGCATCGCTGTATGTCAACGGCATCGATCCCGGCTACTCCGGCGACACCGAGGTCCACACCGCACTGAGCCTGGTCACGCGCGCCCGGTCGATCACCGTTCAGGAAATCTTCGATTACGCCAACTACGACGACTACGAATTCACCGGCAAACAAATGGGATTCGGCGTCAGCGCCGAGGACGAGACGCCGATGCTGTTCCTGCCGGGCGTCCTCACCACGATGTGGGGCGGCGCGGTTCGCAACCTCGCTGAGCAGCTCGGAGTGCCGCTCGATGAGGTTCGACAACGCATCGAGCCGTGGTACACCCAAAAACGGATCGAATGCAAGATGGCGACAGTGGAGCCGGGACAGATGGGCGCTGTGAAGTTTGCGGTCGAAGGGGTTCGCGACGGAGTCCCGGTGATCACCATGGAACACATCACACGGCTCACCGCTGACTCGGCCCCGGAGTGGCTCTACCCGCCCGACGGCCGTCCTGGCGTTCATCGAGTCGTGATCGACGGGGACCCTCGCGTCGAACTCAACACGCATGTGTCACACCCAGGGCTGGACGTCACCGAGGCGGGATGCCTTTCGACCGCAGCTCGGGTGGTCAATGCGATCGACTGGGTATGCCGTGCTCCCCAAGGGCTGATCGCCGTCGAGGAGATCCCTGCGGCAGAAATCATTCGCGGACTGATGTGGTGACAGGGCCTATACCGTCAAGCGGACGGGCTGCCGGCAAACGAGTGCTGATCACCGGCGCAGCCCGCGGTTTGGGACGCAGTCACGCACTTCGACTCGCCGAGGAGGGCGCCGACCTCATCCTCATCGACCTGTGCCGGTCCCTGCCAGAGATCGAATACGACTTGGCTACCGAGGACGACCTAGCCGAGACAGTACGTTTGGTCACCGAACACGGCGGCCGCTGCGTGAGCCGAGTCGCTGACGTCCGCGACGAAGCGGCATTGCGCTCCGCTGTCGACGAGGGCGTCGACGAACTCGGCGGGTTGGACAGCGCCGTCGCCAATGCCGGAGTCCTGACCGTCGCTCCCTGGGACAGAACAACTTCCGATCACTGGCGGGCAGTGGTCGATGTGAACCTCATTGGGACATGGAACACCTGCGCCGTGACGATCCCGCACCTCCTCGCCCAAGGCGGCGGCAGCTTGGTCAATATCAGCTCGGCGGGCGCGATGAAGGGATTCCCGCTTCAAATTCCGTACACCGCAGCGAAGCATGGCGTTGTCGGTCTGACGATTGCGCTCGCCAATGAGCTTGCCGCACAGAGTGTTCGGGTCAACTCGGTGCATCCAACCGGGACACCCACCGGAATGGTTCCACCGTCGTTCGGCGCCACTCTCGGTGAAGAACGCCCGGACCTGATTCCGATGTTCGTCAACGCGATGCCCACACCATTCATCGAACCCGTAGAGTCAGCAATGCGGTGCTATTCCTGATCTCAGATGAATCGCGTTTTGTCACCGGCCTGCAGTTCAAAGTCGATGCCGGAGTATCGATCAGCTAGCGGCGGTGATCATGAATTCGAAGGAGGAGCAATGACGACGGTCGAGCAAGGTCACGCAGCGGCATCCGCGTCACCGGTCGACAAAAGATACCGCGTAATCCAGTGGGGCGTAGGCAATGTCGGAACAATAGCACTCCGCCATTTCGCTCATAACCCTGCCTACGAACTGGTTGGGGTGCTGTGCAACCGTCCTGAGAAAGTCGGCAAAGATGCCGGCGAGCTGTGCGGAAAGGCGCCGACCGGTGTGCTCGCCACCAACGATAAGGACGCTATCGAGGCACTGGAAGCCGACTGTGTTTTTTACGCACCGCTTTGGTCTGATCCCGACGAGGTCTGCCGCCTGCTGCGTGGAGGGAAGAACGTCGTCGCATCCGGTGGTGCATGGTGGTACCGAACCGAACACAGTCGAGCCGATATCGACAAGATCCATGCAGCGTGCCTCGAGGGCGGCACCTCGTTTCACGCCGGGGGTGTCAATCCCGGTTTCGCCGGAGACCTGCTCGTTCTCACGCTGGCCCGTATCGTCAGCCAGATCGACACCATCCACATCTACGAGGTGGTGAATTTCGGTAGGGACACCTTGAAGTACCTGTACGAGATGGGTATGGGCAGTGACCCGGCCGGGTTTGAGGACGGCCCCAATCTGTTGGGGCAAGCATGGCCGTTGTTTGCACAGTCGATGGCCATGATCGTCGAGGGAATGGGCAAGACCGTCGGCAAA
>Ga0335076_10003873_pt1 | contig 15091 bp, 15 predicted proteins | sample Lox_Sample_25_FD_206717 | JGI IMG/M metagenome (GOLD analysis project Ga0335076, IMG submission 206717) | Soil microbial communities from Loxahatchee National Wildlife Refuge, Florida, United States - Lox_Sample_2.5 | ecosystem: Environmental > Terrestrial > Soil > Wetlands | place: USA...
TCGAGCACGACCACCCGGAGGCCGGGGTCGGCCCGCTTGAGGTAGTAGGCGGTCCACAGGCCCGTGTAGCCGGCCCCGACGATGCAGACATCCGCCTCGGTGCTGCCCGGCAGCGAGGCCCGCCGCGTGCTGCCATGGGCCTGCCACCAGTACGACACCTCCCCGTTTCGCATCGGTTAAGCCTCCTGACGCGGCGTGCACGCAGGCCGTTCGGAATAACCCGGGCAGATCCCGGGTCATGGGTTCAGCCAGGCCCTTTTCTGGACCATTGGCAGGGTAGCGTCAAGGTATGCGACTTGGGGTGCTGGATGTCGGGTCGAACACGGTGCACTTGCTCGTGGTGGACGCCTACCGGGGGGCGCGGCCCATGCCGGCTTTCTCGCACAAGGCCGAGCTCAGGCTCGCCGCCAACCTCGAGGACGGCAGCTCGCTGTCCGAGCGGGGCGAGAGCAGCCTGCGCAGCGTCGTCGAAGAGGCGCTGCGCATCGCGGAGGACAAGGGCGTCGAGGAGATCATCGCGTTCGCCACCTCGGCCGTCCGGGATGCCGTGAACGGCGAGCAGGTCCTGGCCAGGATCCGCAAGCAGACCGGCGCCCAGATCGACGTGATGACCGGCCACGAGGAAGCGCGGCTCACCTTCCTCGCCGCCCGGCGCTGGTTCGGCTGGTCCTCGGGGCGGCTGCTGGTGATCGACATCGGCGGCGGCTCGCTCGAGGTGGCGTCCGGCATCGACGAGGAACCGGACGCGATGGCCTCGCTGCCGCTCGGCGCCGGGCGCCTGACCAGGGACTGGATCAGCGCCGACCCGCCCTCGCCGCAGGAGGTGCGCCGGATGCGCAAGCATGTGCGAGCCGAGATCGCCAGGCAGACCGGCGGCATGCTGCGCCACGGCCCGCCCGATCACGTGGTGGGCACCTCGAAGACCTTCCGGCAGCTGGCCAGGATCGCGGGGGCAGCTCCGTCCGGCGAGGGCCCTTACGTCAAGCGCGTGCTGCGGCACGCCGACGTGGCGGCCCTGGCCGAACGGCTGCCGAAGATGACGCAAGCCGAGCGGCTCAAGCTGCCCGGAGTCTCGGCCGGCCGGGTGGCCCAGCTCCCGGCCGGAGCCGTCGTCGCCGACGCCATCCTCGACCTGCTGGGCGTCGACCAGCTCGAACTCTGCCCGTGGGCCCTGCGCGAGGGCGTCATCCTCCGGCACCTGGACACGCTCGCGCAGGGTCTGGACCCGTTAGCCGGGCCGGGCGGCTAGTCGCCGCGGGGCAGGATGCGGATTCCCTCGGTCTGCTCCTCGGCGTCGATGAGCCCGGCGCGGGCCGGCCCGCGCTGGCTGTCCTGGGCCTGGGCCTGGGCCGGCGGAGACTGGGCCGGCGGAGACTGGGCCGGCGGAGACTGGGCCGGCGGAGACTGGGCCGGCGGAGACTGGGCCGGCGGAGACTGGGCCGCCTGGCCCTGGGGCGGCTGCGGTGAGCCGGCAGACGACTGGGGCCGGGCCTGCGCGGCCGGCGGCGGGCCGACCGGGCGCGGACCTGCCGGGCCGCCCGGGCTCGCGGGACGGGGCGCACCTTCCCGACGCGGTGCGCTGGTGGATTCGGACGCGCCGAGCGCCTTGGCGGTGGCCTGGTCGACCTCTTCCTGCAGCGACATGCGGGCGGTCTCGGCGGCGACCAGGCCGGAGACCCCGTCCAGGATGTCGGTGAGCCGCTTGATCGTCTCCGCGTGCCTGGTGGACAGCAGGTTCAGCCGGCGCTCCGCGCCGTCGTGAATGGCGGTGGCGCGGGCCGTCGCCTCGTCGAGTGCCTTCTTCGCCTGGGCCTTCGCGCTGGCCAGGGCGCTTTCCGACTTCTTCCTCGCCTCCGCCGTGGTGCGTTCGGCCTCGCTGCGGGCGCTGGTGAGGGTCTTCTCGGCCTCGTTGCGGGCCGTGGTGACCGTCTTCTCCGCCTCGGCGCGCGCGGACGTGATCGCCCGTTCGGCCTGTTCCTGGGCCGCGGTGAGCATGCGCTCGGCCTGCTCGCGCGCCTCGGCGCGAATCTTCTCCGTGTCCGCCTGGGCGTCGTTCCGCTGCCGGGCTATGTCCTCGTGGGCCTTGGACTTCTGGGACCTGGCCTCGTCGTCGGCCAGCTTGAGGATCTGGGCGATGCGCTCACTGACTTCCTCGTGCGCGGGCTTGGCGCCGAGCGCCTGCTGGCGCGCCGCGGCCAGGTCCCGCCGCAGCTCCTCGCTCTCGCTGAGGGCACGGGCAAGGCGCTGCTCTAGGTCGCGGATCTGGCTGCGGCACCTGGCGATGAACTCGTCCACCTGACGGCGGCTGTACCCGCGCATCTGCATTTCGAAGGAGTCTTCGTGAACGAGGTTCGGCAGGAGATCACTGTTGTCATTCATGGCTTCCCGAGATCATGTTTGGCCGAAGTGGGCGGGAATTGTGTCCGGGGTTCTAGCGGCGCGAGCCGACGCCGGATCGCCTGGGGTGATCCGGCGGACGGCCACCTCTGTAGTATGCGCGCTCCCGGGCGGATCGCACGGGGGTAATACTCGCATGACTCTTCTCTGTGACCACGGAAGCGCGCAACCGGAATGCCCGAGCGTCCGTGCTGGCGGCTTTCGTGCCAGAATCGTTGCCATCTCGTATTTTACCCTTCGTCTTGAGGTGCGCGTGTGACCTGTGAGACACGCCTTACCTGATTGACGGCAACTGCGCCGGTGTTTCCTGGAATCGTTACCGCCCGGGTGGGTAAAACCGCACGTGAAGGTGGTAGGCGAATGACCCTGATGGGTCATGCGGAGGAGCAGTGTCGGCACGTAACCTGGGGCGCAAGCGAACGGAGTCGCGATCAGCGCCGGAGGTGAGCACGATTCCCAGGCAGTTGGACCTTCGTGTCCACGACCGTGACGCCCTCGACGAAATAGAACTCTATGCCGAGGTGCTGAGCGCCGTGGCGGCCACCGACCGCCCGCTTACGGCCGCGGAACTCGACGAAGCGCTGGGAATCCGCGGCAGCTAGCCGGCGGCAGGCCGGTCCGCCCCGGATGACCGGCGGTACATGGCGTCGACGCTGGCCCGGGCGAACCCCAGGGCCTCGTACATCCGGATCGCGCGGACGTTGTCCTCGTCGACGTAGAGGATCGCCTGGGTCACGCCGAGATCGCGCAGGTGATGCAGCCCGGCCAGGGTGAGCGCCCGGCCCAGCCCGCTGCCCTGCTCGGCAGGATCGACGCCGACGACGTAGACCTCCCCGATGGCCGCCGATGGCGGGGCGGCGGGATCCTGCGGGTGCACCTTGGTCCAGTGGAAACCCGCCATCGCGCCGTCTTTTTCCGCGATGAAGAAGCCCGCCGGGTCGAACCACGGCTCCCGTTCGCGCATCTCGAGGTCGCGCCTGGTCCAGCCGCCCTGCTCGGGATGCTTGGCGAACGCCCGGCTGTTGAGCACCAGCCACTCGTCTTCGTCCCGGCCCGGCACGAAGGTGCGCAGCGTCCGGCCGGCCGGGAGAACCGGCCGGCCGAGCGGGGCGGCCAGCGGGCGGCGCATCTGCCACAAGGCGCGGAAGCGCTCGAACCCCGTGCTCCTGGCCAGCGCGGCGGCCGCGGGCAGGTCGCCGTGCGCCCAGAGCCTGAGGGCATGGCCGGCCGCCGCCGCGGTGAGCTCGCCGGCCAGGGCCCGGCCGAGCCCCTGCCGCCGCCGGTCCGGGTGGATCACGAGCTCGCCGCTCACGTCCGATCCCGGTCCGGCAGGCGGATCCAGGTAGCCGTAACCCGCGATCTGGCCCCGGGCGGTGACGATGAAGTCGCGATCCGGACCGGAACGGCCGTAGCGCACGTGCAGCACCCCGTGCTCGGACAGCGGTGCCACGCCGTCAGCCAGGCGCGCGGCCCCGGCCAGGGTCAGGATCTCGGCGACCTGCGCGGCGGCGGGTTCAGTGCGGGTGATCTGCGGGCCGGTCATCGAGCCGCGGACGCGGCGCGGCTCCTGGCCCGCTCCTCGCTCGCCGCCGCCCGCTGTTCGCCCTTGACCGGCACGAACCGGTAGCCGACGTTGCGCACGGTGCCGATCAGGGCCTCATGTTCGGGGCCCAGCTTGGCGCGCAGCCGCCGGACGTGGACGTCAACCGTCCGCGTGCCGCCGAAGTAGTCATAGCCCCACACCTCCTGCAGCAACTGCGCACGGGTGAAGACCCGGCCCGGATGCTGGGCGAGGAATTTGAGCAGCTCGAATTCCTTGAAGGTCAGGTCGAGCACGCGGCCGCGCAGCCGGGCGGCGTAGGTGGCCTCGTCGATGGCCAGCTCGCCGGAGCGGATCTCGTCCGGCGCGTCGGCGACCGCGGCGATGGCCCGGCGGCCGATGGCCAGCCTGACCCTGGCTTCCACCTCGGCGGGCCCGGCTGTGTTCAAGATCACGTCGTCGACGCCCCATTCCGCGTTGACCGCCGCGAGGCCGCCTTCGGTCACGATCGCGAAGAGCGGGCAGTCCAGGCCCGTCGTGTGCAGCAGCCGGCAGATGCTCTTCGCGTGCGCGAGATCACGCCGGGCGTCCATCAGCACCGCATCGGCGGGCGGCGCCTCCACCAGGGCAGATGCCTCCGCAGGCAGCACCCGGACCGGATGCAGCAGGAGGCCCAGAGCGGGCAGCACTTCCGTGGACGGCTCGAGCACGCTGGTGATCAGCAGCAGGTCGCTCACGCGGCGGCACCTCCACTCGCTGGTGCGGTAGCACCTCACTACTTGTATAAACAGACAAGGACCCGGGGGCAACAGCGCCCGGGCCCGTCCAGAGAAGGATAACCCGGATGGCCAAGGTAACAATCCAGTACTGGGCCGCGGCCAAGGAGGCGGCCGGCGTCGAGATGGAGCCGGTTGAGGCGGGGACGCTCGCCGAGGCGCTCGACGCGGTCGTGGCCCGGCGGGGCGGCGACGCCCGGCTGCGCTCGGTGCTTGCCACGTCCTCCTTCCTCGTCGACGGCGCGGCGGCCGGCCGCAGCGCGGCGGCCGATCTGGTCCTTCCGGAGGCGGCGGTCGTCGAGGTCCTGCCCCAGTTCGCCGGCGGCTGACGGGGGTCTGGGGGATCCGGGGGCCGTCCCCGTGCCAGCACTGGGCATTCTGGGCGTATTACAGACTGAGCGGATAACAGCCTAGAGTTTCCGTATCGATACGTTCCGAAGTCAAAGGCCGGCGGTACTCATGAGCCAGTTCGGACCACCCACCCCGCCGCCGGGGCTCCCCGTACCCGGGGCGTCGCCTTCCGGCCAGAATTTTCCTGATCAGTTGAACCGCCAGCCGTCGCCGGACGTACCACCAGGTGTGCCGAACGCGGGAACCGCGCCCCGCTCAGGACGGGTGGCAGACGAGGCGTTTGTCCGGGCACTGTACGCCGAGCACGGCGGTGCCCTGCTTCGCTACGCGCTCCACCTGACCGGCGGTGACAGGCAGCGTGCGGAGGACCTTGTGCAAGAAACGATCGTGCGGGCATGGCGCCACCCGGAGGCGCTGGCTGACCGGCCGGCCAGGCCATGGCTGTTCGCTGTCGCGCGCAACCTCGCGGTCGATTCCTACCGGGCCCGCCAGGCCAGGCCGCCGGAGACCGGGCAGGCGGCACTGGAACTGCTTCCCGGCGACGACGACGCCGACCGCACGCTTGAGTCATGGGCCGTCGCGGACGCCCTGGCCTCGCTGCGGCCAGATCACCGGCGCGTGATCATCGAGACCTACTACCGAGGGTGCTCGGTAGCCGAGGCGGCGGCCACCCTGGGCATACCGGCAGGTACCGTAAAATCCCGGACTTTCTACGCATTGAAGGCGCTCAGGCTGGCGCTGCAGGAACGAGGGCTGGCGCCATGACCCAGACATGGGACTGCGCGGACGCCAGGCCATCACTTGGCGTGTACGTGCTCGGCGCCATCGACCCCGCCGAGCGCGCGCTCGTTGACGCCCACCTGGTGACCTGCCGGGACTGCCGGGACGAACTGGCCGGCCTGGCCGGCCTGCCCGCGCTCCTGGCCCGGGTCAACCCGGATGAGATCAGCCGGATCCGCGCGGATGACACCGTCCAGGCCGGCACCGACGACCAGCCGCCGGAAGAACTGATCGGCACGGTGCTCGACCTGACCCAGGCCAGGCGGCGCCGGACCCGGTGGCGTGTCCTGGCCGCCGCGGCAGCCGTCCTGGTCATCGCGGGCGGCCTGTACGGCGGCCTGAGGTCCGTCAGCACCACCCAGACGGTGAAGGTGCCGCTTTCCGCCGGGGCCGACGCCTGGGAGACCGTCCACACGACGAGCAGCGTCACCGGGGCGAGCGCCTCGGTCGCGTACTCGCAGCAGCTGTGGGGCGACGCGTTCGAGGTCCTGGTCGACCACATCCCGATCGGGACCACCTGCCAGCTGTGGGTCGTCCATCCGGACGGGACGCGGACCCAGGTCGCGGCCTGGACGACGGCCCGCGACGAGGGCAAGGTCTGGTACGCCGGCTCGATGCCGAGCACGGACAAACCGGTCAGCAGCTTCCAGATCACGACCAACCACGAGGTGCTGCTGACGGCCACCCCGACCTGAGCGGGAATGGATGACGCCCCCGGGGCGCTGTGCATTGGCGTGACGGGCGGGTTGATAGCGCTCGCGGTGGCTCTCGCCGCGGCATCGGTGGCCGGCTTGGCGCTGCGCCGCCGGGCCGGCCGGTTCCGTGGCGGTCCGGCCCGCCCGGGGCCGGACGTGCTGACCGGGGCCAGTCTCGGCGGCCCGCTGGGCGAGCAGGCCACGCTGGACGTGATCGCCGCGCTGGGCAGCGTGATCGAGCCGGCCCGGGGGGGAGTGACGGTGCCGCTCGTTTCCCCGGCCCGGTCAGCCTCGGGCGTGACAGCCCGGGTGGGCCCGCATAGCATCGGGTCCGTGATCTCCCCGACGGCCTGGATGCTGACCAAGCGGCGCGCCGTCGATTTCTGCCACGTCGCGACGGCCATCTGTTAGCCGCCGCGCTGCCCTGACCGCGGCGTTCCTCAACGCGGCCTTCGACCTGTGCCTGGGCTGCCAGGTGTATCTGTTCATCCGGAATCTAAGGGTCCGGCCGTCCGCGTAGGACGGACCGGAGAAGGAGGAATACCCACCATGAGCCGATCCGACGTCCTGGTGGACGCCGACTGGGCGGAGGCCCACATCGGTACCCCTGGTGTCGTCATCGTCGAGGTAGACGAGGACACCAGCGCCTACGACAAGGGCCACATCCCGACCGCGATCAAACTCGACTGGAAGAAGGACCTGCAGGACCCGGTCCGCCGCGACTTCGTGGACAAGACCGGCTTCGAGGCGCTGATGTCCGAGCGGGGGATCTCGAACGACGACACCGTCCTGCTCTACGGCGGTAACAACAACTGGTTCGCCGCGTACGCATACTGGTACTTCAGGCTGTACGGCCACGACAAGGTCCTGCTGCTCGACGGCGGCAGGAAGAAGTGGGAGCTCGACTCGCGCGAGCTGAGCACCGACGTGCCCCAGCGCCCGAAGACCGACTACACGGCCAGGGAGCAGGACTCCTCGCTCCGCGCGCTGCGCGACGAGGTGGTGGCCGCCATCGGCAAGCGCAATCTCGTCGACGTCCGCTCTCCCGACGAGTTCACCGGCAGGCTGCTGGCGCCGGCGCACCTCCCGCAGGAGCAGGCGCAGCGGGCCGGGCACATTCCCACCGCGCGCAACGTGCCCTGGTCCAAGGCCGCGAACGAGGACGGCACGTTCCGGTCCGACTCCGAGCTCCGCTCGCTGTACCAGGATGAGGCCGGGCTGGACTTCGGCCGGGACACCATCGCCTACTGCCGGATCGGCGAGCGGTCCGCGCACACCTGGTTCGTCCTGCACGAACTGCTCGGCCTGCCCGACGTGAAGAACTACGACGGCTCGTGGACCGAGTACGGGTCCCTGGTCGGCGTGCCGATCGAGCTGGGTGAGGCCCGATGAGCGGCGGTGATGGCTGCGGCGCGCCCGCAGGCGGCGTCAGGGCCAGCGCGGCCGCCGGCACCCTCGGGAGCCAGGCCGTGGTGGAGGGACGGGTCACCCGCGAGGGCGCGCCGGTCGCGACCGGGTACGCGCGGCTGCTCGGCACCGGCGACGAGTTCGTGGCCGAGGTCCCGCTGGGCGAAGACGGCGGGTTCAGGTTCTTCGCGGCGCCCGGGTCGTGGACGCTGCGCGTGCTCGCGCCCGGCGGCGTGCGCGCGCAGCGATCGGTCGAGGCCGGCTACGGCCAGGTGACCAAGGTCGACGTCGCGATCTAGCACGGCCGGAGCCGGCCGCGGCCGCGGCCGGCTCCGCGGCCGGGCGCCGCCGCGGCCGGTTATGCCATAGCGTGGCTTCCGCAGCAGTCACTCGCGGGAGGTCGCTGATGGATCAGACGGACGCCGCCGACTTGCCGGGTCCGGTGAGGCTGGGCGGCGGCACGCTGCCGCTGGTCGGCCGGGCGCGCGTGTACGCATGCGGGATCACTCCCTATGACGTGACCCATGTCGGTCATGCCGCGTCCTTCGTGTGGATCGACACCCTCGCCCGCGTGCTGCGGGACGGCGGCACCGAGGTGATCATGTGCCGCAACGTGACCGACGTGGACGACGTGCTGACGGCCGCCGCCGGCCGGGCCGGCTCACCGTATGACCGGTTCGCCGCCATCCAGCAGTTCTACTTCGACCGCGACATGGCCGCCCTCGGAGTCGGCCAGCCGGCCCTGCAGCCGCGGGCGCATGCCTACATCGGGCAGGTGATAGCGCTCGCGGCGGGACTGCTCGAGCGCGGGGCGGCGTACCAGCGCGGCGGGCAGGTCTATTTCCGCGGCGCCGCCGCCGCGCACAGCGCCATCCCCGACGAGGCCGCCGCCTTGCGGCTGGCCGCCGAATACGGAGACGAACCGGGGAACCAGGGCAAGGAGGACCCGTTCGACGTCGCGGTCTGGCGCGCGTCGCACCGCGGTGAGCCCGGCTGGGCCAGCCCGTGGGGAACGGGCCGGCCGGGCTGGCACGCCGAGTGCGCGGCGATGGCGCTGCATGAGTTCGGCCCGGCGATAGACGTACAGGCCGGGGGCGGGGACCTGCGTTTCCCGCATCACGCCTACCAGGCCGCCCTGGCCGAGGCGCTCACCGGCGTGACGCCGTTTTCCCGCGCCCGGCTCAACGCCGGCGTGGTCCGGGTGGCGGGGGCAAAGATGGCCAAGTCAGCGGGAAACCTCGTCCTGGTCACCGATCTGCTCAAGGAGCATCCGGCGGCGGCGGTACGACTGCTGATCCTGGACCGCCGCTGGGATCAGGACTGGGACTTCAGCCTGGCGGGCCTGGACGCGGCCGGCGCCAGGCTGGAACGCCTGCACACGGCCGCGGGCCGTCCGGACCGCGGCATCGGGGGCCCGGCGGTGGCCGCGATGCGCGCGGCGCTGGCCAGTGACCTGGACGTCCCGGCCGCGCTGCGGATCGCCGAGGACGAGGGCGGCCAGGCCGCCCGTTCTCTCGGCCCGCTGCTCGGCCTGTGGTAACGCGGACAGCGACGCGGTTCGCCCCGGAGCATGGGGCCAGGAGCAGTTTCCCGGCGGTCGCGGGCACGGCCTTCGCGGTGGCCCTGGCGGCCGAGTTCGGCGATCTCACCCAGATCGTCACGGCCGGCCTGGCCGTCAAGTACCACGACCCGGTCGCGGTGGGGGCCGGGTCGGTGCTGGCCCTGTGGCTGGCGGCGGGCCTGGCGATCGCCGGGGGCCGGAGCCTGCTCAAGGTCATCCCGGTGATCTGGCTGACCCGGGCCGCCGCGCTCGTCACGCTCGCGGGTACCAGCCTCGCCGCCGCCGTGTCGTGACCGGATCCCCGGTCTAGCGCACGGCACCCGCCCGCGCTTCCTCGTTCACCCACATGACATCAAGTAGCCGTCTGCATTTTCCCCTACAGTTTAAATCTCGTTTACCCATAGGAATATCAATGGGCGTGGACAGGCAGAGTCTTGCCGCCCGCGTCGAGGACGAGTGAGGGCAGGTTGTCGTTGGATCCGGAACAGGACCAGCCTTCCGCCGACGATTGCGAGGCTGTCTCACACCAGATCCTGGGCACCCGGACCGTGGCCGACGCAGGCCGTGCGGGCGGCGAGGGTACCGTCCGCCTGGCGCCGACGGCCCGATTGCGGCGATATTCGTAATGGCCGCCGCGGGACACGACCATCCTATCCCCGCCCAGACGGCCATGCCGTCCGACGGGGCGGAGCCGCGGGATGAATCCGCCGTGCCGGGATCACGGCCGGCGGCCGGGGCCACGGCGGTACTCGCCGACCGGATCGCGGCGGCGTTGGTCCACCGGGAACCGGGCTGGCGGCTGCCCCGGCGCAGCGCGCTGGCCCGCAGGTACAACGTCAGCCTGGGCGAGGTCGACGCCGCTCTCGGCGACCTCGCCCGCCGGTCCCTGGTCCGCCGGCTGCCTGACGGGCAGCTGTACCGGACCAGCCCGGCCGATTACTGGATCCCCGTCGAGGGCGCCGCCGGGCTGAGCACCCGGCTTGATCCGATGGGCGGGGCGATCACGTGCCAGACCAGGCACGTCTCACGGCGGGAGGCGCCGCAGGACGTGGCCTGGGCGCTGCAGCTGCCATCCGGCGCGACCATTCGCGTGGTCCGGTGCGTCTGGGTGGCCGAGGGAGAGCCCGCGGCCGTCTCTACGGCGTACCTGAACGGGCCGCTCACCGACGAGGACACCGACCCCGAGCAGGAGGCCGACCAGGAACCGTCGCTCGGCTCGGTGCTGAGCGCGATCCCGGCCGCGGCGGTGAGCCTGGAGATGAGCCCTCCTCAGCCGTCCATCGCCCGCAGCCTGCGGCTCTCCCCGGGCCAGCCGGTGATCACGGTCACGATCAGGTTCGATGACTCCGATTCCGGGGAGCCGGCCGGGCTGACCGTCGTCATGCTGAAGCCGGGACTGTTCCGAGTGGCGATTGATACTAACGAGGCGCGGAGCAGAACGTCCTTATTACGGATGGCTGTCCTGACGGGTACCCGCCTGGACACGCGCGCGTCAGACCTGGGACGCTGGGAGCCGAGACGTCGGCCGAGGTCGTGAGCGTTATGCGAAGCCGGCTGCGAGGGCAGGCCTTTGGGGCCTGCGCGAGCAATCGGTGCAGGCCGCGGGCAGCAACCGCAGCGGGTCCGCGCATAACGCAAACTTTTGCATAAGACACCGTGTTTGCATAAGACACCGTGACAGAGGCGGAGCAGATGCCACGGCGTGCCCGTTACCTCGTCCCCAGGGGACTCCCCCGCCGTGACGAGATTCTCGCTGTCTGCCTGCTTTTCGCCGTGCTGGCGCACGTGCTGTTCGCCCAGCTCACACTCCTCCTCGCCGTGGTGTTCTACCTGATCACCAAGGTGACCCGGTGGCGCCCGTCCTGGCTCGCGGTCCCGGCGGCGGCCGGGCTGGTGTGGACGGTGGCGGCCGGCCCCAGGGCCGCGGCCGCCGGATTCACCGCGGGGCCGGCGCAGATCGCGGACTACCTGGGCGCCAGCGGCCACCAGGCCGACCACCTGCTGCATTTCACCACCGCGTTCGCCGGGATCGGGACCTGGCTGCCGCGGCAGCTGCCGCTCGCCATCGTGGCCGGTGCCGCCGAGGCCGCCGCGGCCTGCTGGCTGACCTGGCTGCACACCGATGAGTGGATGCTGCGGCCGGCCCGGCCCGGCCTGATCGTGGCGGCCCGGCGCGCGGCCACGGCGCACGCCATCCGGGCCGGCGGCGTGGTAACCAGGGACGGCGGCTGCCTGGGGGTCGCGACCGGGTCGGGTGCCCGGGTCACGGTGTCGTGGGCCGAGGCGGCCGGGAGCGTCGCGGTGTGCGGGTCGGCCGGGCCGGACGTGCTGACCACCAGCTTCCAGCTGATCCACGCCGCGATCCGGCGGCGCAAGCCGGTGCTCGCCGTCGACCACACGTCAGGTCCCTGGCTGCCCGGGAAGCTGGCCGCAGTCTGCGCCGCGGCCGGCGCTCCGCTGCTGGTGTTCGGCGGCCCCGGCGGTCCCGCCCGGGCCGGGGCGGCGGCCTGCTACGAGCCGTTCCGCCACGGCGACCCCGGGCGGCGGGCCGCGCTGGTCATGGCCATGCTCAGCTGGGACGGACCGGGCCGTCAGTACCGGCGCAGCTGCGCCGCCTACCTCGAGGACATCTTCGAACTACTCGACGCCGCGCCCGGCGACCCGCGAGTCGCGGTACTCGACGAGGTCATCCACCTGCTCAACCCCACGGCGATGCGGGCCCGGATGGACTACGTGCCGGCCGCCTATCCCCGGCGTGCGGTACTGGCCGAACGGACGCGGGTGTCCGCCAGCCTCATCAGCGCCGAGCCCGCCACCATCGCGGAACTCGGACGGCAACTGCGGGAACTCCGCGCGTCGCCGTTCGGCCGCTGGCTGCGCCCGCCGGCCGGCGGCCCGGCGGCGGAAATCGATCTCGACCGCGCGGTGGCCGCACGTGCCGTGGTCCTGTTCCGGCTCGGCGGGCCCGGCCCGGCGGAAGGCTCCGCCATGCTCACCCGCCTGGTCGGCCAGGACCTGCTGGCCACCGGAGCGGCCCTGGGCGGCATCGGCGTGCACGGCGACGGGATCATCTGGCTGACCGAGTGCGGGGCGTTGCCGCGGCGCTCGGTCACGGACATGATCGCCCGTGGCCAGGACACCGGCCTGCCGGTACTCGCCACCACCACATCGGCGCACGTCGGGGTCGATCTCGCCGGCCTGGTCAACGTGGTGGTGGCGCACCGGATGGACGATGCCGGCACGGCCCGGCGGCTGTCGGCGGCCGTCGGCGCGGACCCCGCGCAGCCACCGGAGCTTGACCCGGGGCCGGCTGGCGGACCCGGGCCGGCCCCGGGCGGCGTGGCCGCACTGCGCGCTGGTGAATTCCTGCTAGCCGTGCGCAATCCCCGGCGGCTCGTCTCGCGCGGCCTCCTGGTGCGGGCCCGGGTCCCCCCGGCCGCCGTCCCCGCCGCCCCGTCCCGGCGGGCCTGGGAAGGGGCCTGACCTCCGTCCGCGGTCGGTCGGCTCAGTCCGCCGCCCTGTCGCTTATACTTTTCGTGTTTCCTATGTCACCTAACGTAGATCGACTTGTGGTCGGATACCAGTACGCGACGCCCTATCCGCCGCCCGGCCCGGTGCCGCGCCGGCCCACCCCGCCGGAGCGAGAGCGGCTGAACCCGGACTGGGCGTCGGCTCAGCGCCGGGAGGAGAGCCTGCTCAACAGGCCGCTGAAGGCGGCGTTCGCCGCTGCCGTGGCCCTCGGCCTGGCGATGGCCGCGCTCGGTGCGGCCGGCTGGCTGGACGCTCCCGTCGCCGGGCTCGGGGTGACCTGCTGCGCGCTGATCGCGGCGGTCAGCGGCTACGCCATCGGGCAAGGCGAACGCGCGCTGCGGTCGAGGCTGGCGGACGAGCGGGCCAGGGTCGGCAAGATACGGGCCGCGCAGCAGGACCGGCTGTTTGCCCGGCAGGCCGAGCACGCCGCCCGGATCCGGGAATGGCAGGCCCTGCGGGCCGCCCATGAGCGCCAGAAACGCTGGTACGCGGTCTGCGCGCCGGACGGGGTACACCGGGTGGATGTCGCGGGCGGCACGCTCTGCGGCTGGTCAGCGATGCTCACCACGGCCGGCGTGAACCGGCTGGCCGCGGGCGGCGAGATCACCGTGCTCGACCTGTCCGAGGGCTCGGTCGCGCTGGACCTGCTCAGCTTCGCGCGGGCCGCGGGCGCCGACCCGCTGGTCTGGGTGCTGCCCGACGACCTGCCCCGGCTCGACGTGGGCACCGGGCTCGGCCGCGACGCCCTGGCGGACCTGCTGTCCCAGGCGGCCAGCGTGGCCGACGAGCAGGCGGCGGCTCGTGAGGAGTCCCTCGACAACGCCATCCTCGAGCGGGTCATCGAGGTGCTCGCCGAGAATCCGCAGTGCCACGCCACGGTCGCCGGCGTCACGGCCGGGCTGCGGACGCTGGCCCAGGTCGGCGATCCGCGCGAGGACGTGGCCGCCGGCCTGATCACGCCCGGGCAGGCGGACAGGCTCACCGCCATGTTCGGCCGCGGCGCCACCGACCGCGTCGTCCTCGAGCGGTCCTGGATCCTGGAATCCCAGCTGCGCAAGCTCGCGGCCGTGGGCACCGCGCAGCGGCCGCCGCGGCGCAGCCCGCTGCGCGTGGTCGCGCTGGATCGCCGGGCGGGCGCGGTCGCGGGCCGGGTGCTCGGGACCTACCTGACGGTCGCGCTGACCCACATGCTGCGCGAAACGGGACCCGGGCGCCCCTGGCGGCACACACTGTTCGTGCTCGGCGCGGACCGGCTGCGCGGCGATACGCTCGACCGGCTCAGCGACGCGTGCGAGCGATCGGGGACCGGGCTCGTGCTGGCCTACCGCGCCCTCCCGCCCCACGTCAGGCAGCGGCTGGGGCGGGGGAACGCCGTCGTCGCGTTCATGCGGCTCGGCAACGCCGAGGACGCCAAGGCCGCGAGCGAGCAGATCGGCTCCGAGCACCGCTTCGTGCTGTCCCAGCTCACCGACACCGTAGGCGTCTCCGTCACCGACACCACCGGCAGTGCCTACACGAGTACCGCCGGGTCGGTGAACTCGGCCGCCGCCTCGTGGTCGGAAAGCGAGGGGTGGTCGCGCAGCACCGGGCACGGCCGCAGCGACGGCAGCCTGCTGCTGCCGTCGCGGGCGAGCTTCTCGCGGAACGTCCAGGCCAGCGATTCGCGGAACCTCAGCCAAGGCCGGTCGGTCAGCACCGGCGTCAGCACCAGCACCGCGTGGGGGATGACGACGTCCGAGGCGACGGGCGACAGCGAATCGCTGGCGCTGGCCCTGCAGCGTTCCCGTGAGTTCCTGGTCGAGCAGCACGCCCTCCAGCAGCTTCCGGCCAGCGCGATGGTGGTCACCTACGCGGGCCCGGCCGGGCGGCAGGTGGTCCTCGCCGACACCAACCCCGGCATCGGCGAGCTCAGCGCCGCCACCCCGATGACGCTCGAGGAATACCGCGGCCGGGCCGGGGGCCGCGGGGCGCCGCGGGCGGCCGCCCGCGGCGCCCCGCGGCGGCCGCCGCCGAACCACGGCCCGCCGCCCCCCCGCCTGGACTGGCGCACGGG
>Ga0335076_10003874_pt1 | contig 15088 bp, 14 predicted proteins | sample Lox_Sample_25_FD_206717 | JGI IMG/M metagenome (GOLD analysis project Ga0335076, IMG submission 206717) | Soil microbial communities from Loxahatchee National Wildlife Refuge, Florida, United States - Lox_Sample_2.5 | ecosystem: Environmental > Terrestrial > Soil > Wetlands | place: USA...
CCCAATGAGAATGGGAAAGACGCGCTTCCAGACGACACGGATGCTCTGCCGATTGATGAAGAGAACGTAGAGATTGATGAAGACCTCGACTATCACGAGGGCCGGATTGAGGACCCGGTTGGTCAAAAAGATTAGCGCGACCGGGACCGTCAGCGACGAAAAACCATAGCCCAGCGCGCCGTTCACGAAAGCGGCGAGCAACGTGACTACAGCGAGAACGATCACCGCCGTATCGGGAAAGGGCATTCGTGAGACTCCGACTGGAGAACAGCTCGACCGGCCTCTGCAATGCCGGACACGCGCGTCCCGTCAGCGATGGCTAATAAAGTTGACTGACTTAGTAGACTTTGTCAACCGTAGCGCGGCGCTCCCGGCGCTCGCGAACCGCGAGATAGGCGCCGCAGACCACGACGAGGGCGGCGCCGGCCAGGGTCGCCGCCGACGGCCAGTCGCCAAAAACGAGTACGCCGGATACGATCATCCACAGGAGCTGGGTGTAGGTGAACGGCGTCAAGGCGGGAGCCGGGGCGAACCGGTGCGCGACGATCAGGAGCGCATGGCCCGCCGCGCCGAACACGCCCATCACCGCCATGACGAGCCAGAACTGCGGCGTCGCGGGATGGCGCCATACCCAGGGCAGCAAGGGCGTCAGCAAGACGAATCCGGCGATCTGCGTCCAGGCGAGCGTCGTCTGCGGCGAATCTTCCGCGGCAATCCTGCGGGTGGCGAGGACATAGCCGGTGTTGCCGAGAACGCCGGCGACCGCAATCAACACGATCGGCTGAAAGGCCGCCGTCCCCGGGCCGGTGGCGATGGCGACGCCGAGAAATCCGACGACGATCGCCGCCATCCGTTCGGCGCCAACCTTTTCGCAAAGCAGAGGCCCGGCGAACAGGGCGACGAATATCGGGTGAGGAATGAAATCGTCGCCGTCTCGGACAATTGCAACTGGCGGAGGGCAAGGACATTCGCGGTTGTCGAGCCCAGCAGCAGGGCGGAGCGGAGGGTTTGCAGCCCAGGCCTTCTCGACCGCAACGCCGAGGGTCGCGAAAAGGGTCGCGAGGCGGCTAGCGCGATCAACGCCGCCGCCACATACCGCGCCCGCACGATCTGGAGCGCCGGCAGAGTGAAGCCCAGCCATTTGGCGCAGGTGTCGAGCCCGGTGAAGCAGACCATCGCGCCGCACATGAGTCCGACCGCGAGGACCCGCATGCGCCGATCCTCGGCTTCGCTCCCTCCGCGCGCCGCGATCATTGAGGATGAGCGCTCACACCGCTTCGCGTTCGATGCGAATGACCTGCGGCTTCTCGCGCACCAGGCCGTCCTCGACCGTATGTTTCAGGGCGTCCCTGATCGACGACTCGGTCGTGCCGTAGGTCATCAGCACCACCGGGACGACTCCAGCGGCGGCCGCCTCCTTGGTGGCGCGCTTTTGCATGATCGCCTCGAGAGAGATGAGCCGCTCGCCCATCCGCGCCGCAATGGCCCCCATGGCCCCGGGACGGTCAACCACCGCAAGGCGCACGTAATAGCCGCCCTCGTGCCGCTGCATCGGCACCCGATCGGCGTCGACCAGCTCCGAGGCCGGCCGGCCGAACGCCGGAACGCGGATCCCGCGCGCGATATCGACGATGTCCGCGGCCACGGCGGATGCAGTCGTGTCGCCCCCCGCCCCCGGCCCGACCAGGGTCAATTCGCCGATCGCGTCGCCGTCGATCGAGACCGCGTTGAGCACGCCCATGGTCTGGGCGAGCGGCGCGGTCTTGGCCACCATCGTCGGATGGACCCTCTGCTCAACGCCGTGGGGCGTTCGCTCGGCCACCCCCAAAAGTTTGACCCGAAAACCGAGTTCGTCGGCGGCGTTCAGGTCGGCGAGCGTGATCGTCTCTATGCCCTCGACAGAGACTCCGCCGGCGTCGATTTTGGCCCCGAAGGCGAGCGAGGCGAGAATGGCGAGCTTGTGGGCGGTGTCGAGGCCGCCGATGTCAAACGTTGGATCGGCTTCGGCGTAGCCGAGCCGCTGAGCCTCGCCGAGGCAGACCTCGAACGGCAAATTCTCGGCCTCCATGCGCGAGAGGATGTAGTTGCAAGTGCCGTTGAGAATCCCCGAAACCCGTTGAATTGCGTTTCCGGCCAAGCTTTCCCGCAGGGTCTTGATGATGGGGATGCCGCCGCCCACCGCCGCCTCGAAATGCAGCTGCGCCCCGGACCGTTCGCCAAGGGCCGCGAGCTCGAAACCATGCGCCGCGAGCATCGCCTTGTTGGCCGACACGACCGCAATTCCGCGCCTGAGCGCGGCCTTGACCGCCTCGAACGCAACTCCGTCGGCGCCGCCGATCAGTTCGACGAAAACATCGATTTCGGCCGATGCGGCAAGCTCCGTTGCGTTGGCGAAGTAGACGGCCTCGCTAAGGTCGACACCCCGGTCGTCCTTGCGGCGCGCGCTATAGGCGACAAGCGTCCATTCGCGCCCTGCCCGTGCGACGAACCCAGTCCGTTGTCGCTGAAGAAGTCGAATCAGGCTGGTCCCGACCACGCCCAGACCGGCGACGCCCAAGCGAAGCGGCTTCGTCATTTCTGTCCTCGCTCCGCCTCTCGCAGAGATCCTGCCCGCGACCGGCCTTGTGCCCGAATCGCGGGGACGGATCAACGGAGCGGGTGCGGTCTAGCCGTATCGCTCGGAGGCGGATTTCCGCTTCTTCTTGCGCTCCTTGCGCGCCGCGTAGCGGGCGTCTCGCTCGAGTTTTTTCTCGTATTCGAGCTGCGCCTCCAGTTCGCGCTGGCGCTCTGCCTCAGCCTCGCGCGCAAGGGCTTCGAGCCTCGCTTGCTCCTGCCGGGCGGCCTCTTCGGCGGCGCGCCGCTCGGCTTGCGCCGCGGCCTCTTCGGCCTTGCGCTTGGCCCGCTCCGCGTCGCGAACGACCCGGGCCTCGAGGATCGCCTTGCGCTTGGACTCGCGCTCAACGACCGCCGGATCGGTCGGGTCGTATTTCGAGTTGGCGAGGAACTTCTCCGCCATCGCCTTGCGCGCGTTGGCCGCGGCGGCCTGGCGGTCGGTGAATTTATTGCCGTTCAAGAAAGACATCGCATTCCTAGGCGACTGGTTGTTGGAGACGCGCGCTCATGGCACAGCGCGGCCCGATCTTCAATTGTTTTCGCCGCGGACCGGCGATGCGCCAGGAGCAGGGCGGCGGTGACGCGGCACGCCATCGGCGGCGGCGAAATGACGCGATCGATGTTGTTGATCGGTGGCCCGGAACGTGATCCTATCTGTCTTTAGCCCGGCAAGAGGCTGCAACAAAGGGAGCAAATGCATGGCCGCTGCGGCTGGCGCGGGGCCGCCTTTCGCAAATGAGCAGGCCGCCGACGCCAACAGCGCGCCGGCGTTGCAGTTCCGCAAGATCGAGATCGCCGATGTGCTCGACTGCATCGCCCAAGGGGTGAAGGACTTCGGACGCGCGCCGCAATATGGCATGTTCTTCGGCGCCTTCTACGCGATCGGCGGCCTCTTGATCGTCTGGGCGGCTTTCGCGCTCGAGTATCCTTATCTCATCTATCCGTTCATTATGGGGTTCGCACTGTTTGCGCCGTTCGGTGCGGCCGGCACTTACGAAATTTCTCGCCGCCTCGAGGGGGGCGAACCGCTGTCCTGGTCGGCGATTCTCGGCTCGGTCTGGAGCCGGACCGGGAAGGAGCTTGCGTGGCTCGCGCTCGTCAGTCTCTTCACCCTTATCATCTGGCTCGACCTCGCGGTCTTCGTTTTCCTGCTGTTCTACGGCGCCGGCGTTCCGTCCCTCCCACAGCTGTTCACCGACGTTTTCACCACCCCCTATGGGGTCGCATTCCTTCTCGTCGGCAACGGGCTCGGCGCAATCATCGCGCTCATCGTCTTTTCCTTCACCGCCTTCGCGCCACCGTTGATCGTCGATCGCGAGGTGGATTTCGTGACCGCGATGACGACGAGCGTGCGCGCGGTCCTGGCCAATCCGCGCCCGATGCTGGCGTGGGCGATCGTGATCGGCGCCGACCTGGCGATTTCGTTCGCCACCTTTTTCGTCGCGCTTCTGGTGATCTTCCCGGTCCTTGGCCACGCGACCTGGCGCCTCTACCGCCGCGTGATCGTCTAGGCGGAATCCAGACAAGCCGCGGATGACCGTGTCTGCGCGGCGTTGCGCGTCGCCTGCGTTTGGGCCAAAACCCTGGGACTCAAGTCCAAAGGGAGCCGCCGCCCCATCTCCATGGCCCTGACCCGCAGCGCCCACGCCGCCGCTCAAACTGCGGCCTTCGAGGCTCGCGCCGCCGTTCGCTTGTGGCTCTTGGCGGTCGCCGGTCTCGTCTTCCTCATGGTGCTGGTCGGCGGCGCGACCCGCCTGACCGAATCCGGCCTCTCGATCACGCAATGGAAGCCGGTCACCGGGGTGATCCCGCCGCTGAGCGTCGCGGAGTGGCAGGCCGAGTTCGACCGCTACCGGCAGATCCCGCAATTCGCCGCGCTCAATCCGGACATGACGCTGGGCGGCTTCAAGTCGATCTTCTGGTGGGAGTGGGCCCATCGGCTGCTGGCGCGCATCGTCGGGGCCGCCTTCATCCTTCCCGCGCTCTGGTTCTGGCGCCAAGGCCACTTGAAGGGCGCGCTCGGCCGGCAAGTCGCGGTCGCGGCCTTTTTCCTCGCGCTCGAGCCGATCGTCGGCTGGTGGATGGTGACCTCGGGCTTGAGCGAGCGCACCGAAGTGGCGCAGCAGCGGCTCGCGCTCCATCTCCTGATCGCCGCGGCGACGTTCGGGGCGCTCATCTACGCCGCCGCCGGCCTCGGCGAACGGCCGCGTCCCGACGCGAGAGCGCGGCGGTTCGTGACCTCCGCCCGCCTGTTCGCGGCCGCGGTCTTTTGCCAGCTCGGCCTCGGCGCCCTTGTCGCCGGCCTCCGCGCCGGTCTTATCTACAACACCTGGCCGCTGATGGGATCGAGCTTTGCTCCGGGGGAGGCGTTCAAGCCGAACCCGCTCGAAGCGATGCTCAACGATCCGGCGACAGCGCAGTTCGATCATCGCCTCGTCGCCTATGCGGTCGTCGTCTTTGCGCTCCTGCAGGCGGCGGCCGCGCTTCGCGCTTCGCCCGGCGCGCCGGTCGCCAGCCGCTCGATTGTGCTGGCCGCGACCGCGCTCCTTCAGGTCGGGCTCGGCGTTGCGACGCTGCTGTCGCTGGTCCCGATTGAACTGGCGTTGGCGCACCAGGCGCTGGCGCTCGTTCTGTTCGGCCTCGCCATTCTTCACCTCCGATCGACCGAGCTGGAAGCGCATCAGGCGGTCGCCGACTGACGCCGACCCTGTTCGCAATCGCTCAGCCGGCGGCGCCGCGGATTCCGACACCAAGGAATTCGACGTTCACTTTCGGATCGGTCCGCTCGATCAGGATGTCCCACCAGTAGAACACATTGATCTTGATCGGCTCGGAGTGGAAGAAGCAGGCCATGTTTTGCGGCCCGGTGGTGTTGGACGTATTGGAGTCGCAGGTCGCGTCGGTAACCGCGACGTTGGTCCCAATTCCGGCGTGACGAAGAAAGGCGCGAACCCGCGCGCCGGTATTCATGCCGTCGCCGTCGATGACGCTCATGAAAATGAGCCCGATGTTGGTGTCGAGCATGTTCGTCGTCACCGTGAAGGGACACAGGAGCCGGATCGATCCGGTGCTCGAGCCGCTGAAGCCGACGCCGAAACCCCGCGTCTCGTAGCCGCCGGCGCGGATTGTCGCGCTGTCCGGAACGCAAACCCCGCCGACCTGATCGAGCGGCATGTCGCTGTTGGCCCGCGCCAAATCCGACCTCGCCAAAAAAACCGAACAGAACGCGAGCGCGAAGAATGTGAATGGGTGACGTGTCATCCTGTCCAACCTCCCGATAATGGAATTTATTCCCGAAAAGACTGTGGGTCAGCTCCAATGGACAAAGAACGCTGGCTGCGATTCCCCGCCGACTGTTACGGATAGCGCCTGCGAAGCGCCTTTCAAAGGGGCGCTGCACTACCCGCGCTTGCGCGCCCGAAGCGCGATAATCACGGGATAGACTTCGTCTTGAACCGCTAGCTTGGCGGAAGGCAGTTCCTCCGCCGCCAAGCCCTGCAGGAGACACGTGGCAGCGAAGACATTGCCGTGGCTTTCGACGGAGATTAAGTCAACGTCAAACACATCCGCGAACAGCCGCGATACCGACGCGGAACTAAACGACCAATACCACGTTCCCCGCCAGTCCTCGGCCCGATCGATCTGGCTGATGCCAGGCACGGTTAGAAGAAGAACCCCGCCGGGCCTCAGCGCTGCGTGAAGCTGCGCCACCGCGGGCTTCAAGGCGTAAATAAATTGGAGCGTCTGGGTGAAGACGATGCAATCGAAGCTGTCGCGCGGCAGGACATCGGGCGCTGTCAGATCGCCAACGATCGTGGCGCGCGGCTCGCCGGACCGAATGTGCAGCACGTCCTGCTGGGTCACGCGCCCTTGCCCGAACCTCGCCGAATATCTTGAATCCCCAACCTCGAGGACGCGCCCGGCAATGTCGTTGCGATTCCTGTCAAGGAAAGCTTCGATATAGTAACGGTCGATCGGGGTGCCTCGGCCGAAGCCGAAATAGGGGTCAATGGGCGCGGTCCCGGCGAGGTCGCCAAATCGAACGTGCCCGCGCGATGGACGGTCATTCCCCACGTCGCTCGGCGAGCCGGAATGCAACACGCGCTTAGCGAACCGCAGAGCCTTTTGCAGCGTGCTCTCGACGCCCTCTTGCCCATCGCCGCGATGCTCAGCATCCATAGTGCTCTGCTCCGCGCAGCAAACGAAGAATGCCGGGTCGGCGCCGCCCGATCGGGGCAGTCACGCCTTCGGCGTCACGACCGTCGATGAAAGAAGGTCGGCCCGCCAGAGGGCTCGGATGGCGACCACGACGAAGGCCGCGCCGCCGATGATGGTGAAGATCGAGGCGATCCCATGCACCGCCATGCCCGCGGCGGCGACGGCGTCGAGCGAGCCGGCGCCGGATGGGCTCTTGCGCAGGGCGCCGTAGCCGCCGGCCACGAACATCGCGATCGAAGCGACGAACTGGCCCCCGCCGTAGAGCGCCAGCAGGACGCGCGTCGCGCGCGGCGGCGCGGGCGCCCGTCCAAGCTCCTTGAGCCCGAAGGTCAGCAGCATCCCGGCGCTCGACACGCTGACCGCAGTGATGACCGCGTGATAATGTGCGGGTGTGCGCGTATCCGACCCGTTGATGAGGAAGCCCATCGCCCCGCCGAGCGCGAAAAGCGCGAGCGACGTCGCGAGGGCGAAGAACGCTGGATCGCGCCACGGCCAGGGCTCGGGTGAGCGGAGCGCACGGGCAAGGAGCGACACGGCGAAGATCAGCGTCGGCGCGGCGATCCCGAATTGGAGCAGGCGGAAGGCCTCGTGCTGGCCGGCCGAGAACGGCTCGAAGAGCGCGTAAAACGCTGGCCCGGGAAGCGCGATCAGCGCGACGAGCGCGACGCAGGCGATGAAGACGCGGTTGTCGACCGCATCGTCACCGAGGCTGACGCGGGCGAGGATCGACCAGTTGGCGATGAGGAGCGCGGCGTAGACGAATTGCAGCAGATGGCCGCCGCCCCAGAACAGCTGGTCGCGCGACCACGCAAGGCCGCCCTCGTCCGCGAGCAGGATTCCGGCGACGACGAACGAGGACAGCGCCAGAATGTAGATGACGCCGGCCAGCGCCATCGCGACCGCGATCGGCGGCGCCGAGGCGAGCCGTCCGGGCAAATTGACGAGGAGCCTGACGACCGGGGCGAGCGCGCCGAGCGCGAGCGCCAGGAGGCCGATGTCGTAGATCGGATGGAGAATGACCGGAATGTAGTTGTCGAGCGCCGGCTGGGTCGCGTCGAAAAAGGCCGGGGCGAACAGGCAGGGAAAAGCCAAGGTCATTGCGCCCTGCCCGATCCGTCCGAGCGGCGCGGCGCGCACGGCGTCGCCGGCGAGCTTCAGCGTCGCTACTGCGACTAACAAGGCGAATACGCCCTGCAGCCAGATGATCAGTGAGAATATCACGTGGATCACGAGGCCCTTGTAGAAGAAGTCGATCGGCCAGAACGGCGTCTTCTCCATGCCCGGAATCCGCGATAGCGCGAGCAGGATCGCGAACACGCCGGCGACCGCGAGCGCCCCGACCCCAAGCCAAGCCCATCCGAGCAGTTCGCGCCGGACAGCAACGGCGGAGCCCGCGGCCGAGCGCGCGGGACGAAGGGACGAGGGTGTGGTTTGCGCCGCTTCGGTCATCTTGCGGTCAAGAGCCGGCCATCGGATAGAGGTGCACCGCCATCACATAGACGACGAGGCCCGAGACCGCGACGAACAGCCACGCCGGCAGCGTCACGCGCGCGAACCGGCGATGGGTGGCGAAGCGCTGCTTCATGGCGTTGTAGAATGTGATCGGGACGAGCACCGCGACAACGAACGCCATCAGGACGTGAATGGCGAGCAGGGCGAAGTAGATCGGCCGGATCGGACCCTGGCCGCCGAATTTCGCCAGCCCCGAGAACGCATGATAGACGAGATAGACGGCGAGAAACGCGACGCCGAGGCCGATCGCCACGAACATCGTGCGCCGGTGGCCCTCGCGGTCGCGGGCGCGGATGAGGCTGTAGGCGCGCAACAGAACAACGATCGTCGCTGCATTGATGACGGCGAGCACATGCGGCAGATCGCGAATGGCGATCATCGGGGCGTCAACCGTGGCTGCCCATCTTGACCATGAAGCTCGCATACATGGCCAAGGCGGCTGCGACGAGGATAATCAGCACGATCCAGTTTCGTCGCCTCAGATTTGGATCAAGGTCTGACATATCGGTTTCATCGAGGGGTCGAGGCGCCCGCCCAGGTCGGCGGCCTCAGATGCGCGCGCGCAGCATCGCCTCAGCGAGCATCGCCGCGAACAGAACGAACAGATAGAGGATCGAGAAGCCGAACAGGGCCATCGCCGCCTTGCGCCGCGAGGACTCATCGCCGGCGCGCAGCAGGTAGAGCGCGAGCGCGCGCCACAAAAGCACGGCGTCGGCCGCGACGGCGATCGCGCCATAAACGAGGCCGACGCCCGGAATGATCAGCGGCCCGAGCGAAGCGGGAACGAGCAGCGCCGCATAGATCACGATCTGCCGGCAGGTCGCCGCCGCACCGACGACGTTGGGCAGCATCGGCACGCCGACCCGTTCGTAATCGCCGCTGCGGCAGAGCGCCAGCGCCCAGAAATGCGGCGGCGTCCACAGGAAGGTGATCAGGAACATCGCGATTGGGCCGGCTGAGAGGCTGTTCGTCGCCGCGGCCCAGCCAATGACCGGCGGCAGCGCCCCTGCGGAACCGCCAATCACAATATTGAGCGGCGTCCAGCGTTTGAGCACCATGGTGTAGAGCGGAACGTAGATGGCGATGGTTAGCGCGAGCAGCGCCCCCGACAGCACGTTCACCCTGAGCGCCAGCGCAGCGACGGAAACGAACGAGAGCACGAGGCCAATCGCGAGCGCCTCGAGCGGCGGAACGACGCCGCGCGGAATCGGGCGCATCGCGGTGCGCGCCATATTGGCGTCGATGTCGGCGTCCCACCACATGTTGAGAGCGCCGCAGGCGCCCGCTCCCGCCGCGATCGCGGACATCGCGGCCAGAAACGTCAGCCAGTCGAACGGCGCCGGCGCAAGCGCGAAGCCGACCGCGCCGGTGAACACGACCAGCGACATAACCCGCGGTTTCAGCAGGACCAGGTGGTCGACGACCCCGCCCCACCCGCGCGAACCCACCGCAGCGCGTTCGCCGCCCCTGCGCGCAATTGCTGTCGACCGGCCTGTCACCTGCTCCACCTGAATTGCACGCCGTCGGAGGACGCGACGAGGCGTCCGGGGCGAGGTCGCACGCGGGATAAGGCAACCGCGGCGAAAATGCTAACCAAAAAGCAACGACGGCCATCCGCAAATGTCAAGCTAGGCGAAGCGCTCGCCATTTGAGTGGGATCGCGCCGGCAATCGCGCGAAGCGGTCGTTTCGCGCGAAGCGGCCCCCAAACACTGTCGTACGTCAAAAAAGGGTATCGAGACTCGCAGGCGCTTGTCGAGGGGAACCGGGTTCCCGCGCGCGGGGGGAAATGACAGGTCGCGCGCGCCTAGCGCGCCCCGCTCGCCTCGCTGAGCGCCGCCGCCCCGGATTCGAATTGCAGCCGCGCGAGGCGCGCATAAACGCCGTCGCGCGCGACCAGCGAGGCGTGATCGCCCTCCTCGACGATCCGGCCCGCCTCCATCACCAGAATGCGGTCGGCCTTGAGTACGGTCGCCAGCCGATGCGCGATCACCAGCGTCGTGCGTCCGGTCATCACGTCGTCGAGCGCCCGCTGCACCTGCGCCTCGTTCTCGGCGTCGAGCGCCGAGGTCGCTTCGTCGAGCAGCAGCACCGGCGCGTCCTTGAGGATTGCGCGCGCAATCGCCAGGCGCTGCCGCTGCCCGCCGCTGAGCGTGACACCCCGCTCGCCGAGCTTCGTCGCATAGCCCATCGGCAGCTCGCCAATGAATTCGTCCGCCGCCGCGCGCCGCGCCGCCGCCTCGATCGCGAACTCGCCGATCTCCGTCCGGCCATACGCGATATTCTCGGAAACGGTCGCGCCGAAGATCGAAACGTCCTGCGGCACCGGGGCGATGCGAGCGCGCAGCTCCATCGGGTCGGTGGTCCTCACGTCGACGCCGTCGACCAGGATCTCGCCTTCGTCGCAATCGTAGAAACGCATTATGAGCTGGAAGACCGTCGACTTGCCGGCTCCCGAAGCGCCGACGATTGCGACCCGTTCGCCCGGCGCGACCGAGAAGCTCAAGTCGTCGATGACGCGAACGTCCGGGGCCCCCGGATAAGCGAAGACGACATGAGAGAATTCGATTGAGCCCCGCGCCGGGAGCGGCATGGGAACGGGTCGCGTCGGTGCGACGATCCGCGGCTCCACCGCGAGCAGCTCGGCGATTCGCCCGGCCGAACCCGCCGCGGCCGCGACCTCGTTCCACACTTGCGACAATTCGCCGAGAGAGGTCGCGGCGAGCACGGCGAAGAGGACGAACTGGGAGAGGAATCCCCCGGTCATGCGCCCCGCCAGCACATCGCGCGCGCCGAGCCAGAGCACGAACACCACGCTGCAGAAGGCGAGCGAGACCGCGACCGCAATCAGAAGGGAGCGGGTGGCTGCGGCGGCGCGCGCGGCGTCATACGCGCTCTCGACCTCCTCGGCGAAGCGCTCCTGGCTGGCGGCCTCCGCGCCAAAGGCCTGCATCGCGCGCACGCCCCCCAGGCTCTCCGAAGCGAAGGCGGTCGCTTCGGCCAAAGTGTCCTGAGCCAGGCGCGAGCGCCGGCGCACCACGCGCCCCGAAGCGATGAGCGGCGCCGCAATGACCGGAATGGCGATGATGACCAGCGCCGAGAGCTTCGGGCTGGTGTAGACCATGAGCGCAGTCGCGCCGAAGAACATGAAGAAATTGCGCAACGCGATCGACGCGGAGGAGCCGAACGCGGCCTTGATCTGAGTGGTGTCGGCCGTGAGCCGCGATACCAGCTCCCCGGTTCGCGCGCTATCGTAGAATGAGGCGTCGAGACCCGAGAGATGCGCGAACACGTCGCGTCGGAGATCGGCGACCGCCCGCTCGCCGAGCGTTATCACCAGATAGTAGCGAACCGCGGCGGCGAGCGCGATGACGACAACGACCGCCCCCATGGCCATGAAATAGACGTTGATGGCGCCGCCGCTGTCTTTCGAAAACCCGAAGTCAATCATCGAGCGCAGCGCGAACGGCACCGCCAGCGTCGCCGCGGAGGAAACGATCAGCGCCGCAAGCGCCGCAAGCGCCCGCCCGAGATAGCGCCGTCCGTAGCGGATGAGAGGCAAAAGCGCGGCGAAGGAGGCGGTGCGGCTCGCTGGCTCGGTTGTCATCGGCTCTTCCATAGGCGCTTCGCGAGGGAAAGGCATGCGCTCCATAGCCGCTGCATTCCGAGCGGAACCGGCCAGATCGTTCACCTTCCAAAACCGGCCTCCGTAGCTATAAATAAAGGCGAGTTGATGGGAGAGAGCCGATGTCCGCTCGTTCCATGGCTTGGAGCGGGTTGCTCCTCGCCGCAAGTGCTTCGTCGGCAGTTGGCCAGGATATGGGCGATGCGCACGCAGGCGAACGGCTTGCCGCCCTGAACTGCGCGCAATGCCATGGGCCCCTCGACACTCCTGGCGGCGCCCCCGCTTTTGCAACGATTGCGATGGATCCTTCGGCGACCGCGGAAGCCCTCAACCTGTTCCTTCAGACGCCTCACGCCACCATGCCCAACCTAGCTCTAAGTCCAACCGACCGCAGCGACCTCGTCGCCTATATTCTGAGCCTGCGCCCCTGACATCGGCCCGTTCATCGCACATTGAGGCGATTGGCGCCCTCTGGTAGACTGCGGTGTCCGGCGCGATCCAACCCGGGGCCGCGATCTAGTCTCGAAGCGGCGACAAGAACGGGGGACTTCGGCGATTATCCCCCTCACGGGCGAGCAATCCGCGCGAAGGACCAGAATAATGAACGGCCGCAAGCTCATTCCGGGGAAACAGCTGCCGGCCGCGGACATTCCCGACTATTCCATCCGCCGCGATACCCTCGACGAGGTCTTTGCCGAGGCCTTCCGGCTGCGCCTCAGACGCATCGCCGAGATGGTGATGCAATCCGGCGAAAGTCTTGAGGGTAACATCTTCTATCGCGATGGCGAGGAGCGCTACGCGGACGAGCCTCCCGCCGCCGAGCTCGCGCCGGCCCGCCGCAACGTCTGGCGGGCGGTCCGGTTCAAGGAGCGTCTGCTCGAGGTCGGCGTCAACGCCGGCCATAGCGCGCTGCTCGCGCTGTCGATAAGCCCGCGGCTCGAATATTACGGCGTCGACATTATGTCTCATGGTTACACCGCTAAATGCGTCGACTATCTCAAAGGCGAGTTTCCCGGGCGAGTGCACTTGTTCCCGGGCGATTCGCGCGAGGTCCTGCCGTGGCTTGTCGACCGGCGCGCCGAGCTTTCCTTCGACATCTTTCATGTCGACGGCGGTCACACCAGCGAAGTATGCCAGTCAGATATGGCGAACTGCATCCGCATCGCCAGGGGTCAGCGTGGCCGCCATTTGATGCTGGACGACGTTCATGCGAGCTGGATCTTCGACATTTACTGCGAGTTCGTGTCGCTTGGCGATTTGACCACCGAAACGTTCTTCGGCGACTGGGAGGATGCCGGGCGGAATCTGCTCGCCAGGATCGAGTGAGCCCCGGAGCTCAACGGAGAGGTTTTTTCGCCCATGCGTGATGCGGGCCCGTCCGCCGACGGCTGCGAGTTCGCGTCGTTCTGGCATGGGACGCTGAATCCGTTTGCTTTCGCCTGCCTCGCCTCATTTCCGGCAGCTGGCGCGAGCTTGCGCGTCTTCAGTTACGATTCGCGCCTCGACCTGCCTCCCGGCGTGCAGCGCGAGGACGCCAGGGCGATTTGCCCCGACGAATCGCTCATCCGTCGCTTCATCGCCGACGGCAAGCCGTCGGTGGCGACCTTCGCCGACATGTTCCGCTACCGCATGATCCGGGACACCCGCTACTGCTGGGTCGACACCGACATTCTTTGCTTGGCCAAGCCAGAGTTCAGCGGCGACGGCGCGATCTTTTGCCGGCAGGCCGACGCGGTCGGGACAGGCCTCGTCAACAACGCAGTGCTCCGCCTCCCGCCTTCGCATCCGGCGGTCGCGGAACTCGTCGCCGCTGCCGAAGGCGCGATTGACGTCGATCAGCGATGGGGCGCGATCGGCCCATTCCTGCTGACGCCGGTCCTGATCAAATACGGTCTCTATGACTGCGCGCTCGATTCTCATGTCTGCTACCCGATCGAGCCGGAGCAATTCTGGAAGCTGTTCCTGCCGGCCTACCGGGCTTGGGCCGACGACGCCACTCGCGGGGCGATCTTCGCTCATTTGTGGAGCGAAGCGATCGTGTGGAGCCGGTACGACTTCTGGGCTTGCCCGCCGGCCGGCTCCTATCTGCACGAGGCGTTCCGGCGTGTCGGCGCGTTTCCCCGCTTCAGCCGCGTCGCGACCGAAGACGAGGTTCTCCGGCAGATGGCCAAACCGATCGCCCAATCGGCACGCCCCTCTCAGAGCGCGACCGGGTCCGATTGACTTGCGAAGCCTTTTTCGCGCGCCCTACCCAACCTCGGCGGGACCGACGATCTCTCGCGGCGGCGCGCTGCGCGCCGACCCTTTCCGCCGGGTGTGACGATTGCGCCTCGGCGCAATGAGGAATGTCACCTTGGGCGGCTCCTTCAAGAACGCGCGGGCCCGGTCCTCGATCATGCGGTCGGCGACGGTGACCCGCGTGCGCAGGTGCTTGAGTTCGAGCAGCGACTGAATCAGGAATGTCTCGACGATCCGGCCGCTGACTTGCGTATCCTCGAACACTCCCCATGCATAAGCTCCGTCGCGTTTCCGCTCGAGGCCGATCTCATGAATCAGCGCTAGGAACTGCCCACCGTCCTTCGGGTCGATCCGATATTCGACGGTGAGCAAGATCGGGCCCTGATCGTCCTCGACCCGATGCACGAACACCGGCGTGCGCCAGTGCATCGACGGGGTTAGGTCAAGCGCCGCCGCGCTCTGCAGCCGCCAGCGAAGCGTGAGGATCATTCCGACCGCAGCGCCGGCGGCGGCGATGTAGAGGCTGGCGGACAGCCCCTCGACGCTCGCGACCTTACCCCAGACCGCGCTGCCTACGGTCATCGCGCCGAAGAACACGGTCAGAAAAATCGCCAGGCCCCGTCCGCGCACCCATTCCGGCAACGCCACCTGCGCAGAGACGAAGAGTGTGGTCATCACCGTGATCCATGACGCGCCCGCGACCAGGCTCGCCGCGATCGCGATCGCCGGATGGCGCGCCCAGCCAAACAGCGCCAGCGCAAGGATCGTGCCGACCGTGCCCAGCGCCGCCAGCCGGTCCGGACCGAGGCGCGCCTTTAGGCCGTTGAGCGCGAACGATCCCAGAATCGAACCCACTCCGATCATGCCGAGCAGAACGCCGTAG
>Ga0335076_10003875_pt1 | contig 15088 bp, 13 predicted proteins | sample Lox_Sample_25_FD_206717 | JGI IMG/M metagenome (GOLD analysis project Ga0335076, IMG submission 206717) | Soil microbial communities from Loxahatchee National Wildlife Refuge, Florida, United States - Lox_Sample_2.5 | ecosystem: Environmental > Terrestrial > Soil > Wetlands | place: USA...
AGGATCAGACACCGACCAGCGTTGCCGCCGGAATGGTTGATGAAGCGCATGTTGCACCGCCTTCAACCCCCACCCGCGCCCGAGGTCGGGCTCCAATGGCGGCGCAACCGTGGCTGGAAAAAACCAAAAGGGCTGAAAACGCGCGATTTCCGCGAGGTGTTGCCTCAGGGGCACGACTTCGTGGAGCAAAGCCGCTCGTTCCGCGACTAATCCATGGCAGTCCCGTGGCCGAGTTGTGGGATCAACACGAGGAGGCCTGGTCCGAATCAACGGCCCCAGCGGTCCTGCCAGATTTTCTCGCCGATCAGGCAGGAGACCCGCGGCTCCTTCTCCGCGACCCGCATGGTCGGCCGGTCGGGCGTACGGCCCGCGACCTCGAGCAGCAATTTGGTGCGGATCGCCTCCTTGAACTTGTCGCGATCCTTGATCGGGACCACGAACGAGCCGGGGCCGCCGATCACGCAGTCCTCGTAGTACCAATCGAGATTGTCGATATCCATCGTCGAATAGGACGGCTCCTTCACCATGATCGGCAGGCCGTTGATGATGATGCCCTTTGACAGCGCCTCGTCGCGCGCGCCCGTGACCGGCGCGCCGTTGTTGTTGGGACCGTCGCCGGAGATATCGATCACCTTGCGCAGCCCGTGATACGGATCCTCGTCAAACAGGGGCATGGCGAAATAGATCGCACCGGAGATCGACGTGCGCGAGGCGCGGCGCACCGGCGTCTTCATGATCTCGGCCGAGACCGCGTCCGCCGTTTCCGGTCCGTCGATCAGCCGCCAGGGAATGATGATCTTCTGGTCGCTGGAGGCGGCCCACTCGAAATAGGTGATCGAGATCTTGCCGTGCGGAAGGCCCTTCAGCGCCTGCAGGAATTCCTTCGAGACGATCGCCTGCGCATAGCCCTCGCGCTGGACGGCGAGTTCGTCCATGTCCATCGAATAGGAGACGTCGGTCGCGAGGATCAGTTCGACGTCGACGGTGGCCTCCTTGTCGGCAGGTTGCTCTGCGATGCGCGGCGCGGGGGCGGCAAGCGAGCGGACATCGCCGCCAGCCAAGGCTGTCGCGACCAACACGGCTGACATCGACGCACACCAGCGCATCAGCGGCCCTCCATCACTGTGAAAGTATGGTGACACGCAAATGCGGCCACGCAAAGTGCGAAGGCGCCTTGCGCTTCACATTCGAGTTAGCGGCAGTGGCCTTTGGTTCAACTGGCCGCGTTGTTCGAAGGGACTTCTGCCGCCGACCGCAACCGATGCAAGGAAGCCATCGCAAACCGCCGGTTCCACCGCGCCCTCGGAGGCGGTATTCTTCGAGTTAAAGGAGGTGCAGCCTTCCATGCCTGAGACAGTCACCAAGCCGAAAACCAAGGTCAAGACCAAGACCGAGCGGCCGCGGCTGCACAAGGTGATCCTTGTCAACGACGACTACACCCCGCGCGAATTCGTCGTCACCGTGCTGAAGGGGGAGTTCCGCATGACCGAGGATCAGGCTTACAAGGTCATGATCACCGCACACAAGCTCGGCGTCTGCGTGGTCGCCGTCTTCACCAAGGACGTGGCCGAGACCAAGGCGACCCGCGCGACCGATGCCGGCCGCGCCAAGGGCTATCCCCTGCTGTTCACGACAGAGCCGGAGGAATGATGGGGCAAGCGGGGAGACGCTGGCCTTTCACGCGATCCCGGGAAGCGACATGATCCGCAAATTCGGCTATCGCGAGTGCCCGCCAAAGTAGCGGCAGTTGTCTATTTGATCGTCACAGTGATCTTTTCGGAAACGAGCGGCGGGTTGAACGGATAATGCTTGGCGTCGCCAAGCACCAGCTGGAGCGTGTGCTTGCCCGGCGGCAGCTCGAGACGGGTCTCGGTCTGGCCTGCGCCGAAATGAAGATGGTTCTTGTCTTGCGGAATCGGCTCGTTCGGCTCAAGCGGATCGTTCACGTCAATCAGCAAGTGATGGTGACCGCTGTTCTGAAAATCGTCGCCTGCGTGGGTGACGCCCATGTTGCGCAGACCGAAACGGCACCAGAATCCGCCTTTGATCGTCGCCCCGTTCTGCGGCCAAATGAAATACAGAACCGCGTCCTTGGCCGCGGGTTTTCCCTGCGCCTGGACCGCACATGGCGCGGCGACCAGCGCCACGGCCACCATAATAAGCCGGACGATGCTCATGCGCGTGCTCCTGCGAAACCTCTAGGGAGAGGGAGACAGAGCTATCCGAAATCCATGCGTGGGGTATCGAACGTTGGTGTCGTAGTTGTCGCGATTTGCGGAGCGCACATACCTCGCATCGTTCTTCCAGGACCCGGATCGAAGGACGTGCGAGGAGCAGTCGCCCTCAACCCACGCTGAACCGTCGGAGGGAGCGCCCTGATAGTTCTTGTGCCAACAATCCTCCACCCATTGGTCGACTGCACCGCCCATGTCATACAGGCCGAACGGATTGGGCTTGAAGCTGCCGACCTTGATCGACTGCTCGGTTGTCACGGCGTTGGTGCAGTTCTTGCAATTGACCATGCCGGGTTGAAGCTCCTCACCCCACCAGTATCTGGTTTGCGTTCCGCCACGGGCGGCATATTCCCATTCCGCTTCGGTCGGAAGCCGGTATGCCTTGCGCGTTACGTCGCTCAGCCAGGCCACATACTGCTTGGCATCGGTCCAGCTCACGTTGGTGACGGGCGCGTCATCGTTGCCCGCCGCGACGAACGCACAGGCCTTAGCCGCCGCACATTCGTTCCACTCGCGAACGGAAATCGGATAGCGGCTGATCGCGAACGGCTTGATGGTGACCTGACGAACCGGCTTCTCCGAGATGTCCTCGTTGCTGCCCATCATGAACGCTCCGCCCCGGAGCATGCTCATTTCAGGCTCTCGCGTCACCGGAGCCGGCTTCGGAGCCGGGGCCGGCAAGGCAGTCTGTCTTCCGGCCGGGACAGTTGAAGGAACAAGCCGATTTTGCGGCTGCGCTTGCTGGCTTGGCGCTGCTGCAGGAAGCACGGGCTGAAGGGGTTCTGCCGACTGTTTCACAACCGGCGGCGGCGGCACATTCGTCTGCTCCCGTACCGCGGTCACCGTTTGATCGCGGAATCGCACATACGGAAGCCAATGCCAGAATGCAACAAACGCGATCACAAACGATATGAAGCTTATGGAAAGGATCAAGGCCGTCTCCCGGCGCTTTCGCGTGTTCAAGGCAGCCGGGTCGGGAAGCACCCGGTAGACTCGCACCGGATCGGTGATGTTCTTGACCTTGCGATCGCCGAGCGATTCATATCCGCAAACAAGCTTATTCTTGATTTGCTCGTAGATGCCGCCGGAAATAAAGACCTGACCGGGCTGTGCCAGCCCCTCGAGACGCGAGGCAACATTGACGCCCTCGCCATAAATATCATCCTCTTCGATGATGACGTCGCCCAGATTGACGCCGATCCGATACTCGATCCACTGATCTCGCGGCAGCGACGTGTTGCGTCCGGACATGTTCTGCTGAATGACGATGCCGCAGCGCACTGCTTCGACGGGACTATCGAATATCGCGATAAAACCGTCGCCGGTGGTTTTGACGAGTCGTCCGTAATGTTCTCTGATGCTGGGCTCGATGAGGTCGCGCTGGATCCGCTTGACGCGTTCATGCGTGCCCTCTTCATTGACTTCCATGAGGCGGCTGTAGCCGGCGATGTCGCCGGCGACGATCGCAGCCAGCCTGCGCGGAGCGAACCCGCGCGGCGGCTGATCAGTCAGCACGCTCCTGCTCGAATTGCTGCCGGCACTTTTCGCGGAGCCGATATCGCGCACTTTATCGCGCATGGGCGTCACTCTACGCCACTGAAGCCAGCCCTCTTTTAGCAGCCCGGTCTAGAGAAAAATGTGAGCGCGTTCACAGCGCGCCAAGACCCTGACGGCAAGATTACCAAAGAGCGTCAGACGTTGCCAGAACGCTCCAAGGGAATGACTGCGACAACATATCAGTCAGGTTTGTTGACGTTCGCAGGGCTGTATCCAACAGGCAGACATTGCCGCACCTGATCGGTGCAACTCCGCTGCAATGCTGGAGATCACCGTACAGCATCGAGGATTGCCTCGTCCTGCAGGCCGAACACCCGTTGGGCCTGCGAGAACCCCGCAATCGGAAACTCGCCGAGATCGCTCCAGCCGGCGGCTGCGACGCCGGCAAAGGCGCTGGAGGCCACCACGGTGCGGCCGAGCTTGCCGGCGATCTTCTCCAGCCGTGCGGCAAGATTGACGGCAGGCCCGATGCAGGTGAAATCGAGCCGGCTCATGCCGCCGATATTGCCGAACAGGATTTCCCCGATGTGCAGCGCCACGCCGAAGCGGAAACGCTCGATCCCCTCCCCGCTCGGATATTGCATCGCGTCGACGTCGGCCTTGGCCTCGCGCGCAGCCTCCAGCACGCGGCCGCAGACCTCGCCGAGATTGTCGCCATCCTTGGCGATCGGGAAAACCGCGAGCAACCCGTCGCCCATGAATTTGAGGATCTCGCCGCCGTGCTTGCGGATCGCCGGCACCTGACAATCGAAATACTGGTTGAGGATGTCGACGACGATCTCCGCCGCAAGGCGGTCGGACAGCGCGGTGAAGCCGCGCAGATCCGACAGCCAGATCGCGGCCTTCATCGACTCGGCGTGTCCGCGCCGGATTTGTCCAGCCCAGATCCGCTCGCCGGCGCGATTGCCGACATAAGTGTCCAGCAGCGTGGCCGCGGTGCGCCGCAGCGCGTAGATCTCGGCGAGGCGGGCAAAGGGCGGCATGATCGCGCGCAGCGCCGCAAGCTGCGCGTCGGTGAAGCCGCCCGCCGCCTTGGTCGTCCAGCTCGATCCGTGCATCGTGCCTTCGGTGAACGGCAGCGGCAGCGCGATGTAGTCGGTGACGCCCTCAGCGCGCATGTCGTCGAAGAACGGAAAGCGCCGGCTTTCGGGATCGTCGAGCCGGTAGCGAACCTCGTGCCCGCTGGCATAGAGGATCGCAAGCGGGCTCTGCTTGAACCGGTCCGATTCCGGCAGGTCGAAACCGGCCGTGGTGACGACGACTTCGGCGCCGGGACGCCAGACGAAGCTGCGGCCGAACGCGTCGGGATGCAGCGTCTGCACGAACACGCCGACCCGCCACAGCGGAATGCCGGCGGCAACGAGCCGCTCGCAAAGTTCGCCCAACACGCTGTTGGGCGTCGGCGCGGTTTGCGCACCGCCCATCAGCCAGTTGGCAACCTCGGCGAGTTTGGCTGTGTTCATGTTGACCATTAGTGAACGACGCGGAGAAGCCGTCAAGGCACCACAAATGCTTTGCGTTTTGGTGACAGCAGGGCAAACTCGCGGGCCGAAAAGCATTGGTCGGCCGGGATGCTGGACATCAAGCAAGAACAGTCGGACGGAACCGTCGAGCTGCGCCGCAACCTTCGGGCCGCCGATCCCGCGACGCTGCTGCTGTGCCTGGTGCAACTGACCGGAGAGCGGCAATGGCTTGACGACGCAAAACCCTTCATCCGCGGCCCCATGAACTACCAGGAGTTCATGCCCGAGGAGCTCCGCTCGGCTATCCGCGATCGCCTGGCCGAGGTGCTGGCGGTGCCGGGGGGTCAAACCGGCTATCGGCCGCCGGACGACGCGCTGCTCTCGGAGATGATGACGGTTGCCACCGGCGAGAACGTCAGCGACGACTACATCGCGATGATGCGCGAAGACCTGACACTGGACACGCTGGCCTCGCGCAGCCTCGCCTGGCGCAAGCGGCCTGATGCGTCCGTGCTCGACGAGACGCAGGTCGTCATCATCGGCGCCGGCATGTCAGGGCTTTATGCGGGGATTCAACTGCAACAGGCGGGCATTCCCTTTGTCATCATCGAGAAGAACGAGGCGGTCGGCGGCACCTGGTTCGAGAACACCTATCCCGGCTGCGGCGTCGACACGCCGAACCACTTTTATTCCTACGCCTTCGAGCCCAACCATGACTGGTCGCACTTCTTCGCCAAGCGCAACGAGCTGTGGAGCTATTTCGAGCGCGTCGCGGACAAGCATGATCTGCGCAAGCACATCCGTCTCGCGACCGAAGTCGACGAAGCGCGCTATGACGAGAAAGAAGCGCGCTGGCGCATCATCGCGCATGACGCGGACGGCCGGCGGATCGAGTTTTCGGCGCGCATCCTGGTTTCCGCCGTCGGCGTGCTGAACCGGCCCAAGCTGCCCGACATCGCTGGCCTTTCAACGTTCGAAGGCCCGGCCTTCCACACCGCGCAATGGGACAGAACGTTCGACTGGCGAGGACGACGCATCGCCATGATCGGCACTGGCGCCTCCGGCCATCAGGTCGGGCCGACCATTGCACCCGAGGTCGAACGCCTGATGATCTTTCAGCGCTCGCCGCACTGGGTGGTGCCGAACCCGAACTATCATGTCGGCGTCAGCGACGGAAAAAGATGGGCGCTCGCCAACGTGCCTTTCTATCTGCGCTGGTACCGCTTCCAGTTGTTCTGGAGTTTTGCCGACGGACTGCATCCGGCGCTTCGGGTCGACCCTGACTGGCCCGATCCGGCGCATTCCCTGAATGCGCTCAATGAAAAGCATCGCCGCTTCATGGAGCGGCACATGAAGAGCGAGCTGAAGGAACGGCCGGACCTGCTCGCCAAAGTCATCCCGAACTATCCGGCCTATGGCAAGCGCATCCTGATCGACAATCACTGGTTCAAGATGCTCACGCGCGACAATGTCGATCTCGTCACCGAGCCGATCGACCGTATCGTGCCCGAGGGCGTGCGGATGAAGGACGGGCGCGTTTGGCAAGCGGATGCGCTCGTGCTCGCGACCGGGTTCAAGGTCAGCAAGATGCTGTTCCCGATGAAGATCTTCGGCCGCGCGGGCGCCGAGCTGCACGAGGTGTGGGGCGATGACGACGCAAGAGCCTATCTCGGGCTGACCGTCCCCGGCTTTCCGAACTTCTTCATCCTCACCGGACCCAACACCGGGCTCGCGCACGGCGGCAACCAGATCTTCATGACCGAATGCGGCGTCCGGCACATGATGCTGGCGCTGCGCGAAATGCTGGAGAGCGGCAAGCGCGAGATCGAATGCAAGCGCGAGGTCTATGAAGGCTATAACGCGAGGGTCGACGCCATGCATGTGCAGATGGTGTGGACTCACAAGGGCACGACCAACTGGTATCGCAACCGCCACGGCCGCGTGTTCGCGATCACGCCATGGCGGCTGGTCGACTATTGGAAGATGACCGCCAATTTCGATCCTGCGGAGTACGAGCTCAGCTAGACGCTCGACTGCCGCCGAAGTGTGCGCTCGGCCGCACATTGTCGGCAAATGGCGTCACTCCGCTATAATTTCAGGCACCGGCTCTTTGGCGCTCCCGATCGCCTCCGCAAGTTGACTCGACCAAGAACTCATGATTGTTTGTCTACTAACGATATCCGCGAGGGGCACACGGGTCTTCCGATGCGCAAGGAGCCGCTGCGATGAGGCAGATGCATCTCGTCGCCTATTTGAAGACAGGCCCGACCGCCCTGCATGTCGGTGGATGGCGGCACCCCGAAGCCACGCTGAACGACATTCTCGAGCCTGAACGTTACGCCTCGATCGCGCGGACTTTGGAAGCGGCCAGGTTCGACGGTTGCTTTTTTGCCGACCTTTTCGGGCTCTACGACATTCATGGCGGCAGTTACGATGCCTATGTCCGGCGCGGCGGTCAGATCAGCTACCTTGATCCGACCGTCGTGCTCCCGGTCATGGCCGCTGCAACCCGGCATCTCGGCCTCGGTGCGACACTGTCGACCAGCTTTCACAGCGCCTATCATCTGGCGCGATGGCTCGGCTCGCTCGACGTGATGAGCAAGGGCCGCGTCGCCTGGAATGTCGTCACCTCCGCAACGAACCTCGAAGCGCAGAATGCGGGCTTCGATGAATTGCCGCCGCGCGAAGAGCGTTACGATCGGGCCGACGAGGTGCTGGAAGCCTGCCACGCGCTGTGGAACAGCTGGGACGAAGATGCCTTCGTGCTGGACAAGGCAGCCGGCGTGATGGCCGATCCGGCCAAGGTTCACTACGCCAACTACAAGGGGCGCTGGATAAAATCCCGCGGTCCGCTTTCGATCCCGCGCTCTGCCCAGGGACGGCCCGTCATCATGCAGGCCGGCAGCTCGGATCGCGGCCGCGACTTCGCCGCCCGATGGGCGGAGGTGGTGTTCACCATCCAGCACGGACGGGAGGAGATGCGCGCCTTCTACGAAGACCTCAAGGGACGCATGGAGGCGCGCGGCAGAGACCCGCGCGAGTGCGCCGTGCTCCCCTCCGTGTCGGTCGTGATCGGGGAAACGGAATCGATTGCGCGCGAGCGGGCGGACTATCTCCAGAGCCTGATCGACCCCGAGCTGAGCACGGCTTCGTCGTCTTCGGGCGTGGGCGCCGACCTTACGCGCCTCAAGGAAGGAGTGACGCTCTCCGAGTTGCAGGGCAATCAGGGGATGAAAGGCAGCGAGCTGAACCTGGCGCAGGCCATGAAGGCGGATGGCCTGACGTTTGCTCAGGCCACGGTGAAACGGAACGCGGGACGCGAGATCGTCGGTACGCCGCAGATGGTCGCCGACAGATTGCAAGAGACGTTTGAAGCCGGTGTATGCGACGGCTTCGTCGTCGCACCGACTTACTCTCCGGGAATGCACGAACAGTTCTGCCGGACCGTTGTTCCGGAGCTGCAGCGGCGGGGACTGTTCAGGCGCGAATATACGGGTCGAACCTTGCGGCAAAATCTGCAAGATTGAAATCGAACAACGGCCCAATGCCGACGGAGGTGGTGGTCATGGATTTTGGTTCCTCGGCGCTGTCGACACGCCGCAGCGTGCTTGCGGGCTTGATCGGTGCAACAGGATGGCTCGGCTCTGGCTTCGCTTCACCAGCGAGAGCCGCTGGAGAATTCGCGGGCAAGACGGTCGTCTTTGCGGGATGGGGCGGAGCCTATCAGGACGCCGAGAAGACCGCCTATTGCGATCCGTTCGCCAAAGAGACCGGAGCGCGCGTTCTTCAGGATGGCCCGATGAACGCGGCGAAGTTTCGCGCGATGATCGAGAGTGGAGCTCCCAATTGGGATGTTGCCGACATCACCATCGATTTTCTCTACGCCGGGACTGGAGACAACCTGTTCGAGAAGATCGATCGCTCGATTATCGACACGAGCCGTATCGATCCCAAGTTCGTCCACGAGTACGGCGTTGGCTGCATCGTCTGGTCGTACAATCTCGGCTACAGTACCAAGGCCTACGCAGGAAAAGAGACGCCGAAGACATGGGCCGACGTCTTCGATCTGGCGAAATTTCCCGGCAAGCGCGGGTTAGGCGACAATCCAGTCGCGACGATGGAGGTTGCGCTTCTTGCGGACGGAGTGCCCATTGAGAAGCTTTATCCTCTCGACGTCGATCGCGCGCTCAAGAAGCTCTCCACGATCAAATCGCAGACCATCTTCTGGGCAACCAACTCGCAATCGCAGCAGCTGTTCGTCGACGGCGAGATCAATCTCGGCTTGATCCTGAACGGAAGGGCTTACGACGCGGCCAAGAAAGGCGCGCCGATCGCCATCTCGTGGGAGCAGAACATCCAGTCGGTCGATTATCTCGTGGTTCCAAAGGGAAGCCGCAATCGCGAGCCGGCCATGAAGCTGATCGACTACATGACGATGCCCGCAAACCAGGCGAAGATGGCAAACTTGCTGGCCTATGCGCCGACCAATCCGAAGGCCTTTGCCGACGTCGATCCGCAGGTTTCCTCTTGGCTGTCCACGGAGCCGGGCAACGTCAAGAAGGGCTTCGTCATCAATGCCGAATATTGGCGGGACAATCTCAAGAAGAACACCGAGCAGTGGACGGCCTGGAAGCTTTCATGAGTGCCGTGCCAAGCGGAATTAGACCATGACGGCCGGGCCAGGCTTCGGCCGTCTCGATCGACGGGTTTGGCTGCTTGCGCCCGCGCTGGTCGTCCTCACGCTGGCGTTCCTGTGGCCGGTCGGCTGGCTCCTGTCGCGCGCCTTCACCCAACCGCAACCCGGCCTCGGCAACTTCGTCCAGCTGGTGAGAAACCCCGGCTATCTGCAGGTGCTGGGGAACACTTTCCTGATCAGCGCAATCGTGACGCCGATCTGCGTCATCATCGGCTTCCCGGTGGCGCATGCGATGACCCATAGCGGCCCGCGCATCCGCCGTACCCTGATCTTCGTCGTGCTGATCCCGTTCTGGACCAGCCTTCTCGTGCGCAGCTTTGCCACCGTGATCCTGCTGGGCCGTAATGGACCCGTGAACGGCCTGCTCGAAGCGGTCGGCCTGACGAGCGAGCCGGTTCCGCTGCTCTACAACCTCTTCGGCGTGCTCGCGGGCGCCGTGCAGGTGCTTCTTCCGTTCGTGATCTTTCCGCTGCACGCGGTGATGCTGCGTATCGATCCGACATTGTTGCCGGCGGCGATGACGCTCGGCGCCCGGCCGATCCGCGCTTTCGTCAGCGTCTACCTGCCGCTCACGCTGCCGGGCCTGATAACCGGCGCCACTCTCGTCTTCATCAGCATGCTCGGCTACTACGTCACGCCCGCGCTGCTCGGCGGCCCCCGGCAGACCATGGTTGCACAGGTCATCCAGGACCAGATCGCCCAATTCGGCAATTGGGGCATCGCCGGCGCCCTTTCGCTGACACTCATAGCCGCAACCGGTGTTCTGCTGTTCGCGGTTCACGCCACGGTCGGCTTCAGGGCGAGCGTGCGGTGAAGAGCAGCGGCCTCAGCGTCTGGCGATCGCTGCGAGGCGCCATCTGCCTTCTGGTCGCGCTCTACCTGATCGCACCTCTGACCATCGTGGTGATCATCTCGTTCAGCGGAGCGCCGTTTCTTCAGTTTCCACCGCCGAGCTTCTCGCTGCGCTGGTACGATAATCTGTTCACGGACGCAGCGTGGGGCGACGCCCTGCAAGTGAGCCTTTCGATTCTGCTGCCAAGTGCCTGCGGCGCCACGATTTTGGGAACGGCCGCCGCCTACGCGATCGTCCGCGGACGCGTCCCGGGCGCCGACTTCCTCTACGCCGTGCTGATGATGCCCATCATCGTGCCTTCGATCATTACCGCGGCGGCGCTGTTCGGGCTCTACCGGCTGTTCGATCTCAACGGCACCCTTACCGGCCTGATCATCGCCCATGTCGTCCTGACGACGCCCTATGTCGTTGCAACGGTGGCTGCGGCACTGCGAACCCTCGACCCGCGCCTCGAAGCTGCCGCCGCCACGCTCGGCGCCCGGCCGGTCGCATCCTTTCGCCATGTGACGTTGCCGCTGCTCGCACCCGCGATCCTGTCCGGCTTCCTGTTTGCGGCGGTCGCCTGCTTCGACGAACTGATCGTTTCGATGTTCGTCAGCACGGCGCGCACGCGTCCGATCTCGGTTCAGATGTGGTCGAATATCCGCGGCGACGTCGACCCGACGATTGCCGCGATCGCCTCGCTGAGTTTCGCTTTCGCTCTGCTTGCCTTGCTGGGTAGTCTGTTCTTTACGCGCCGCCCGGAGGTCGACCGTTCCGCATGACAGCATCACAGACTTCCGCTCCGGTTCTGGAGCTCGCAGGCGTTCAAAAGAACTTCGGAAACCACGCGGCCGTTCGCGGCGTCGACTTGCGCATCGAGAAAGAAGAGTTCCTGACCTTTCTCGGGCCGTCCGGCTCGGGCAAGACGACCACGCTGATGATGATCGCCGGGCTGGAGCAGCCGGACGCGGGAGATATCATTCTGGCCGGACGTCCGATCGCCCGCCTGCCCGCCTACGACCGCGACATCGGTATGGTCTTTCAGCACTATGCGCTTTTCCCGCACATGAGCGTGAAGCGTAACGTCGCCTTTCCGCTTCAGATGCGCGGGGTCAAAGCGGCCGAGATCGCCCATCGTGTCGCCAATATATTGCACCTCGTGGGTCTCGACGGACTAGAGCAGCGTTTGCCGCGCCAGCTCTCCGGCGGCCAGCAGCAACGGGTGGCTCTCGCCCGCGCCCTCGTCTACAATCCTTCACTGCTGTTGATGGACGAACCGCTTGGCGCCCTGGACAAGAAGCTGCGCGACCAGTTGCAGCGAGAAATCAAGCGCCTCCATCGCGACCAGCGCATCACGATCCTGTACGTCACCCACGACCAGGAAGAGGCGCTGACGATGAGCGATCGGATCGCCGTCTTCAATCGCGGCTCAATCGAACAGATTGGAACGGCAGCCGAGCTGTATGAACGGCCGGCGACCCGGTTCGTTGCCGAGTTCGTCGGCGAAATGAATTTCCTGCCGGCGAAAATCGTCGACCAGACGGACGGCGAAACCTGTCTTGATGTGGCCGGCGCCTCCATGACGGCTGCCCGGGCGCACAATTTTGCCGCCGGCGATCGCGTGGTTGCCGCCGTCCGGCCGGAGCGGCTGACGCTCTCGGACAGCAGGCCGGGATTGTCCGGTCAGATCGTCGACGCGATATTTCTCGGAAACGCCACACGCTACATCGTCCGGCTGCAGGACGGGACCGATTGCTCCGTGCTCCAGGCAGTGGGTGGTGCCGCGGAAACCGGCAGCCTTGAGCCAGGGCAGAATGTGACCCTGGCCTGGGACAAGCGGCATGTGATGCTGTTTGCGGCGAGCTAACGCGATCCGACCTGGCCGCGATGGCGCAGATAGTGGTCGGCGAGCACGCAGGCCATCATCGCTTCGCCCACGGGAACGGCGCGGATACCGACGCAGGGATCGTGGCGGCCCTTGGTCAAGATCTCGGTCTCCGCGCCCTTGCGATCGACGGTGCGGCGCGGAGTCAAAATCGACGACGTCGGCTTGACCGCAAAACGCACGACGACGGGCTGGCCCGTGGAGATGCCGCCCAGAACGCCGCCGGCATGGTTGGACAGGAATTTCGCACCCTGGTTGCCCATCCGCATCTCGTCGGCGTTTTCTTCGCCCGACAGCTCAGCCGAGGCAAAGCCGGTGCCGATCTCGACGCCCTTCACCGCATTGATGCTCATCATCGCCGCGGCGAGCTCCGCATCGAGCTTCGCATAGATTGGCGCGCCGAGGCCCGCGGGGACGCCTTCCGCGATCACCTCGATGACGGCGCCGATCGACGAGCCGCTCTTGCGGATGCCGTCGAGATAATCCTCGAAGAACGCGGCCTTGTCCTTGTCCGGGCAGAAGAACGGATTCTTGCCGACCTCCTCCCAGTCCCATTTGTCGCGATCGATCTTGTGCGGACCCATCTGCACCAGCGCGCCGCGCACGGTGACCTCAGGCAGGATCTTGCGCGCGATCGCGCCGGCGGCAACCCGCATCGCGGTCTCGCGGGCCGACGAGCGGCCGCCGCCGCGATAGTCGCGCAGGCCATACTTTGCTTCATAGGTGAAGTCGGCATGGCCCGGGCGAAACTTCTCCTTGATGTCGGAATAATCCTTCGAGCGCTGATCGGTGTTCTCGATCAGAAGCGCGATCGGCGTTCCCGTCGTCACCTGCACGCTGGTTTCCGGATGCGCCAGCACACCCGAAAGGATCTTGACCGTATCTGGCTCCTGGCGCTGCGTGGTGAAGCGCGATTGCCCCGGCCGGCGGCGATCGAGATCGCGCTGGATGTCGGCTTCAGTGAGCGGGATCAGCGGCGGACAGCCATCGACCACGCAGCCGATCGCGACCCCATGGCTTTCGCCAAAGGTCGTGACGCGGAACATATGGCCGAAGCTGTTGAAGGACATGTTTGCCGTAAACAGTATAAGTCAACGTTGACTGTCAACATTGGGGTACGCGCGTGGCTGCCTGAAAGCAAGGCCGAGCCTGTCCGCCGGCCAGTGTTAACGATACTTCGTTAACCCGCCGTCAGCGAACACATAGACTGCGCCCTGCTCGATGAAGAGCTCGGCCGCGCTTTGCGGCGTCTCGAAGCCGAGCGCCACCATCAGGGCCCGCGCCGTCCCGCCATGGGCGACCGCAACCGTGTCGGTGGAAAGCTCGGAATACCAGGCACTGACCCGCGCCTGCACCTGCGCATAGCTCTCGCCACCCGGTGCGGCGACGGTCCATTTATCCGCAAGACGTCGGGCGAACGGCGCGGGATCGCGCACCTCCGCTTCCGCCAGCGTCGATCCTTCCCACGTCCCGTAGCCGATCTCACGCAGGCGGTCGTCGGTCGCGTAAGCCTCACGCGGCAGGCGAAGCGTTTCGCGCACCCGTTCCATGGTTTCCCGCGCACGCCCAAGCGGACTTGCCACAAAGGGAAGCGAAAGCTTGTCGCGGCCATCGCGCGACAACAGGCCTGAGAGGATGTCGCCGGCTTGCACCGCCTGCGCGCGTCCGCGCGCGTTGATCGGAACGTCCTGCGTGCCCTGGAGCTTGCCCAGCGCATTCCAATCCGTCTCGCCGTGGCGGATGTAGTAGAGGACCGGCTTCGGCATTGGCGCCTTTGCGTCACTCCTTGGCGAGCGAGATGTCCGGCGCGTCGGGCCGCTTCATGCCGACGACGTGATAGCCGGAATCGACGTGATGCACCTCGCCGGTGACGCCGCGTGAAAGATCCGACAGCAGATAAAGCGCGCTGTCGCCGACCTCCTCGATGGTGACCGTGCGCCGCATCGGCGCGTTGTACTCGTTCCACTTCAGAATATAGCGGAAGTCGCCGATGCCGGACGCCGCGAGCGTCTTGATGGGACCTGCCGAGATCGCGTTGACGCGAATGTTCTTCTCGCCGAGATCGGCGGCGAGATAGCGCACGCTCGCCTCGAGCGCCGCTTTCGCGACGCCCATGACGTTGTAATGAGGCATCCACTTCTCCGCGCCGTAATAGGTCAGCGTCAGGATCGAGCCGCCGTCGGTCAAAAGCTTTTCGGCGCGCTGCGCGATCGCGGTAAGCGAGTAGCAGCTGATCAGCATGGTCTTGGTGAAATTGTCGGCCGTGGTTTCGAGATAGCGGCCGTCGAGCTGGTCCTTGTCCGAGAAGGCGATGGCGTGAACGACGAAGTCGATCTTGCCCCAGTTCTGCTTGAGCACATCGAACACGGCGTCGATGCTGGCGGGATCAGTGACGTCGCAATGGCCGAGCAGAAGACC
>Ga0335076_10003876_pt1 | contig 15087 bp, 13 predicted proteins | sample Lox_Sample_25_FD_206717 | JGI IMG/M metagenome (GOLD analysis project Ga0335076, IMG submission 206717) | Soil microbial communities from Loxahatchee National Wildlife Refuge, Florida, United States - Lox_Sample_2.5 | ecosystem: Environmental > Terrestrial > Soil > Wetlands | place: USA...
CATCGATTTCCGATTATGTGGACGCGGATGGCGACGAAGGCTTCTTTCAGCTCCAGCATCGGGTGTACGGCCGGGAAGGTGAGCCCTGCCTGGTCTGCAAGACGCCCGTCAAGCGCATCCTCATCGGCGGCAGAAGCAGTCATTATTGCCCGAACTGCCAGAAGTAATGTCCAATTGCCGATTGCCATTTTTCGATTTGGAGGATGGCTCCAGGCTTAAAATCGAAAATTGAGAATTGGAAATTGACAATTGATGACCACCTATTCCATCGGCGTTGATCTCGGCGGCACCAACCTCCGCATTGCGGCGGCGGATGAAGACGGCAAGCTCATTGAAAAAGTGACGCTCGGCACCCGCGTCACACTGGGCCGCGACTACGTCATCCACGACATGTGTGACGCGATTCGCGGCATGATCGACAAATATGCCAGCAAGCGCTCGCTCGCGGGAATCGGCATTGGCGTTCCCGGCATCATCGACATGCGCACCGGGATGCTGCGTGAGTCGCCCAATCTGCCCGGCTGGGCCGATTATCCCGTGCGTGCCGAAATCGAAAAACGGCTTGGCACGCGGGTGATTCTTGAGAACGACGCTAATGTCGCCGCTCTCGGCGAGAAATGGCTGGGCGCGGCGCGCGATTTTGACGATATGGCGATGATCACCCTGGGCACCGGTGTGGGTGGCGGACTCCTTCTCAACGGACTCATCTGGCACGGTATGAGCGGGATGGCGGGCGAATTCGGGCATGTTGTGGTTGAGCCTGAGGGCCATGCCTGCGGATGCGGAAGCCATGGGTGCGTGGAGCAGTATGCCTCGGCAACCGCCGTTGTGCGAATGGCGCGCGAGGCCATTGCGGCTGGCGCTGATTCTGAGTTGGTGCGGGCCGGCTCGGATCCAGAATTCAGCGCCAAGGCTATCTACAACCTCGCCATTCAAGGCGATGAATACGCGAGGACGATTTTCTGCCGGGTGGGGCGCGCGCTGGGCATCCTGCTGGCGGCGCTGGTCAATGGACTTAACCTGCCTATGTACGTGATCGGCGGCGGCGTTTCCAGCGCCTGGGAGGCGTTTTCGCCCAGCATGTTCGAGGAGTTGCGGCTGCGCTCCATGGTATACGCCACAACTGCACCGCCGGCTTCGCTGGACGCGGGCCGGGGAGCCTCGGCACAGCTCGAATCGCTGGGGCCAACCAAGACGATCGTCACGCGCGCCTTGCTGGGAAGCGATGCGGGTCTGTACGGGGCCGCGCGGCTGGCTCTGCTAGGTAGCGATTAGTTTCCAGCAGAGTTCTTTATTGCCACCGGAGCGGGCTCGGCCACCTTTTTGAATACCGCAAGGAACTGATCGTTCTGCGCCGGAGTCCCGATGGTGATGCGAATGGCAGTAGGTGCTCCCCACGGTCCGAGCGGCCGGATAATGACCCCTTCTGCTTGAGTGCGCTTAGCCAGTGCCAACGCATCTTCCCCTGCCTCGGTATAAACGAAGTTCGCCCAAGTGGGAAGCGCCTCGTACCCCATCTTTCTTAGTTCGCTCACCAGCCGTTCGGCCTGGTCCGCGTTGTTCGCCAGAGTCTTGGTAATGTGGGCTTGATCGGCGAGCGCGGCCAGCGCAGCAGCCTGGGCAATTTCTGAAACCGAGAACGTCGTACGCATGCGGGCAAAGTATCCCATCAACTCGGTAGGACCGATGCCGTATCCCACACGCAAGCCCGCCAGCCCATGTGCCTTGGAGAAGGTTCGCAGGACCACGAGGTTGCGGTTCTGCTGTACATAGGGCAGCCAACGCGAGTAGTCGAAGCCACGCTGCTCCCCCAAGTACCGCGCGAAATCGTAGTAGGCTTCGTCCAGGATCACGATTACGTGTTCAGGGACCTTCTTCAGAAATTGATCCAATTCGTCGGCGCTGAAGCAGGTTCCCGTAGGATTGTTGGGATTGGCCAGGAAGACCAGCCGCGTATTCGAGTCAATGGCTTCAGCGACCGCGTCCAGATCAAAGCCGCTGTCGCGCATGGGCACTTCAATCAACTGAGCCCCTGCCGCCTTGGTCACAATCGGATACACGATGAACGATCGCTGGCTGGTGACCGCATTCCGGCCCGGCGAAAGCAGTGTGCGGGCGACGATGCCGAGCAGGGCAGTCGACCCCGCCGCGACTACGACTTGCTCGGGTCTGACCTGGTGCTTCTCCGCCAGCTTTTGTCGCAATTCGCTGGCGTCGTTGTCGGGATAGAAGTTGGTTTCCGCCAGGACGGCCTGCATCGCTCTTAGCGCCTGCGGTGAGGGTCCGAAGGGATTCTCGTTGGAGGCGAGCTTAATACAGTTCACACGGCTCTCTCTCTGCGCCTGACGCAGCGACTTGCCTGGCGTATACCCGCCAAGGCTGCGAATATGTTCGGGTACCAGCCGGTCAAAGGGGCTCATGGGCGCTTTCTAATCGTCTATCACAGTGGACGGTAGAAGAAAATCTTAAATCGTAAAGTTTACGAAGAACCGCGCTGAGATCGCGAAGAAGTTACTCCGCGTTCTCCGCGGCTTTTCTTGGCGGTTTCTGCGATTTAAGATTCTGCTTTCCAGCCATTTTCAGCTTAGCAACTTCCTGAAGCGTCAAACGCCGGTAGTGCCCGGGAGGAACGTCGAGCTCCAGCGGGCCGAATCTCACGCGCTTGATCTTTTCCACGTGATGTCCGACTTCTTCGACCATCCGGCGAATCTGCCGGTTCCGTCCTTCGATCAATGTGACTTCATACCAGGGGTTCGGCGCATCACGCACCAGAACGATCTTCGCTGGCGCAGTCTTCACGCGCCTTTGCCCCTTCAATGCAATCGACACGCCGGAACGCAGCCGAGATAACGCATCAGGTGTCGGCCTACCCGCAACCTTCACCAGGTATGTCTTCGGTACATGAGACTCGGCCTTCATCAGGTGGTGAGCAAGCTCGCCGTCATTGGTGAGCAAGAGCAGTCCCTCGCTGGCGTAATCGAGACGCCCCACAGGATAGACGCGCGCACCCAGGCCCTTGATTAAACTCATGACCGTGGGACGTCCCTCGGGATCGCTCACCGTCGTGACGTATTCCTTCGGCTTGTTGAGGAGGATATGGACGTGTCGCTCGGGACCATGCAGGAGCTTGCCGTTCACCCGAATATGGTCGTGCTCGGGATCAGCCTTGGTACCGAGTTCAGTGACGACTTGTCCGTTGACGGCGACCAGCCCGCCGGCTATCAACTGCTCGGCCTTGCGGCGCGAGGCAACTCCAGCGGCGGCGATGATTTTTTGCAGGCGTTCGAGAGGCATTAAACTCCAGAAGTGAAATGATCAGGCAGCGGGATCTCTTTCTCCCGCGGCCGGTACTCCCGCCGTTTCCACTTCGTCGATGCTCTCGGCGCTATCCGCAGCCGGTTCCGCAGCCGCGGCTTCCGCGGCGCCCTCCGACGCGGGCAGGAGATCACTCTGAAACGACTCCGCCACGAGTTTTTCGAACTCTTCCATACTCGGTAGTTCAGTAATGTCTTTGAGCCCGAAGCGCATCAGGAAATCTTTGGTAGTGCGATAAAGAATAGGCCGTCCAATGACCGCCTTGCGGCCAGCGGTGGTAATCAATTTCCGGTCCAGAAGGGTAGCGATCACGCCGTTTGAATCCACGCCACGGATCTCGCTGATTTCGGGAACGGTCACGGGCTGCTTGTAGGCAATGACGGCTAGAGTTTCCAGCGCCGGCAACGACAGGCGTATTGGCGGCTTCAGGCTCTTCGCGAAAGCTCGGACAACGTCATGGTGCTCGGGCTTAGTGGACATGCGGTATCCACCAGCCACCTGGCGTATTTCAATGCCATGCTCGCCGGCGCCATACTCGGCAATCAATTCTTCCAGCGTGGCTCGCACGCGAGAACGGATGTCGTCCTCGGCAACGCCCTCCGCCGCCAGCGGTTCTTTCACCAGCTGAATGATCTGATCCAGAGTGACCGGCGTCTCCGCCGCGTATATGATGGCTTCGAGTTTAGGTTTAAGGCTCATGATGGTGGATCGTTAGTCGATAACACTCTGACTACCGATTCCTGACTCCTGATTACTGGTTCTCTACTTCCAATCGTCATGTACCGCGGCATGTTCCGTCATCACCGCGTCGAACCCTGAATGTCTTCGCACCAGAATTTCGCCGAACATCCGGTCCTGCCTCACCTGGATGGCCTGCAATCGCACCAGTTCCAGTAGCGCAAGGAACATGCACACCAGCGCCTGCCGCGAATTCACGTGACGCAGAAGTTGTTTAAGCCGAAGGGGGCGGTGTTCGAGCGTCAGCCGCTGGCGCAGGTAGTCGATCATCTGCGAAACCGTCACCGTCTCTTCATCGATGTTGAGAATCGGACGCGTCCGTGCCCGCTCCAGAATCTGCTGAAAGGTCTTCACTAGATCGATCACGTCGGCCGCAATTTCCGGATCGGTTCCCTCCGCGTCCACAAATTCCTTGATTGCCGGATTCGACCATACCGCATCTTCAATCTGCTGCTTCTGCAGCAGCATCTGTGCGGCGGACTTGAACTTCTCGTGCTCCAGCAGCCGATTGACCAGTTCGTTGCGCGGATCGTCTTCGGCATCCGCCGGGGCATCCGGATCACGCGGCAGCAGCATCTTCGACTTGATGTGAATAAGCACCGCGGCCATGTAGATAAAATCAGCCGCCACGTTCACATCCAGTTCGCGCAACTTCTCGACATACACCAGATACTGGCCAGTGATCTTCGCGATCGGAATGTCGTAGATATCGATGTCCTGCTTGCGGATGAGGTCCAATAGCAGGTCGAGTGGGCCATCGTAAACGTTCCCCACGACCACCGCGAACGGGAAATCGCTGCCATCTTTCTTCTGGGCAGGCGTCGGCCCCGCGCTCTGCGGCGAACGATCGGCCACGCGTTTCAGATTATCGGCCATTCCTCAACTTAGGCTTTCCCTTGCCGGGCGCTATACTCCAACGACATGCCCATAGACTCGCGCACTTCGCTCATGGTGGCGTCGGCCACGCGGCGAGCCTGGGCTGAGCCTGCCTCAAGGATATCCCAGGCCAAGCGCGGATTCTCCTCGTATTTTTTGCGGCGCTCCTGCATGGGATTCAAGATGTTAACCAGGGCATCCGCCGCCCAGCCCTTGCATTCAATGCACCCGATTCCGGCCGAACGGCAACCTTCATTTACCTTGGCCATGGTGTCTTTGCTGCTGAAAATCTTGTGCAGATCCCCCACGGGACAAACATCCGGATTCCCCGGATCGGTACGGCGAATTCGCGCCGGATCGGTCACCATCGTCTTCAGCTTCTGACGGACGACCGGCTCGGGGTCGGTGAGCATGACTGTGTTCCCGTAAGACTTCGACATTTTGCGCCCATCGGTGCCGGGAAGCTTCGGGGTCGGCGTCAGCAGCGGCTGCGGCTCCGGAAAAACGTAGACGCTCCCGTACTTTGGGTGAGGCTCGGCTTCTTCGAAAACCCAAGCTTGATCGGGAAGAATCTGCCTGCCTTGCTTCGAAAGATGCTCCTTTTGCGTTGGCGTCAGGTGGGCCGAGTCGGTGCTTATTGTCTTGACGGTTCCAAGCGGATAAAAGTTGTTGAACCGGCGCGCGATCTCGCGCGTCAACTCCACGTGCGGGACCTGATCTTCCCCCACTGGCACGAAGTCACCTTTGTAAATCAGAATGTCGGCGGCCTGGAGCACGGGATAACCGAGGAATCCATACGTGCCGAGATCCTTCTCCGTTATGTTATCCCGCTGCTCTTTGTAGGTCGGAACGCGCTCCAGCCAGCCCAGCGGCGTGATCATCGAGAACAGCAGGTGCAGTTCGGCGTGCTGCGGCACGTGCGACTGGATGAACATGGTGCAGCGCTCGGGATCGAGCCCCGCCGCCAGCCAATCGAGCAGGACTTCAACCGAGTTTTCCTTCACCTTGGAAGTATCGGCGTAGTCGGTGGTAAGGGCATGCCAGTCGGCGACAAAGAAGAAGCAGTCATACTGATCCTGCATGCGTACCCAGTTGTCGAGCGCGCCGACGAAGTTTCCCAGGTGCAGCTTGCCGGTGGAGCGCATGCCGCTGAGCACACGTTTTTTCTGGTTCGGACGAGAAGCCATCATGCTCTCAGTAAAACGGAATTGAACAGATCAAGCACCGGAAAAATGACTCTGCCTAATAGGCCACCACCAAGAAATACCAACGCCATCAGGCCGTAGACTCCGACCGTATCGTAGACGCGGAGCGCTGGAGCCGGCAGAAAGTGCCGCAGAACATGACTGCCGTCCAGCGGCGGAACGGGAATAAGATTAAACACTCCCAGGACCACGTTGATCACCATCAGTTCATACGCCAGCAATCCCACCGGCAAGAGTGCGGAATCAGGCAGACTCGCCAACACGTCCAGATGGTCAGGGTAGGCTGTCGGAATCATTTGAGTGATATCGCGGCCAAGTGACGATGCATACGAAATCGTGACCAGGATGGCTAGCGCAATGCTTGCCAGCAGAAAATTGCTGATTGGACCAGCCACCGAGGTCAAGATGTCATCCAGCACCCGATTCTTGAAGTTTCGCGGGTCCACTGGAGTCGGTTTGGCCCAACCTAGCACGGGAATATGCGTCAACATGGCCACCACCGGCAGCAAAATCGTTCCAATAGGATCGATGTGCCGGATCGGGTTCAGGCTCACCCGGCCCAACATGCGTGCCGTTGGGTCCCCGCGCAGACTGGCCGTCCAAGCGTGAGCCGACTCGTGGATGCTGATCGCGAACAGAAAAACAATCAGCTGAAATAGGATGTCAACGTGCTGCAGGGTCATGTAGGGCTGGAATCGATACTAACATGATCCACTGTAGAGACGCGGCTTGCCGCGTCTCTGGCGGCGCCCCGCTGTTCATGATATTGGCGAAGTTACAGATGGAGCCACCGACACGCAACGGCCGGTGCAGACAAGCCGCGCCTCTCCTGGAGACCGCCGCATCAACGCTTTTCCAGCGCATTGCGGATCTCTTCCGGCGCTATCGGCTTGACCTTCACCGGCTTTGCCGGAACTCCGGCCACGATGTGGAACGGCTCGACGTTCTTGGATGCCACGCCCATCGATCCCACCAGTCCGTGCTCTGCGACCTTCACTCCGCTCATGACGGCGGCATGATAGGTGATCCGCGCCTTGGGCCCGATCTCGGTCAAGTGGTTATTGACGATCATGCCGTCGTTCAGATCATGCGAGTGCGAATAGACGTTGGCGTAGTCGGAAATCGAAGTGCCCTCATGAATGATGATCTCCCCGCGATCGTCGAGCAGTACGTATTTGTGAATCACGCAATTGTCTTCCACTGTCAGGTTGTAGCCGAAAGAGACCTCCACTCCATGGAAGATCTTCACATTCTGTCCGCAATGCTTGAAGACGTGCCGCGCGATCATGGCGCGCACCCGGTAGCCCAGCCAGTGGTTTAAGCCCGCCGGCGAGCGGTCGTACATCATCCAGAACCAGATCAGCGGTTTACGTTCGGCATATTTCACCGCATCCACGTCGCCGTAATATTCCGGTTCCAGCGTAGCATTGCGCGGATCAAACGAATGCACCAGTGCCTGGGTCGCCAGGGGCGCGGCGGGGTCAGGCAGGGCGTAGGGCCGTCCCAGGTAAAGCTGATGCAAGGCTTCACATACGACGTCGCTGCGGTGCTCGGGATCGCGGTTCATGAACTCGTTGTCGAGTTCATCGATCCATTTCAAGAACGCCTTCTCTGCCGCCGGAGACGGGTTCAACGCTCTGTATTCATATCGGGGCATAAACGCCTCGCTTGTAGACCAAGGCTAAAACATAGCACACCCGCCGAAAGGCGCATTGAGCCTCACACTCGCAACATGCTTTATAATTCGCGCCGCGAGCATCTAGTCATCAATCAAGAGCTGCCGGCCTCAGACAGTTGGCAGAGTTAACGAAACGATCCACTGACCACTAGCCAGTACCCACAGCCCGATGCACCTTGCCCGCAGACTTCGCGTCGTCGATTACTTCGCCCTTGGCTGGGGAACGATGGTCGGCGTGGGCTGGCTGGTGGTCATGGACGATTGGCTGCTGCGGGGTGGCCCGCTGGGCGGCGTTTTAGGGTTTGCTATCGGCGGCGCACTGTTGCTGCCGATCGGGTATGTCTACGGACAACTCATCATGGCCATGCCCGACGCCGCGGGCGAAGTCGCATACACCGGCAAGGTATTCCCCAGGGCCGTCAGCTTCGCCACCGGTTGGATGATGCTCCTGGCGTACTTCATCGTTTGCCCCTGGGAGGCCGTGGCCGTCGGCAGAATTGCAGCCTATATTTTCCCCTCGCTCGATTCGCTCCAACTTTACGAGGTTGCAGGCCGACCGGTGTTTCTGCCGCGTCTTGCGATTGGCCTGGCGCTGACCGCCCTGCTCACCCTGCTGAATTATCGTGGCATCCGTCTCAGCGCAACCTTCCAGAACTGGACCGCCTTTGGCACCCTCGCTTTGTTTGGCGTGTTCGTCGGTTTCGGAACCGCTCATGGATCTGCGCGGAATTTTCCTCCGCTATTCACCCACAGTCCATTCGTCTCCATCTTGCTGGTGATACAAATCGTTCCCTATTTCATGACCGGATTCGAATCGGTTGGCAAGGTTGCGGAAGAGGCGAGTCCTGACTTTCGCGGACGAGGATTCTCTCAGGCAATTGCCATGGCTATCTTGGTTGGCATCCTGTTCTATACCGTCGTCATTGCCGCCGTAGGATACTCGGCTCCATGGAAGCAACTCACCGGGCGGTATTTTATGACGGCAGTCGCGTTCGAGCAGGCCGTCGGGTCGCGCTGGATCGTCAGCATCATCCTGGCCGCGGCTCTGCTTTCCTTGCTCAAAGTCTTCAACGGAAATCTGATCGCCGCCAGCCGCCTGCTGTTTGCCATGGGTCGGCGCGGATTGGTAGACAGACGCGTTGGAGAGGTTCATCCTGAGAACCGTACGCCTTTCGTCGCGGTCGCATGCGTGGGACTCGCAACCGCCTCATGTATGTTCTTAGGCGACGCGATACTTGTGCCCATAACGGAAGTAGGCTCGGTGGCCTCAGCTGCGGGTTGGCTGGCCACGTGCGCCGCGTATTACGCGATGAGGCCGCCGCGCCGCGAACGCCGGGTGGCGCTCGCGGGGATCGCGGTCGGCCTGCTAATGATTTTCATGAAAGTCGTCCCTCTGGTGCCCGGCCACTTCAGTCGCTACGAGTGGCTGGCTTTGGGCGTATGGATCATGCTCGGATGGCTCATCGGTTGGCGCGCTCGGCAGACGAGGGATGACGGAGTCTGGCAAAGACCTCGGAGGGAAACAAAATGAAGGACCACAAGAAGTGGCTGCTTTTGATTTTGGTTTTGCTGTCCAGTCAGTTGGTTTGCTCGCAATCCTCCCCCACTCCCTTCGACCTCATCATCACCAACGGGCACCTCATCGACGGTACCGGCTCACCCTGGTACTCGGGAGATCTTGGTATTCGGGACGGCAAAATCGCTGCCATCGGCAATCTGGCTGATGCGTCCTGCAAACGCAGGATCGACGCTCACGGCATGGTGGTCGCTCCCGGCTTCATCGACATGCTGGGCCAGTCCGAGCTGACGATCCTCGTCGATCCGCGCCTGCCTTCGAAGATCTACCAAGGCATCACCACGGAGATCACGGGTGAGGGCGGCTCGGCTGCGCCGCTCAATGACGCCATCATCCAGGCCGACCATGCCGGTTACGAACACTACAAAATCACCCCTGACTGGCGCACCTTCCGGCAGTACTTCGCGCGCATCGAAAAGCAGGGCATGGGCATTAATCTCGCCAGTTATGTCGGCGCCACCCAGGTGCGCCGCATGGTGCTTGGAGATGCCGATGTGCAGCCCACGCCGGCGCAGCTCGAGCAGATGAAAGATCTTGTCCGCCGGGGCATGCGAGATGGTGCCGTCGGAGTTTCCACCTCCCTGGAGTATGCCCCTGCACCCTACGCGAAAACCGAGGAGATTATCGCGCTTGCGGCCGAAGCCTCCAAGTATGGTGGCATCTACGCCACCCACATGCGCGACGAGAGCAACTCCGTGCTGGATGCGATCGACGAAGCCCTGCGCATCGGGCGAGAGGCCAATATTCCCGTGGAGATCTGGCACTTCAAGGTTGCGGGGAAGAACAACTGGGGGCGCATGCCGCAACTAGTCGCGAAAATTAACGCCGCTCGAGCCCAGGGCATGGACGTCACCGCCGACACCTACGCCTACACCGCGTGGTTCAACAGCTTTTCCGCCTTTATTCCCCCGTGGGCACATGATGGGGGCGATGCGAAGCTGGTCGAGCGTCTGAAAGATCCAGCTCTGCGCGAGCGCATTCGTAAAGACATGATGACGCCGTCGAAGGATTGGGACAACGAGTGGCAGGAAATTCCCGGCCCGGAATCCATCCTGATCGGCGTGGTGCAAAATCCCAAGCTCTTGCCGCTGCAAGGCAAGCGCCTCTCGGAGATTGCCGCCCTGTGGCACAAAGATCCGATCGACGCTCTCTTTGATCTCCTCATTGAAGACAATGCTTTCACCGGAGTAGCCGTCTTTGGAATGTCGGAGCCTGATGTTGCGCTGGCGCTGCAGCAGCCTTGGATCTCCGTAGACAACGATTCTTCCGGCACCTCACCCGATGGCATTCTCGGGCAGGAGCATCCGCACCCGCGGGCCTACGGCACCTTTCCGCGCATCCTGCGGAAGTATGTCCGCGAAGAACACAAGCTGACCTTGGAAGACGCCATTCGCAAGTTCTCGGCGTTGCCCGCGCAGCGCCTGCGCCTGACTGACCGGGGAGTGCTCAAAGCCGGCATGTGGGCAGACCTGGTGATCTTCGATCCCGCGACGATCCACGACCAGGCCACCTTTGAAAATCCCAACCAGTTGTCGCAGGGAATGGAATACGTGCTGGTCAACGGCACGCCGGTGATCGATCAGGGCAAGATGACGGGAGCGTTGCCGGGCAAGGTACTGCGCGGTGCCGGCTACGTGCCGTAACTCTCTACCCGTACAGACGCGGCTTGCCGCCTCTTGATTGTGCCGGCAAGGCCCTGTGGCGCTCCATGCAAGACGGCCCCGGTGCAAGTTCCGTCTCTATCTCTGCGTTATCGTCAGCTTATGCGATCCAACCGTGGCCGTGTCGATCTTGTCAGGCATCGTGAACTGGGACTCCAGTCCTACGCCGGGGTACTTCGGTTGAAGATACTTTTGGACAAATAACTCCAGCACAAACCGCGGAATCTCGACACCATCGAGCGACACGGAATCGACCTCCACGAAGCCCCGCCCTCCCCGGCCATGCGCATGGGCAACCACCCCCACGTCGTGGATGCCGCTGAAAACGGCGAGCAAGGGATTACTGCTCCGGATTCCGGCACGGAGCTGGTCGAAGTCCACGCGCGTATTCGCCGTAATCACGCCCGGTTCGCCGTGGAATACTACCGACCTCACGCCCGATGGCAGGTTGACTTCGCCCGAGGCGAAGTAGGCATTGGCTTCCTGCTCGGTGATCTCGGTAGGAGTCGGATCGGGACGTTCTCGGGCGCCGTTTGTACGGATATGCTGGAGCTTTTGATCCAGGTTAAGACTTTGCCGGGGTGCGGAGCTCCGCCCGTCCGCGTAGGGTTTTATCAGAAAAGCCAGAAGGGCCAGGGAAAAGCAGACGCGAGAAGCATTCATGGTTTAAGCGCAGCCCGCGTCTCGGGAGCGACGGCCGCCGCAACCCGCGGTTCGGTCAACGTGCCCGTGACCGAAAACCCGTGCGTGGCATCGCGCAACAGCTTGATGTCCAGCTTGCGGCCCAGAGATGCGGTTCCGCTTACCTGATAGATGCTGCCCGGCGTCTCGAGTTTGCCTTCCCGGATGTCGAACTGACCATCCGCCAGCACCAACTGCCCGGCAAGACGGTGAATCAAAAGCGGCGTCGCGGCGTCACCCAGGACCACATGCGGCAAGGATCCGTCATGCGCCTCTACGTTCAAATCGGCGCCAGCGGAAGAAATCAAGTCAGCTGCGGTGTAGCCCGATGCGGTTATGTGGTAGCTGGCCGAAGCAGTCCCCGTGATCCACCCATCATTCATCAACTGGGCCAGTTGGCGCAGCGAAGCGTTCTGCACGGTTCCCGATCCGGTGTATCGGGGCGGCTTGGAAGAGAAATCGGCTTGCCACTGCCCCACATGCTTTCCACCCAGGACTTCGCCCCGCAAATCGGACAGCCGAAGCTTGCCCGCTGCCAGGTCGACCTTTGCCGTGACTTTGGTTCCAACCACAGTTCGAACCGCAAATCGATTGACCGCAAGCTCTCCCGTGGCACGCAGCATACCCAGCAGTGACGGGTTCGAGCGATTCCCCAAAGCTAGCCAGCGATACCACGGACGCTTGTGCGCGTTCGGATTGAACAGCTGATTCAGGTCGTCAGTGGCGATTTTGTCCGCGTGCAGGTCGAACTGAACCAGGCAATTCGCCGAAAGGGAACAATGCCGCGGTATGCCGAGTGACCCGGTCCAGTTCGTATCCGAAAGCGAAGCTGCGATGTTGCGCACGCTCACGCCCTCCGGCAAGAAAGCCAGGCTTGCTAAGCCGATTTCAAGCGGCGCATTGATTCCCGGCAATTCCGCACGCACTCCCTTGAGTAGCGCCGTACCGGTGACCACGGCCGGCGTGAATCCCTTCCATTTGCCGTCAATGTGCAGTGCCAGTCGCGCCAGACCGCTGGCAGCCGGCTGACTGGCAGGCAACCCGACCGTGCGGGCTAATTGCAAGATGCGTGGCACTTCACTATCGCCCTGAAGCGCGAAACTGTATCCCGAGCGCGAAATCCAACCCTGCATGACCGCCGGCGCCGGTCTGCCGAGTGGAAGGTTGAAGGGGCCGATTTCTATGCGCGCCTCGGGCGATGGCAGAGAGTCTTGGCGCGCCATTCGCCGTGGTAATGGCGTCGTCGGGTTTGATGCCTCGGCCTGCGAGGCTGTGAAAGGAATCTCGTCCAGCGCTAATTGCGTCCTGGTGGACGTGGACTTGATCCGAACATTACTGGCCTTGCCGCCCCCTTGCCATGAGGTGATGCTATCAGCGCTTCCGCGATTGATGCGAAGAGTGGCGCTTAAGGTGCCCTCAGCCGTCAGATCATCCGGCAGGTCCTTCTTTGCGTGGCGCGCCACCAAGGCGATAGCCGACAGAGGAACGTCACGCGCTGCCAGTTGCAGTTGGTAACTGGGACGATCCATGGAACCGCCGGCCTGCCCGGCCACTTCGATTTCGCCGGCACCCACTGGCGCCGCACAACTGATCTTCGATAAAGCATGGTCGGCGGTGCTGTAGTGTCCATCGCACTGTGCTGACAACCGCAAACTTCCACCGCCGAGAATGTCGAAGCGACGGAAGTCCTGCACCGCGAGGTTGGTTTGAAACGAAAGATCGGTGGGACTGCCGCTCAACCGGGTATTCAGGGTTGCGCTTCCGCGCCACCCTTTGTCGGCCCCTTGAATCAGTTGGCTTACCTGGCCGAGCTGGGCTTCGTCCCATTGCAGGTTGAAATTCAGCGGGGTTTCGCTTAGCTGCCCGGCCCTCTGCCACGAGCCTTCGATCCTCAACGTACCGGTGTCGCCTAGATTGAAATCCGTCCGCACCGGCTGCGCCTTCAGCCGCATGCCCCATTGATTTTCCGATTCCTGCCAGAAAGAGAAATCCGCATCCGTCAGCGCGTACGGTTTTTTCTCTTCGCCAAGTTTCAGGTTGATTCTGGCTCGCGCCGCCTGGATGTAGGGAAATCCCGGGCGGGAATCGGCTTTGCCTCTGCCCGTAGGCGCCACCGGCGCTCGTGCAACGCGCTCCAGCAGGTTTTCCAGGTTCCAGTGCCCTTCGCTACTGCGCACCAGGTTCAAGCTGGGCTCGGCCAAATCGAGGCGGGAAATCTCCAGACGCCCTCGCAGCAGGGAAGAGAGCCGTATCGCTGCCGTCACCTCCTGGGCCCGCAACATAGGCTCGGCGCCGAACGCGGGATCGTCGTGGACGATGAAATTTTCGAAATCGAAGCCGGGTTGGGGCAGCAGCCGCAACTGCACCGACCCGATGTCCACCTGCCGTCCCACCGCCAGACTGATGGACGCGACAATCCGGCTGCGCAATCGCTGTGCGCCGGGGCGTATCACGAATAGCGCCACGACGATAACCAGCGCCGCCGTAACCACCCCGAACTTGGACCGCAGAAACTTCACTGCCCTACCTTCACCGCACGGCCTTGAATGTCCGCCGCCAGCGCGTCTCGTCGAAAAAGTGAATGACCACGTGAGCCAGGAAACTCAGCCGTTCGCCGACTTCCTTCTGCAGGTACTGGTTGGGCGGCGTCTCAAATGACCAGTAAATGAACATGGGACGGCCGATTACATTGGCTCGCGGAATGAACCCCCAGTATCGGCTGTCGTAGCTCACGTCGCGGTTGTCGCCCATGGCGAAATAGCTGTCCGGCGGTACCACCAGATCGTCTCCTTGGATGTACTGCGGCATCGACAGTTGCCATGCCAGGGTCACATTGTTGTATTCCGAAGCCGGAACCGCCGGAAAGTTGTCCCGGTACGGATTGTAGGCGTCCGGACCTTCATGAATGACATACGGTTCGTTGAGCTTTTCCCCATTCCGGTAGACCACGCTGTCGCGCAAATGAATACGGTCGCCCGGCACTCCCATAACGCGCTTCACCACATATAAGCCCGGCTCCGCCGGCGAGAGGAAGACCACGATATCGCCGCGCCGGATATCGCGATAAGGCAGCAAAGGCCCTATCCACCGGCTGGGCGGCGAGAATTGCACCCGGTTCACGAAAACATGGTCGCCGATGAGCAGGGTGTTCTCCATGGAACTGGAGGGGATCTCGAAGGCTTGCAGCGCGAAGGTAATGATGAAGAGACCGGTCACCAGCACGGCCGCCAGCGAAGCCAGAAACTCCACCGTGGTTTCCCGGTGCTTTTCCTGTTCTTTTTCGTCTTTCTTGGCCAATGATTTCGTCCCTAGAGAGCGTCTGGTTGCTCAGTTGACTAAGCGAAACGTGCGGTCCCA
>Ga0335076_10003878_pt1 | contig 15082 bp, 11 predicted proteins | sample Lox_Sample_25_FD_206717 | JGI IMG/M metagenome (GOLD analysis project Ga0335076, IMG submission 206717) | Soil microbial communities from Loxahatchee National Wildlife Refuge, Florida, United States - Lox_Sample_2.5 | ecosystem: Environmental > Terrestrial > Soil > Wetlands | place: USA...
ACGAAGCCGTCCTCCGCCTCCTCGAGGTCGACGACACCGTCCGCGTGCCAGGCCGGCACCAGGCCCTGGGCCAGGACGACGAGGTCGTACCGGTGCTCCTCGATCCGCCCGTCGGCGTCGATCCGCTCCACGCGCAGGAGGAGATCGCGGCCGTCCGTCTCCTGGATCTTCGCCACCTTGCCTTTCACGACCCGCACGCCCTCCCGCATCGTTCGCCGGTAGAACTGCTCGTAGCCCTTGCCGAAGGCCCGCACGTCCATGCAGTAGAGCGTGACCTCGACGTCGTGGATGGAGTGCCGCAGCAGCAGGGCCTGCTTGAGCGCGTACATGCAGCAGACCCGCGAGCAGTAGGGCACGCCGATCGAGCGGTCGCGGCTGCCCGCGCACTGGACGTAGCCGATCGTGCGCGGGATCCGACCGTCGGAGGGCCGCAGCACGCGGCCGTAGGGGCCGTTCGAGGACTGCAGGCGCTCCATCGCCAGCGGCGAGAGCACGTTCGGAAGCCGTCCGCCCCCGTACTCCTTCTTCCGGCCCATGGGCGTGATCTCGAGGCCGGTCGCGACCACGACCGTCCCCACCCGCGTCGAGTCGACCACGGGCTGCTGGGCGAAGTCGAAGGCGTCGGTCGGGCAGGACTTCTCGCACTTGCCGCAGTACACGCAGTGGTCGAGGTCCACCACCGCCTTGTGGGGGATGGCGTTCGCGTGGGGCACATAGACGGCCCGCCGGGCGCCGAGGCCGTAGTCGAACTCGTGGGGCACGTCGATCGGGCACACGAGCTCGCACTCGTCGCAGCCGAGGCACTTGTCCTCGTCCACGTAGCGGGGCTTCCGCAGCACGAAGACCCGGAAGCCGTCGCCGTCCTTCTCGATCCGCTTCACCTCCGACCACGTCTGGAGCTGGATCCGCGGGTGGTGGGCCGCCTCGGCCATGCGCGGGGTGCAGATGCAGCTCGAGCAGTCGAGGGTCGGGAAGACCTTGTTGAGCCCCACCATCACGCCGCCGATGGAGGGGTCCTTCTCGACGAGCAGGACCTCGTACCCCTGCTCGCTGAGGTCGAGCGCCGCCTGCATCCCCGCGATCCCGCCCCCGATCACCAGCGCGTCGTACCGCTCGCGGATGGCCGGCATGGGCTACCTCCGCAGCGTGCGGACGACCGCGCCCCGCGCATCGCGGATCCGCACCTCGAGCGGCATCTCGCCGGGGAGGGCGTGGGTGGCGCAGCCGTAGCAGGGGTCGTAGGCCCGGAAGGCCATCTCGATCATGTTCAGCAGGCCCTCGTCCGGCTCCACCCCCGCGTGCAGGACGCTCTGGGCCGCCTTCTTGATCGAGAGGCAGATCGCCGCGTGGTTGTTCGTCGTCCCCACGATGAGGTTGACCTTCTTGAGGATCCCCTTCTCGTCCGTGACGTAGTGATGGGTGAGCGTCCCCCGCGGGGCCTCCACCGTTCCCACCCCCTCGTGCGGCGTCTCGGTGGGCAGGACGCGGTAGTGCTCGGGGTGGGTGATCTCGGGGTTGCGGACGAGCTCCTGGGCGCGCTCCGCGGCGTGGAGCATCTCGACGAGGCGTGCCCAGTGGATGGCGAGGGTGTGGTGGACGGGCGTCCGTCCCGTGCGGTCGCCGGTCAGGGTCTCGAAGTACTCCTCGTAGGCCTCCTGGGCGAGCGGGGTCGACATCCCGTCCGACACGTTGAGCCGCGCCCCGGGGGTCGCCCGGTAGACGCCGGAGTCCTTCCCGTCCACGAAGCCCTTCCACCCCACCGCCTTCAGGTAGGGGAACTTCAGGTAGGTCCAGGGCTCGACCCGCTCCGCCACGTGCTTCGCGTACTCGGCGGGTGCGAACTTCACGAGCTCCTTCCCCTCCGGGTCGACGACCCGCACCCGGCCGTCGTAGAAGTTGACGTGGTTCTGCTCGTCCACGAGGCCCATCGAGTAGGTGGCGTGGGTGTAGGGGCCGCTCAGGATGAGGTCCCGGTACTCGCCGCTCTCGAGGACGACCTTGCGGAAGAGGCGGAGGCTCGCCTGGGCGAAGTCCACCATGAAGCGGACGATCTCGTCGAGGCGCTTCCGCTCGTCGGCGCTCAGACCCTTGCTCATCCCGCCCGGGATCGCGTTGATCGGCCGCACCGGCCGGCCGCCGAAGATCTCCGCCGCCTCGTGGCCCCACTGCCGGCACTGGATGACCTGGCCGCCGATCTCGAGGCCGAGCTTGCGGATGATGCCGATCAGGTTGCGCTGGGCGGGCTCGCTCCGCGGGCCCATCACGAAGTCCGGGGCGGCGAGGGCGTAGAAGTGCGTCGTGTGGTCGGTGACGTAGAAGATCTGGTACTGCAGCTCGCGGAGCAGGCGCGCGGTCGTGGGCAGTGTAATGCCGTAGACAGCGTCGGCCGCCTTGGCCGCCGCCATCATGTGGGCCTCGGGGCAGACCCCGCAGATGCGGGTCGTGATGCGGGGCATCTCCTCGACCGGCCGGCCCTCGCAGAACTTCTCGAAGCCCCGCAGCTCCGGCACCTGGAAGAAGCAGTCCCCGACCTCGCCCTGCTCGTCGAGGAAGATGTCGATCCTCCCGTGCCCCTCGAGGCGGGTGACGGGGTCGATCGTGATGCGCCGCCCGGTCATGGCGCGCCCCTCCCCTCCGCCCGCCCGCCCTTGAGGTGGCTCGAGGCGAGGCTGAAGCGGTAGAAGGTGCCGACCGGGTCGACCACCTGCGCGACCAGCTCGCGGGCCCGCTCCTCGGTCGTGGCGTCGAGGATCGAGCCGAGGGCCCCGATCATGGCCATGCCTTGGTCCTCGGCCGTGCCCGACGGCCCGTAGCAGCCGCGGCACGGCAGGCTGGCCTTCAGGCAGAGCGCCCCGCAGCCGCCGCGGGTCGCCGGCCCCATGCAGAGGAAGCCCTGCTCGAGCAGGCACCAGCCCGGCTCGGGCACCGCCTCGTGCGGGCGCTTGAAGCCGGAGATCCGGACATGCCGCTTCTCGCGGGCGCAGGTGTCGCAGACCGACTTGTCGTCGCAGCCGACCTTGCGCCCGTCGCCCTTCGCCGGAACGCCGCCGTTGAGCACCGCCTGGACGACGCTCCAGACCTGCGGCGCCTGGGGCGGGCAGCCGGGGATCTGGTAGTCGACCTCGACGACGTCGCGCAGCCGGAGCACCTGCCGGTAGAAGCTCGGCAGGTGGAGCGGGCCGTGGGGCGTCTCGGTGCTCGTCCGGGGCAGGGTCCCGGCGGGGTTGTCGATCGAGGGGTTGTCGCGGTAGACGGCGTCGAAGAGGGGCTCGACCGCGCCCAGGGAGGCGAGTGCCGGCACGCCCCCTTCGATCGCGCACGCGCCGTAGGCGACGAGGGTCCGGCTCTTCTTCCGGAGGAGCCGGGCCACCTCCTCCTCCTCGGAGTTCCGGACGGCGCCGTTCACGAAGCAGACGTCGATGTGGCCGTCCGGGTAGCCGGCCACGTCGCGGTACTTGAAGTCGGCCACGCAGGGCCAGAGGACGACGTCGGCCGCGTCCACCAGCTCCAGGAGGTGGGGCCCGATCTCGAGGAGCGACATGTCGCAGCCGCCGCAGCCGGCCGCCCAGTACATGCCGATGCGGTGCCGCTCGCGCTCCGCCGGGGCCGGCCCGGTCACGGCTCGCTCCACGGAGAGAGGCCCCGCCCGCCGGGGACGCCGCGCTCCCGCATCCGGCGCGGCCAGTCGAGCGGCCCCAGCCGCCGCACCTGCCGGGTGACCCGGTCCACGAGGGCCGCGAACTTGTCGCCCTCCGCCGCGCTCACCCACTCGTGCACGAACCGGCCCGGGGCGATGCCGAGCTGGGCGAGGGCGCGGGCGACGAGCGGCATGCGGGCCATCGTCTTGTGGTTGCCGGCGATGTAGTGGCAGTCGCCGATGTGGCAGCCGCAGACCATCACCCCGTCCGCGCCCTTCGCGAGGGCGGCGGTGACGAGCTCGGGGTCGATGCGGCCCGAGCACATCACGCGGATGACGTCGACGTTCGGGGGGTACTTGAGGCGCGCGGTGCCGGCGGCGTCGGCGCCGGTGTACGAGCACCAGTAGCAGAGGAAGGCCACGATGCGCGGCTCCCAGGCTGCGGCGACCGGCGCGTCCTTCGTCAGGGCGGCGTGCGGCATCGCCTCGGCCATCGTCCCTCCCTAGGCCGGCACCGGCTCCGGCGCCGGCTCCGGCGCGAGGAGGGTGTCGACCTCCGAGATCACCTGGGCGTCGGTGAAGCCGAACTGCTGGATCGCGTTGCTCGGGCAGCTCGCGACGCAGGTCCCGCAGCCCGTGCAGAGCGCCTCGCTCACCCGGCTCACCCGGCGGGCCTGGTCCCGGGTGACGGCTTCGTACGGGCAGACGGTGAGGCACGTCTGGCAGCCGGTGCAGAGCGACTCGTCCACGCGGGAGACGAACGGGTCCATCTCGACCCGGCCCTGCGCGATCATGGCCGCGGCCTTGGAAGCGGCCGCCGACGCGGCCGCGCAGGCCTCGGTGATGTCCATCGGCCCCTGACAGCAGCCGGCCAGGAAGACGCCCGACACCGCGAGCTCCACCGGCCGCAGCTTGGGGTGGACCTCGAGCAGGAAGCTGTCGTAGCCCACCGCGCAGCGGTACATCGAGATGAGCTCGCTGATGTCGTGGGGGACGACGCCCGTCGCGAGGACGACGAGGTCGGCCGGCGCCTCGAGCTCCAGGCCGCCGGTCAGCATGTCCTTCGCCCGCACCACGAGCGGCGACTGGTCCCGGCTGTCGCGCTCGACCCGCGGCGGGTGCTTCGGGTCGTACTTCACGAACAGCACACCCTTCTCCGCCGCCCGCTCGTAGTACTCCTCGTGGAAGCGGCCGTAGGTGCGGATGTCCTGGTAGAAGCTGGTGATGCGCGCCTCGGGGTAGCGCGCCTTGAGCTCGAGGGCGGCGTGAAGCGCCCCCGTGCAGCAGGTCCGCGCGCAGTACTCCTTGACCTTGCCGTCGGGGCCGGGGACGTTGACGCCGTCGACCTGCCGCGCCCCGACGCAGTGGATGAAGGCCACCCGGCCGGGACCCTTGCCGTTCCCGGCCAGGTGACCGCCGCTCGGTCCCTCGGGGTCGAGCAGGCGGATGAGCTGCTGCAGCGTGAGCACCTGGGGGAAGATGCCGTAGCCGTATTCGCCGTAGAGCGGCTCGTAGGGGTCGTAGCCGGTGGCGAGGACGATCACCCCGGTGTGCAGCTCGATCTCGCGCGGCTCGCTCTTCAGGTCGATCCCCTTCCCCCCGACCGCGGCCAGGCACTTGCCGCAGCGGGTGCAGGAGCGCCAGTCGATGGCCGGCATCGGCGGGTAGCAGCCCGGGTAGGCGTGGTAGATCGCCTTCCTCCGGCTGAGGGCGAAGTCGAACTCGTTGATCGTCTCCTCGGGGCAGGCGGCGATCGCGTTGCCCGGATACGTCAGGTGCTCGTCGACCCCGCGGGGCTCGAGCCGGAGTCTCGTCCGGAAGTCCCCGACGACGCCCTCCGTGCCGATCACGTGGGCGCCGGTCAGGATGCGGACGCGCGGCTCGCGCACCGTCTCCTGGATGAGGGCGGCCAGCAGGTCGCGCGCGTTGTCCCCGGTCGGGAAGAGCGTGTGGAGCTGGGCCATCCGGCCGCCGAGGAACGGCCGGTTCTCGACGAGGGTCACCTTCATCCCGCGCCGGGCGAGGTCCCGGGCGGCCACGAGGCCGGCCACCCCGCCCCCGATCACGAGCGCGGAGGGCTGGATCGGGATGCGCCGCTTGTCGAGGGGCACGAGGTGCGCGGCGCGGGCGGCCGCCGCCCGAACGAGGCGCGAGGCCTTGCGGGTCGCGGCCTCCTCGTCCTCGACCACCCACGAGACCTGCTCGCGCACGTTCACGTGCTCGAAGAGGTACTGGTTGAGGCCGGCGCGGTCGATCGTCCGCCGGAAGGTCGTCTGGTGGAGCGTGGGCGAGCAGGCGGCCACGACGACGCGCTCGAGGGCCAGCCCGCGGATCTTCTCTTCGATGAGGGCCTGCCCGGGATCCGAGCAGACGAACGGGTAGGCCGCCGCGAGCACCACGCCCGGCATGCGCGCCGCCTCCGCGGCCACCCGCTCCACGTCCACGACGTCCGAGATGTTCCCCCCGCAGCGGCACACGAAGACGCCGATGCGCGGAGGGTGGGGAGGAAGGGGATCGGCTGGAGCCGGGCCCGGATGCACCACCGACGCCTCCCGATAGGGTTGAAGGCGTCGTTCAGGCCTCCCGAGGTCGAGCGGCGTCCTCAAGGAACCCGGTGAACGGTTCCAGTAGTCGATCCGACAGAACTCTGGGCGTCTCGCGCCAGTCCTGTCAAGAGCCGGCGCACTGATGCGGATGCATCATGCTCGTCCCCCTCCCGGAGCCGCGAGTCGGGAGAGCCCGGGTCGACGCGAGCGGACGCTGGCTCGCCGGCCAGGGCTCAGTTGCGCACGGCCGGAGCGAACGGCCGATTGACGGCCTCGTCAGCGTTCAGTAACGTCACGGCGCATCTTCGGGCTGGGCACACCCGCTCCCCCGCGAGGAGGAAGCATGTCCCTTCGGGACAGAGTCTCGAGCGCCTTCCGGAGCCGGTACGGCTCCGGCCCCGCGTGGATCGTCCGCGCCCCGGGGCGCGTGAACCTCATCGGCGAGCACACCGACTACAACGACGGCTTCGTCTTCCCGATGGCGATCGACCGGGCGGCGTGGATCGCGCTCCGCGCTCGCGACGACGGGCGTGTCGTGGCCACGTCGCTCGACTTCGGCGAGACCCGCGAGTTCGACCTCGGGAAGCTCGGAAGGAAGGAGACGGACGGCTGGATCGAGTACCTGAAGGGCACGGCGTGGTCGCTGCAGTCCGCGGGGCACGCGCTCACGGGCTTCGACGCGGTGGTGGCCGGGGACGTCCCCCTCGGGGCCGGCCTCTCCTCCTCGGCCGCGATCGAGATGGCCACCGCCCGGGCGTTCGCCGCCGTCTCCGGCCTCGACTGGAAGCCGGCGCCGATGGCCCTCCTCGGCCAGAAGGCGGAGAACAAGTGGGTGGGCGTGAACTGCGGGATCATGGACCAGCTCATCTCGGCCGCCGGCGTCGAGGACAAGGCCCTCCTCATCGACTGTCGCTCGCTCGAGACGCAGGCGGTACCGCTGCCGAAGGGCACGGTGGTCGTCGTGCTGGACACCGCCACCCGGCGCGGCCTCGTGGACTCGGCCTACAACGAGAGGCGCGCGCAGTGCGAGGCGGCGGCGAAGCTCTTCGGCGTGAAGGCCCTGCGGGACGTGAGCTCGGCCCAGCTCGCCGCTCGCGCCCAGGAGCTCGACCCGACGACGCTCAAGCGGGCCCGCCACGTCGTCACGGAGGACGAGCGGACGCTGGCCGCCGCCGAGGCCATGCGGAGAGACGACGCCGGCGCCCTCGGTCGCCTCATGAACGAGAGCCACGAGAGCCTGCGCCACGACTTCGAGGTCACGAACGACGGGCTCGACACGATGGTCGACGAAGCGCGGAAGGCGGCCGGCTGCTTCGGGGCGCGCATGACGGGGGCCGGCTTCGGCGGGTGCGCGGTGGCCCTCGTCGCCGCCGACCGGAGCGAGGCCTTCGTGGGCCGGGTCGACGCCGGGTACCGGAAGGCCACCGGCCTCGACCCGAAGGTCTACGTGTGCCGGGCGACGAACGGCGCCGAGGTCGTCGCCTCGTAGAACGGACGTAACATGCCGGCGGCCGAGCTCGGCCGGGGAGAGACAGCATGAACACAGTGGCCTTGGGGTGGGTCGACTACTTCGTCCTCGCCCTCTACGTCGCGTTCGTCGTCGGGATCGGCTGGGTCCTGAAGCAGTACATGAAGACGTCCTCGGACTTCCTCATGGCCGGCCGGTCCATCCCGGCCTGGGTCACCGGCCTCGCCTTCATGTCGGCCAACCTGGGAGCCCTCGAGCTCGTCGGGATGGCCGCGAGCGGGGCCAAGTACGGCATCGCCACCGCTCACTTCTACTGGGTGGGCGCCATCCCGGCCATGGTCTTCCTGGCCGTCTTCATGATGCCGTTCTATTACGGCTCCAAGGCCCGCTCGGTGCCCGAGTACCTCAAGCTCCGGTTCGACGAGCGCACCCGCGCCCTCAACTCGATCACGTTCGCGGTGATGACGGTCTTCGCCTCCGGCATCTCGATGAACGCCCTCGCGAAGCTCCTCAACCAGCTCCTGGGCTGGAACTACCACCTCGCCCTCTGGATCTGCTCGGTGGTGGTGCTCGTCTACGTGCTGCGGGGCGGCCTCACCTCGGCCATCTACACCGAGGTGCTCCAGTTCTTCATGATCGTCCTCGGCTTCGCCCCGGTCGTCTGGCTCGGCCTCAAGGACATCGGCGGCTGGGACCGGCTGAACACGGCGCTGGCCAACGTGGCCACGGCGCCGGCGAAGCTCGGCATCAACGAGAAGACCTTCGCCCCCGACGCGTGGTCGAGCGCCTGGAAGCCGCTCCTCGGCGGCCCGGCCGCGAACCCGATGGGCGTCGACGTCTTCGCCATGGTCTTCGGCCTCGGCTTCGTCCTCTCGTTCGGCTACTGGTGCACGAACTTCCTGGTCGTCCAGCGGGCCATGGCGGCCAAGAACATGAGCGCGGCCCGGCGCACCCCGCTCATCGCCGCCGTTCCCAAGATGCTCATCCCCGCCCTCGTCATCCTGCCCGGGATGCTCGCCGTCGGCCTCGCCTCGATGGGCAAGGACGGATACCGGCTGCCCCCGAAGCCCATCAAGAGCTACGCCGGCATCGTTTCCGTCGTGCAGGAGACGGCGGCCCAGAACCTCGATCCGAGCGCCGCCTTCGAGAAGGTGAGCGCGGCGGTCGGGATGAAGCTCGACGCGCCCAAGGTGGCGAGCCTCCTCCACGACGCCCCGACGCTCGGCGGGCGGACGCTGGAGCTCCGCATCCAGGACAGCGTGGCCGAGATCGACTACGACGGCGTCATCCTGTCGCTCGTCAAGAAGTACTGCCCCTCGGGCCTCCTCGGCCTGGCCCTCACCGCCCTCCTCGCCTCGTTCATGTCGGGGATGGCCGGCAACGTGACCGCCTTCAACACGGTCTGGACCTACGACCTCTACCAGGCCTACCTCGCCCCGAAGAAGACCGACGAGCACTACCTCTGGATGGGGCGCGCGATCACGGTGGTGGGGATACTCCTCAGCATCGCCTGCGCCTACTTCGCGAGCAACTACTCGAACGCGATGGACGTCGTGCAGCTCGTCTTCGGCTTCGTCAACGCGCCGCTCTTCGCCACGTTCGTCCTCGGGATGTTCTGGTCCCGGGCCACCGCCCACGGAGCTTTCTTCGGCCTCCTCGGCGGCACGCTCACCTCGGCCCTCTTCCACGCGCTCACCCTGGCCGCGGGCAACACCCCCGGCATCAAGGGCGGCTACCTCGGCGTCGTGGCCACCTTCCCGAGCGAGATGGCCCAGAACTTCTGGCTGGCGAGCTTCGCCTTCACCGTCTGCTTCACGCTCACCGTCCTCATCTCGCTCACCACGAAGCGGACGAAGACCGACGAGGAGCTCAAGGGCCTCGTCTACTCGATGACCCCGCGGCTCAAGGACGACGAGAGGCACTGGATCCTGAAGCCCGCGGTGCTCGGCGTGATCCTGCTCGCCGGCTGCGTCGTCCTGAACGTCATCTTCTGGTAGGAGAGAGGCCATGGGACTCGACATCCGTTATCCGATCGGCCTGATGTTCGGGATCATCGGCCTGCTGATGGTGGTCTACGGCCTCCTCACCGGAGGAGACCCGATGTACCACCGCTCGCTGGGCATCAACGTCAACGTCTGGTGGGGCGCGGTCCTGCTCGTGTTCGGCGGCCTGATGCTCTACTTCGCCCGCAAGGGCGCGAAGGAGGACGCGGCCCCGAGGGCGTAGGCCCATCCGGGGCGCGACGGACGGGACACCCCTCGCGTCCGTGCGCCCACTCGGATGGATCAAAGGACTCATTCGAATCAGGCTCACCGACGGCCAGAATGGTCTGTCATCCCGAATCCCCCGGGCGCCCGTCGTTTTCGGGGCGCCTCGGGATGACGGGGAACGCATGTCTCGACCGAGACCGGCGGCGTGGCTCGTGGCGGCGGCTCTCACGGCTCCGCTCGTGGCTTTCACGGCGTGGGTCATCCACGGGGCGATCGATCCCGACGCGCTCCGGCCGCGATCGGCCGCGCGGGCCGGGGCCTGGTCCGGACTTCCCCAGCACCGCGCCGACCTGCCCGCCGACCGTCTCGAGGAGCGCGTCGACGGCGCCGCCGACGCCCTCCGGGCCGACGGTTGCCGACGGCTCGTGGCCTGGCGATTCGAGAGGCCGCCCGCCGACGCCGAGGCCCTCTTCTTCGCCACCGCCCAGGGAGCCCGCACCGTCCTCGAGCGCGAGGCCGGAAGGGATCGCACGCCCGGCCTCGGCGACGAAGCCCAGGTCTCGCCACAAGCCGTCTACTTCCGGCGCGGGGCCGTGCTCGTGCGCGTGTTCCTCGACCCCGGCGCCTCGCCGCCTCCCGACGAGCTCCTCGCCCGAGCCCGGGACCTCGACCGCGCGCTTCGGGAAGGGGACCCGTCGTGAGCGATCGGGGGACCGACCGCCGGACGGTCCTGAGGCGCTTCGGCCAGGCGGGCACGGTGCTCGCCGCCACGGGGGCGCTCGGGGCCTGGGGCCTCCGCAGCACGGGCCGCTTCCATAGGGGCGGCGCGTCCCGCGTCCTGCGCGACCTCCGCGTCCCCTCTGAATCTGGCCGACCGCCGATCGTCGTGGCGCGCGGGAGCGACGCGGCGTCGACGGTGCGGGCGGCGGTCGCCGCGGTCGGGGGGATGGAGCGGTTCGTGGGCCGGGGCGAGACCGTCCTCGTGAAGCCGAACATGGCCTGGGACCGCACGCCCGAGCAGGGGGCGAACACGCACCCGGACGTGGTGGCGGAGGTCGTGCGGCAGTGCCGGGCGGCGGGCGCGCGGCGCGTCGTCGTGGCCGAGAACCCGGTCCACGACGGGGAGCGGGTGGCCGAGCGCTCGGGCATCCGCGCCGCCGTCGTGGCCGCGGGGGGCGAGCTCGTCCTGCCCGCCGCGTCCGGCTTCGAGTGGGTCTCGCTCGGGGGCTCGATCCTCGCGAGCTGGGAGGTCCTGTCCGTCCTCCTGGGGGCGGACCGGCTCGTCAACGTGCCCGTGGTGAAGCATCACTCCCTCTCCCGGATGACCTGCGGACTGAAGAACCACATGGGCCTCCTCGGCGGGAGCCGCGGCCGGCTGCACCAGGACGTCCACGCGTCGCTCGCGGACCTCGCGGCGGCCTTCCGCCCCACCCTGACCGTCGTGGACGCGACGCGGGTGATGAGGCGGAACGGCCCGACCGGAGGACGGCTCGAGGACGTGGAGGCGGTGAACGCGGTGGCCGCGGGCGCCGATCCGGTCGCCTGCGACGCGTGGGCCGCGCGCCAGCTCGGCCTCGATCCTCGGGACGTCGGCCACGTCGTGCTGGCCGACGGCCGCGGCCTCGGGAGCCTCGCCGCGGGCGCCGGAGCGGTGCCGGAGGTGGTGGTGAATGGCTGAGGCCCTGCCCGTCGCGAGGGAGGCTGTGGCCACCCGTCGCAAGGAGCCGGTCTACCTGCCGCGCGTCTTCCGCCGCGTCTACCAGGGCTTCTTCCTCGTCTTCTTCCTGGCGACGCTCGCCCTCATGGGCGAGGAGGGGATCCGCCGCTTCCCCGTCAAGCTCCTCCTCCAGCTCGATCCGCTCTCGGCCATCGCCGTCCTGGCCTCCTCCTGGGTCCTTCCGGCCGGCCTCGCCGTGGCCTTCGCCGTCGTGGCCCTGAGCGTGATCTTCGGCCGCGCCTTCTGCGGCTGGATCTGCCCCGTCGGGACGCTCCACCACGTCGCGTCATGGCTGACCCGGAGGCTCCGCCGCGGGCCCCACCAGCACGTCAATCGCTGGCGGCCCCACTTCCGGCTGAAGTACCTGCTGCTCGTCGCGCTGGCCGTCGCCGCGGTCGCGGGGACGCTGTCGATCGGCCTTCTCGACCCGCTCTCGCTCGCCACGCGCTCCTTCGCGTCGGCCCTCCTGCCGGCGCTCTCGGCGGTCACTTCGACGAGCGGCCAGAGGCCGCGGACCTTCGCCGGCGCGTGGCTCACCGGCGCTCTCTTCTTGTCGCTCCTCGCCGCGAACCGGTGGATCGCCCGCTGGTGGTGCCGGGCTCTCTGCCCGCTCGGCGCCCTCCTCGGCCTGGGCGCCCGGGCCGCCGTCTTCCGCATCCACGTCGACCCCGACCGCTGCAATGATTGCCACCGGTGCGCGAGCGACTGCCAGGGGGCGGACGAGCCGTTCGCCCGGCACCGCGTCTCCGAATGCCACGTCTGCCTCAACTGCGTCTCCGTCTGCCCGGAGGACGCGATCCGCTTCCGGCCCTTCGCCCCGACCGCGGCGCCGGCCGGCGGCGTGGACCTGCCGCGGCGACAGCTCGTGGGCGCCGCGCTCGCGGGGGCGGCGCTCCTGCCGCTCCTTCGCGCCTCGACTGCCGAGGCCGCGCCGGAGGCGATCCGCCCGCCGGGCGCCCTGCCCGAGGACGCGTTCCTCGCCCGCTGCATCCGCTGCGGGGCCTGCGTGAACGCCTGCCCGACCTCGGCCCTCCAGCCTTCGCTCGTGACCGCCGGGCTCGAGGGGCTCTACTCGCCGGTCCTCGTCGCGCGGCGCGGCTGGTGCGAGCCGAGCTGCACCCGTTGCGGCCAGGTGTGCCCGACGGGCGCGATCACGGCGCTCACGCCGGAGACGAAGGGCTGGACGCGGGGCGGCTCGGGCGGGGAGAGGGTCAAGATCGGCACCGCGTTCTTCGACTGGGGCCGATGCCTGCCGTGGGCGATGGCCACCCCGTGCGTCGTCTGCGAGGAGGTCTGCCCGACGAGCCCGAAGGCGATCGCCCTCGAGCCCGCGGACGCCGTCCGGGTGGACGGTTCGGTCGTGCGCGTGCAGCGGCCGCGCCTCGATCCCGACCGCTGCGTCGGGTGCGGCCTCTGCGAGGCGAAGTGCCCGGTGGCGTCCCCGGCCGCGATCCGGATCACGCGCGCCGGCGAGTCGCGCGACCCGAAGGGTGGGTTCACGCTCGGGAGGTCCTGATGAAAGCCCGTCTCATGCACTCCTGGGGCCTCGCCACGGCGCTCGTCGCGGCCTTCGCCGCGGCGCCCGTGACCTTCGGCCCGGAGGCCTCACGGGCCGGTCGGACTCGGCCGGCTGCTCTCGCCGGCTCCTGGTACCCGGACGGCCGGGCATCGCTCGTCGCCGCGGCCCACCTCCTGATGCGCCTGGCCGCCTCCGCGCCGACGCCCGCGGGGAAGCCCTTCGCCTACGTCGTCCCCCACGCGGGATGGCCCTATTCGGGAGCCGCCGCCGCCACCGCCTTCCGTCTCCTGAAGCCCGGCGACTTCGAGCGCGTCGTCGTCGTCGCCCCCTCGCACCAGGGCGCCTTCCGCGGCTACGCGCTCGACGACGCCGCGGCCTACCGCACGCCGATCGGGGACGTGCCGCTCTGCGACGGCGCGTTCGGCGCGCTCCAGGGACCCGAGGCCCGGCTCGTCCCGGGAGTCACCGAGGGCGAGCACTCGGTCGAGATCGAGCTGCCGTTCCTTCAGGCGGCGCTCGGCCGGTTCTGCCTCGTCCCGGTCCTCGCCGGGGACACGGACGAGGGCCTCCAACGCGGGCTCGCCCAGCGCCTGGCGAAGCTCGACGACGGCCGCACCCTCTTCGTCTTCTCCTCCGACTTCGCCCACTACGGCCCGCGCTACGACTTCCAGCCGTTCGGGCCGCTCTCGCCCGCGGTGCGGGAGAAGGTCCGCGCGATGGACGACCGGGGGGCCGAGATCCTCGCCCGGAAGGACGCCCGGGCCTTCCGGGCCTACCTCGCCGAGACCGGGACGACGATCTGCGGCCGCCACGGCCTCGCGACGATGCTCGAGATGCTGCCTCTCGTGGCGCCGAAGGCCGTCGCGGTGCCCCTCGCCCACTACGCCTCGGCCGACATCCAGGGATTGCAGGACGACAGCTCGGTCTCGTACGTGGCGATGGCGTTCCTGCGCGAGCCCCCCGCGGACGCGCGCACGGCTCCGCCGCTCGCCGCCCCGCCCCGGCTCGAGGACGCCCCGCCCGGAACGCCGTCCCTCTCGCCGGAGGACGGAGCGCGGCTCGTCCGCCTCGCCCGGGCGGCGCTCGAGACCCACTTCTCCGAGAAGGGCGGCCTCGGCCGGGAGCTCGCGGCGTGGCCCGTCGGGCCCGAGCGGGAGAAGCGCCAGGGCGTCTTCGTCACGCTGAACCGCACCGACCCCGCGGAGATCCGCGCCGAGGGGAAGCTCCGCGGCTGCATCGGCCAGCCCGAGCCGGCCTTCCCGCTCTACTACGGCACCGTCCAGGCCGCCCTCGACGCGGCCCTGCGCGACCCGCGCTTCCAGCCGGTGACCGCGGCCGAGCTCGGCCGGATCGAGGTCGAGGTGACGGTCCTCTCCCCGCGGACGCCGGTCGCCTCCTGGCGCGACATCCGCCTCGGCACGCACGGGATCGTCCTCCAGAAGGGAGAACGGGCCGCGCTTTTCCTGCCCCAGGTGGCGCCTGAGCAGGGCTGGACGATCGAGCAGACCCTCACCGCGCTCTCCGAGAAGGCCGGCCTCCCGCCCGACGGCTGGAAGGAGGGGGCGCGCTTCTCCGTCTTCACCGGGCAGGTGTTCGAGGAGCGCCGGTGAGCGTGGACCGAGGACGACGCCTCACCTTGGCCGGGCTCGCCGCCGGCGCGGCTTCGGCCACGTCTCTCGTCCGCGCTGCGGAGGCGCTCCTCCCCGGGCCGGCGCCGGGGCCGAAGTCGGCGCCGTCGCGGGCGGTGGTGGCGATCGGGCGCCGCGAGGGGCTCCTGACCCCCGCCGGGGCGATCGACCCGAAGCACCTCGAGGCTGCGCTCGGCGCGGCCGTCGCCCGCGCGGCCGGCGAGGCCACTCCCGCCGCCGCGATGCGGAAGCTCTTCAAGCCGACGGACGTCGTCGGCATCAAGGTCAACACGCTGGGCGGCCGGGGCGTCTCCACCCGGCCCGAGGTGGCCCTGCAGATCGCGGCCTTCCTGCAGG
>Ga0335076_10003879_pt1 | contig 15081 bp, 17 predicted proteins | sample Lox_Sample_25_FD_206717 | JGI IMG/M metagenome (GOLD analysis project Ga0335076, IMG submission 206717) | Soil microbial communities from Loxahatchee National Wildlife Refuge, Florida, United States - Lox_Sample_2.5 | ecosystem: Environmental > Terrestrial > Soil > Wetlands | place: USA...
CCGCACGCCTCCTCGGCGCCTTCAGCCGCCGGTGGCTCCACGTCGCCTCCGCCTTGGGGCTGGACCAAAGTCCCATTGTGGCCACGTCCCTGGAATCCTAGATTGCCATCTGCCGCGGGCCGGGGCTCACAAACCCCGCAGTTCCCGCGCAGCAGGACGCTCGAACCTCTCACCCTGGAGCGCGTCAATCATGGCAACAGCTCAGGCCCAGGCGCCGTCTACGGATGCAGCACAGTCGATCGCTCAGGAGGCCTACGTCTATCTGTACCCGTTGGTCATCATGGACGTGACCCGCAAGCAGTTCATCAATGCCGATCCGCAGGTTAGTCCGGTCGGTGGTCCGGCGAATGCGTTCACGCACGTTCGCACCTTCCCGCCGGCCGACATGCGCGCCGTAGTCAGGCCGAACTTCGACACACTCTATTCGAGCGCATGGCTCGATCTGACCGGCGGACCGATCGTGGTCTCCACGGCAGACACCGCCGGACGGTACTTCCTGCTGCCCATGCTCGATATGTGGACTGATGTCTTTGCCGTGCCGGGCAAGCGCACCAACGGTACCGGCGCTGCCAGCTTTGCCGTGCTGCCGCCAGGCTGGAACGGGCAACTGCCGCCGCAAGTCGAAGCGATACGCGCACCGACTCCGCACGTGTGGATCATCGGTCGCACGCAGACCAACGGTCCCGCGGACTACGACGCCGTGCACAAGGTTCAGGACGGCTACGCGATCACCTACCTCGCCGACTGGGGTAAGGCGCCGCGCCAGGTCGAGCGCAAGCTCGATCCTGCGGTCGACACCAAGACCGACCCGCTGACGCAGGTGAACAACATGCCGGCCGTTGCGTACTTCAAGTACGCGGCTGAGCTGATGAAGGTGAACCCGCCGCACCTGACCGATTGGTCCGTCAACGCGCGGATGCGTCGCATCGGTCTGCAGCCCGGCAAGAGCTTCGATGACAGCAAGGTGTCGGCGCAGGTGCTGGCGGCTGGCGCCAAGAGCGGACTGCAGCTCATGCGCGACAAGGCCCCGACGCTGGCGCGGGTCGTCAATGGCTGGCAGATGAACACCGACACGATGGGCGTGTACGGAGACTATTACCTCAAGCGGGCGATCGTCGCCATGGGAGGGCTCGGTGCCAACCAGCCCGACGACGCCGTCTATCCGCTCGGCATCTTCGATGCGGACGGCAAGCCGGTGACGGCGCAGAACAGGTACGTTCTGCACTTCAAGAAGGAGGAGCTGCCGCCGGTTGATGCATTCTGGTCGCTCACCATGTACGACGCCGAGGGCTTCCAGGTGGCCAACCCGCTCAACCGCTTTGCCATTGGCGATCGCGATTCCCTCAAGTTCAACGGCGACGGCTCACTCGATCTCTACATCCAGAACCAGAGCCCTGGCCCGGAGAGAGAATCGAACTGGCTGCCGACACCTGAAAGTGGCGCGCTGGGCCTGACGATGCGGCTGTATGCGCCCAGGCCCGCCGTGCTCGATGGGCGCTGGGCCCCGCCGGCCATGAGCCGATCCGGCTGACGGTTCACCGGGGGGCGCGGGTGATTCCGCCGTGCCCGCCTGCCGTTCCCGCACGGATGGGCGTGCGCCGGTGGCCGACGCTGTGCCGGTGCGGATTGCGCCATAAGACAGGGCGGGCGGGCAGGAAATGAGCTTTCCCAGCGTGCCCGGGGTCGGACTCGAACCGACATGGAGTCTCCTCCAAGGGATTTTAAGTCCCTTGCGTCTACCAGTTTCGCCACCCGGGCGCGGAAGAGCCTCACGATTCTACCGAAATAGTGCCGACTGACTCCCCTAAGAGACAGGGTCCGTTATGGCGGTAACTCGCTGAGTTTGCGAGACTTGCGCGCCGTGAAGCCCGGCGCCCCGCCGTGCAGCCAGTGAGTCGCCTTCCAGCCGATGGCCGCCAGTTCCCTCGAAGTTGAAAACCTGCACGTGTGGCGCGGCGAGCGGCACGTGTTGCGTGGGGTCGGCTTTGCCCTGGCTCCGGGGGAGTGCCTCGCGCTCAGGGGCGCCAACGGCGCCGGCAAGACGAGCCTGCTGCGCACGCTCGCCGGTCTCATGTACCCGGAGGAGGGGGCGGTGCGCTGGGGCGGCAGCGACGTGCGGCGTGACCTGCGCTCCTTCCAGGCCTCGCTCGCCTACCTCGGCCACGAGCCGCCGCTGAAGGCCGACCTGACCGCGCAGGAGAACCTGCGCTACTGGATCGGCACGCGCCGCCGCGTGAGCGAGGGCGAAGTTCGCGCCGGGCTGGCGCGTACCGGAGCCGAGTCCCTCGGCGCACGCCTGGTGCGGACCTTATCCGCGGGGCAGCGTCGCCGCGTGGCGCTCGCCGCGCTCACTCTCTGTGCCGTGCCGCTGTGGCTGCTCGATGAACCGGCCACGAACCTCGACGCCGAGGGCCAGCACCTAGTCGGCGCGCTGATCTCAGAGCAGCTCGCGCGTGGCGGGCTGACGGTGGCAGCGGTGCATCACGATCTGCCGGTCGGCGGCGGCGCCGTGCGCACCCTGGAGCTCGCCGCATGAGCATGCCGCAGCCTCGCGTCACGCTCGCCGCGCCACCCGCGGTCGTGGCCGGCAGCTCCCTCACCGTGGGTGCGCTGGCGGCGGGGGGGCTCGCGCTGGCGCGTGACCTGAAGCTCGCCTTCCGCAGGCCGGCGCAGCTGCTGCAGCCGCTCGGGTTCTTCGTGCTGGTCACGCTGATCTTCCCGCTCACCCTGACGCCCGAACTCTCACAGCTGCGCCAGGTGGCACCCGGGGCGATCTGGGCGGCCGCGCTGCTCGCCTCACTCCTCGCCCTCGAGTTCCTGTTCCGCGACGATGCCGCCGACGGCACGCTCGAGCAGTACGTGCTCTCGGGCCAGTCGCTCACCACGCTGCTGTTCGCCAAGACCGCGGCGCACTGGCTGCTGAGTGGCCTGCCGCTCGCCCTCATGGCGCCCGTCGCCGCGCTCGCCCTCGGTGCCCCGGGCAGCGCGCTGCCGGGGATCATCGCGGCCGTCGTGCTCGGCAGCATCACCCTCAGTCTGATCGGTGCCATCGGCGCCGCACTGACGCTCAATATCAAGAGGAGCAGCGTGCTCTTGTCGATCCTCACCCTGCCGCTGTCGCTGCCGGTGCTGATCTTCGGGGCACGCACCACGCAACTTGCCATCAGCGGCGGCCCGCTGCTCGCGCCGCTGGAGCTGCTCGGGGCGCTCGCCGTGCTCGCCGTGACGCTCGCCCCGCTCGCCGCCGCCGCCGCGGTACGCATCAGTCTGGAGTAGCTGCGCGCATGAGCTTCACCTGGTTCCACCGCCTCGGCTCGCCTCCGTATGTCTACGCGCTCGCTGCGCGCCTCACGCCGTGGTTTGCGTGGCCGGCGGGGCTACTGATCGCGGCCGCTCTCTACGGCGGGCTGGTGCTGGCGCCGCCGGATTACCAGCAGGGCGACGGCTTTCGCATCATCTACGTACACGCCCCGAGTGCCTGGATGTCCCTCATGGTGTATACGACCATGGCGCTGGCGGCGGCCGTGGGGCTGATCTGGCGCATCAAGGTGGCGCACGCCGTGGCGGCAAGCTGCGCGCCGATCGGCGCCTCCTTCACGGTGGCGGCGCTGGTGACCGGCTCACTGTGGGGACAACCCATGTGGGGAACGTACTGGCAGTGGGATCCGCGCCTCACTTCGGAACTTGTGTTGCTGTTTCTGTATCTGGGCTACATGGGATTGCGAGCCGGCATCGAGGACCTGCAGCGCGCCGACCGTGCGAGCGCCGTGCTGGCCGTGGTGGGCGTGGTCAACGTGCCCATCATTCACTACTCGGTCACCTGGTGGAATTCGCTCCACCAGGCGCCCTCGGTCATGCGGCTGGCAAAACCCACGCTCGCCACCTCCATGCTGGTGCCACTGCTTTTGATGCTGCTCGGCTTCACGCTGTTCTTTGCGGCCGTGCTGCTGGTGCGCCTGCGGGCGGAGATTCTGGCGCGCGAGCGTGCCAGCAGCTGGCTGCGTGAGGCACTGCCCGCATGAGTGAGTTCCTCGACATGGGTGGCTACGCCGCGTTCGTGTGGCCGGCCTACGCGGTGACCTTCGCGGTCATCGCGCTGAATGTGTGGTGGGCACGCCGGCGCCTCGCCGCGGAAGAGCAGCGCGCGCGGCAGCGCCTCGCGGCACGGAGTGAGTCGCCATGACCCCGACCCGGCGGCGCCGCCTGATCCTGGTGCTCGGCATCCTCGCCGGAGTGAGCGTGGCCGGGGCGCTGGCCCTCAACGCCTTCCGGCGCAACGTCACCTTCTTCTTCGATCCCACGCAGGTGGTGCGCGGCGAGGTGAGCTCGGGGCAGGACTTCCGCCTCGGCGGGATGGTGCGCGAGGGGAGCCTGGCGCGCACGCCGGGGAGCCTCGAGGTGCGCTTCGTCGTCACCGATTTCGCCCACGAGGTGCCGGTGCGCTACGACAAGGTGCTCCCCGACCTGTTCCGCGAGGGCGCGGGCGTCGTGGCGCACGGGCACATGGACGCCTCGGGAACCTTCGTCGCCGACGAAGTACTCGCCAAGCACGATGAGAAATACATGCCACCGGAAGTGGCGCGCTCGCTGAAGCGCCGCCACGGCGAGTCGCGCGCGGATGCGCTGCCGGCGGGCTCCGCCCCGGCGGCCGCCGTGACGCCCGCCACCGCTGGCGGGAGCTGACGCCCATGCTGCCTGAACTCGGCCACTTCGCTCTGATCCTGGCACTGCTGCTCGCGGGGCTGCAGGCCTTCTTCGGCATCGGCGGCCCGCTCGTGAAGCGGACACGCTGGAGCGCGGCGGTGACGCCGGCGCTTGCCGGGCAGACCGTCATGGTGGTCACCGCGGTGGCGTGCCTGATGCACGCCTTCATCACCAACGACTTCTCGGTGCGCTACGTCGCCGAGAACTCCAACTCCGCGCTGCCCTTGTTCTATCGCGTGACCGCGCTGTGGGGGGCGCACGAGGGCTCGCTGCTGCTGTGGATCCTGCTGCTCGCCCTGTGGAGCGTCGCGGTGGCGCTGCGGGCCGCGAGTCTGCCGGTGAGCTTCGCCGCGCGCGTCCTCGGGGTGCTCGGGCTGGTGAGTTTCGGCTTCCTGCTGTTCACGCTCGCGACCTCCAATCCCTTCCTGCGCCTGGATCCGCCCGCCCCGGACGGGCGCGACCTCAATCCCATCCTCCAGGATCCCGGCCTGGCCGTGCATCCGCCGATTCTCTACACGGGCTACGTCGGTTTCGCGGTCGCCTTCGCGTTCGCCGGTGCGGCCATGCTCGAGGGCCGGCTCGATCAGGCGTGGGCGCGCTGGACGCGTCCCTGGACCACCTGGGCGTGGGCATTCCTCACCTGCGGGATCGCGCTCGGCAGCTTCTGGGCGTACTACGAACTCGGCTGGGGCGGCTTCTGGTTCTGGGATCCGGTCGAGAACGCCTCCTTCATGCCCTGGCTGGTGGGCACCGCGCTCGTGCACTCGCTGGCCGTCACCGACAAGCGCGGCTTGTTCAAGAGCTGGACGCTGCTGCTGGCCATCCTGGCGTTCTCGCTGAGCATGCTCGGCACCTTCCTGGTGCGCTCGGGCGTGCTCGTCTCGGTCCATTCCTTCGCCGCGGACCCGAGCCGCGGCATGTTCATACTGATCTTTCTGTGTCTGATGATCGGCGGCGCCCTCAGCCTCTACGCCTGGCGCGCGCCGCTGCTGAAGTCGCAGGCGGGCTTCGAGCTCGGCGCCCGCGAGTCGTTCCTGCTCTTCAACAACGTGCTGCTGGTGATCGCCGCCGCGACCGTGTTCGCCGGCACGCTCGCGCCGCTCATCTCGGATGCCCTCAACCTCGGCACGGTCTCAGTGGGCCCGCCATACTTCAACCCGACGTTCATGCTCTCGATGCTGCCGCTCACCGCGCTGTTGTCGGTCGGGATCCACGCCAACTGGAAGCGTGGGCGCCTCAGTGACAGCCAGCGCACGCTGCTCCTGACGCTGGTGGCGGCGCTGGTTCTCGCCTGCGGCCTCACCTTCGGCATCTACCGCGGCGGCGCGGTCCTGACCCCGGTCGGCGAGACACTCGGGATCTGGATCATCCTCTCCTCGCTGGTGGATCCGGTTGATCGCTGGCGCCGCGGGCTCTCGCTGCCGCGCGCCGTGCTCGGCATGACCGTGGCGCACATCGGGCTCGGTATCGCCGTCATCGGCCTGACCACGGTGCAGTCCTTCACGCTCGAGCGCGACATCGCGCTCTCCCCGGGCGAGAGCGCCCGGGTCGGCAGCTACACGCTGCGCTTCGAGGGGATCAAGCGTGTCGAGGGCCCGAATTACGACGGCGTGGGCGGCACGTTCGTGGTCACGCGCGGGAACAAGCCGGTGGCGGTGATGATGCCGCAGAAGCGGCAGTTCTGGGTGCAGCGCCAGGCGATCTCCGAGACCGCGATCCGGCTCGACCACGGCAACAACCTGCTCCTCGCGCTCGGTGAGGACGTGGGTGCCGGACGCTGGAGCGTGCGCGTGCAGATCCGCCCGCTGGTGAGCCTGGTGTGGCTCGCGGCGCTCATCATGGCGATCGGCGGGACGCTGGCGGCCACCGACCGCCGCTACCGCACGAGCGTGGCGACCGCGGCGGCGAAGGCCGGCAGCGCGCTGCCGGAGAAGGCCTAGGTGGACGCCCTGCGCCCGCGGCTACTCACGCGCTTCCTGCTGCCGCTCGGGCTGTTCGCACTGCTCGCCGTGGTGCTGACGATCGGCATCTTCCGCTCCAAGGACAAGGGCATCATCGTCTCGCCGCTCCTTGGCAAGCCGGCACCGCAGTTCGCGCTGCCGGACCTCTTGGTACCGGGCCGCACCGTGCGCACCGAGGAGCTCAAGGGCCGCTGGTACCTGCTGAACGTCTGGGGCACCTGGTGCGGGGAGTGCCGCGCGGAGCACGACATGCTGCTCAGGGCGCGCGCCTCGGGCCTGGTGCCGCTGATCGGCATGGACTGGAAGGACGATGATCAGCAGGCGCAGGCGTGGCTGCGGCAGCTCGGCAATCCCTACGAGACGGTGGTCGCCGATCGCAGCGGGCGGGCGGCGATCGACTGGGGCGTGTATGGTGCGCCGGAGACCTTCCTGGTGAACCCGCAGGGGGTCATCGTCTACAAGCACATCGGCGCGCTCGACGAGCAGACCTGGACGCGCGAGATCGTGCCGCGCGTCACCTCCGGGGCCGCCTCGAAATCATGAGTCACCCGCTGCGTGCGCTGCTCTTGGCCGCCGTGCTGATGCTCGGGGCGGGCAGCGTGCGCGCGCTCGACACGACCGTGCTCCCCGACCCGAAGCTGCAGGCGCGCTACCAGGTACTCACCCACGAGCTGCGCTGCATGCAGTGCCAGAACGAGTCGATCGCCGACTCACCGGTGGATCTCGCGGCCGACCTGCGCAACCAGGTGCGCGAGCAGCTGCTCGCCGGCAAGAGCGACGACGAGGTGCGCGCCTGGATGGCGGCGCGCTACGGTGACTTCATCCTCTTCCGCCCGCGCTACTCCTGGCGCAACGCCTGGCTGTGGGGCGCACCGGCCGCGCTGCTGCTGCTCGGCGCCATCGTCAGCTGGCGCATCGTGCGCGCCCGCACGCGGCTGCTGCCGGATGATCAGGAGCCCCTGGAAGAGGACCTGCGCAGTTGATCGTGACCTTCGTCGTGCTGGCCGCCGCGCTCACCGTGGCCGGCGTACTGGCCGTGGCGCTGCCGCTGCTGCGTGCGCGGGGCCCGGAGTCACCGGCCCCGTGGGCGGCACTCGCCGCGGGTGCCGTGCTGGTCGCGGGCGCCGCCGTGCTGTACGTGACCTGGAGCAACTGGTCGTGGCGCGCCGCGCCCGCGGCCGACTCCCCGCAGACTATGGTGGCGCGCCTGGCGCGCGAGCTCGAGCGCGATCCGAAGAACCTCGATGGCTGGCTGATACTCGGGCGCTCCTACGTCGTGCTGCAGGAGTACCCGCTCGCGCTGCGCGCGTTTGAGCGCGCCGAGCGCCTGAGCGAGGGTCGCAGCGTCGAGGCGCTGCTCGGGGAGGCTGAGGTGCTCGCACTGCAGGACCCCGCTGAGCTCGACGGCCGGGCGGGGCGGCTCATCGAACGCGCGCTCGAGCTCGCACCGGACTCGGGGAAGGCGCTGTTCTTTGGTGCCACGGTGGCCGCGCGGCGCGGGGACTTCAAGGCGGCCCGCGACCGCTTCGCACGCGTGCTCGCCATGAACCCGCCCCCCAACGTGCGCCCGCTCCTCGAGGAGCAGATCCGCGTACTGGATGAGCAGCTGGCGAAGCCTGCCGCTGCTGCGGTGCCGCAGTCGCCGGCAGGTGACACTTCGTCAGCCTCTGTACGGGTCAACATCACGGTTGCCCCCTCCATCGCGGGCAATCCGCAGGGTCCGTTGTTCGTATTCGTGCGCCGCGCCGGGGAGGGCGGCCCCCCGCTGGCCGCCAAGCGCCTGGAAAGCCGCTTTCCGCAGGATGTCACCCTCACGCCGGCGGACGCCATGATCCCGGGGCGTTCCTTCGCGGCCGGTCAGAGCGTCGAGGTCGTGGCCCGGATCGCCCGCTCGGGCAGTCCGACGGGGGCGAGCGGCGATCCTTTCGGACAGCTGACCTACCGGGTGGGACAGGATGGCGCCCGCAACCTGGTGATCGACCAGATCACCCCATAAGAAGTCTCACCCGTCTGCAACGTCCGGTCACAACCTGTCGGAATGCGCTTATTTTCCCCGTCACTTTCGAGGGGTATGCTGCTCGGTGAAGGTTAGATCCCCAGCATGACGCCGCGAGTGCCCGGCAGCGACTCGGGTCTTAAGGCGGTTTTAAGGAGCAAGAGTGATGGCACAAGGAACAGTAGATGAAGGGCGCACTTCCCACCGCGGCTTCGCCTCGATGAACGCTGAACGGCAGCGGCAGATTGCGAGCATGGGCGGCAAGGCGGTGCCGGACGAGAAGCGCAGTTTCTCGCAGAACCGTCGTCTGGCGGCCGAGGCCGGCCGCAAGGGCGGACAGAGCGTACCGGGCGCCAAGCGCAGCTTCTCGCAGGACCGCACGCTTGCGGCAGTCGCGGGCCGCAAGGGCGGGCAGAGCGTACCGGACGAGAAGCGCAGCTTCTCGCAGCACCCGGAGCTCGCAGCCGAGGCGGGCCGCAAGGGCGGACAGGCGAGCCACGGCGGCGGCAGCCGCCCGGCCTGACGCCGAGCCGGCGCTTCACGGAGCGCTAGTAAGCTGACAGTGCGTGCAGCCGCCCTGCAGGGCGGCTGTGCGCGCGCTTCACGCGCGCAGCGTCACGAACCAGGCGCCGAGTGCGATCATGCCGATGCCGAGCCAGTTGATCCAGGCGAGGCGCTCGCCGAGGAAGCCGACGCCGAAGAGCGCCACCAGCACCACCGAGAGCTTGTCGAGCGGAGCGACGCGCGAGGCATCGCCCGCGCTCAGCGCGCGGAAATAGCACCACCACGAGGCTCCGGTCGCGAGCCCCGATAACAGCAGGAACAGGTAACTGCGTGCGCTCACGCCCGTGAGGGCGGGCAGCTGGCGCGTCGCCGCGACCACCCCGAGCAGCGCCACCAGGATCACGGCGGTGCGGATCAAGGTGGCGACGTCGGGGCTGACGTGCTCGACGCCGACCTTGGCGAAGATCGCCGTGAGCGCTGCGAACAGCGCCGAGCTCAGGGCCCAGATCTGCCACGAGGTCATGCCGTGCGCAGTCTCCCACGCCCGCACCGCAGCGGTCACGCACACCATTGACCGGCGTACCCGTGCCGTACTACTTTGCGCCCCGACTAGGGGAGCCCCGGCAGGGGGCTGAGAGGCCAGCGGGCGTTCGGCTGAGGCGAGCGCGGCATGGCGACCCTTCGAACCTGATCCAGTTAATGCTGGCGTAGGAAAGTGTGATGGAGCCCCGTGGCGCGGCGATCCGCTGGCGTGCGGGCGCGGCCGTGATGGCACCTGCACCGGCATTCGCGGGATCTTCGACTCACCGTTGAGGAGCCTGGACGATGAATGCCCAACTGCTGCACGTGGTCGCCGAATCCTTCCCCGCCTCGCGCAAGGTGTACCGCAGCGGCCGGCTGCACGAGGAACTGCGCGTGCCCATGCGCGAGATCTCGCTGCACCCCTCGGCCGCTGAGCCGCCTCTTGCCGTGTACGACTCCTCCGGGCCCTATACCGACCCGGCCGTCGCCATCCAGATCGAGGCGGGTCTCGCGCGGCTGCGCGCCCCGTGGATCGCGGCGCGCGCCGACACCGAGGCCTACCCCGGGCGTCATGTGCAGCTCATCGACAACGGCCTCGAGGCCGGCGGCAAGGCAGCCCCGGAATTCCCGGTGCGCCGCACGCCGCTGCGTGCCCGCGGCAGCGCGGCCGTGACCCAGCTCGCCTATGCGCGCGCCGGCCTCATCACCCCGGAGATGGAGTTCGTCGCCATCCGCGAGAACCTCGGGCGCGAGCGCGCCGCACGCGCGCGCGACGGCGAGTCCTTCGGCGCCGCCATACCCGAGTTCGTGACCCCGGAGTTCGTGCGCGCGGAAGTTGCCGCGGGGCGCGCCATCATTCCCGCCAACATCAATCACCCCGAGTCCGAGCCGATGATCATCGGCCGCAACTTCCTGGTGAAGATCAACGCCAACATCGGCAACTCCGCGGTCACCTCCTCGATGGCCGAGGAGGTCGACAAGATGGTGTGGGCGATCCGTTGGGGCGCCGACACGGTCATGGACCTCTCCACCGGGCGCAACATCCACACCATCCGCGAGTGGATCCTGCGCAACGCCCCGGTGCCGATCGGCACCGTGCCGATCTACCAGGCGCTGGAGAAGGTCGGCGGCGTGGCCGAGGATCTCAGCTGGGAGATCTTCCGTGACACGCTCATCGAGCAGGCCGAGCAGGGGGTGGACTACTTCACCATCCACGCCGGGGTGCGCCTCGCCTACATACCGCTCACGGTCAACCGCGTCACCGGCATCGTCTCGCGCGGCGGCTCGATCATGGCCAAGTGGTGCCTCGCGCATCACCGCGAGAGCTTCCTCTACGAGAACTTCGCCGAGATCTGCGAGATCGCGCGCAGCTACGATGTGAGCTTCTCCCTCGGTGATGGCCTGCGGCCGGGCTCGATCGCCGATGCCAACGATGCGGCGCAGTTCGCCGAGCTCGAGACCCTGGGCGAGCTCACCCGCATCGCCTGGGCACGCGACTGCCAGGTGATGATCGAGGGCCCCGGCCACGTGCCGATGCACAAGATCAAGGCCAACATGGACAAGCAGCTCGCCACCTGCGGCGAGGCGCCGTTCTACACCCTGGGGCCGCTCACGACCGACATCGCCCCGGGCTACGACCACATCACCTCGGCGATCGGCGCGGCCATGATCGGCTGGTACGGCACGGCGATGCTCTGCTACGTCACCCCCAAGGAGCACCTCGGCCTGCCGGACCGCAACGACGTGAAGACCGGTGTCATCACCTACAAGATCGCCGCCCACGCCGCCGACCTCGCCAAGGGTCACCCCGGGGCCCAGGAGCGCGACGACGCCCTGTCGCGGGCGCGCTTCGACTTTCGCTGGGAAGACCAGTTCAATCTGTCCCTGGACCCGGACACCGCGTGCGCCTTCCACGATGCGACGCTGCCGAAGGAGGGCCACAAGGTGGCGCACTTCTGCTCGATGTGCGGGCCGAAGTTCTGCTCGATGCGCATCTCCCACGAGGTGCGCGCTGCCGGCATGGCGCAGATGGCCGCGAGCTTCCGCGCGCAGGGCGGTGAGCTCTACGTGCCGGCGGCGGCCCGGGAACCCTAACCGTGCGCGTCAGCGTCAGCGGCGCCGGGATCGCCGGCCTCACCTGCGCGCTCGAGCTCGCCGCACGCGGCGCGCAGGTGGAAGTGTTCGAGCGCGCGGCGGCGCCGGGGACCGAGGGCTGCTCGTGGTTCGCCGGCGGCATGCTCGCGCCCTGGTGCGAGCGCGAAAGCTCGCCGGAGCTGATCACGCAGCTCGGCCTCGAGGGCATCGACTGGTGGCGCGCGCACTTTCCCGCGACGCAGCTGCAAGGCACGCTGGTACTCGCCCCGGCTCGCGATCAGGGCGAGCTCGTGCAGTTCGCGCGCCGCAGCGGGGCGGGCGAGTCCCTGGACGGCGCAGGCGTGGCGCGCCTCGAGCCCGAGCTCGCCGGGCGCTTCAGCAGTGGCCTGTATTTCGCAGGTGAAGGGCATCTTGACCCGCGCGCCGCGCTCAGCGCCCTGAGCGCACGGCTGCGCGCGCTCGGGGTTCCGATCCACTTCGGTCGCGAGGCGCCCGCGAGCGATCCGGCACGCGCGCGCCTCGAGTGTCGCGGCCTCGCCGCGCGCGATGCGCTCCCGGGCCTGCGCGGGGTGAAGGGGGAGATGCTGCTGCTCAAGCTCCCGGAGCTCACGCTCACGCGTCCGGTGCGGCTGCTGCACCCGCGGCTGCCGGTCTACGTGGTGCCGCGCGGCGGCGGCCTCTACATGGTCGGCGCCAGCATGATCGAGAGCGACCAGGCGACGCGGGTCAGTGCGCGCTCGCTCCTTGAGCTGCTGGCGGCGGCCTGTGCGCTGCACCCGGCCTTCGGTGAGGCCGAGGTGCTCGAGCTCGGCACCGGCGTGCGCGCGGCCTACCCGGACAACCTGCCGCGCCTGAGCTGGGTCGGCGGGGCGCTGCACGTGAACGGTCTGTACCGGCACGGGTTCCTGATCGCGCCCGCGCTCGCACGGCGCGCCGCCGAGCACCTGCTCGCCGGCGCAAGCTTCCCGGAGGTGATGCATGAAGATCCAGGTCAACGGCGCCTGGCGTGAGGTGAGCTCCGCTGAGCTCGCCGGCGCGCTGGCCGATCTCGGCTACGGCGAGGCGGTGGTGTCCACCGCGCTCAACGGCGAGTTCGTCGCGGTGCAGGCGCGCTCGGCGACGCCGCTCACCGACGGCGACCGCCTCGAGGTCCTGGCGCCGATGCAGGGGGGCTGATGCTCGAGCTCTATGGCACCACGCTGCGCTCGCAACTGCTGCTCGGCAGCGCGCGCTATCCCTCGCCGGCGATACTGAGGGAGGCGGTGCGCGCGGCGGGCGCTGAAGTCGTGACGGTCTCGCTGCGACGCGAGTCGGGCGGCGAGCGCGCCGGGCAGGGCTTCTGGGGGCTGATCCGCGAGCTCGGAGTGCGGGTGCTCCCCAACACCGCCGGCTGCCACTCGGTGAAGGAGGCCGTGACCACCGCGCACATGGCGCGCGAGGTGTTCGGCACGCCCTGGATCAAGCTCGAAGTCATCGGCGAGGACGACACCCTGCAGCCGGACGTGTTCGGGCTGACCGAGGCCGCGCGGCTGCTGGCCGCGGAGGGCTTCCAGGTCTTTCCCTACACCACCGAGGACCTCGTGGTCGCCGAGCGGCTGCTCGAGGCGGGCTGCCGCGTGCTCATGCCCTGGGGGGCGCCGATCGGCTCGGGCCGCGGGCTCAACAACCTCTACGGGCTGCGCGCGCTGCGCGCGCACTTCCCGCGGGTGCCGCTCGTGATCGATGCCGGGCTCGGGCTGCCCTCGCACGCCGCCCAGGCCCTCGAGCTCGGCTTCGACGCGGTGCTCATCAACACCGCCATCGCCCAGGCGCGCGACCCGGTGCAGATGGCCGGCGCCTTCGCGCAGGCGGTCGCGGCGGGCGCCGCGGCACGCGCCGCCGGGCCCATCGAGGCGCGCGATTTCGCGACTCCCTCGACTCCCGTCATCGGCACGGCGTTCCGCGGATGACGAGCCTGCCGCGCGTCTACCCGATCATCGATCGCGCCGCCTGGATCGGCCGGCTCGCGCCCACGGGCGTGCGGCTGCTGCAGCTGCGCATCAAGGAGCAGCCCGCGGCGTTCATCGCCGCGCAGATCCGCGCCGCACGCGCGCAGTGCCGCGCCGCCGGGATCCAGCTGATCGTCAACGATCACTGGCAGCCGGCGCTCGAGGCCGGTTGCGATTTCGTGCACCTCGGACAGCAGGATCTCGAGGCAGCGGACCTCGCGGCGCTGCGCCGCGCCGGCGTGCGCCTCGGAGTCAGCACGCATGATGATGCGGAGTTCGAGCGTGCCATGAGCGTCCAGCCGGACTACGTGGCCCTCGGGCCGATCTACCCGACCACGCTCAAGGTGATGCCGTGGGCGCCGCAGGGCCTGGCGCGGATCGCCGAGTGGAAGCGCCGCGTCGGCGCTGTGCCGCTGGTCGCAATCGGCGGGATTACCCTCGAGCGGCTGCCGGCGGTGCTGGCGGCCGGCGCGGATACTGCCGCGGTGGTGAGCGACATCGTCGCGGCCGCCGATCCCGCCGCGCGCACCCGCGCCTGGCTCGACGCGGCCGCGGCGGCCTGAAGGGGGGATGGTGAGCGAGCGCTATGCGCGCCAGCAGGTACTGCCCCAGATCGGGGAGGCCGGCCAGGCACGCCTGGCTGCGGGCCGCGTCCTCATCGTCGGGGCCGGCGGGCTCGGCTGCGCAGCGTTACCTTACCTCGCAGCCGCAGGCGTCGGTCAGCTCGCACTCGTTGACCCGGACCGCGTCGAGGAGTCGAACCTGCATCGCCAGGTGCTCTATCGCATGGCCGACCTCGGCCAGCGGAAAGTGCAGGCGGCACGCGCGGCGCTCCTGGCGCTCAATCCCGCCACCGCGATCACGGCGTACGAGGAGCGCCTCACGCCGGCGAACGCCGCCGAGCGCGTGCGCGCCGTCGACGTGGTCCTGGATTGCGCCGACAGCTTCGCGGTGACCTACGCGCTCAGTGATGCCTGCCAGGAGCACGGGCGGGCGCTGGTGAGCGCCTCGGTTCTCGCTCTGAGCGGCTACGTCGGAGTGTTCTGCGGCGGGGCGCCGAGCTATCGCGCCGTGTTTCCGGAGCTGCCGCGCGCCGCCGGCAGCTGTGCGCACAGCGGCGTGCTCGGCAGCGCGGTCGGGGTCGTCGGGACGCTGCAGGCACACCTGGCGCTGGCGCTGCTCCTGCAGCTGCAGCCGAGCCCGCTCGGGCGGCTGTTCTCGCTCGACCTGGCGGCGCTGCACCTGGGAGGCTTCTCCTTCACTGGTGCCGAGGAGTCCGCGGCGGCGACCCTGCCCTTCATCGCCCGCGAGC
>Ga0335076_10003880_pt1 | contig 15078 bp, 11 predicted proteins | sample Lox_Sample_25_FD_206717 | JGI IMG/M metagenome (GOLD analysis project Ga0335076, IMG submission 206717) | Soil microbial communities from Loxahatchee National Wildlife Refuge, Florida, United States - Lox_Sample_2.5 | ecosystem: Environmental > Terrestrial > Soil > Wetlands | place: USA...
TGCACTCGTCGAGGCAAATGGGGGTCTGGAGTTCTTTTTGAACCTGGACGTGGCCGAATAGGTCGTCCCAGCCGAGGGGTTGCTCGATCATCATGAGATAGAAGGCGTCGAGTTGCTTGAGGAGCGGGAGATCGTCGAGACGGTAGGCGGAGTTGGCGTCGACAGTGAGCTTGATGCGGGGAAAATCCTGGCGGAGTCGCTGGACGGATTGGATGTCTTTGCCGGGCTTGATTTTGATTTTGACGCGCTGATAGCCGGCGCCCAGTTCTTTTTTGACGGTGGCGGAAAGTTCGTCGAGCGAATCTTTGATGCCGATGGAGACGCCGCAGGGGATTTCGGTGCGCTCGCCGCCGATGAGTTTCCAAAGAGGAATGTTTTTGAGTTTTGCTTCCGCGTCCCAGATGGCGGTTTCGACGGTGGCCTTGGCCATGTTATGTCCGCGGACGTGTTCGAGGAGAGGCCATACGTCGGCGGCGGAATTTATTTCCCTGCCCTTGAGCGCGGGCCAAAGATATTTTTTCAGGATGTGCCAGGCGGTTTCGGTGTCTTCGGGAGAGTAGAAGGGCGATTCGCCGGCGGTGCATTCGCCCCACCCGGAGAGGCCGTCGATTCGGACCTCGGCGAGGATGATGCGCCGTTCGGTAACGCGGTCCATGGAGGTTTCGAAGGGAGCGATGAGTTTAAGATGAATTTCGCGGAGGGTCAGAGATTGGATGCGCATAGGTGTTGAGTAATAAGTTATCAGGTTTGCGGGTTGAGTAAAGAGGGAGACGGAGCGAGAGGGGATTCGGGCGCAGCTCAGGGCAAGCAGGATGACAGAGGGGGTTGGCGCAATACAAGCGCAGCGTGATGCAGCATAACGGCGGCGTCATTCGGCAGAATGGCGTTCCCGGGGAAGAGTGGGCACGACTTATCGATTGAGGAGGAGGCGTAAGGCAGGGCCAGCAAGACGCGGTGATTGAGGTGCTTCGCCTAGCCCGGACGGATGGGCCCAGGATGATGGCCGGGGAAATTCACATGCGGACTAGATGGGAGAGGTGAAGAAGTTGGAGAGCGAGGACCAGAAGGAGAGCTTGGAGTTGTTTTTGTCAGGTTTGTCGGGATTGTTGTATTTGACGGAGTGGATGGAGGAAAGTTCGAGAACGGGAAAGATACCGGTGTCGGTGGCGTCGTCGGTGATAAGCGTGCCTTTGGCTTGAACAAAGGCGTCCTGAAAGGATTCCAGCTTTTGCGGGCGTGGGGTTTTGATTTCGAGAGTGCTGAGCTGGCGGCCGCCGATGATGATGACGGGATTGAGCTGGAGGGCCCAGGCGACGGGTTCGGCAGCGTCGGCGGAGACTTCGATGAGCTTGCCGGTGACGATGAGATGTTTGGGCCTGGCGTGAAGAGGCAGATAGACGCAGAGCAGCGCCAGGAGAAACGCGAGAATACGGGTGGGTCGCATGGGTGAACCCTCGGGGACAATTCGGGACACCCGATTGTACACAAGCGGGAGAGAAAAGAAAGCGCAGCATAGGCTTCAGCCTGCGCGCTTTCCCGGGAGCCCAGCCGCGGCGCTACGGTTGCCAGTATTGGTTGAAGCCGATGTAATCGGAGGGGAGATTGGCGAGGATGGTGCGCCGGAGTTTGAGAATGTCGAGTGAGCCGAGCTGTTCGTAGAGAATTTTACCGTCGGGATCGAGGAAGACGGTGTACGGGACGGCGGAATCCCACTTGGGATTGAAAGCTTTCTGGAGGGCTTCAGTGTCGGCGGAGTCAAAGAGGAGATTGCGGCCAGTGGAATGGAAATGCTTGAGCATGCGGAGGACGCCTTCGCGCTCGTCGGGCTGATTGGTGGAAACGGTGAGGTAATCGATGTCGCGGACGCTGTACATGCGGAAGGTTTGTTCGAGATCGGGGAGTTCGTCGACACAGGCGCCGCACCAGGTGGCCCAGAAATTGATAAGGGTGAATTTCTTGGAGGGATTGGCGCGAAGAGTTTTGAGGCCGTCGGCGGAGATAGGAGAGACGTCAACGGGCTGGGCATCGAGTTTCCCGGTAGCAGCGATACGGTCTGCGGATTTTTCGGCCCACTTGGTGGAGCAGCCGAAGCTGCCGGTGTGAGTGACGGGCGGATCTTTGCGGGCAAGGAGGGCGTCGATGGCGTTGCGGGCGTCCTGCGTTTTGACCTGTTCGATGCGGTAAGAGTTGTCGAAGCGACCTTCGTAGCGGAGATGGCGCGCGGAATCGAAGATGAAGACGTGGGGTGTGGCTTGGGGGCCGTAGGCACGAGCGACGGATTGGGTTTCGCCGTCGTAGAGGTACGGGTAGGTGAGATGTTTCCAGGCAACGCGGATTTTCATTTCGTCGAGAGTGTCGGAGATGTCAGAAGAGTCCAGTTCATCGATCCGTAAGGCGTTGGGGTCGTTGGGCTGAATAGCCACGACGGCAACCCCTTGGGGAGTGTACTCGTCGAAGAGCTGCTGAATGCGCTGCTCGTACATCTGGGAGATCGGGCAGTGATTGCAGGCAAAGATCACGGCGAGGACGGGGGAGGCGGAGTAGTCGGCGAGGGAGTGAGTCTTGCCGTCAACTCCGGGGAGAGAGAAATCGGGAGCGGGAGAGCCGATGCAGAGGATGGGGTGTTCGATGTGAGTGGATTGCGCGACGAGAAGGAATGGAGAGAAGAGGAAAGCGAGAAGACGGACGGATTTCATGGGGCCCTCGATGATGCTGAACGAATAGAGTAGCAAAAAAAAAGAAGTGGCGAGTGCCGTGTGGCGAGAGAAACCGCTGACGGCGCCCGTCTAATGTGAAACGGGCAAAGTGAAAAGTTGCAACACAGGCCGTGCGATGGATTTTCAGTTGGCCGGCAAAGGGCGGGGGGTGAGGTCGGCGTCGGTGAGCCGCATGGCCCACTTGATGGCTTCGAGGTACATCTGCTGGATGCGGGGGTCGTCCCAATTCTCGGGGACGTGGCCGAGGGTGGAGTAGAAGACGCGGCCTTTGCCGTAGGTCTTGGCCCAAGTAACGGCGAAATCGCGGTCGGTGCGGTGCACCTTTTTGTTGGCGAGGTCGAGTTTGGAAGCGTCGAGGCGCATGAGGACGCGGCGATCGCCGCGGAAATAATTTTTGATCTGGTAGATTTCATCGCGCTGGGTGAACTCGCGGGGGAATTGCGACATGCCGGGAAAGGACGGATCTTCGACGATGATGGGCGCGTCGAAGGTGCCCCAGGGATGCTCGTCGAAATAGCCGCCAATCATCTGGCCGAATTCAGGCCAGGCGGTGAAGGTGATGGTGGCAGAGTGGACGCCGATGAAGCCTTTGCCGTCGTCGTGGATGAAGGAGAGTAAGTCGGCCTTTTGCGCGGGAGTGAGTTCAAGATCGCCGCCGGTGTAGAAGAGGACGGCGTCGAAGTTGGCGAGGTTTTTGGCGTTGTATTCGAGTTTGGATTTGGTGAGAGCTTCGGTGTCGGTGCGGATGGTGGTGTCAAAGAGGCCCGATTCGCGCCCGAGGCGCTCGATGGTGGCCATGGCGTGGGAGACGGCTTCGTGGCGATAGCCTTTTTCCTCGCCGATGATGAGGAGATGTTTTTTCGGGGGAGGAGTCTGGGTGACGGCGAGGCATGGAATGAGAAAGATGGCGAGAAGGCGAAGGGATCTCATGGGGCCTCAGTGCTGAAGGGATAGGGTAACAGAGAGAGGAGGAAGAGAGAGATGGTATTCGAAAATCTAAATTCGCGCACCCGCGCGTTGCGCCAAGGCGGATCGGTCAACGTTGAATCGACGAGAGAGCCCCAGGCGAGAAACTAGGGCTGCCACTGATGGAGGAAGGCGAGAATGTCTTCGGGAGCCATGGAGCGGGCGGCTTCGAATTCGCCGCGCTTCTGGGAGAAGAGGAGCTTGCCATCGGAATCGAGGACGGCGATGGCGGGAACTCCGCGGTCGAGGGGGATGTCGTACTTTTTGGCGATGTCGAGATTCTTATCGGCGTGACCGATATCCACGTGAACGACGAGGAATGATTTGTTGACGGTGGGCGCGATTTCGGGGGAGTGGAACGCCTCATCGAGGACATGGCAATCGAAGCACCAGTTGCCGCCGAAAACGACCAGAACCCGTTTGTGGGATGCGGCGGCGGTGTGGAGGGCTTCGGAGATTTCCTTGGTGGGATTGGCGGCGGCGGAGTAGATATTCTTGCGCTGAACGGGCTGGCGAAGACGCGTGGGAGCGGAATGAGCACTGAAGACAACGCGCCAAGCATTGTCCTGCAGGCTCCAGGCTTGCGAGAGGATCACGTATTCGTGTTGCGGAGTGGCTCCGGGGTTAAAAGTGAGGGTGACCTGCTGAACGAGAATGTGGACGTCTTCCCGGGGATTCTGTTCGTCGACCACTTCGGTGGAGAAATCCGCGAGGCCTTTGGATTTGAAGGAGGACCAGAAAGAGATTTCGTCGGGGAGAGGAACGTCTTTGCCGTCGGGACCGCCGACCTTGGCTTCGGCGGTGGGAGAGTAGATGGAGGCGAGAGCATCGGAATCGCCGGCGAGGACGGCGGCACGCCATTGGTCGAAGGCGGGGAAAGACGGAGTGAGAGACTGGGCGAAGGCAGCGGGTGAAGCGAGAAGCACCAGGAAGAGGAAGAGATTGCGCATACTGATTCGATGATCAGAGTAGCAAGCGGGATGCGCGGCGGGTTGGGAAGCGGGTGGAATGACAGAAGAACCGCTGTCATCCTGGGGCCCGTTCTCTGGGCCGAAGGATCGCAACCCCTCCGTCTTGCCGCTGCGGACGGCCCTTGCCGCGTAGGGGCACGATACATCGTGCCCGCCCCGGCAACCCGCCCCCGTCTTGGCTGCTGGCGAAAAGAAACTGCAACCCTCCTGTACCCGGTTGAGAAATCGATAGCATCGGAAAGACGGGGAGGGCAACGCCCAAAACCGGCCGCTCGGCAAGCGGCGGTCCAAGGGGGACTTCCCTTCCCGTGGTAAAATATGGGTCTTTGATTGGCGGGATAGAACGGACACCCTCAGCCCTTTCGGTACTCAGGGCAAAAAGGCCGTCCCTACATGGGAGTGAAGCGTGGCGGACCACAACGAAGACAGCGGATTCAAGGTGATCGACCGGAGGCCGTTTACGGCTGAAGGGGAAGTGCGCAAAGAAGTGGTGGAAGAGCAGGAGCGCGAGGCCAGGCGCGAGGAGGTTAAGGAACAGGCCGCGGCCAAGGAAGCGGAGAAAAAGGCGGCGGCTCCCGCAGATGCGCCGAAAAAGATTCAGGCGTTCGAGAACCTGGTACGGATGCTGGGAAGCAACGCGGCGATGGTGCTGGGGGCATACCCGGATCCGAATACTGGGCAGCCGATGGTCGATCCGGACTCCGCGCGGGAGTTGATCGACATTCTGGATGCGTTGCAGGTAAAGACGAAAGGAAATCTGGCGCCGGAAGAAGAGAATATGCTGGTGGATCTGACCGGAAAATTGAAGCTGACGTACCTGGAGATCCAGAAAGCCATGGCCGCGGAAATGGCGAAGATGACGGCGCAGGCAAAGGGCGGGAAGAAGTAAATTTGAAAATAGAAAATGGAAATTAGAAGCGGCACGGCTAGGGTCGTGCCGTTTTTGCTTTGGCGACAGAGTGAAAAGGTGTAAGGGTGCAAAGGTATAAGGGTTAGTAGGTGGAAAAGTGGTGTGGTGGAAAGATGGGAGCGCAAGAACGTCAGAGCAAAGGTGCGTGACGGCGGATCATAAGAACCCACCCCTTGCGAAAAAAAGGCCAGAGGATGAGGCGCACCCCCAAGATCAATTGTGGCGAGATAGAATGATGGAATGAGTGGAGACGAGAAGATAAGAGTAAGGGTGTTGGGGTCGGGGACATCGATGGGGGTCCCGACGCTGGGGTGCCCGTGCGCGGTGTGCCACTCGACGGACGAGCGGGATAAGAGGTTGCGTCCTTCCCTGCTGCTTTCGCGCGGCGGGCAGAATGTGGTGATCGACACGACGCCGGACTTCCGGACCCAGGCGCTGCGCGTGGGGCTGGAACGGCTGGATGCGGTGGTGCTGACACATTGTCATGCGGATCACATTCTGGGATTCGATGATTTGCGTCCTTACAACTTCCGGCAAAAAGGGCCGATTCCGGTGTACGGAAGCGATGACACTTTTCGCGTGTTGCGGCGCGTCTTTTCGTACGTGTTCGACGGGCGGCCGACGTTGAGCAGCATTCCCAGTGTGGAACTGCACGAGGTGGATGGGCCGTTTGTGCTGATGGGCGTGCCGTTTATTCCGGTGCCGCTGCTGCATGGCGAGATGGAAGTGCTGGGATTCCGGTTCGGGCGAGCGGCGTATTTGACGGATTTTTCGCGGTTGCCGGAAGCGAGCGTGCCGCTGATGGAAGATCTGGACGAGTTGATGCTGGACGCGTTGAGAGATATACCGCATCCCATGCACCAGACGGTGGAGCAGGCGCTGGCGATCGTGGATAAGCTGCGGCCAAAGCGGGCGTGGTTCACCCACATTGCGCACGATCTGGGGCATGCGGCGACGAATGAGAGATTGCGGAAGCTGGGCTATCCGCACGTGCAGATGGCATGGGACGGGATGGAACTGGGCGTGGCGACGGAATCGCCGGCGGTAGAGCGGGCGGAGAAAGTGCTGGCGGTGCATGGGCACAGTCCGAGCAGCGGGATTACGGTGTTTTATTCGGCGGCAGACTGGGCGGCGAAGCATGGGACAACCGAAATTCGAAACTCAAAATCAGAAAATCGCGAACTGCAAACCCAAGACCCAGGTTCCAAAACCGATCGACGGGCACCCGGCGGCGGCGGATATCAGATATCGGATATCGGATATCAGGAACGAAAAAGCGGATCCCTCGCGTCGCTCGGGATGACAAATGATGATTTGCGCGGTGTGGGACGGGGGAGCGTGGTGGCGGTGGGGACGTTTGACGGGATTCATCTGGGGCACCAGGAGGTGCTGAGATTTGCCATGGCGCGGGCTAAGGAATGCGGTGCGGTGGCAACGGCGTTGACGTTTGAGCCGCCGCCAGTGAAGGTGCTGCGGCCGGATCTGGCGCCGCAGCGGATTTCGACGAATCAACAAAGGATGGATTGGTTTGACGCAGTGGGGTTGGAAGCTGCGGTGGTGTTGCCGTTTACGAAAGAGTTGGCGGCGCTGACCCCGGAAGAGTTTGTGGATCAGATTCTGGTGCGGCAGTTGCAGGTGCGGGCGGTGGTGGTGGGCGAGAATTTCAAGTTCGGGCGCGGGAAAGCGGGAGACGTGAAGTTTCTGCGTGAACTGGGAATGCGGTATGGATTCGAGGTGGTGATGCATACGCCGGTGATGCTGAATGGAGAGATCATCTCGAGCACACTGATCCGGAAGCTGGTGGCGGAAGGAGATGTGCGGCACGCGGCGCGATTGCTGGGAAGGCCGTTCAGTTTGACGGGAGAAGTGGTGAGCGGGACCGGGACGGGGAGGAAATTATTGTTCCCCACGCTGAATTTGAAGCCGGAGCAAGAATTATTGCCTGCCAGAGGCGTGTACATCACGCGGACGGTGCTGGAGGGGGAGACCAGCAGTCACCGCAGCGTGACCAATGTGGGAGTGAGACCGACGTTCAATGGATCGGGGTTGAGCGTGGAAACGCACCTGCTGGATTATTCGGGAAATTTTGCGCCGAAGCGCATGGAAGTGCGCTTCTGGAAGAAGTTGCGGGAGGAGAAAAAGTTTTCGGGAGTGGACGAGCTGAGGGAGCTGATTGCGATGGATATAGCGGCTGCTAACTGGTTTTTGGCGCGGTTGCGATGGGTGAAAGGCGGGGCGTTGAGGGCGGCAGAGTAGGGAGAAGGAGAGATTTGACAATGGAAATTCGAAATTGGGGAAAAGAGCAGAATAATAGAATAGTGGAATGGTAGGAGAGTGGAATACATCACGCCAAAACCCCACGCTGGAAAACCAAAGGATACGGCACCCACCGTAAGTTAGAAGCTAGAGACAATTATTTCTTTTCGGCGGCGTGGCAGTCGTTGCAGATGCCGCCGACTTCGGTGCGGGAAACGGTGACGCGGATGTCGCAATCGCGGGCGATCTGCTGTTTGAGCTGTTCGTAGAGGCGGGATTCGAATTCGCGGACCTTGCCGCAACGGAGACAGGCGACGTGGATATGGTCGCGGGGACCGTGGGTTTCGTAGTAATGGCGGTCACCGCGGAGGTGGAGAAGATCGAGTTCGTCGATGAGACCCTGGCGCTTGAGCAGGTCGATAGTACGGTAGACGGTGACGAGGTGGACGTCAGGATCGATTTTCTGGGCGCGATCGAGGATCTGGTCGACGTCGAGATGCTGGTCCGCGCTGTCCATGACCTGCAGGATGACGCGGCGCTGGCGGGTGAGGCGGATTCCACGGTCACGGAGGGCGTTCTGGAGATGGCCCTCGGGGGCGGCGGTGTTGATGCGCTCGCCGGAGGAGACGCGATGAGTAGGCGTGGACGGCATGGAGCGAGTCCTCGTGGGATGAGCAGACATAGGCAAGGATACACGAAAGCGAGGGCGAGTGACGAGTGGGGAAGCGGTTAAAGGTGAAAAGAGCAAGAGTTCCGGAACATGGATGGCAGGCAAGATGCGGGGGTTGAGATCCTTCGCCAACTGCCGACCGGCGTCATGCAATCCGCCGCTCCCTAGGAGTGGATGTGGAAGATGCGGCCGACGTCGTTGTACATGACGTAGGCGATGAGGACCAGGAGGAAGACCAAGCCGACCTGGATAAAGCGTTCCTTGAAAGCAAGGCTGAAATCGCGGCGACGAATGCCTTCGAGTGTGAGAAGGAGGATGTGGCCACCGTCGAGAATGGGAATGGGAAGAAGATTCAGGACACCGAGATTGACACTGATGAGGGCCATGAAGGAGATGATGAAGAAGAGTCCATGAGAAACGGCCTGGCCAGCGGAACGGGAAATGCCGACGACGCTTTGGAGTTGCTTCACGGAAACGCGGCCGCTAAGGAGTTTGCCGACGACGTCGACGGTTTGAACCACGAGAGAGGCGGTTTCGAGAGTGGCGGACTTGAAGGCTTCAACGGGGCCGACCTTGGTGTAGGTGAGGGAAAACGCGCGCTGGATGCCGATCTGGTAGTTCTTCTCGGAACCGTCGGCGATTCCCTGCTTGGGCGTGACGGAGAGAGTGATGGGCTGGCCTTTGCGGTCGACGGAGAGTTGAAGAGTCTTGCCGCCAGACGAGCGAAGAAAGTCTACTAACTGATCCCAGTATTGGACGGGTTGACCATCGACGGCGCGGACGATGTCGCCTTCGCGAAGGCCAGCGGCGTCGGCAGGCGTGCCGAGGGCGACCTCACCGACGGATGCGGGAATGGGAGCGTAGCCGAGAAGGTGTCCGGTGGGCGTGCTCGGCAGTTGAAGATCGAACTGGCGTGTGGCGCCGTTATTGGAAACTTCGACGTTGACCTTTGCGCCGGGCGTGGCGTGGGAGAGGGCGATCTGCGCTTTTTCCCAAGTGGGATTCTTGACGCCGTTGAGCGAGACGATGCGGTCGCCGTCGTGAAGGGTGTTGGGGTCGGACTGCTGCGCGGCGGGAAATCCGGCGACGACGATGGGCTGGGACAGGAACGAATCGGCAGGCATACCAGAGAGGGCGTAGTAGATGCCGAGGAGGACGACGGGAAAGATGAGGTTGACGGCGGGGCCGGCGAAAGAAATAAAGGCGCGCTGCCAATGGGTCTTGGAGAGGAGTTCGTCGGGAGCGCCGGTGGGCTTGGAGTCGGCGGAGGAGTCGATGTCGGTGATGTCCTGTCCCGCCATGCGGACGTAACCGCCGAGAGGGACGGCGGAGAGGCGCCAGTCGGTGTCGCCGCGCTTAATGCCGAAAAGGCGAGGGCCGAAGCCGATGGAGAAGACGTCTACGCGAACCTTGCATAGGCGCGCGGCGATGTAATGTCCCCACTCGTGGATAAGGATAATGAAACCGAGGGTCAGGATACCGAGAAACGTGTTCATTCGATCGATCGACTCCGTCTTATAAGTGTAGCAAAGGTTCGCATTCAGGGTTGGATGCGGGGGGAAAGGCAACCGGTAACCAGTAATCGGCCAGAGGTTGGAGTTGGGAGCTGCGTGAGAAGTTAGACCCGAACCCCACCCTTATGAGCCACCTTCGCTGCGCGACTGTCATCCTTCGCACAGCGAAGGACCTCAACTACCGCGTCTGGCCTCCAGCCCTACCTTGTGAGGGTTCCAGCGAGTGCTTGGCAAACCTGCGCACAAGGCTTCCTGAAGGCCGGAGCTACCGGTTAGGCAGAGGTGGAGTGGGCGGGGGAGACGAGGGCGGAGACGGCCTCGGAGGCTTGGCGGCGGGCTTCCCGGTCGGCATGGAGAACGTCGTCGATGGAAGCGAGTTTGGTGCGGGGTGTGCGCGCCAGCACTCGTTCGATGACTTCGGGAATGCCAAGGAACGAAAGGCGATTCTCGAGAAAGGCGGCGACGGCGATTTCGTCGGCGGCGTTGAGAGCGGCGGGATAGGCACCACCTTTCTTCATGGCTTCACGGGCAAGACGGAGGCAGGGGAAACGGCGCATGGAAGCTTTTTCAAAATCGAGCCGGCGGAGGGTGGACCAGTCGAGTTGAACTTGCTGGGAGGGAACGCGCGCGGGATAGGTGAGGGCGTACTGGATGGGCATGCGCATATCGGGTGGGGCGAGCTGTGCGAGAACGGCGCCATCGACGAATTCTACGAAGGAATGAATGACGGACTGCGGATGAATGATGACGTCGATCTGGTCAGGGCGCATGCCGAAGAGCCAGCGAGCCTCGATGACTTCGAAGCCTTTGTTCATCATGGTCGCGGAGTCGATGGTGATGCGGTTGCCCATTTTCCAGTTGGGATGGGCGAGGGCTTGATCGACGGTGACGCTGGCGAGTTTGTGGACCGGCGTCTTGCGGAAGGGGCCGCCAGAAGCAGTGAGGATGATGCGGCGGACTTCGGGGTAGAGGGGCGTGTTCGCTTCACGCGCCCCCCCAGGTGCAACGGCGGCAGCTGGGGCACCCGAAGAAAGAGGCCGAGAGATTCCTCGCTCCGCAGACTCCGCTCGGAATGACGGAGTGTTTTGTTGGTCAGCAAGATTGTGGCGGGAGGCGCGCAGGCACTGGTGGACCGCGTTATGTTCGGAGTCGACGGGGAGCAGTTCCTTGCCTGCGTTTGCGGCGGCGGCCATGACGAGTTCGCCAGCGGCTACGAGGACTTCCTTATTCGAAAGAGCGATGGTGCGGCCGAGAGTGACGGCTTTGTAGGTGGCTTCGAGTCCCACGACACCGACAGCGGCGGAGACGACGATGTCGACGCCGGGGTGCGTGCCGGCGGCGAGCATGCCTTCGCGGTCGTGGTGAATGGCGGGGAGAGGCGTAAGATTTTGTTCGCGGAGGCGGCGGGCGAGCTCGCCGGCGAGTTGGGACGTGGCCACGGAGACGAGTTCAGGATGATGGCGGAGGATCTGCGGGAGAAGGATGTCGAGATTATTGCCGGCGGCAAGAACGGCGACGCGGAATTCGTTGGGAAGGACCTCGACGACAGCGAGGGTTTGGCGTCCGATGGAGCCGGTGCAGCCGAGGATGGAGAGGGATTTCATTCGTCACGAGATCAGTCTAATAGCTGGTGGACGTCGGACAATAGTTTAACGCGGGAACGCGGATAGGAGTAATCGGATATCAGTAATCAGATATCAGATATCGGCCAGAGGTTGGGCACAGACAGGAGCGTCTGTGCGACCCAAGAACCGGTCGGCGACCGGCGCTCCTGGGAACCCCAAGATGCCGGCCTCAAGGCACGGCGCTACTAATGCGGGTTGACGAGGACGAGGTAGTACCAGATCACCGGGATGCAGAGGATGAGGGCGTCGATGCGGTCGAGGACGCCGCCGTGGCCGGGGAGGAGGCCGCCGGAATCTTTCACGCCGGCGGAGCGTTTGCAGGCGGATTCGAGGAGGTCGCCCATCTGGCCGGCGATGTTGCCGAGGGCGGCCATGGCGAGAAGATGCGGGAGCGGGATGGTGAGCCAGTAGTGGAAGGCGTAGGCGACGAGGAGAGAGCCGAGCATTCCGGCGAGGGAGCCTTCCCAGGTTTTTTTGGGGGAGATGTGCGGGGCGAGGGGGTGTTTGCCGATGGCGCGGCCGGCGAAATAGGCGACGGTGTCGGAGGCCCAGATGATGACGAGGGCGAAGAGCAGGAGGCGGGGGCCGTTTTGCGAGAGCCCGTGAAGCCGTACGGCGAGAGACAGCGGAAAAGCAACGAGTAAAAGGCCACTCGAAGAGATGCCCGCTGCGGGTAGCGATTCAACCAGTGGACGGCGTGTGAACATAGTAAGGACGGTGAGGCCCAGCACGTACAAGAAGAGGACGTCACCAAGCAAAAAATCGGCAGGATGGTCGGAAAAGAAGCCTTTGAAGCATGGTCCATGCGACATGCCGATTTCCCCGAAGTTCGAATTGGCGATTTGGATAAAGACAAGCGCCAAGGCGGAGAAGACGGTCCACAGGCGGTAGGCGCGGTGGCCGATGGCGTCGCCCAGGGCGAAATATTCGCGGAGGGCAAGGGTGGTGATAACGGCGGTGGCGAGGGCGACGGCCCAGGTAGGAGTGAAGAGGACGATGTAGACGACGACGGGGATGAGGACGAGTGCGGTGAGGACGCGTTGCCAAGTCATCGAATCGAGAGGTCCTTTACGGATGAAGCGGGGCGGTATACGGGAAACAAGGATAGCAGAGAAGATGAGTGAAACAGTAGAACGGTAGAAAAGTGGAACAGGCAGAAGCGGATCCCTTGCAGAGCTCGGGATGACAGTGCGTTTTGTTCGAGGGGATCGGAGAGGGGAACAGGAAAGCAAGATGGACGCGTAAAGCGTCCTCTACAAGGGAGTTTGTGTTGGGAGAAGAGGGATTAGCGGGAGGCGGTGCGGGCCGGCGGGGCGATGGCGCCGTAGCGGCGTTCGCGTTTTTGGTAATCGAGGAGGGCTTCGAGGAGGCGGGCGCGGTTGAAGTCGGGCCAGAGGGTTTCGGTGACGAAGATTTCGGCGTAGGCGATCTGCCAAAGAAGGAAATTAGACACACGCATTTCGCCGGAAGTACGGATCAGAAGATCGGGATCGGGGAGATCGGCGGTGTAGAGGTGCCGCGCCAAGTCGTCCTCGGTGATGGGCTGCGGCGGCTGGTGGCCGTTGCGTTCGCGGAGGATGGAGTTCATGGCGTCGACGATTTCAGCGCGGCCGCCGTAGTTGAGCGCAACGTTCAGGACCATGCCGGTGTTATTGGAAAGGGCTTCGGTGGCTTCGCGGGTGTCGCGCTGAACGGCTTCGGGGAGTTCATCGGCGCGGCCAAGGAAACGCATGCGGATATTGTTTTTCTGGAGAAGCGGCATCTCCTTGCGGATGTATTCGCGGAGGAGGGCCATGAGGAATTCGACTTCGGTTTTAGGCCGGCGCCAGTTTTCGACGGAGAAGGCGTAGAGTGTGAGGGCTTCGATGTGGAGACGGGCACAGGTTTCGATGGTCGTGCGGGCGGATTGCGTACCGGCGCGATGCCCGGCGACGCGAGGGAGATGGCGCTTCTGGGCCCAGCGGCCGTTGCCGTCCATGATGACGGCGATGTGGCGGGGGAGGCGTTCGAGGTCGAGTTTTTCGAGGAGATGGGATTCCTCAGCGGTAACGGGACCGAGAGTGTCGAGAGAGATCGGATGGGGACGCGCGTGAGACATTGAATCGAGGCGAATCTTCCTTTACGCCGCAAAGTTAACATAGGGAAGCGAAGGGGTGCAAGCGCGGAAGAGAACGAGTTCGCGGAGAGTGACTAGGGGTGAGAGGGTCGAAATTCGAAACGCGAAATTCCAAATTCGCCGGGAATGGTCGCATCGAGCGGGGAGCGAGAGATGCAACTACAGAGGCTGGGCGGCAGAGATATTCCTCGTTGCGCTCGGGATGACGGGTGTGGATTAGCCGTCGGGGCAGACAGGAAGGGCTGTGCCACGGGCTCACGGCGAAGGAGGGTGGAAGGACTGGTAGATGGACTGGCCGACTAGGACGAAGGTGAGGATGATCATGGCGATGGCGGTGACCCAGGCGACGAGATTGAAGACGAAGGTGTTGGTGTAATCGCCCATGAGATCTTTACGGTTGACGAGGAGGAGCACAAAGATGATGACGATGGGCAGCCAGATGCCGTTGCCAACCTGTGAGAGGATGAAGATTTTCCAGAGCGGCGCGTTGGGAAGAAGGACGATGCCGCAGCCCACGAGAATGAGGACGGTGTAGAGCCAGTAGAAGGCGGGCGCTTCGCGGAATTTGTGGTCGAGGCCGGCTTCGAAACCCATGCCTTCACAGATGACGTGGGCGGTGGAGAGCGGAAGGATGGTAGCGGCGAAGAGCGAGGCGTTGAGCAGGCCAAAGGCAAAAGCCCAGGAGGCCCACTTCCCTGCCAGAGGGGCGAGGGCCGAGGCGGCTTCGGCGGCGTCGTTGATGTTGGTGAGGCCGGAAGCGTGGAGCGTGGAGGCGGTGCAGACAATGATGAAAAACACGATGATCATGCAGGAGATGCTGCCGACGAGGACGTCGAGCCTGGCTTGCGGGTACTGGCGGGGACCGACTTTCTTTTCGACGAAGCCGGCCTGGAGGTAGAAGAACTGCCACGGGGCAATGGTGGTGCCGACAAGGGCGGTGAGCAGCAAGAGATAGCTGGCATCGAAATGGCCGGAAGGAATAACGGTGTTCTTGGCGGCGAGAACCCAATCGGGATGCGCGAGAAGAGCGGAAAAGAGATAACTGAGATAGAAGGAACAGAGAACGAGAAAAACGACCTCGACGAAGCGATACGTGCCCTTCAGAACCAGGACCCAGACGATGATGGCGGCCAAGGGGACGGTGATGTATTTGTTGAGGCCGAAGAGCTGCCCGGCAGCGGCGACTCCCGCGAATTCGGCGACGACGTTGAAGAGGTCGACGAGGAATCCGGTGACCATGACGAAGAAGGTGGGGCGGAGTCCAAATTCTTCGCGAATGAGGTCGGAAAGGCCCTTGCCCGTGATGACGCCCATGCGGGCGCACATTTCCATG
>Ga0335076_10003882_pt1 | contig 15076 bp, 13 predicted proteins | sample Lox_Sample_25_FD_206717 | JGI IMG/M metagenome (GOLD analysis project Ga0335076, IMG submission 206717) | Soil microbial communities from Loxahatchee National Wildlife Refuge, Florida, United States - Lox_Sample_2.5 | ecosystem: Environmental > Terrestrial > Soil > Wetlands | place: USA...
GAGTACATCAGGCGGGCCGCGTGGGTCACCGGCTCGTCAGGGCCGATGGTCACGGCGGGCCTGGTCATCAGGCCGCCTGCGGTGAGCGCGGCCGCCTTGACCGTCTCACGGTGGCGCGTCACGGTGTGAAACACGCTGGGGAGCTCGCCTTCGAGTGCTTCCTTGGTCAGCAGGTCGGCTTCTGAGACGACCCCGATGACCTTGTTGTCGCCGTCGAGCACCGGGAACGCGCTGACCCGGTGCTCGCGCAGCCGGGCCGCCATCTCCTTGAACGTGGCGTCCTGCCTGACGGCGACCACGTGGGTGCTCATCACGTCCTTCACGATGGCGTTCATAGCCAGAGCCTCCTAAACGTTCCCCGTGGTCAGGCGTTGCCGGCGGGGATGACGACGACGGGGATGTGGGCGTGGCGGGTGACCTGGGAGGTGACCGAGCCCATCAGCAGCTTCTTGAAGCCGCCCGCGCCGCGGGAGCCGACGACGATCATGTCCGCGTCCTTCGCCACAGCGAGGATTTCCTCGGCTGGGAAGCCGGGGACACCCAGCACGGTCACCTCAGGCGGCCGGGCGTCTTCGGCGAGTTCGCCAAGCACCTCGTCCGTCTCTTCCTGGGCCAGCTTGCGGGCATGCTCGGCAAGGTCCGCGTCTTCCGGGTAGAGCATGGGTCCGGCCCAGAAACTCCTCAGGGCCTGCTGGACGGTGAGAACCGTGAGCGGCGCGTGACGGATCGCCGCTTCGTGGATCGCCCAGTCAAGGGCACGGCGCGAGTGGCCGGAGCCGTCGACACCGACGATGATTCCTGACATCTTCTACTCCTAACACTCGGCCTTTGTCTTCACTGTCGACGCTAGGCATCCCGGTGGCCGGAGGTCAGGGGCGTTGGACCGTGGCGGGGTGGGACCAAGGTCGGTAGCCTCTCGGAGGGGAACTGCTTACGCTAAACGCCGGAAAAACGAGACCGTTCGAAATATGGAAGGTCCCGTAACCGGAGGCGAACGGTCAGGTGGTCGCGATGGCAAGCCAGGCGGATGGCAACGGCAGCACGGCGGCACGGCAGATCAGCGTGTTCCTGCTGGATGACCATGAGGTGGTCCGCAGGGGAGTGCGTGACCTGCTCGAGGCGGAGCCGGACATCCAGGTAGTGGGCGAGGCGGGCACCGCGTCGTCCGCGCTGGCCCGCATCCCGGCGCTGCGCCCGGACGTGGCCGTGCTCGACGTGCGGCTGCCGGACGGCGACGGGGTCACGGTGTGCCGGGAGATCCGGTCGCGGATGCCCGAGGTCGCGTGCCTGATGCTGACCTCGTTCGGCGATGATGAGGCGCTGTTCGACGCGATCATGGCCGGCGCGGCCGGGTACGTGCTCAAGCAGATCCGCGGCAGCGACCTGGTCGGCGCGGTGCGCACCGTGGCGTCGGGGGAGTCGATGCTGGACGCCCGCGCGGCCGGGCAGGTGATGGCCCGGCTGCGCGACTCCTCACACAAGCGCGACCCGCTCGCGGGCCTGACCCCGCAGGAGCGCAGGATCCTGGAGCTGATCGGCGAGGGACTGACCAACCGGCAGATCGGCGAGCGGATGTTCCTGGCGGAGAAGACCGTGAAGAACTACGTGTCCGCGCTGTTCGCCAAGCTGGGCATGGAGCGCCGCACGCAGGCGGCCGCCTACGCGGTGCGCGTGTTCAGCGAGCATGACGGCGGAAGCCCCGCCGATTAGGGACCTTCGTCCCTCGGCGCCGTCGGCCGGCCGCAGCATCCTTCTCGTCATGAACGCTAACGGCTCAGTCCTCGAGCACCTGTCACGGGACGAGTGCATGCGGCTGATGGGATCGGTGCCCGTCGGCCGGATCGTCTATACCCGGCAGGCGCTGCCCGCCGTGGAACTCGTGAACTTCGCGCTGGACGACGGCGACATCATCATCAGGACGGACTCCGGCGGCAAGCTCGCCGCCGCGACGCGCGGTGCCGTGGTGGCGTTCGAGGCGGACAGCGTGGACGACGCCGGGCACACCGGGTGGAGCGTCACCATCGTCGGCCAGTCCCGGGCGGTCACCGACGGCGCGGAGATCCGCCACCTGGAACACTGCGGGCTCATGCCCTGGGCGCCGGGGAAACACGACCACTTCGTGCGGATATCCCCGGCCATTACCAACGGACGCCGAGTTGGTGCCCGAGCCGACTGACGTGGCCGGCGCGGAAGGAGTCCGGCGGCCCGACCGGAGCTCATGCTGCGCGTCCAGACGCGCGTCTAGGAGAGTCCGACGGCTGCCGGGACGCGCCACTCTAGCCTTGTCCCGGGTTTGTCGGTACCGGGGTCGGCGGGCTCGACGCGGAACTGGCCGCCGAACTTGGCGGCGCGGTCGGCGAGGTTGCGCAGCCCGCTGCGCCTTCCTCCCGGCGGGCCTTCCGGCGGGATGCCGGTGCCGTTGTCGGTGACCAGCACGGTGAGGGCCCCGTCGGCGTCGACGTCCACAGTGACGTCGGCCCGGGTCGCGGCGGCGTGCCTGGCCACGTTGGACAGCGCCTCGCGCAGCACGGTCAGCGCCTCATCCGCCAGCTCCCCGCTGGCCAGCCCGCGCAGCCCGGAGCCCAGCCGCAGCGACGGGGCGAACCCCAGCACCGGCGTCATGTCCTCCACTAGGGCGACGATGCCGGCCCGCGGGTCCGGCCCGGCGGCGGCGTCCCTGGCCTGCAGCGCGAAGATCGCGCCGCGGATCTCCTTGATGGTGGCATCCATGTCGTCCACCGCCCGGGTGACGCGGCCGGCGACCTCGGGCCGGGTGATCATCGGCATCGTGCCCTGCAGCGACATCCCGGTCGCGTACAGCCGCTGGATGACCAGGTCATGCAGGTCACGGGCGATCCGGTCGCGGTCCTGGTACACCAGCAGCCGCTCGGCCTCGGCGCGGCTGGCCGCCAGCTCCAGCGCCACCCCGGCCTGCGCCGCGAACGAGGCCGCGAACGCCGCATCCGTCTGCGGGAACGGCGCCGCGCCGTGACGGCGGCCAATCGTCAGCACACCGCGCCCGTTGCCCGGCGCGCCGAGCGGGAAGATCACCGCCGGCCCGAGATGACCCATCGCGCCCCGCGCCGCCGCAGCGGCGCGGGCGTCGGTCGCGAAATCAGTGCTCGTCACGGCGTCGCCGCTGGCCAGCACCAGCCCGGACAGCGACTGGCCGACCGGCAGCACCAGGCCGCGCGCCGCCTCCGCCCCATCGCCGTCGGCGAAGGTGACCGTCAGCACGCGGCCCTCGTCGTCCGGCAGCGCGAGCACCGCGAGATCGGCGCCCGACAGCTCACGCGCCTTGGTCGTGATGCTCGCCAGCACCTCGTCAGGATCGGCGCCGGACAGCAGCGCGGTAGTAACTTCGGCGCTGGCGGCGATCCAGCGCTGGCTGTGCTGGGCGGCGTCGTACAGCCGCGCGTTCTCCACCGCGACGCCCGCCGCCGCGCCGAGCGCGGTCAGCACCGCCTCGTCGTCGTCGGTGAACTCGCCGCCGCCGCGCTTGTTGGTCAGGTACAGGTTGCCGAACACCTCATCCCGCACCCGCACCGGCACGCCGAGGAACGATTCCATCGGAGGATGACCCGCAGGAAACCCGGATGATTCCTCGTGCGTCGAAATCCTTGCCAGCCGCATCGGTCGCGGGTCATTGATCAGCAGGCCGAGCAGGCCGCGTCCTTCCGGCCAGTGGTCGATCTGGCTGATCTGCTCCTCGGTGAGGCCGACCGGGATGAACTCGGCCAGCCGCTTGCCGTCCTCGATGACGCCGAGCGCGCCGTAGGTCGCGTCCACCAGATCAACCGCGGTCTCCACGATCCGGCGCAGCGTCGATCCCAGGTCCAGCCCCGAGCTGATCGCGACAACGGCCTCCAGCAGCCCGCGCATCCGGTCCCTGGCCGACAGCACCGCCTGCAGCCGGCCCTGCAGTTCCGCCAGCAGCTCATCCAGCCGCAGCTGCGGCAGCAGCTCCGGGCGGCCGCCAGCATCCGCATCCACCGGCAGCTCCTCCCCTGAGGGCAGTCCAGCGCCTCTCTCCTGGAGGCAATGCAGCGCCAGGATAACGGCTGCGCCGTTCGCCGGATAGGCCGGATTGTTCCGGCTGAGCGCGCGAAGGTCCCGCGGCAAGCCGGCGTTCGCCTCTACTCCCGATGGAGTCGTTCGGCATGCGATGAGAAACAGAGGACTGGTCTGGGAAAGGATGTGGCCCTCATGCGAGCACTCGTCATCTACGAATCGATGTACGGCAACACGCACACCGTCGCCGTTAACGTCGCCGCCGGCCTGAGCGCCAGGCACGACGTGACGCTAGTCCCGGTGACCCGGGCTACGCCGGAGCTGGTCCTCGTAGCGGACCTGCTGGTCGTCGGCGGCCCGACGCACATGCACGGCATGTCCAGCATCGCCTCCCGGCGGAAAGCGGCCGACACGGCTCGCAAGCAGGGCAGCGGGCTGACCATGGATCCGGACGCCGACGGGCCCGGAGTGCGCGGCTGGCTCGAGGGGCTCGGCATGCCGGGTATGCCCGGCCGGCTCGGCCGGCTCGACCTGCTCGGAAGGGAACCCGCCGCCCTGGCCGTGGCCTTCGACACCCGGCTCAGCGGGGTGCCACTGCTCACCGGCCACGCGAGCCGGGGCATCTCGAGGCTCTTGGCGCGTCACGGCTACCGGCTGCTCGCCCCGCCGGAGAGCTTCCTCATCAGCAAGCAGAACACCCTGGTTGACGGCGAGGCCGCCCGGGCCCGTTCGTGGGGAGCCGCGATCGGCGCCACCGCTAGCGACCTGTACGCGCCCACCGCGGCATGACGGGACCTCTGGCCTGTGGTCCTGTGCGGTCTGACCTTGCTGGCCGGACGGGTCACCGCGCGCGAGACACGGCATCACGGTGATCTTGGGACCTTGGGCTCTACGCTGCGGAGCCCGGCCGGCGGAGTGTTTGAGTCATGCATGATCTGACGCCGTTGCCGGACCTGGTGCAGGGCGCGGGCCTTACCGGGGCGGCCCGCGCTCGCAGGCCGGTTTACGTGGACCTGCTGCCGCCGCGCAACGCCGGGTGCCCGGCAGGCGAGAACATCTAGGCGTGGCTGACCGCAGCCCGCGACGGGGAGTTCGAACGGGCCTGGCGGCTGCTCACCGACGACAATCCGTTCCCCGCGATCCACGGGCGAGTCTGCTACCACCCATGCGAGAGCGTGTGCAACCGCAGGGAACTGGACAGCGCCGTCTCCGTCCATTCCGTGGAGAGGTTCCTCGGGGATCTCGCGACGAGAAACCACTGGCCGTTCGGAATCGAAAAAACCGAACCAACCGGCAAGCGGGTGCTGATCATCGGTGCCGGCCCCAGCGGCCTGTCCGCCGCGCCGCCGGGTTCGTCACTGGCCTGCGGCCGGGCGACTGCGTAAGCCTGCACTGGGACCGCGTCTGCGACCGGCTCGGCCAGGCACAGCTGCTCGCCCTGCGGCGCTTCTCCGCCCGTCACCTCCGGCTTGCGAACGCCGCCTGCCGCGTTCCGTTATGGCCGGACGTCACCGTACTTGCCGAGAATTTCCTGTAGCCGGGTGACGAAGGCCAGCGATTCGCGGTGCTCGCGCTGCCAGACGTTGCGGCCGAATATGAGCCCCGTAGCCCCCGCCTCCATCGAAAGCCGGGCCTTCTCGAGCATGGCCTCGTCGCCCGCGCGCTCTCCGCCGGAGACGAGCAGCAGGGTGCGGTTCGCCGATCGCACCACCGCGTCGATGGCCTGGCCGGCGGAGAATTCCGCGTCGTACGCGCCCGGCACTGCGGCGCGCTTCTCCGGGCGCGGGAAGTTCACCTTCACCATGTCGGCGCCGAGCTCGCTGGCGGTCCGCGCCGCGTAGTCGACGGCGTAGAAGGAGTCCTTGCCGCCCTTGGCCTGGATAGCCGCGCCGCGCGGGTAGGCCCACACGATCAGCGGTATGCCGAGCCGCCGCGCCTCGTCGCGGACCTGCCGGTACTGGGCAAAGTCCGCCTCCGCAGCGGGAGTCCCCACGTACAGCGTGTACCCCACCGCGTCCGCCCCCAGCCGCACCGCGTCGGCCACGCTGGCGTGCAGCGGGGACAGCGCCTGGTCGGCTGACGGTATGTCCGTCTTCCCGTTCAGCTTCAGGATCAGCGGCACCTCGCCGGCGTAATCCCAGTAGAACTTCTCCGCGAGACCGATCTGGATGGCGATGCCGTTGAAGCCGCCCACGACAACCAGCTTCGTGATGTAGGCGGGGTCGCCGGCCTCCGGGTTGGCGAAGAAATCCCGCGGGCCATGCTCGAGACCCTGGTCATACGGCAGGAACAGCACCGTGCCGTTCCGCAGCCCGAACTGATACAGGATCCTGTGCAGCCTCGCCTTCTTCCCCGCCAGCGAGGACACGGGCCAGGGTCGTACCACCCGGGGATCAGGGACCTCAGTCGCTAGGGAGCGGCGGCTAGCTCCCGCCGGAGGGCGGCGGTCAGCACGGCCACGTCCGGCGTCAAGGCGGGGTCGGACAGCACGGTGAGCCACAGCGTGCCGGCGTACGAGAGCGCCGCGAACGTGACGGGGATGTTGCCAGTGGTCTCCGGGATGGGCAGTACCGCGTCCAGTGCCGCGCCATCGAGGGTCAGCGGCCCGGCCGGCCCTACTAGGTTGGTGACGAAGGTGGTGACCAGGCGCTGGTGGTTGAAGAACCAGCGCAGCACCCCGGCCGCGGCCAGCAGGCTGAACAGCGGCCCTAGCAGGCCCGCCGACGTACCGCGGGCCGCGCGCTTGCGCTCTCCCGTGACTGCCGCGGCCCTGGTCACGCGCTCGGCCAGGTGGCCGTCCGTGCGGAGCGTCACCAGCATCGCCCCCACCTGGTTGCCGAGCACCGCGGCGGTGTCCGACCGGCGTGCGGATACCGGCGCCGAGATCGTCACCAGGTCCAGCTTCTCGCCCCGGCTGGCCAGCAGCGCCCGCAGCGCCCCGGCCACGGCGGCGAGGATCACGTCGTTGACGGTGCCGCCGCACGCATGTCCCAGGTCACGGATCGCCGCCAGGTCCGCGCCGATCACGTCGAGCCGCCGCCGCGGTCCAGTAGGGCGATTCAGGGATGTCGGCCCAAGCATGCGGGGCGGGCGGGCGCCACCCAGCTCGGTCAGGCCCTGCCGGATCGTGCGTACCCCGTCCGCCAGGCGAAGCAGCCGGACCGCCCGCTCCGCCCAGGCGTCCGCGGCCAGCATCCGTGCCGTCGGCCGGGGAGCCGGGAAGGGTGCCCGACCGCCGCCAGCTGACGGGCCGGGGCTCTCATCTGCCAGCCTCGCCAGGACCGCCAGCCCGCCGATCCCGTCGGCCAGCACATGATCCATAACGAAGACCAGGCCCGTGCCGCCGTCCGCGAGACCGGTCACGACCGTGGCCGACCACAGCGGCCGGAAGCGGGGCAGCGGGCGGCCGATCACCGCCGCGGCGACATCCAGCAGCGCCCGCTGGTCTCTAGGCGCCGCGCAAGCCACCTGCCTGACGTGGTGCCGGATGTCGAACGCGGGGTCATCGGCCCAGTACGGACGGCCGCAGCCGGGCGGCGCCCGGTGCAGCCGCTGCCGCATCCTGGGCACCGCGCAGACGCGCTCGCCGAGCAGCTGCCGCGCCCGTTCGAGGCCGAAGCCGTCGTCCGCCGTGAGCACCAGCACGGCGCCCACATTCATCGGCGCCGGTCCTACCGCAGCCGCGAGCTGCATCATGTCGGCCGGAGCGGCGCGCGCGACCGGCATTCTCGCTGAGCCGCCTGCGGGGCGCTTCGGGACGACCAAGGCACTCACCCCCGTCCCCTCGATTCGATCGCAGTGCACCCGCTGCTGACCAGGGGACCAAGTCCTGGAAGCCTCGGGATCTTCGCGTCCCGCGGCCTGACGTTCGACTCTGCATACCTGCGTACCCGGCTGCGAGCATAGAGACGCTAAGGACGCTCGCACCGGGATGATCGGCGACGAATGAGAAGCGTACGAAGAGGAGGCGAGCGAAGATGCCACGTACCGACGTTCACCTCGATGGGATGCTGCGCCACCTGGGCGCGGCGTATTACGAATCGCTGCACGGCAGGGCCACCCGGGCCGACGTGCTCCGGGCGCTGGACTCCGTCGAGGAGCATCTCAACGAACAGCCCGCCACCAGGAGAGCGGGTGACCGGCATCCGGCCGAACACCCGGCCGATCACGGCGGGGCTGGGCTGTCGCGTCCGCGGGGCTGGTCCCGCAGGGTCAGCGACGTGATGACCACATCCGTGGTCACCGTGGACCGTATCACCCCGTACAAGGAGATCGCCCGGCTGCTGACCGAACACCGGATCAGCGGGCTTCCCGTGCTGAAGATGGGCCGCGAGGTGGTCGGCGTCGTCACCGAGGCCGACTTGCTCGCCGCGGAGGAAAAGGTACAGCGCCGCCTGCACACGGCGGGCCGCCGTCCCCGGTGGCCACGGCGCCAGCAGCATCTGGCGCTGACCGCGGGCGAACTGATGACCGCGCCCGCCATCACGATCGGCCGCCAAGCCACGATCCCTGCCGCCGCGCGGCTGATGAACACGCGGCACATCAGGAGGCTGCCGGTCGTCGACGAGAAAGGCAGGCTGGCCGGACTCGTGAGCCGCCGGGACCTGCTGAGCGTGTTCCTGCGCCCGGACGAGGACATAGCCGCGGACGCCCGCAGGGTGCTCACTGACGTTCTCCTCGCCGAGCCAGGGGAGGCTGAGGTAGCAGTCCGGAACGGGGTCGTAACACTCACCGGAGCGCTCGATCCCAAGACGGGCCCGCACGGGGAGCTGATCCCGGTCGCGATCCAGCTGATGTGGGACGTCGACGGGGTTGTCGACATCATCGACAAGCTCGGCGAAAAGCCCGAGGGAAGCACGGCTCCAGCACCAGCCTGAGACGTGCGGCGGGCCGAGCCTGTCAGCGCAGTTCGCGCAGGTAGGGGTCGATGACGTGCGCTGGGGCGACGCGAATGTTCGTGTCGACCGCGGTGCAGCCGCTGGGGTACAGGATCAGCGGGTTGATATCGAGTTCGGCAACCGACGGGAGATCCGCGGCGAGCCGCGCGACCCGGTGCAGCACGTCGGTGAGCGCGGCCACATCAAGGGGCTGCGCGTCCCGGAATCCCGTCAGCAGCGGCGCCATCCGCAGTGAGCTGATCATGTCTCGCGCGTCCCGATCGGTCAGGGGCAGCAGCCGCGCGGTGCGGTCCTGCACGAGATCGGTGGTGGCGCCGCCGGCACCGACCTGGACGAGCGGTCCGAAGACGGGGTCCTGCACGAACCCGATGAGCATTTCCGTGCGCCGCTCGGTGTCGTGGGCGATTACCGAGGGGGCGGCGGGAAGGCCATAGGCGCGGGCAACGGCATCGAGGACGGCCCCGTCCAGCCAGCCGCCCTGCGGGTGCTCGGCCAGGTAGGCGCCGATCGCCACTTCGGCGGCATTCTTGTCGATGCCGGTTACTTCGGGCACGGTTCCCGGCTCGCGTGAACGTGTGGCGGCGTAGTCCGCGGCATGGCCGAGCGCGCGGATCGCCGCGGTGGCCGAGGAGTAGACGGGCACGCGGCCGTGCAGGGTCAGGGCCTCCCGCTGGCCAAGCAGAACCGCGGCGACTGGGGCTTGCACTGGCAGCGAGTCAAGGATTTGTTCGATCGGGCTGACTGCCGTCGGCGTCAGGATCGCGACGATCGCATCGATGCCGGGATCCGCGGCGACGGTTCGGAGCACGCGGCCGTATAGTTCCGCGCTCACTCCCGCGGTCGTGTCGACGGGGTTGGTGACCGCTCCCCCGGCGGCGGGGAGGATCGCGGCCAGCGCCTCCTGGGTCGCTGGCGACAGCGGCGGTACCTGGAGGCCGTAGCGGGCGCATACGTCGGCGGCGAGCACCCCGGCTGCGCCGGTGTTGCCCACCAGGGCGACGCGCCGGCCCGCGGGCAGCGGCTGCCCGGAGAAGAAGGCGACGGCGTCGACAGCCTCGGCCAGGTCGTCGGTCGCGACGACGCCGGCTTGCCGGAACAGCTCGTCACGGATCACCACGGGAGTCACGGCGGCCGCGGTGTGGGTACGGGCGGCCCGCTGCGCCACTTCCGGAGCGCCGGCCCGCATGACCACAACGGGGATGCGACGGCCGAGCTGCCTCGCCAGGCGGGCGAACTTCCGCGGGTTCCCGAACGACTCCAGGTCAATGATCGCCACCCTTGTCCGGTCGTCGTGCCGCCACCAGAGCAGCAGGTCGTTGCCGGATACGTCGTACTTGTCACCGACCGAAGCGAACGTGGACACGCCGAGCCCGGCGCCGTGCAGGGACTCAGAGATCGCGAACCCGATCCCGCCAGACTGGGTCAGGACGCCAACCGAACCAGGCGCGGCGATCTGCCTGGTCAACGTGGCGTCCAGCGCCACCGCCGGGTCGGTATTGGCGATGCCGATGCAGTTCGGGCCCACCATCCGCATTCCGTAATGCCGAATGGCCTGCCGCAGCCGCCCGGCATCCAGGTCGCTGAAGCCCGCCGAGAGGACCACAAGGCCTCCGGCGCCGCATTGCCCGCATTCTTCCGCTACGCCGGCGACCGCGGGCGCGGGGACTGCCAGCACCACGAGGTCGGGAACCTCCGGCAGTGCCGACACGGAGGGGTAGGCGCGCAGGCCCGCGATCCGGTCGGCATGGGGGTTCACCGGATAAACAGGACCGTGGAAATCCGCCTCGAGCAGGTGCCGGACAATGGCATTGCCGACACTGGCCTCGCGTCGGCTCGCACCGACGATCGCAACCGACCGCGGCGCGAACACGCGATGCAAGCTGAGCACGTCGGCGCGGCTCTCCCGCTCGGCTACCGCCTCCAGATAGCGCTCGTCATAGCGCAGCGACAGGTCAAATGCGACCGAACCTGACCGACGGCGCCTACCGCCGAGCAGTCCGCCGTTCGGGCGGCCGGGCGACGCACCGGACGGTTCCTGGGGCTGGCCGGCCAGGCCCAGGTCGGCCAGCACGAGCAGCATCTCGGAGCTGTCCGCCTGGACATCGGCGTGGAACGATTCGATGCCCCGCTGGCGAGCGCTGGAGATCAGGTGCTCAAGCAGCAGAGTCCCGATGCCGCGCCTTCGCCACCTGCTCGTGACCGCAACGGTCACCTCCGCTTCCCGGGTTGATCCGAGGGTCCGGTAATCCGCGACCCCGACCAGCTCGTCGTTCGCCCAGGCGGTTACCCACTGGCCGATCGGCGCCAGCACCTCAGCCTCATGGGGAACCCCGAGTCTCGCGTAAAAGGCGGCCAGCGCCGGCTCATCCCCGGCATCGGCCCAGCGGATATTCACCTGGCCGCCGTCCGCCAGGACGGCGCTGACAGCTGCCATCTGCTCAGACATGCCTCCCGCCTCCTCTGCCATCACAGCCCACGGTAGGCGGCCAGGTTCCCGGGCCTCTACGGGCTTCCGTCACAGCACGGACCGCCCATGGTCACCTGGCGCGGAACAGACTTCCAGTGGACGCGAAAGGTGTGGCGGCGAGGACTTTGGTCCCTAGTCACGGGCCCGCGCACTCAGTGAAATAAGAGTCCTTCGCGGCAGGAGAGGAGATGCTGGTGACTCTCGCCGAACAGATAGACAGTCATGAGTCGCGTTGCCGGCAGCACCTGCTACGGCTTCGCATGCTGGCCCGGACTCCCGACGATGCGGCGCTGTCTCGCGAGGTCGCTGTCGAGGTGCGCGACGCCACGAACGCGATCATCGCAGAGGCAGAAGCCATGGGCCGTGCCGCGATCCGGGCAGCCGGTGAGCGTGATCCGCAGGCCGAGACGTTCGTGTGGGTGCGGATTACCCGCCTGGCGTCGGCGGCCGACCGTGCGGTCGGCGCCGCGGACGGCAGGGACATGTCCCGGCTGCGCGCCGATCTGCATCACTTCGACGCACTGACGGCTGCAATCTGGGCAGTCGAGCGCGCCGCATATGGTCGGCGTCCTGACCGCGCCGCGCATTAGCCTGGCTCCTTCGGGTGCCGCCGGCGGATGAGGGCGCGACGAACCTCGTCGGCACCCCAGACGATGAACGGGAACGGCGCGACGGTGGCGAGCTGCCCGCCGGACAAGGCGGCCGTACCGAAGAACCCGTGCATCGCCGGCAGGTAAACCACCAGGGCCGCGAATGCCAGCTCGGCGGCGATGGCGGCCAGCAGCGGCTTGTTGCTGAACACGCCGACCTGGCGCAGCGACGCGCGGTCGGTGCGCACGGCGAACGCCGTGCCGACCTGGCAGGCCACGATGCCGAGCCAGGCGACGGTGGTCGCCTGGCGGTATCCGAGGTTCAGGGCCGAGCCCGGACCGGTGGCGGCGACCGGCTGCCAGCCGGCGTGCCGCAGCGTGAGGAAGAACCCGGCCATCACCAGCGTGGCCGACAGCATGCCCAAAAATCCCCACGCCCGGGCGAGCATGCCCCGGCTGATCACGCCCTCGGTCCGCTTCCGCGGAGGCCGGTCCATCAGGCCCGGCTCGGCGGGCTCGCGGCTGAGCGCCAGCGCGGGCAGCGTGTCGGCGCCCAGGTCGATGGCGAGCAGCTCCATCACGGTCAGCGGCAGCGGCACGGTCCCCCCGGCCAGCGCGAAGATGACGAACGGCAGCACCTCGGGGACGGCGTGGGCGAAGATGTAGCAGATGAACTTGCGGACGTTGTCGTAGACGCGCCGCCCGGCCTCCACCGCCGCCGCGATCGTGGCGAAGTTGTCGTCGGTGAGTATCATCGTCGCCGCCTCACGGGCGACGTCCGTCCCTGAGCGGCCCATGGCGACGCCGATGTCCGCCCGCCGCAGCGCCGGGGCGTCGTTGACCCCGTCGCCGGTCATCGCGACGATCTGTCCGTTCGCCCGCAGCGCGTCGGCGATGCGCAGCTTGGACTCCGGCGAGCTGCGAGCGAAGACCACCTCGGCGCCGTAGTGGAGCAGCGCGTCCAGGTCCGGCTCGCTCATCACTTCGAGTTCCGCTCCGGTGACCACCCGCATGCCGCCAGGGCCGGTGCCGATGCCGACCTGGCGGGCGATCGCCGCGGCGGTCAGCCCGTTGTCGCCGGTGACCACGTGCACCCGGATCCGGGCCCGGTGCACCCGCGCGATCGCGGCGGGTACCTCCGCACGCGGCGGGTCCTGCATCGCGGTCACGCCGAGCAGGCATAGCTCCCGCTCGGCATCCTCGCGCGAGGCAGGGACGGGCGCCCCGGCCGGCAGCACCCGCCGCGCCAGCGCCAGCACTCGCAGCCCCTGCCTGCCGTAGCTCTCCATGACCCCGGTGACGCGGGCCCGGTCCGCGTCAGTGGCCGGCTGCTCCCCCGCCGGTCCCATGATCCGGCTGACGCGCGCCATGACCGCCTCGGGCGCTCCCTTGACGGAGATCACCGGGACGCCGTCGAGCTCGTCAACCGTGCTCATCAGCTTGAGGCGCGGGTCGAAGCGGAACATCGCGCTCGAGCGAGACGGCGGAACTATCGACGCGAACGCCGAACTGCTCGCGCTCGGCGTCTCAAACGCCGGGGCCAGCCTGCTGCACGGATTCCCGGTCAGCAGCAGTGCCAGCAGGACCGCCATCGCACGCACCGCCGGGGCGAGCACCCAGGTGTACTCGCTCACCGCACTGGCCACGGTCCTGGCCGTGCTGCTGTTCGCCCGCCCGGTCCTGGCCTCCTTCCCGCTGGCCGCGCTGGCCGCCATCGTCATTTACGCGGCGGTGAACCTAATCGATACGCGCGCGTTCCGGCGGCTGGCCGCCTTCCGGCGCAACGAGTTCACGCTGGCCCTCGCGGCATGCGCCGGAGTCCTGGCCTTCAACATCCTGTACGGGGTCCTGGCCGCTGTGGGCCTATCGGTCGCCGAACTGCTGTTCCGGGCCGGCCGCCCTCACGACGCCATCCAGGGCGTAGTGCCAGGGCTGGCCGGCATGCACGACATCGACGACTACCCGCGGGCCAAGGCAATCCCGGGACTGGTGGTCTATCGGTACGACGCGCCACTGTTCTTCGCCAATGCCCAGGACTTCCGCCGCCGCGCACTCGCCGCCGCCACCCAGGCCAGCCCCCCAGCCCGCTGGTTCATCCTGAACACCGAGGCCAACATGCAAGTCGACTTCACCGCGCTGGAAGCCGTCGAGGCCGTCCGCGCCGAACTCAGCCACCGTGGGATCATCGTCGGCCTCGCCCGGGTCAAGCGGGACCTCCTCGACGACCTCCAGGCCTTCGGCCTCGTCCAGAAGATCGGCCCGCAGCGGATCTTCCCGACCCTGCCCACCGCGGTGGCCGCCTACCAGGAATGGGCCAGGCAGCACCCCAACGGCGCCGCGATCAGAGCGTGAGCTGGGTGCGGGTGAGTCAGGAGCCGCGGCTGTCGTCGTAGAGCGCGGCGATCTGCGCCGCGTACTGCTGCGTGACGACGCTGCGGCGCATCTTGAACGTCGGCGTCAGCTGCCCGCCCGCCTCGGTGAACTCCCCCGAGACGATCGCGAACTTCTTGATCGCCTCTGCCCGTGACACCGCCAGGTTGGCGTAATCGACGGCTGCCTGGAGCTCCGCCTGGAGGACTGGATCGTCCCTGAGATCCGCCATCGTCGCCGTCTCCGGCTTGCCGTGCTCCGCCCGCCACTGGGCGAACGTCTCCGGGTCCTCGGCTATCAGCGCCGCGACGTACGGCTTCGCGTCTCCGACGACCAGGCACTCGCCGATCAGCCAGTGGCCCCGCAGCCGCTCTTCGAGCACCGCCGGCGCGACATTCTTGCCCGCCGCCGTGATGATGAGGTCCTTCTTCCGCCCCGTGATCGTGAGGAACCCCTCATGGTCAAGGGTGCCGACGTCGCCGGTGTGCAGCCAGCCCTCCTCGTCGATCATCTCCTTGGTCGCGGCCTCGTTCGCCCAGTATCCCTGGAAGACCATGTGGCCCTTTACCAGCACCTCGCCGTCGGCCGCGATCCGGATGGTGCAGCCTGGGATCGGCCGACCCACGGTGCCGATCTTCTGCTCCGTCGGCGTGTTCGAGTTGGTCGCGGGGCTGGTCTCGGTCAGCCCGTAGCCCTCGAGAACGTTGATGCCGCAGCCGCGGAAGAAGTGCGCGAGCTGA
>Ga0335076_10003883_pt1 | contig 15075 bp, 11 predicted proteins | sample Lox_Sample_25_FD_206717 | JGI IMG/M metagenome (GOLD analysis project Ga0335076, IMG submission 206717) | Soil microbial communities from Loxahatchee National Wildlife Refuge, Florida, United States - Lox_Sample_2.5 | ecosystem: Environmental > Terrestrial > Soil > Wetlands | place: USA...
TGGACGGGGTGCGATCCGGAGCCTGGCGGATCCTCGTCGGCGCGGAAGCCAAGATGCTCGACGAGCAGGTGCGCGCGAACCCTGAGGCCCCCTTCAACTACGAGAACTACGCGGAGATGTACGGCCCTCTGATAGCACAAGCGCTAGCGGAAGCGTCCGGACCACCAGAGTCGTAACAGCAGCGGGTCGGGCCGGCGGAGATCCATGGCGGGTGGCAGGCCCGTCGCCATCTGTGCACCATCCTGGCGCTGGCCGCCTCCGGCCTGGTCGTGCTGGTCACGCCGCGACGAATATGGTCTTGAAGGTGTAGTCGGTGAGCATGTCCGGCTGGGCGAGGGTGGCGCCGTTCTGATCGACCATCGTGACGGCGTCGCCGCCCGCAGGGAACGGCTGGTGCCCGTTCGTACTGTAGGCGCTGATCTCGTCGAAGTAGACGACCCCGAACCGGGCTAGTGACGGGTTGGGGTGGTCCCACCCGCCGCGGGAGACGCCTATCGCGATGGCGGCAGCGGGAGGGAACCCGGTGTCCAGCGTGAAGTTGATCGTCTGCGATGTGGTCTGGTTGGCGAGGAAGTAATGCGCCGTGCCGGGCGGCTTGGTGTCCAGGCACAGCGAGCCGCTGATCACGTCGCCGGGGCTGACCGGCAGGTTGATCGTCCCGACGCCTTCTGCCCACAGTCCGCAGGTGACGTGCTGCGCGGAGTCGACGGACATTTCCGTGTGAAGGTCGAGGAAGCCGAGGCTGACGAAGGTCCTGAAGGAGTTAGGCCCGTATGGATCGGGACTGTACCGCAGGTCGGGCACTGTCCAGGTAGCGAACAAGGCGGTGAACGGTACCGCCTGGGTGCCGAGCAGGCTGTAGCCGCACGACTCCTGGGGATCGAGGGGAAGGAGCCTCGGGGCGACCGCATTCCTGGCTGCTTGCCTGCCTGCTGTCGCGGTGTCGGGCCGGGGTTCGAGGTGCTCGAAGCTGCGGTAGCGATCCGCTAGCCGGTCCCACAGCGCGGCCAGGTCCGGCTGCGTCTCGGGATCGGGCCGCAACGGCAGCCCATACCTCGCCAGGTCGACCTTGCCTGCGGCAGAAGGATCGAAGCCCTCAGGCGGAGGCGGGCAGATCCGCAGCCCCTTTCCCCCGGAAGTTTCCCGTCCAGGCATAACATTCCCCCGTAGTAACGGGCCATTGCGGCCCCAGAATCCCCTTTGCCCATCACGCTAGACCCGAGATCTCCGCAGCGCCAGAGGTCATACAGCGCCGGGATGAAGACGACCGCAATCCGCCCCGGAGTTGAAGGCGGCTTCCGTTCCTCACCGCGGAACATTGTTCCCTGCAGAGTTGCGCCTCCCAGTTGAGAGGCGGCAGCAGACTTCAGCGCAACTTTGGAGGAAGAACCGCGATGAGCGAGAACACCGAGACCGCGATCCTCGCCGGGGGCTGTTTCTGGCCTGCGCAGCAACTGCTGCGTCACCGCGCCGGAGTCATCTCCACCCGCGTCGGCTACACCGGCGGGGAGAACGACAACCCGACCGCCGGCAGCCACCCGGGACACGCCGAGGCGGTAGAGGTCATCTTCGATCCCGGGCAGACTTCCTACCGGAACATCCTGGAGTTCTTCTTCCAGATCCACCGGCCCGACCTTGATGAAGGTCGTGTCGGCTCCGATTACCGCTCCGAGATCTTCTATACCAGCGACGAGCAGCGTCAGATCGCCGAGGACACGATCGCCGCCGCCGGCGACTCGGGTATGTGGCCCGGCACGGTCGTTACCAAGATCAGCCAGGCCGGCCCCTTCTGGGCGGCCGAGGCCGAAGATCAGGACTACCTCCAGTGCTACAGCGACGGCAACAATCAGTTCAGGACGTATCGATCCCCTTCGCGTTAGCCGCTGTAGACGAGGAGGAGCCGCCGCGGTCGTCTGGCGGTGCGCTCCTACTGTGGTCAGGCGTGCGGCGACCTTGGGCCAGGAAAGGCTGTTCCCGGCATGATCAGCGCCCGATCAGGCCCAGCCGGTCAGGGTTGCCGTGCTTGACACGCAGAATTCGTGCCCTTCAGGGTCACGCATCACTGTCCAGGTGTCCGGGTTGTCTAGGGAAGCGGGGTCTTGCCGTACCTCGACTACCTCGGCTCCGGCTTCCGCCAGCCGTGCCACTTCAGCCTCCATCGGCCCCGAGGTCACCAAGTCCAGGTGCAGCCGGTTCTTGCCCGTCTTGGGCTCGGGCACCTTCATGAAGTACAGCGATGCCCCGCCAGCCGGGTCGCTCACCTGGAACTCCCCGGGGTTTCGCTGGTTAACCTCATACGCCAACGCCTGCGCCCAGAATTTGGCCTGGCGCAGCGGGTCATGGCAGTCAACGACTATAGCCAGCAGCGAAGCTGACATCTCAATCACCACCTTCAGCATCACTTTGTGACGCGACGTCACCAGTGTCGTTCCTGCGGCAGTTGACCAGGACCGGCGGCCCTATCATCAGATGATGGGGAGGCTTGGCCGGGGCTTGGCCGGGCAGGCGGGGCTGGCCGATGGTACCGCGTCCGCCGCCCGCGCTGGTTTTATGCGCGGCTACGAAAGAGCCCGGGCGGCTGGCGATGTCGAGGCGATGACCGAGGCCGCGCTGGGACTGGCTGCCACGCAGACATTCGGCACTGTTCCCGGCCGGGTGCCGGCGTTCCTGCACGAGGCGTACTCGCTGGCGCAGGGGGAGCAACGGGCGCGGCTGGCCGTCGCGTTGGCCCGGGCCTGGGCCTACGGCTACGATCCGGCGCGGGCCGCTCGATTTGCAGCCGAGGCCCTGGCCTACGCGCAGACGCATGGCGACCCGTCGCTGCTGGCGGCCGCGCTTGATGCGCAACTGCTTGTCCACTGGGGGCCAGATGACCTGGATGAGCGGTTGACTATCACCGCCCGCTTGGAAGACACCGTCGCGCACATCGCCGATGCTGAGCCGCGCATGTCGGCGCATCTGTGGCGGCTGACCACCGCCCTGGAGTGCCTTGACCTGCCGGCGGTGCGCCGCCAGTTGCGCGCGCTGGACCTGCTCGCCGCCGAGTCCGGTACCGCCCGTGTCCGGTTCTTTGCGGCTTCGCGCCGCGGCATGTACGCGCTGCTCACCAGTGATCTTGATATGGCAGAGCGGGCGGTGCGGGAGGTGGCGGCCGCGGGTGCGGAAGCAGGTGAGGCGGACGCGCTGCTGATTGGGCACATGCTCGCCGCGGGCATCGCCCGGCAGGCCGGGGACGTCGCTGCCCTGGCCCGGGAGGCGGCCCTGTACGAGGAGTTCGGCGTGCACGAGGCGGTCCCCTGGGTCGCGGCCGAGGCCGCGTTGCTGTGGGTGGCTGCGGGTGAGCTGGACCGGGCCCGCGCGTTGCTTCATCAGCTGGCTGGGTCCGACTTCAGCGGGATCGCGCGGGACCTTGACTGGCTGCTGACGGTGGCGGAGCTGACCGAGGTGTCGGTCGCCACTGGCGTCGCAGCGCTGGCAGAGACGGCACTGGGCCTGCTGGTGCCCTATGCCGGGCGCGGTGTTGTCAACGGCGGCGGTGCGGCGTTCGCGGGCGTGATCAGCGACTACCTGTATCAGGCCAGCGAGTTGCTTGGCACCGGCGACGCGCAGCAGTGGGCAGCCCGCGCCACCGGCGAGTACGAGCGGCTGGGCGCCTCGTGGTGGCTGCACCGCCTCCCGCCAGCGCGGCCGGGGGTCGCGCAGCCGGGGGTCGTGCACTTGCAGCCAGGCGGGGGAGGCATCTGGTGGGTGGGCCGGGAGGACGCGGTCACCGCCATCCGTGATGTGAAGGGACTGCATTACCTGCGCATCATGCTGCAGCGCCCGGGCGCAGACATCCCGGCGATTGATCTGTCGGATGCCGTGGCCGGCCATCCGGGAGCTGGGGCGATCGGCGGGGACATGGGCGAGGTGCTCGACAAGCGGGCGCTGTCGGCCTACCGGCGCAGGCTCTCGGAGATCGACGCCGACCTCGACGAGGCCCGGTCATGGGTGGACACCGGCCGGGCCGCGAAACTGGCGGCCGAACGCGATGCGCTGCTGGACCAGGTGCGCGCGGCGACCGGTCTCGGCGGCCGCCCGCGCGTGCCAGGCTCGGTACACGAACGAGCGCGCATTGCCGTCCGAAAGGCGATAGTCAACGCGATTGACCGTGTTGCCGCCGCCGACCCGCCGCTGGGAAGACTGCTGTCTGACACCGTGACCACGGGGGCGATCTGCCGTTACGACCCCGACCCTGACCGCCCCGTCCGCTGGGTTCTCTCCGCAAGGGTGCCTTGACCGCGGCGTAGAGCTTCGACGATGAGAGCGGCGAGCTGGGCAGGGTGCTCGTTGGGCAAGAAGAAGCTCCGTCCAGAGATTGTTACGACGCTGACGTTCGGGCAATCCTCAAGCGACCGGCGTTCCTGGGTGGTGAGCCGTCCGTCGCCCTTGTCGGCGTGCACGATCCAAACGGGTGCGTCTAGTGCACGGAGCTGGTCGCCGATCAGCGGTTCACGCCCTAGGTCATGCAGATAGGCCCTGATAAGTTTGCGCAGTTCTTTCGGCTGATTGCGCTTGAATTCGGCCAGCAGCTCCGCTTGCCGTTGCGCCGGGATCCTGCTCTGCCTGAGCATCGGGCCAAACATCGACCGCATGAACGCGTACGGGAGCGCGCCGGTCACGCGGGCGAGGGCATCCAGCACCTCAAGCATCGTCGATTCTGCTTTCCTCGAGAAGCTGGCGCCGGTCAGGATCAGCGGGCCAGTGAAGCCGGCCGTGGTGGCCATCTCGAGCGCGACGGTCGAACCCATGCTGAACCCGAGGACCGTGTCGCAGTGCTTGACGGCCGCGAGCTGGGCCGCCAGCCGGCCGTAGTTCTGTGTGGACAGGTCACCCGGCGCAGGCGTGCCCGCGTGGCCGGGGAGAGTCGCGGCGACGAGCCGGAAGCCGGCCAGTGCGGGCTCGGCTGTCAGCTCGTTGTAGAAAGCCGCTGAGCAGGCGCCGCCGGGGAGTAGCAGCACGCCGTGCCGTGCCTCGGCCGGACCGGTCTCCCGCAGTTCCCAGTCCACGTCCAACGTCGGTGAGATCATCATGGGTCAGACGCTACGGCGATCGGCGTTCACCCACATGAGGCGTTTACCCCACTGACTCGTAGGTTCCTATCAGGCCGTGCTGGGTCGCGAACAGTGTCGCCGCGGCGCGGCTGGATACGTGGAGCTTCGCGTAGATGTGCTCGACGTGGTTGGAGACTGTCTTCGGGCTGACCGCGAGGCGCTGTGCGATCTGCTTATTCGGATGACCGCGGGCGAGCAACCGCAGCACCTCCACCTCGCGGCCGGTCAGGCCGCCCGGCCAGTTCTGGCGCGGCGGTGCGCGATGTCCGGCGGCGCGCAGCACCGCGTTCGCCGCCTCCCCGTCCAGCAGCCCGCGGCGCACCTGGTCGTGTAGTTCGTCGGCAGCGTGGCCGGCGTCGAGCGGAGGGCGGTGCGGGCGCGGCTCGGTAAGCGCGTGATAGACGTCGGCCGCGGCGAGCAGAAGGTCGGGCGGAGTGAGCAATGCGGCGGTGAGCCCGCGCGGATAACCCGAGCCGTCCAGCCGCTCGTGGTGGCGCGCCGCGATCTCCCGGATCCGACCCAGCGCCGGGATTCGCGCCAACATCCGATCGGTCAGATACGGATGGAGGCGGACCCGCTCGAACTCTGTCTCGGTCAGCGGGCCAGGCTTGTCCCAGATGCCCGACGACACGCCGAGTCGGCCCAGGTCATGAAGCAGCCCGGCGTGACGCAGCGCTGACACCTCCTCATCGGCCAGCCCGCTGTCCCGTCCGGCTTCGGCCGCAAGGTTCGCTACTCCCCGCGAGTGACCGGCCAGGTACGGGCTCTTCAGGTCGACCATGTCGGCGATCGCAACCAACACAGCGTCCAACCCGGTGACCGGGATGCGGCGCACCAACCCGGGCTCGGCGGCCAGCAGCGCGGCCCAGGAGCCGGCCTCGTCGATGCCGTCCAGAATCTCGCCGGCATGCGCGCCGAACGTGTCCACCACCTCAGGCGCGAACCGGCTGCCGCGCCATCGGTGTCCCATTGCCACCGCCGCGTGCAGGCCATGCCTTCGATGGAACGTCTCCGCCGGACCAGCGAACTGCACGACACGTGCGGGAAGGCAGATCTGCTTGCCGCGCAGATGGAGCGGCTGCCCCTTGCCGTCCCACTGCTCGTACGCCTGCCCGATCGCCAGCGAGACGAGGGCGTCGAAGCCGACCCGGTCAGCGAACTGCGCACCGAGCGTCGAGTGCGTAGCCAGGAACGTCTCCATCTGCTTGAAGCCGGCACCGGGGAAGCTCGCCAGCCGCTTGGCGCGATCCACGGCAGTGCCATGCGAGGCGAGCGTGCGCAACAGCACGCCGATCGTCTGGGCCGTGTTCATGCCCAGCACCTCGACGCCTTCGCCTTTGAAGGCGATGTCGTCGCCGAACCAGCGGGCCTGTTCCGTCGCATCAGCATGACAATGTGCGTTCATCAGCATGCCGACGTAGTAAGTCGCTTCGCGCTCCTCAGCCCCGGCACCGAGGCGATCGGCTAGGCGCAGCGCGATTACCGTCTGCCGCATGCAATGCTCGATCGGCTGGCCCAGCCCGAGATCGGCCGCGTAGGACAGCGCTCCCATCAGCTCAGCCAGCCGGAAGCCGCCCACTTCCGTCCGTGCCTCCATGTCCGAACCCTACGCGCGGGTCCCACACGTAAACCAGCGGGTCGAGTCCCACTGTCGCCGCGGTGGGCGCGGATGACCGCGTGCTTGCGGATAAGCCCTAGTTCCGCACGTTGACGATGACGGTAAACCGCGTCTGATCCGGCTTGCACCGCAGAGCCTCACCGCAGGCAGAACGCTCGGCTGTGATTTCGGCCTTGCCGTCGGTGAGGGCAGTGAAATCGGCCCGGACCGGAATGCAGCCGAGGCCGGGTATGTCTGGACAGCTGTTCGGCCTGGATAGCAGCACGGGTGATCCATTCTGCCGGAGCACGCTTGGCTCCGAACTGCCGGTCACGTGCCAGTAGCTGCTTGAGAGAATCAGCTCGATCTGATTTCCGGCCCTAGTGGCGACCGTCTTCCCATTGGCGTTATCGCGCACCACGATCACCGTAGGGCCGCCAGCGACGGGGCCGCTAGCGCGGGACGTGGCCGTCCCGCACCCCGCAGACGTCATAACGCTGACGGCAACGACCGCCACTGCAACCGCCGTCAGGCGATGGCGTCGGCCAAAACTGTGGAACAACACTCTGGGTCTCCCCTCGTGCACTCGCTACGTCCTTGGACGGCTCCGGCAGGCAGTCGGTTCCGGTAACCGCAACGTGGCTACTTACCGTGTCCTGAACAACGCGGAGGATGCGCGATCGTGCGCGGCGCGCCTGCTCAGTTGACCTGGTCAGGCGCGCCGCGAGCGGGGTCCTCGAGATAAGCGCGGACGGATCCGCAATAGCTATCCGGTCACCGTCAGTGACTGCGTGGAAACGGGCCCGGCGCCGTCGCCGGGGAACACCGATCCGACGCCGCTGAACATCACGAGCGTGACGGTGTACCGTCCCGGCCGGCTGTACGCGTGCGTCGGAGACTGACCCGAACCGGTGGTGCCGTCACCGAAGTCCCAGAAGTAGGTGATCACCGGCAGCGCGCTGACACTACCCAGCGCGGAGAAGCTCACCGGCCGTCCTGCCGACGCGTGCTTCGGCCCGAAGGTGAATCCGGAGGTGATCCCACTCTGACCTGTGGTGACGATGCCGCCGTTGCCGGTGGACGTGCCGTCCTGGCCCATGATGGTCAGGCCGACAGAGTACGCGCCCGCGGACGGGAAGGTGTACGAGATTGTCGGCGCCGTCGTCTCGATCGTCTCCGCGTTGGCGACGGCGTTGAACTGCCAGACGTATTCAGCGACACCGCCGCCCGGTGCGCTCGAGCCGCGGGCGTCGAAGTTCAGGGTCAGCCCGGAGCCCGCGGTGACCTTGAACTTCGCGTGCGGCCGTGCCTTCGCCGGCGTGAGCCGTTGCAGGCACGAATGGGTCTGATTGCTCCACTCCTCCTGGTACCAGTAGAAGTGGCCATTGATCACCTGGTTGTACCGGGAACCGTTGGGCGCCGTCCCCAGCGGGGTGCCCATCTCGCCGACGCACTGATCGCCGACCTCAAACCCGTGGAGGGCGCCGGCGCCGTTGGTCCAGGCGTCGTTGGGCAGCGGGTCGGTGATCGATTCGTTGTGCTCGTGGCTGAGCCCGCCATTGATCTCACCATCGGAGATCAAGCCGTTGGGATAGTTCCCGTCCTGGCACAAGGGGTTAGTGGCGTCGAACGGATTATCGGAATAGATCAGCATCGGCGACAGGGTGGTGTTGCCGTGGTAGGCGCAGAAGGCCGCGATGTTGAGGGGCTCACCCGCGGAGCAGCCACCGAAGCCTGTGGTGGGGTCATTGGTGAAGCAAGTCTCGAGATGCGGGGGCGGGAGCAGGTAGTACTCGTGGCTGAGGTCGGTCTTCAGGTGGTGGGCGGCGACGAAGTTCTCGAGCTCTGCCTGGATCTGGGGGTCGGTGAGGCATGCGGTCACCGGCGCGTCCGCCGGGCACTCGGTCGGCGGATAGGGATCGGTGTCGACGAGCGCACCGCCGAAGGTCACCTGGTACCGCGAGAATGCGCCTGTCGAGTCGTTGTACTGGGCCGACACCGAGTCGACGTTCTGATGTCCGCCGCTGTCGTAGGCCAGGTCCTTGAAGTATCTCGCCAGACCGAAGACATAACCCGCCGGGTACGCCGACAGGCCTCCTGGGCTCCAGAGCACCATGTAGTCGGTGTTCGACGGCATCACAGGACCGCCGTTGTAATCCATGTTGGTGAATACCCGGTCGAGGCCGGTTCCCTTCGAGCCTCGGAGCGGAACATAGTCCACGGCCCGTGCGGTCGTATGTGCCGTCGGCGTGGACGTGGCGGCCGCGGCGCTCATCGGCACGGCCATCAGGGGGACGGCGAGCGCTATGGCGGCGCACGCAACCAGGGCAAGCCCCGATCTACGGATACGCATGTGTCGTCGGTGCAGGCGAACCAGATCGCTCATTGGTCCTACTCTCGTAGCCAATTCCGCACCGCCATTGATTGTTGCGCGGCCCGACCGGGCCCTGTCAATAACTTGCCCCGCCTAATGCATAGATAGCGCCCCCCTATTACTTGGCAATGCGCGTGGACCGACATGCGGAACGACCTCCCCGGCTAATTGCGCGGCGGACGGAGGATCGCAGCGCGCTTGCTCGGACGCAAATAGGGTCGTTATGCGAGCTTGATGGCGATTCATGTTCGCCTGCCCGCGCGATGTCTGCGTGCCGCTTTCCACGGTGCACGTAATCGAGCAGACTCGGCCTGGTCACGGTCAGCGTGCAGGTGCCGTGGATGGGAGGATGCCGAGTTGCTCCAGCATCAGCAGCCGGTCAAACAGCAGGTTGAATGAAACGTGCTTGCCGTCGCGGTAACGGAGCACGTGGATATAGTCCACCGCGACTGGGCGGCCGGTGGGCCCGATGTCACCGGCTGGGCTGTGGAGCGTGCCGTGGTGCGTTCCGGTGAAGGTGCCCTCCTCGACGGCGACGTCGTTGGCGATGTGTACGGCGTGGACGTCGACGTAGGCGTCGGGGAAGGCATCCCACCAGCCGGCGAAGAACTGCGCGCAGGCCGCCTTCCCCTGGCCGCTCATCCCACCTGGCGCGTGGTAGGTGACATCGTCGGCGAGGACGCTGGTGAATCCGTCGATGTCGTGGGCGTTGAAGGTGTCCGTGCCCTTCTGGAACGCCTCGCGTACGGTCATTGCCATCGCGATCTCCTTCGGCAGGTGATGTGACAGCCATACCGTCGCGCAGCCAGCCGGTGGTTCGCCGTAGGGTCGGCACCCTAGTCTTTTCTGCGGCCAAGGGCTCGCGGTAGCTCGTGGCGGCCATCGATCCCGAGCTTGGCGTAGGCGTGAGCGAGGTGGCCCTCGATGGCCTTGAGGGTGACGTACAGCTCGCCGGCGATCTCGCGGTTGGAGCGGCCGTCGGCAGCTAGCCGAGCGACGCGCAGCTCGCTGGGGGTAAGCGCGTCCACCCCGGTGCGCCACGGGCGCCGCGGGCGGGCGCCCGCGGCTTTGAGCTCGTCACGAGCCTGGGCGGCCAGTGGCCAAGCACCGCACCGGGCGGCCAGCTCCAGCGCCAGGGCCAGCGGCTCGCGGGCCGCGGCGCGCTGGCCGGACCGGCGCAGGGCCGCTCCGAGTTCGGCGAGCGAGCGGGCCCGTTCGAGCAGCGCGGGCGAGCGGTCAAGCGCGGCCACCGATTCACGCAGCAGCGCGAGGCCTTCTGGCCCGCCTGCGGCCAGCCCGGCGGCCCGCAGCGCGATCCCCAGAGCGCGCGGCGTGCCGAACACCCGGACGTCGGCGAGTTCGGCACCGGCCAGCTCACACGCACGCTGCCGCTCGCCAAGCCGAGACAATGCCAGCGCGGCGCCCGAGCGGGCATGAACATAACCCGTCTCCCGGACCGGCATGCTCCACACGTCGGCACTCAACAGCGCCTGACAGGCCCCGAAATCGGCCAGCGCATCGGCGGCGAGGCCCTGAGCCAGGCGCAGCCGCCCGCGAGCGGCTGGGATGAGCACCGTCGCCACGCCCGCGGGCCAACCCTGCTGAGGCAGCAGGTCCAGCATTGTCTGGGCCTCGCCGAGTTCACCGGCCTCGACGGCGATATCGGACAGGACGGTAGCGGCGAACCCGAGCCCGGGCGCGAAGTCACCTTCCTGCAGCACGCGCAGCGCTACCCGGGCCGCCGCGTCGGCCTCGTCCAGCGCGCCGAGCCGCAGCTTGAGCAGGCCGAGGGTGGAGTAGGCGGCCACGAAACCCCGCGCCGAACCGCTGCGGTGCACCTGGGCCAGCATCTGCTCGAGCGACTCCTCGACCGTGTCGAACCGCTCGGCCACCAGCAGCACCCACAGCAGCGCCGCCCGCGTATCCCAGTTCTCGACCTCGGGGGCCGCGCGTGCCAGCGCGTCCTCCAGCAGCGCCGCGATCAGGCTGGCTGGCCGACCCGAGAGCAGCATCGTCATCGCCCGCGCGACCGCAACCGGTTCGCTGGCCGCCTCCTTGCGGGAGCCGAGCCTGGCGAGGACCGGCGCGACCCGCGGCGCGCGGCGCGCGTCATGCAGGCCGCAGACCAGCCTCTCGCCTTCCAGCCGGGCGGCGAGCTCCGGGTCGGCATCGCCAAGTTCGGCCAGCGCGCGTTCGATGACGTCTACCGCGTCCACCCAGCGGAACAACGCCGCGTACGCCTCGGCCACCTCCAGCGCGATCCCGGCACGCTCTGCCGGGCTGGCGGCTAGCCGGAGCGCCTCCTCTAGCAGCACGAACGCCCGCTCGCGGCCCGCGGTCACCTGCGCGCGAGCTGCCTCCCGCAGCACCCCGGCCCGCTGCTCAGGTGGCGGCGGCTCGGCCAGCGCCCGGTCCAGCAGGCCCGCGGCAGCGTGCGGAGCACCCGTGCCCATCGCCGCCTCCGCTGCCTCCCGCAGCTGGGCCAGCACCCAGGCATCACCGGCCGGCCGCACCCGGATAAGGTGCGCGGCCACCTGACCCGGCGGTGCGCCCTCGGCGCGCAGCAGCCAAGCCGCGCAGCGATGGGCGCGGTCTTTTCCGCCGCCATCCAGTGACGCCTCCAGTGCGTCACGGATCACTGGGTGCACGAACCGCGGCCGGTCACCGGCCGCCAGCACCTCGGCACGGACCAGGCCTCCGGCCAGCCGCGCGGCGACGGCCATCGTTACGCCCGCGATCGCGGCCGCGTGCCGCAGCTCGCAGCCATCGCCCAGCACGGCCAGCGCCTGCGCTAGGCCCAGCGCGCCCGGGCCCAGGCTGTTCACCCGGGCGATCACCTGCCGCGCGATTCCTTCCAGGCCTCCGCCCAGCAACTCAGCCGGCTGCAGCGCGGCCAGCGGCCGGCCGCTGAGCTCAGCCGCCCGCAGCAACTCGGCCAGGTACAGCGGGTTACCGCCGCAGGCCGCGTACACCGCCTGGCACAGCTCATCGCTCGCCTCGCCGCCGGCCGCGGCGCGGACCGCGGCACTGACCGCCTGCTCGCTCAACAGCGCTGGCCGCAGCACCGTCGCCGCCTGCGCGCGCACGGCCACAAGCGGGCCGCTCATCTCCGCTGGGTCGCCCCGGCGCATCGCCAGCAGCATCCCCGCCGCCAGCCCTTCCAGCCGCGGCGCCAGGTAAGCCAGCCAGCGCAGCGAGGGCTCATCAGCCCAGTGCGCGTCATCCACGGCGATCAGCACCGGCCCGCTCGCCGCCAGGTTGACCACCAGCCAGTACAACCCGTGCAGCACCGCAAACGAACTACCACCAGCAGGCGGGGCGGAGACCTCGCCGGACAGCAACGGCCGCACCGCGGCAGCAGGCCCCGCCAGCAGCGCCGCACGCTCACTCTCTCCCGCGGCGGCCAGGCGCCGTTCGAACAGCTGGCGTACCACCCCCAACGCGAAGCCAGATTCCAGCTCCGAGCCCCGCGCCCGCACTACCTCGTGGCCAAGCTCACCCGCCCGCGAGCAGGCCGTCTCAACCAGCGAGGTCTTGCCGATGCCGGCCTGGCCCTCGATCAGCAGCACCCCGCCCTGGTGCTGCAGCAGCTCCTCAACCGCCGCTAGGTCACGCTCACGCTCACACAACCTCCCCACCAGGCCAGCGTGCCGCCTTCGCCCCAGTTCCGTCCACAGCAAGCCGACGTGCAATAACAAAGATGAAGGGAGCCGGATCGCGGGCTTACGATCGCTGATCGTCCCCGGGCACTCCCGCGGGGCCTGGGTCCGGCAGGCCGCCTCCAGAGGGCTTGGGAGGTCTACGCTGTCGTTATGGCCGGTCCGGAGGAGACAGCAGCCCTCCTGTCCGCCGCCGCGACCGTGAGCTGGCCAGGATGGCCGGCTTGCTCGATGGCGTGGCCGGACCGCGGGCGACTGCCGATGCGCACAGCTGAGGCCGGGATGGGCGAGATGCTGCTGGCCGAAGGGGCTGTTGGAGAATGGCTGGCCGCCAGCTCCGGCCTGATACGGCTGCCGGAGACGAAGCGATGCTAGCGGCGCAGTCGGGCCCGGTGAGCGGGGTCGTTTTGACCTTTACGGTGCTGGTCACCAGCATCGCGATTGTGGCCTGGCTGGCCTGGGCATCAGCCCGGCTGCTCGGGTTGCCGGTTGGCATAGTGCGGGCAGTGATCGCCGGGTTGCTTGGCTTCGCCGCCGCCGTTGGCATCACCCAGGTGCTGCAACCGGTCCAGACTGCCGGGCACGTGGCCGCGTTCATCATTGCGGCGCTGGGTGTTCCGCTGATCGTCGCGATGCTCTTCATCGTGGTGGCGGAGGCGCTGGTGCCCACCGGGACGGGCCCGCAGCCGGTGCAGGTGATCCTCGGCGCGCGGCGCGCATTCGCGCGCTCACGGCGTTATTCGCAGATCACCCGGATCGCGGTGCGGCACGGACTAGGCCCTTACCTGCGCGGACGCCAGCAGCTCAACGCGGATGCATCCGGTGGCCGGGCGGCGCTTGCCTTGTCCCTGCGGCGTGCCCTTGAAGATGGCGGGGTTACCTTCACCAAGCTGGGCCAGCTGCTGTCCACTCGCCGTGACCTGCTCCCTGAGGAGTTCATCTCCGAGCTTGCCCGGCTCCAAGACAGGGCCGAGCCGGCGCGATGGGAGCAGGTAGAAGGAGTGATAACCCAGTCGCTCGGGGTTCCGACGGGGCAGGTTTTCGCGGACCTGGGTCCTGAGCCCGCCGCGGCCGCATCGATCGCCCAGGTCTACCAGGCCCGGCTGCGCCGCGATGCAGGTTCGGCCACCGAGGTCGCCGTGAAGGTGCAGCGCCCCGGGATCCGTGCCACCGTCGAGCAGGACCTGGACATCGTGCTGCGCCTGGCGGCCAAGCTCGAGAGCCGCACCCGCTGGGCGCGGACGTACGGCTTGGTGACCCTGGCTCAGGCGTTCGCGGCCGCCATGCGGGAAGAGCTCGACTTCCGGGTCGAGGCACGCAACATGGCAGTTATGGCTGCCAGCTGGCCGGGCCAGCAGCGTGCCGTCGGGGGCAGCGTCTCGGTGGTTCTGCCCGCAGTGCACGAGCAGCTGAGCAGCGAGCGCATGCTCGTCATCGACTGGCTGGACGGTGTCAGCCTGCAAAAAGCAGGACAGCTGATCGATGACCGCGGGCTTGACCGGGCCGACCTGGCCCGTGGGCTGCTCCGCAGCATGGTGTACCAGCTGACCGAGAGTGGCGTGTTTCACGCCGACCCGCATCCGGGCAACATCATGCTGCTCACCGACGGCCGTCTTGCCCTGCTCGACTTCGGCTCCGTCGGCCGCCTTGACGCTCAGCTGCGATCGGGACTGCAGAACCTGCTGCTCGCCCTTGGACGCGGCGACTCCGCGGCGCTCCGCGATGCGCTGCTGGACCTGGTCACCTACCCCGACGAGCTCGACGAACAGCAGCTGCAGCGGGCACTCGGCCAGTTCATGGCGGTCCACCTGGTTGGCGGCGCCGCACCGTCTGCCCAGATGTTTACGGACCTGTTCCGCCTGGGTTCGCGTTTCGAGCTGGCCATCCCGGCCGAGATCGGCACCGTCCTGCGCGCCCTAGCCACTCTGGAAGGCACCCTCACCCAGCTGGATCCCGGGTTTGACATAGCAGCAGAAGCGCGCCAGTACGCCGCCGCTCACGTGACCGGTCAGCTGTCGCCGTCCGCCGTGCAGAAGACGGCTGCCGATGAGCTTCTGGCGCTGCTTCCGGTGCTGCGCCGGCTACCACGCCGGGTCGACCGCATCACCGGCGCTCTGGAACAAGGCAGGCTCAGCGTGAACGTGCGGCTGTTCGCCGATGAGCGCGACCGGCGGGTGATCACCGGCCTCACCCACCTTTTCCTCCTGACGCTTCTCGGCGCGGCGACCGGCATCGGCGCTGTCTTGCTGATCGGCGCGCCCGGGGGCCCGAAAGTCGCTCCCAGCGTCAGCCTTTTCCAGCTGACCGGCTACATCCTGTTCATCGCCGCTGGCGTCCTGGTACTGCGGGTGC
>Ga0335076_10003884_pt1 | contig 15075 bp, 13 predicted proteins | sample Lox_Sample_25_FD_206717 | JGI IMG/M metagenome (GOLD analysis project Ga0335076, IMG submission 206717) | Soil microbial communities from Loxahatchee National Wildlife Refuge, Florida, United States - Lox_Sample_2.5 | ecosystem: Environmental > Terrestrial > Soil > Wetlands | place: USA...
CAATCCGAGCGGTTCGTTCAGTTCGTCCTGCACCGCCGCCGAAATTCCTCGCTCGCCCGACTCGGTCCGGGTCGAATCAGCCTCGCGCCGAAATATACTCGTTCGCTGAACCCTGCGCGGAGCCTGCGACGCGAGGCGCTCCGGATTGACCCCGCGCGTCGCGCTTCCGATAGTCGGCCAAAGCGCCGAGGCCTCGCATGTCGGTCGATCCGCTGCTGCAACCCTTTCAACTTCGCGGGCTCAGCCTGCGCAACCGGCTGATGTCGACGGCGCATGAGCCCGCCTACACCGACGAAGGCATGCCCAAGACGCGCTACCGGCTCTATCACGCCGAGAAGGCGAAGGGCGGCATCGCACTCACCATGATCGGCGGCTCGTCGGTGGTGGCACCCGATAGTCCGCAGGCGTTCGGCAACATCCTCCTCTACAAGGATGAATGCGTGCGGTGGCTCAGGGAGCTCGCCGACGACGTGCATGAAAAGGGCGCCGCGGTGATGATCCAGATCACCCATCTCGGCCGCCGCACCAGCTGGAGCAAGGACGATTGGCTGCCGGTGATCGCCCCCTCGGGCGTACGCGAGGCCGCCCATCGCGCCTTCCCCAAGGCGATGGAGGATTGGGACATCGCCCGGGTGATCGCCGCCTACGCCGACTCGGCCGAGCGGGTGAAGGCTGGCGGCCTCGATGGCCTCGAATTCGAATGCTACGGCCATCTGATCGACCAGTTCTGGTCGCCAGCGACCAACAAGCGCGCCGACGAATATGGGGGGTCGATCGACAATCGCCTGCGCTTCGGCATGGCGGTCTTCGAGGCGGTGCGGCGCCGGGTCGGTCCCGATTTCCTCATCGGCGCGCGGCTGGTTTGCGACGAGGACTGGGAGCGGGGCTTGAGCCGCGACGACGGCATGGCGATCGCGCGTCGCCTGACTCGCTCCGGGCTGATCGATTTTCTCAATGTCATCCGCGGCCACATCGACAGCGATGAGGCGCTGAGCCGCGTCATCCCCGGCATGGGCGAGCGTTCGGCGCCGCATCTCGATTTCGCGGGCGAGGTTCGCGCCGAAACGCGCCTGCCTACCTTTCACGCCGCCCGCATCCAGGACGTCGCCACCGCACGCCACGCGATCGCCAGCGGCAAGCTCGACATGGTCGGCATGACGCGCGCGCACATGGCCGATCCGCACATCGCGCGGAAGATCGCCGAGGGGCGGGAAGTCGAGATCCGGCCCTGCGTCGGCATGGGCTATTGCATCGATTCGATCTATGCCGGCCAGGCGGTCTGCATCCACAACCCGGCGACCGGCCGCGAAGCGACGATTCCCCACCTCGTGCCGCGCTCGGCGGGGCCAAGAAGGAAAGTCGTCGTGGTCGGCGCGGGACCGGGCGGGCTCGAGGCGGCGCGAGTGGCGGGCGAGCGCGGGCACGAGGTCGTCGTCCTCGAGGCGGCGGCAAGACCCGGCGGCCAGGTCGTGCTCGCCGCCGCGCTCAAGCGTCGGCGCGAGATCATCGGAATCGTCGACTGGCGGGTCAGCGAATGCGAGCGGCTCGGGGTCGACCTCCGCTTCAACCTCCTCGCCGGCGCCGACGACGTGCTGAGCCTCAAGCCGGACGTCGTCGTCGTCGCCACCGGCGGCGCGCCGAACGTCGAGTTCCTCGACTCCGGCGCCGAGTTCGCGCTGACCGCCTGGGATCTCCTCTCGGGCGCGGGGCGGCCAAGCGGCGAGGTGATCGTCTACGACGACAACGGCGCGCACCCGGGCCTCACCGCCGCCGAATTCGTCGCCGAATCCGGCGCGAAGCTCGAGATCGTCACCCCCGAACGTATGCTTGCGCCCGATGTCGGCGGCACTTCCTATCCGCCTTATTTCCGCGCCTTCAGCCGAGCCGACGCCAGGGTGACGCTCAACCTCAGGCTGGAATCGATCGCTCGACGAGGAAATCGGGTCGTCGGCGTCTTCCACGACGAATATGGCCGCCGCCGGGTCGAGAAGGAAGCGGACATGATTGTCGTCGAGCACGGCGCGGTTCCGGTCGACGACCTCTATTTCGAGCTCAAAGCGGGCTCGGTCAACCGCGGCGAGGTCGACTACGGCGCGCTCGTCGCCGGGCGTCCGCAGACGGTGGTCAGAAACCCCGGCGGCCGCTATCGCCTGTTCAGGATTGGCGATGCGGTCGCGAGCCGCAACATCCATGCCGCGGTCTACGACGCGATCCGGCTGATGAAGGACATTTGATGGCCGCCAATCTCATCACTGACATTGACGGCGTGCTGGTCGGCTCGGCCGACGACGCAAAGCTCGTCTCCGGCGTCACCGTCGTCCTGTTCGACGAGCCGGCGGTCGCCTCGATCGCGATCAACGGCGGGGCGCCCGCGCTGCGCGACACGGCGCTGCTCGAGCCGGAAATGACCGTCGAGCGAGTCGACGGCTTCGTCCTCTCCGGCGGGTCGGCGTTCGGCCTTGACGCGGCCGGCGGCGCGATGGCCTACCTCGCTTCAGTCGGGCGCGGCTTCGAGCACCGCGGCGCGCGCGTTCCGATCGTGCCGGGCGCGAGCCTGTTCGATCTCCTCAACGGCGGCGACAAGGCCTGGGGGCGGATGGCGCCATACTGGGAGCTCGGCTTCAAGGCCGCGGCGACCGCCGCGCCGTCCTTCGCTCTCGGCGCCGCCGGCGCCGGCTATGGCGCCACGACCTATGATCTCAAAGGCGGCCTTGGCTCGGCGAGCGCGGTGACTTCGAGCGGCTTTAGGGTCGGCGCCCTCGTCGCCGTCAATTCAGTCGGGCGGGCGACGCGGGGCGAAAGCCTGCATTTCTGGGCCGCGCCGTATGAGCGCGAGGCCGAGTTCGGCGGCCTTGGGTTCGGCCCGAAGGAAATCGACGATCATTTGACCCTCCGCCTCAAGTCGGACACCCCCTCGAGCACCGACCTCGCCGTCGTGGTCGCCGACGCAGCGTTGACCACGACCCAGCTCAAGCGGGTCGCGATGATGGCCCAGGACGGGCTGGCGCTGGCGCTGCGCCCGGCCCATGCGCCGATGGACAACGACGTTGTCTTCGCTGCGACGACCGGGCGGTCGAGCGTCGCTCCCGACCTTCGCGACCTGACCGAGATCGGCATGCTCGCCGCCGAATGCGTCGCCCGCGCAGTCGCGCGAGGCGTCTACGAAGCCTCGCCGCTGGGGATAAAGGACGAGAAGCCGACCTGGAGCCAGCGTCGGGCAATGAACTCAACGATCGAATGAGCGCTTCATTCGCGCTTGGCCTCGGCAAATCCGCGCGCGCCGGCGCGAAACGCGCAGGCGGCGCCCTAGGTCAGGGCCCCGATCCCCTCGCGCGCAGCGTCGGCGGCTGTCTCCCCCGCGGCCGGTTCTCGATCGCCGCGCTCTGGGGCGGCGGCGTCGAGCCTGCCGCCGTATTTTCCGGTGCGGATGTCCTTCTCGACCACTCTCGCCGGATTGCCGACGACGAAGCAGCCGGCGGGGACGTCGCGCATGACGACCGCCCCTGCGGAGACGATGCAGCCGTCGCCGACCTTGACCCCGGGAAAAACGACAGCGCCTACGCCAATGTAGCAGCGCTCGCCGATCCAGGTGTCGACGTGCTGAAGATGCGCCGAATCATGAGCAAGGACGTCGGCTCGTGACGACACTTCGGTGTCGGCGCCAATGTGGACGCCGCGGGGATTGGTCTTGTCGAGCGTGGCTGTCAACGAGATGCGGCACCCCGGGCCGATGTCCATGCCCCACGCCGAGCGGAGCAGGTCGCGCCTGAGTCGAGCGAGCGCCAGGTCGAGCCCCGAAATGACGCCAGCCAGAACGGTTCTCATACCATCCTCGGGTTTGCCGGCGGGGACGCACACGCTCCGCCCGATTTCACCACCTCACAGCCCATCTGAATATTCTCTACGCCCAGTTGAAGTAAAAAATTTAAGCTTCCATTACGATCAAGCTCGGGGATGTCCTCCTCATTCTGGCGTTAAGGTTGTTCCGCGCCGCTTTACGAAAATAGATCCCGCACGAGAAGGCGAAACTTTTATGACCCGAGCCGGCTTGGCCGGTGGTCTTGGCAGGTCCGAGTCTAAATTGGGTGATCGAGTCGATTACCCTTGGTAAGCACCCGACCAGCTATCGCGAACTGGGCCAGCCGTCAACTCGGCTCAACGTCAATCGAAAAAGCACGGTCCATCGGACGATCCGGTCGCGCCGCCAGAGTCTTTCCGCGGCCGTCTGCGCCGCTTGCAGCCTCGCTGAAAAGATCGCAGGATGAACCGATGCGTAGCTTTTCGCCGCCCTGTCTGCGTCGACTGCGCCTCAAGCTCGAAGATTGCGCCCCAGCGGAAGCGTTCGCCCAATGGCGTGGCGCATTGGGCGAGGTGTTCGAGGTTCGCGCGACCCCATCAGAGATCGCGGACTTCAGGGGCGAGATCGACGTCCATGCTTCAGCGCGACACGTCTTGAGCGCGAGCCGGCACTCGCCGGTTTCGCTCGTCCGGCGGTCAGCGGGCTTGGCCCAGGAACGGGTCGCGATCTCTCTCCAGATCAACGGCTCGGCCATCGGCCTCGCAGGCGACGGGCCTATGCAAGCCGATCCCGGCGATGTGATTTTCGTCGACCTGTCGCAGTCTCTGAAGGTCCGTCAGTCAGCGTCGGACGGATTGGTGGATGAGTTGACGCTATGGACGGCGCGCGACCGAATTCTGCCGCTTGTATCGGATGAAAACGCCCTGCACGGCCTGGTCCTCAAGGCCGATTCTCCCGCCGGGGCCGTCATCGGCGCAACCATGCAGGCCTTCGCCGGGTCGGCGCCGAAGATGCGGCTCGCCGATTTCGATGCGGTCGCCGATGGCCTTGTCGCGCTCGCGGCGAAATCGATCGCGCCCGCGCTCACGCGAGCAGGCGACAAAGGAGCCCCGCCGCCGCTGGCTTCGTTCGTGACCGTCCGCCGCTACATTGATCGCAAACTCGCGTCGCCGGACTTGAGCGCCAGTTCGATCGCCGCGGAGTTTGGCCTTTCTCGCGCCTCGCTCTACCGGCTGTTCGAACCAGCCGGCGGAATCGCCAAATACATCCGCAAGGTGCGGTTGAGCCGCGCCTATCAGGAGATCACCGCGGCGGAATTCTCCAATCGCCGTATCGGATTCATCGCTTATCAACTCGGTTTCAAGAACGTGAGCGCGTTCAGCCGGCTATTTCACGAGGTGTATGGCGTGACGCCGGGCGAAGCGCGCGAGCGCGCCCAGCAGACCGTCGCCAAGCCCGAATATGCGGTGCCCGCCCGGCCGGGCGAATCGCTGACCGGGTGGCTCGACGCCCTGATCGGTTAAACTCGGGCCGCCCGCGCGTCAGCGCCGCGTCGGCGTCCTCTAGCGGTCCCGCGGCGCGGAGAGAGGCGGCTGCGGCCGGGCGGTCTTCAGCGCCTCGGCCTGCGCCCGCCACCTGTCGGCTTCGTAGCGACTCTTGCGCGCGGCCCGCCGGTGGCGGCCTTGCGACAGCCAGGTCGCTACGGCTCCCGCGATGACGCCGAGCATGGCGAAGACGATCGCCACCGCGAACAGCGGCGCGGCCAGCGACAGCGCCGCATTGTCGGCGGAAGCGAAGGGATCGAACGAAACGGTCACAAAGCCGCGGTTGGCGAACGCGAAACCCAGGAGAATGGCGGCGATAACGGCGATGACGGCGATCTTGAGGAACCGAACCATGCAAGCCTCGTCCACCCAAGGCGCCGAGCCGGAACCGGATTACGCCCGAGCGGCTATTCTAGACCCGCTCAATCGCGGCTCGATTGAGGCGCTCGCGCATTTCCTTGCCGGTTTTGAAGAACGGCGCGAGCTTCTCAGTGACCGGCACCTTGTCGCCGGTGCGCGGGTTGCGGCCGGTGCGAGCCTGGCGCTGCTTGGTCGAGAACGCGCCGAAGCCCCGCAACTCAACGCGCTCGCCGCGGGCGAGGGCGTTGGCGATCTCGCCGAGTATGGCGTCGATGATGTTCTCGATGTCGCGCTGATAGAGATGCGGATTGCGGGCCGCCATGCGCTGCACCAGTTCAGACTTGATCACTGAACGTCCCCACTCGAAACGACCCGAAGTTTCGCTTGGCCTTCATGCCCTGAAATCGCAGTCCACTTCAATAGCAAACCCCTCGCCGCCCGGGCGTCCACTCGTCGCCCGGGATCACGCCGAACGTTGAACCTCGTATTGTCCCGTCCGGCGAAACCGCACCAGATAGGCTGGGATGATCGCCTCGACGGACTGCGGCGCGATGCCGAGACTCCCAAGCACGCGCCCCTCGGCTTCCGCCTCGGCGGAGACGACATTGTCCGACGCCAGCAGATCGACTTGGTCGCGGGTCGTAGTCAAGAGCCTCGGAAAAAGCCCGAACGTCGCCCGCGAAGCGAACTGGCTCGAGGCTGCGATCCAACGCGACGGGGCGAGCGGCAGGCCGATCAGCAGCCGTCGGCGATCGATTGCGCGCAAGGCGAGCTCAGCGGCTTCGCGCAGCGTCATCGTCGTCGGACCGCCGAGCTCGTAAGCGGCGCCGGCCTTCGCGAGGCCGGAGAGCGCCGCCGCGGCCGCCAGTCCGACGTCGCCGGCGTAGACCGGCTGCAACCGGGTCTCTCCGCCCGCCAACAGGGGTAAGAAAGGCAGGTAGCATGCCAGCGCGCCGAAGCGGTTGAAGAAATCGTCTTCCGGGCCGAACACGACCGACGGGCGCATGACGATCGCGCCGGGGAATGTCTCGCAGCTCGCCTGCTCACCGAGCCCTTTGCTGGCGATATAGGGCGACGCGGATTTCGCATCCGCCCCAATGCCCGAGATATGCACATAGGTCGAGACGCCGGCGCTGAGCGCCGCGCGCGCCAGCGCCCGCGCTCCTTCGATATGCACCGCCTTATAGGTTTGCGCCCCGCTCTCAGCCCGCACCCCGGTCGCATTGACGGCTGCGTTTGCGCCCTCGAGCGCGGCGGCGATCGAATCCGGGAAGCGGACATTGGCTTGGACCGGCTGAATCTGCCCTACCCCGCCAAGCGGCGTCAGGAAGGCGGCGAGATCGGGGCGCCGCACAGCCACCCGGATGCGCCATCCCTTGCGCGCCAGCGCCCTGACGATGTGACGGCCGAGGAATCCGGAGCCGCCGAAAACTGTCGCCAGACGGTTGGCCTCGCTGGTCGCTTCAGTCATCGACTTCGACTCCACGATAGGGCGCGCCGCGCTCCCTTATGCGAAGCCCGCGCGCCTGTACAGCGGGGAATGGCGCTCGAGGCTCTTCGGAGCTCAGGCGTTCGCCTTCTGGCGCGCGGCGACAACCAGATCCGCAGCGCGCCCCGAAAGCTCGGCCAGGTGATCGAACTTGGTCTCGAACGCGCCGACGCCCGAGGTCGCCGAGCGCAATTCGACGATCAGATCGCCGATTTCCGCCTCCGGGATCAGCGCCCGCAGCGCCTCCCATCCCGCCCAGCCATCTCGGGCTTCGAAACCGAGGATCTGGCCGCGCCGCGCGCTGACCAGAGCGCTCGCCCGCGCCAGCGCGTCGGTCGGCACGAAGATTGTGACCGACAGGATCGGCTCGAGCAGCACCGGACGCGCTTTGACCAGGGCCTCGTCCAGGGCAAGCTTCGCCGCGGCGCGGAACGCCATGTCGGAGGAATCGACCGTGTGGTAGGACCCGTCGGTCAGGGTGACCGAGACGTCGACGACCGGAAATCCGAGCGGACCGCGAGTCATTGCGTCGCGCGCGCCCGCCTCTACGGATGAAAAATATTGCCTCGGCACCGATCCGCCGTGGACGCGCTCCGCGAAGGCGAAACCCTCGCCGCGGCTGCGCGGAGAGACCTCGACCACAACGTCGCCGAACTGGCCGTGTCCCCCCGACTGTTTCTTGTGCCGGCCGCGCACCGTGACCGCATCGCGAATGGACTCGCGATAGGCGACTGACGGCCTGCCTGCCTGAATGGTGACGCCGAAGCGGTCGGCGAGCCGCTCGCTGGTGACGCGCAAGTGCATCTCGCCCTGCCCGAACAGTTTGAGTTCCGACATCTCCGCGTCCTGGACATAGGAGAGCGCGCGATCCTCCTCGCACAGCTTGGCCAATGCGCTCGCGAGCCTCACCTCGTCCTTCCGGTCTTTGACCCGAATGGCGACGCCTTGGGTGGCGGGAGGGGCGGCGGGAATCGCGGCGGCCGCAGGTTGAGCCTTGCCGTCGGCGATGCGATCGCCAGTGGCGAGGTTCTCGAGACGGGCGAATGCGACGGTGTCGCCCTCCTCGGCCCGGGTCAATTTGGACGATACCGCGCCCATCAGCCGGGCCAAGCCGCCGATGCGTTCCTCGACCCCGCGCGAGTTGACGACGGTCGCGCCGTCGGCGAAGACGCCCCGCAGCACTCTCGCCAGCGACAGCTTGCCTCCGTGCGCGGTGTGGATGGTGCGGATCACCTGGGCGAGAGCCGGGCCCTTGTCGTCGATCCCAAGCCGCTTGCGGGTGTGGACGACGCCGGGCGACTCATGTCTGAGCGCCTTGAGCAGCCGCGTGACCCCATGGCCGCCGGTGGCCGAACCCATCAGCACCGGCACCACCCGTCCCTCGCGCAATTCGCGCGCGAGGTCGTCGAAGACGAGGTCTCTTGGCGGATCGATGTCGCTGATAAGTTGCTCCATCAGCGCGTCGTCGTAATCGGCCAGCTTCTCGAGCATCAGATAGCGCGCCTGCTTTTGCTCGGGGATGACGCCCGCCGGCATCTCGATGACGCTGGATGGAGCAGCCTCCCGATAGACGAAGGCGCGCTCGAGCGCGAGGTCGATGAATCCGGTGGCGACGCCGTTCTCCCAGACCGGAATTTGGCGCAAGAGGAGCGGAGTCCGCGAGGCCGGCTGGAGCATCTCCAGCGTCTCGCGCAAGCTGCCGCCTGCCTGGTCGATCTTGTTGAGGAACAGGATCCGCGGCAACCCGAGCTCTTCGAGCTCGCGAAGGATGACCTGCAGCGCCGGGATCTTGCGCGGATCGGCCTCGCAAACGACCACGGCTGCGTCGCAGACGGGGAGCGCGAACCGCATGTCGTGGATGAATTCGATCGAGCCGGGAGCGTCGAAGAACGTGAAGCGGTCGCCGAGATAATCGATGCTGGCGACGTTCGGTTCAACGCTCATCGCGTGGCTGCGCGCCTCCGGGCTCGAATCGCCGACGGTGGTGCCTTCGCGGACCGACCCCTGCCGCGCCACGCCCCCGCCGCGCACCAGGATCCCTTCGAGAAGGCTGGTTTTGCCGCTCTGGAACGGCCCTACGATCGCGACCAGACGGGGACCAGCGACGCGGTTGTCGTGATTGACTGCGTTCAATATCAGCCTCCCTCAAACCTTACGCCGCGCCTCGAGGCGCCCGAGCGCGGTCCATTCGCAAGGCGTTCCGATCCCTAGACCCGAACGCGTCCCTCCGGACGCAGTTTTCTCAATTATGACCGACCCTTACGACTCGGCGGCGGCGGCGCCAGCCGATGAAGCCGCGCCGTCGCGCGATTGACATGGTTGCAAGAACGCGCGCAGCGCGCAAGACGGTTAACGACGGCCTTTTGGGGTGGACGCGCCGGCCCGTCTCGCATTCGCCGCCTGCGTCCTGTATGGGACGGCGCGAACGAGGGGCTTTTGGGCGAAGCGGAAGAGTTCATGGGTCAGGGCCAACCGGTCGACGCAGGGCGGGTGGCGGCCGCGCTCAGCGGCCGCTCGGTGGTTCTCGTCGGCATGATGGGGGCGGGAAAAACCTCGGTCGGGAAGCGGCTTGCGGCCAAGCTCGGACTGCCGTTCGTCGACGCCGACGCCGAGATCGAAGCCGGGGCCCAGCTGACCATATCCGAGATTTTCGAGCGGTTCGGCGAGCGCTATTTCCGCGAGGGCGAGCGCAAGGTCATCGCCCGCCTGCTGAATGCCGGGCCGCTGGTGCTTGCCACCGGCGGCGGTGCTTTCATGAATGCGACGACGCGCGACAATATCGCCAGGCGCGGCGTCTCGATCTGGCTCAAGCCCAGTTTCGATGTCCTGCTCGCCCGTGTGCGCAAGAAGTCCAACCGGCCGCTCTTGAAGACGTCCGATCCGGAGCAGACCCTGCGTCGGCTGCTCGAGGAGCGGACGCCGACCTACGCCCTCGCCGATTTCACCATCGAATCGCTTGACAGCTCCCACGACGCGGTGGTCGAGGCGATCCTGCGGCGTCTCGACGCGGATCTGGACGAGGACGCCAAGCTGGCTCAGGAGCCGAGGCGCAAGGTCGAGGTGCCGCTCGGCGCGCGCGCCTACCCGATTCTGATCGGGCCAGGCGTCCTCGTTCAGGCGGGAGACGAGATTGCAAGGATCGCGCCAGGAGTCCAATGCGCGATAGTGACCGACGCGCGTGTTGCGCCCCTCTATCTCGACCAGCTCGCCGCAAGCCTCAATCAGGCCGGTTTGCGCTCCACGCCGATCGTCTGCCCGCCCGGCGAAGCCACCAAGTCTTACGCCGAATTCGCCCGCGTTTGCGACGCGCTGATCGAGGCGCGGATCGAGCGGCGGGACGTCGTCATTGCCCTTGGCGGCGGCGTGATCGGCGATCTCGCCGGATTCTGCGCCGCGAGCCTCCGCCGCGGCGTGCGCCTGATCCAGGTCCCGACCACCCTTCTCGCCCAGGTCGATTCAAGCGTCGGCGGCAAGACCGGGATCAATTCGCGCCACGGCAAGAATCTTGTCGGCGCCTTTCATCAACCCTCGCTTGTGCTGGCCGACACTCTCTGCCTCGACACCCTGAGCCCTCGCGATTTCCGCGCCGGCTACGCCGAAGTGGTCAAATACGGGCTGATCGGCGACCGCAACTTTTTCGAGTTCCTGGAATCGAACTGGCGCGCCGTTTTCGCGGGCGGTCCGGCGCGCGCCGAAGCGATCGCGACGAGTTGCGCCGCCAAGGCGCGCGTCGTCGCCGCCGACGAGACGGAGCGGGGAGAGCGGGCGCTGCTCAATCTTGGCCATACCTTCGGCCATGCGCTTGAGAGCTTGACAGGTTATGATTCCGACCGCCTCGTCCACGGCGAAGGCGTAGCCATCGGTATGGTCTCGGCTTTCCGTTTCTCCCGCGACCTCGGCTTGTGCTCCGGCCAGGACGCCGTGAGGGTCGAGGCCCATTTGCAGGCGGTCGGCCTTCCGACCCGGATGCGCGATATTCCCGGTTTCGACGCCAGCCCGGAGGATCTGCTCGCCGCCATGCGCCAGGACAAGAAGGTCGAGCGGGGAAAGCTCACTTTCATTCTCACGCGCGGCGTCGGCGAAAGTTTCGTCGCCCGCGACGTTGAGGAAGCGGGCGTCTTGGCCTTCCTTGCCCGCGAAATGGCCGTTTCCGCGTGAGGGCTCGGCATTGCGCACGCATTACTCGCGCATCGGCGGCGTGCTAAAAACGATCCATGGCGTATAGCCTCGATATTCTGGTCATCGCGCTCAGCATCGTCGCCGCGGCGTTCTTCGCCGGCGCCGAGACCGCGCTCACCGCCGCGTCGCGGGCGCGCATGCACGCGCTCGAGATGGGCGGCGATAATCGGGCGAAACTGGTGACTCGCCTCATCGGCATGCGCGGGCGATTGATCAGCGCCATGCTGCTCGGCGGCCAATTCGTCACCATCGGCGCGTCGGCGATAGCGACCAGCGTATTGCTCAGCCTGTTTGGCGACCGCGGCGTGTTGGCCGCAACCATCATCATGACCACGCTGATCGTCATTTTCGGCGAAGTTCTGCCGAAGACGATCGCGATCGCCTATCCCGACCGCGTGTCGCTCCTGATCGCTCCGCTGGTCCTGTTCTTCGTGCGCATCTTCGGTCCGATCGTCAGCGCGGTCCAGGCGCTGGTGCGCGGCGTCCTGCGGCTTTCCGGCGTCTCGCTCGTCGACCATGACGCGGGCGTCTCCGGCCATGAGGAATTGATGGGCGCGGTCGACATCCTGCATCGCGAAGGCGAGGTCGAGCGCGACGAGCGCGACATGTTCGGCGGCCTGCTGGAGCTCTCCGAGATCCCGGTCTCGGACGTGATGATCCATCGCACCAAGATGCGGCTGATCGACGCCGACCTGCCTGCCGACGAACTGGTGCGCGAAGTGATTGCTTCGCCTTACACTCGCATGCCGCTTTGGCGTGGCGAGCCGGACAACATCATCGGCGTTCTGCACGCCAAGGATCTGCTGAGGGCTTATGTCGCGGCCGGCGGCGACGCCGGCAAGCTCAATATCGCCGATCTGACCCTTGAGCCCTGGTTCATTCCCGAATCGACGACGCTACGCGACCAGTTGCAGGCGTTCCTGCGTCGCAAGATGCATTCGGCGCTGGTCGTCGACGAGTATGGCGTCGTGCAGGGGCTGATAACGCTCGAGGACATCATCGAGGAGATCGTCGGCGATATTCGCGACGAGCACGACGTGGCGGTGCAGGGCGTGCGCAAGCAGCGGGACGGCTCGGTCGTGGTCGATGGCTCAGCCACGATCCGCGAGCTCAACCGGGCGATGGGCTGGAACCTGCCCGATGACGAAGCGGCGACGGTTGCGGGCCTCGTCATCCATGAGGCGCGCTCGATACCCGAGCCGCGCCAGACTTTCAGCTTTCACGGCTTCCGCTTCGAAGTGCTGCGTAAGCAGCGCAACCGCATCGCCGCGCTCAGGATCGCCCCGCTTGCGTCCCGCCTGGCGGCTCCCCCGGCGGTCGGCGAAAAGGGAGAAACGGCGCCCCATGACTAAGGCGGTCCGTTGCCCGGGTGCCCGGCGTGCCTATATAAGCGCCTAGCCGACCGGCCTAAGGCCGGCGAGAGGTTTGGATGTCCTGGAATAATCAAGGCGGCGGGCCCTGGCGGCCGCAGGGACGCGGCCCGTGGGGCCAGGGGCCATTCGGCCCGCCCCCGACCGGCGACCTTGAAGAGATCATCCGCCGGGTTCAGGAGGCGCTCGGCAAATTGACCCCCGGCGGATCGGGAGCCGGCGGAGGTAAGGGGTTTGGCGGCCGCGGGGCGTTGTTCCTGGCGCTGGCGGCGCTCCTGCTCTGGTTCGCGTGGGGAACGTTCTATACCGTCCAGCCGAACGAAGTCGGCATCAATCTGGTCTTCGGCCGCTACACCGGCAAGACCGCCGCCGGCCTCAACACCAACTGGCCCTGGCCGATCGGATCGGTGATCAAGGTGCCGGTCTGGGATCAGCAGATCACCGAAGTCGGCTACCGCAGTCTCGGGGCCAGCGCCGACATCCCCGAAGAGAGTCAGATGCTGACCGGAGACAAGAACATCGTCGATGTGCATTTTCGGGTGAATTGGCAGATCGATCCCGCCCATCCCGAAGATTATGTGTTCAACATTCTCAATCCGCGCGAGTCGGTCAAAGCGGTGGCCGAAAGCATCATGCGCGAGGTTGTCGGCCTCAAGACCATCGATGGCATTCTCACCACCGACCGGGCGTCGGTCGAGGCCGACGTGCAGAAGCGGATGCAGGACCTGCTCAACGCCTACCGGGCGGGCGTTCTGGTGAAGCAGGTTCAGCTCCAGTCGGTCGACGCCCCGAGCCAGGTCCTATCCGCCTATCGCGACGTCACCGCCGCTCAACAGGACCAGCAGCGCGCCGTCAACGAAGCCGAGACCTACGCCAACAAGGTCGTGCCGGAGGCCGAAGGCGGCGCCGCGCGTATCGTCGCCGAGGCCAACGCCTATCGCGAGCAGACGATCCTCGAGGCCAAGGGTCAGACCGCGCGCTACAATCAGATCTATGAGCAATACAAGAAGGCGCCGGGCGTGACCCGCGAGCGCATGTATCTCGAGACGATGGAGCATGTGCTCGGTCCGATGGACAAGACGATCGTCGATTCGAACTCCGCGAGCCTGCCGGTGCCCTATATCGCGCTCGAGCCGCTGCAGTCGAAGGCCGGAGCCGGCGGCAAATGAAGTGGTCCCTGAACGGCCTCGTTCTCGCCGCGATCGCGGTCTTCGCCATCATCGTCGGGTCGATGTCGACATTCATCGTCGATCCGACCGAACAGGCGCTCGTCCTGCGGTTCGGCCAGCCGGTGCGCGATCTGATCGGCGCGCCTGGCCTCTACTTCAAGTGGCCGTTCGTCGATACGGTGGTCTATATCGACAAACGCATTCTCGCCCTCGACAATGAGCGCCAGGAAGTGCTGGTGTCCGACAACCAGCGCCTGGAGGTCGACGCATTCGTGCGCTACCGGATCGCAGATCCGCTGTTGTTCTATCAGTCGGTCACCAATACCCGCGGCGCCGACGCGCAGCTCGGCGGCATGCTGAACTCGGCCTTGCGCCGCAGCCTGTCGGGGGCCTCGATCACCGATATCGTACGCGACAAGCGCGACGCGCTGATGGCCGACATCCGCGACCAGATGATCGCCGGCGCCAAGCGCTTCGGCCTCGAGGTGGTCGACGTGCGGATCAAGCGCGCCGATCTGCCGGCCGAGAACTCGGAGGCGGTGTTCCGGCGCATGCAGACCGAGCGCCAGCAGCGCGCCGCCTCCTATCGCGCGCAGGGGTCGCAGCAGAGCCAGGAGATCAAGGCCGAGGCTGACCGCAAGGTGACCGTGATTACCGCCCAGGCGCAGCAGCGGGCCGAGCAGATCCGCGGCGAGGGCGACGGCGAGCGCAACCGCATCTTCGCCGAGGCCTATGGCGCGGACCCGGAGTTCTTCGCCTTCTACCGCTCGATGCAGGCTTACGAAAAGAGCTTCGCCAACGGGCAAACGCGGGCGCTGGTCAGTCCGAAGTCGGACTTCTTCCGCTATTTCTCGACGCCGACGCCGGCGCCGGCTGCCGACGCCGCAGCGGCGCCTGCCCTCGCCCCTGCGCCCGCGCCGTCGGCGAAGGCGGACTGAGATGCGCGACTTCAGCGTCGCCATCGGGCTGGTGCTGGCGATCGAGGGACTGATCATGGCGGGGTTCACCAACGCGATGCGCACGCGGATGGCGATGGCCGCCCGCGAGGACCCGGCGAAATTGCGCGGCATCGGTCTCGGCGCCGCCTGTCTCGGGGTGGCGATCGTCTGGGCGTCGCGCTCCCTTCTCTAGCCGCTTCTCCGGCGAAGCGACGTCTCGCCGGACC
>Ga0335076_10003886_pt1 | contig 15072 bp, 11 predicted proteins | sample Lox_Sample_25_FD_206717 | JGI IMG/M metagenome (GOLD analysis project Ga0335076, IMG submission 206717) | Soil microbial communities from Loxahatchee National Wildlife Refuge, Florida, United States - Lox_Sample_2.5 | ecosystem: Environmental > Terrestrial > Soil > Wetlands | place: USA...
CGCGACGCGGCGCTCGTCTTCAACGGCGACTTCCACTGGTTCGACGTGGCGCGCGAGGATTTCCTCGCGGTGGACGGCACGGTGCTGGGGCATCGCGCGATCCGCGGCAACGTGGAGACCGAGATCGCGTCGGAGGAGTCGGGCGCCGGATGCGGCTGCGCCTACCCGATGGACGTGAGCGACGCCGAGGTGTTGCGCTCCAACCGCATCATCGAGCGGCTTCGCGATACGGCGCGCGAGTTCCCGCACGTGAGGAAGAAGCTGGGGGAGCTGCCGATGAACCTCGTCGCGCAGGTGGGCGATGCACGCGTGGGCATCGTGCACGGCGACGCCTCCTCGCTCGCCGGATGGGGCTTCGCCCACGACCGCCTCGCCGACGCGGGCCATCGCCGCTGGGTCGAGAGCGCGTTCCGCGATTCGCGCGCCGACCTCTTCGCGAGCTCCCACACGTGCCTTCCCGCGCTTCGCACGTTCGACTTCGGCGCCGGCCAGGTCGCCATCGCCAACAACGGCGCGGCCGGCATGCCCAACTTCGCCGGGCGCCGCTCGGGGATCCTCACGCGCATCGGCGTGGCGCCGTACGCGGGCGCGGCGTTGCATCGCGTGATCGTTCGCGGCGTGCACGTCGAGGCGATCGAGATCGCGTACGACCACGAGCGCTGGGCGCGGCGCTTCCTCGCGGCGTGGCCCGAAGGCTCGGCCGCGCACGATTCGTACTGGCGCCGCATCTCGGACGGGCCGCGGTTCGCCCCCGAAAGCGCCTGGCCGCGCGCGGCCTAGGGCGCGCGCCGAAAGGATTCCATGAACAAGGGCAAGCTCCTCGTCGCCGTCGTGATCGTGCTGCTCGTCGCGGCGTTCTTCGCCTTCGACCTGAAGCGCTACGTGTCGATGGAGTACTTCCAGTCGCAGCGCGCGGCGATCCAGGCGTACTTCGACGCCGAGCCCGTGAAGGCGGGCGCGATCTACTTCCTGGTGTACGTGCTCGTGACGGGGCTGTCACTGCCGGGCGCGGCGATCCTCACGCTCGTGGGCGGCGCGATCTTCGGGCTCCTCTGGGGCGTGGTCATCGTCTCCTTCGCCTCGACCCTGGGCGCGAGCCTCGCGTTCCTCGCTTCGCGCTACGTGCTGCGCGACTGGGTGCAGGCGAAGTTCGGCGACAAGCTGAAGGCGATCAACGCCGGCATCGAGCGCGACGGCGCGTTCTACCTTTTCGCCATGCGGCTCGTGCCCGCGTTTCCGTTCTTCGCGATCAACCTGCTGATGGGCCTTACGCCGATGCCGGTGCGCATCTACTACGGCGTGAGCCAGCTGGGCATGCTCGCGGGCACGATCGTGTACGTGTATGCGGGAACGCAGCTCGGGCAGTTCAGGATCTCGCCGGGCCTCGTGCTCGCCTTCGTGCTGCTGGGCGTCTTCCCGCTCGTGGCGAAGAAGGTGCTCGACGCATTCAAGGCGCGCCGCATCTACGCGCGCTGGCCGCGCCCGGCGGGCTACGACAACAACATCGTCGTGATCGGCGGCGGCTCGGCGGGACTCGTCACGGCCTACATCGCCGCGGCGGTGAAGGCGAAGGTGACGCTCGTCGAGAAGCACCGCATGGGCGGCGATTGCCTGAATACCGGCTGCGTGCCTTCGAAGGCGCTGATCCGCTCGGCCAGGCTCATCTCGCAGATCCGCCGCTCGAAGCAGTACGGCATCCGCTCGGCGAGCGCGGATTTCGATTTCGCCGAAGTGATGGAACGCGTCCGGGACGTGATCGCCAGGATCGAGCCCCACGATTCGGCCGATCGCTACGCGAAGCTGGGCGTGGACTGCCTGCAGGGAAGCGCCACCATCACGTCGCCCTGGACCGTGGACGTGACGCTCGCGGGCGGCGGGAAACGCACGCTCACCACGAAGAACATCGTGATCGCGGCGGGCGGGCGGCCCTTCGTGCCGCCGATCCCGGGCTTGCGCGAGTCAAACCCGCTCACGTCGGACACGGTGTGGAACCTGCGCAGGCTCCCCGCGCGGCTCGTGGTGCTGGGCGGCGGGCCCATCGGTTGCGAGTTGGCGCAGGCCTTCGCGCGCCTGGGCGCGAAGGTCACGCAGGTCGAGATGTTGCCGCGCCTGCTCGCGCGCGAGGACCCGGAATTCTCCCAACGCCTCGCCGAGCGCTTCCGCTCCGAGGGCGTCGAGGTCCTCGTGGGCCACAAGGCGAAGGAGGTGCGCGTCGAAGGCGGCGGGAAGGTGCTCGTCGTCGAGCATGAAGGGCGCGAGAAGGCCATCGCCTGCGACGAGATCCTCTGCGCGGTGGGGCGCGCCGCGAACACCGAGGGCTACGGCCTCGAGGCGCTGGGCATCGCCACCACGAAGCAGCGCACCGTCGAGGTGAACGAGTTCCTCCAGGCGACCTATCCCAACATCTACGCCTGCGGCGACGTGGCGGGGCCGTATCAGTTCACGCATACGGCATCGCACATGGCGTGGTACTGCGCCGTGAACGCGCTCTTCGGCCGCTTCCGGAAATTCCGCGTGGACTACTCGGTGGTCCCGTGGGCCACGTTCACGGACCCGGAGGTGGCGCGCGTGGGCCTGAACGAGACCGAGGCGAAGGAGAAGGGCATCGCGTATTCGGTCTCCACGTACGGCATCGACGACCTGGATCGCGCCATCGCCGACGGGGAAGCCGAGGGGCTCGTGAAGGTGCTCACGCAGCCGGGCACCGGCAAGATCCTGGGCGCCACGATCATGGGCGAGCACGCGGCCGACGTCCTCGCCGAGTACGTCGCGGCGATGCGCCACGGCTTCGGCATGGACAAGATCCTGGGCACGATCCACACCTATCCCACGTACTCGGAAGCGGGCAAGTACGCCGCGGGCGCGTGGAAGCGCCAGACCGTGACACAGGGGCAGATGGCGTTCGTCGCGGCCTTCAACGCGTGGACGCGCGGCGCGGGCGGCTTCGGGGGCGTCGTGGGCAACCTCTTCGCGCTGCGCGACAAGCGTCCCTACTACGCGGCGCAAACGGAACACGGAGACTGAACATGGTTCGCCGGATCGCGCTCTTCCTCGCGGCGCTCGTTGCCGCGGCCCCCGCCTTCGCGCTCGACCACACGCACAAGGCGTGGGACGACCTCCTGCACAAGCACGTGCGCTATCTCGCCGGCGGCAACGCCTCGCGCGTGGACTACGCGGGCATGGCGAAGGACCACGCGGCCCTCAAGGCGGTGCTCGCCGACTACGCGAGTGTCACGCGCGCCGAGTTCGACGGCTGGACCAAACCCCAGCAGCAGGCCTTCCTCATCAACGACTACAACGCGCTCACAATCGAGAAGATCCTTACGCGCTACCCGGACATCAAGTCGATCCGCGATTTCGGGTCGATCTTCGGCAATCCCTGGAAGGACAAGTTCTTCACGCTCTTCGGCGAGCCCGCGACACTCGACACCATCGAGCACGAGATCCTGCGCAAGCCCGGCCTCTACGACGAGCCGCGCGTGCACTTCGCCGTGGTGTGCGCGTCCATCGGCTGCCCCATGCTGCGCAACGAAGCCTTCACCGCGGACAAGCTCGAGTCGCAGCTCCAGGACGGCATGACGCGCTTCCTCTCGGACCGCACGCGCAACCGCTACGACCCGGACTCGGGCAAGCTCGAGCTGTCCATGATCTTCAAGTGGTACGGCGGCGACTTCGAGAAGGGCAACAAGGGCTTCACGTCGGTGAAGCAGGCGATGTCGAAGTTCGCCGACCAGTTCGCCGACAAGCCCGGGGACCGCGCGGCGGTCCGCGGCGAGAAGGCCGATATCGCGTTCCTGGACTACGACTGGTCGCTCAACGACGCGAAATGATCTCGATCGTCATCCCCGTGCTGGATGAAGCCGCGGGCATCGCCGCCTCGCTCGCGGCGCTGCAGCCGCTTCGCGCGGCGGGCGCCGAGGTGATCGTGGTCGATGGAGGCAGCCGCGATGCCACGCGCTCGATCGCAGGGCCGCTTGCCGACCTCGTGATCGAAGCGCCGCGCGGGCGCGCATCCCAGATGAACGCGGGCGCCGCGGCCGGCCGGGGCGACGTGATCGTCTTCCTGCACGCCGACACTTTCCTTCCGCCCAACGCGCTCGAGGCGATCGGGGCGTCGCTCGACGGCCGCCACGCATGGGGGCGCTTCGACGTCACGATTCGCGGCGGCTGGTTGCTCACGGCCGTCGGCGCGATGATGAACGCGAGGTCGCGGATCACGGGCATCGCCACGGGCGACCAGGCGATCTTCGTCCGCCGCGAAGCCTTCCAGCGGGCCGGCCGCTTTCCCTCGATTCCGTTGATGGAAGACGTGGCGCTCTCCAAGGCGTTGAAGGCGTTCTCCGCGCCCGCCTGCCTTCGCGATCGCGTCGTCACGTCGGGCCGGCGCTGGGAGAAGCACGGCACGCTTCGCACCATCGCGCTCATGTGGTGGCTTCGCTTCGCCTACGCGATGGGCGCCGACCCCGGCGTGCTCGCGCGCCGCTACGACGCGGGCCGGGCCTGACGATGCGCGTCGCGGTCTTCGCCAAGGCCCCGGTCGCGGGACGCGTGAAGACGCGGCTCGCTTCCCTGCTGGGCGAGGAGGGTGCGGCCACGCTGCACTCGTCGCTGGTGAAGCGCGCTCTCGAAACCGCGACGGAGTCGGGCGTTGGCCCCGTGGAGCTCTGGTGCTCGCCCGACGCGAAGCATCCCTTCTTCGAGGGCTGCGCCGCGCAACATCCCATAACGCTGCACGAACAGTCCGGCGCGGACCTCGGCGAGCGCATGCGCAACGCCTTCGAGGCGGCCCACGCGCGGGGCGAGGCGCTGCTGCTCATCGGCTCCGATTGCCCGGCGCTCGCGGGCGCCACGCTTCGATCGGCCGCCGCGGCGCTTGCATCGAACGACGCGGTGTTCGTCCCGGCCGAAGACGGAGGCTACGTGCTGGTGGGCCTCGCGAAACCCGCGCCGCGAATCTTCGAGGGCATCGGTTGGGGATCGAGCGCGGTGATGATGCAGACCCGGGCGCGGCTCGCGGTCGAGGGCGTGCGCTGGGAAGAGCTCGCGACGCACTGGGACCTGGATCGGCCCGAGGACTACGCGAGGGCGCGCGCGCAGGGCCTGCTCGCGGGAGCGCCGGCATGAGGGGCGCGCTCGCGGCCGCGCTCTTCGCCTTCGCGTCGGCGGCGGCCGCCTCGCCCGATGCCGACGTCCCGATCGCGAAGTTCTCGACGGCCGCGCTCGGCGAGGAAATCCCGCAGGGCTGGGAGAAGGCCGAGCTTCCCTACGGCAACAGGAGCGAGTTCCGCGTCGTGGCGGACGGGAAGTCGCGCGTGCTCCAGGTGCGCGCGCAGGATTCCTTCGGCTCCCTCGCCTTTCGCCTCTCGGCCGAGGCGCAGAAGACGCCGATCCTCGAGTGGCGCTGGAAGGTCGATCGCGTCGTGGAGAAGGCCGACATCGAGACCAGGCCCGGCGAAGACTTCGCCGCCCGCGTGTACGTCGCGTTCGACTATCCCGAGAGCGAGCTTTCCATGGGCGACCGCGCGAAGCTCACGATCGCGCGTGCCGTGGAAGGCTTCGTGCCCGCCGCGGCGATCTGCTACGTCTGGGACAACAAGCATCCCGTGGGCACGTCGATGTGGAGCCCGTACTTCGGGCGCGTGCGCACCGTGGTCGTGGAAAGCGGGAACGAGCGCGCCGGCCAGTGGGTCGCGGAGAAGCGCGACGTCGAGGAGGATTTCATCGCCGCCTTCGGCGAGCAGTGGCGCGGCAAGGTCCCCGCCATCTCGGGCGTGGTGGTGGGAAACGACACGGACCAGACCGGCGAGACGGTGACCGCCTCCTTCGGCGACTTCCACCTGGGTCCGCGCAAGTGAAGCGCCTCGTGCTCCTGGGCGGCGGCCATGCGCACATCGAAGTGCTGCGCGACCTCGCCGCGCGCCCGCTGCAGGACGTCGAGGTCACCGTGGTCACGCCCTATTCGCGCCTCATCTACACGGGCATGGTGCCGGGCGTGATCGCGGGCCACTACGCGCTCGCCGACAGCGCCGTGGACGTGGCGGCGCTGTGCCGCGCCGCGGGCGCCACGCTCATGCTCACGTCGGCCTCGCGGGTGCATCCCAGCGAACGCGAGCTCTCGTGCAGCGACGGCTCCGCGCTCGCCTACGACGTGCTCTCCCTCGACGTGGGCTCCGTTCCCGTGATCGGCGGCGCCCTGGGCGTCGAGCGCAACGCCGTGCTGATGCGGCCGATGGAAGCGCTCGTTCGCGGGTGGGCCGACGTGCGGGCGCGGGCCAAGGCCGGCAAGGTGGGTTCGATCACCGTGGTGGGCGCGGGGGCCGCCGGCGTCGAGCTCGCGCTCGCGATGGACTACGGATTGCGCCGCGAGATGAAGGGCGACACGCCGCACGTGCGCATCATCGCCGACACGCCGGTGGCGCTGCCGGAGCTCGAGGGCGGCGCGCGTGCGCGCCTTCGCAGGCGCCTCGCGAAACGCAACATCGGAGTGCACGTTTCGAGCACGGTGAAGGAAGTGGGCGAGCATTTCGTGCGCCTGCAAAGCGGCATCGAGTTCGCCTCGGACGCGACCTTCTGGGCGACGGGCGCCGGCGCGCAGGAGTGGATCCGCGAATCGGGATTCGCGACGGACGAGCGCGGCTTCCTGCTCACCAACGACTTCCTGCAGTCGGTGACTTACCGCGAGGTGTTCGGCGCGGGCGACTGCGCGGCGCAGGAGCACCGGCCATTGCCCAAGGCGGGCGTCTTCGCCGTGCGCGCCGCGCCGCAGCTCGCGGCGAACCTGCGCGCCGCGCTCGCCGACAAGCCGCTCGAGCGCCACGTGACCGGAGCGCGCCACCTGCAGCTCGTCTCCTGCGGGGGGCGCTACGCCGTGGGCATGTGGAACGGCTACTCGTGGCAGGGCTACTGGGCGTGGATCTGGAAGGACCGCATCGATCGCGGCTTCGTCGCGCGCTATCGCGTCGCTTCGCGCCCCGTCGCGAGCCCCACGCTCGCCCGCGCCGGCGTGGAATCCAAGCCGGAGCTCTGAGGGCAGAAGCCTAAAGCCGGAAACACGGAGGAAGCACGGAGGGCACTGAAAGGACAAAGACCTGATTGTGTTTCGTGCCCAAGCTCGCTGGGTCACGAAGCAATATGGTTTTTCTCCGTGGCCCTCCGTGCCTTCTCCGTGTCCTCCGTGTTTCCGGCCTTAGGCGGGAAGCGCAGCGCCCCACCCGGAATCAGGCCGCGGCTTTCTCCTCGGCGCTCGGCGCCACGGGCGTGGGAAGGATCTTCACCACCTTCACCATGCGGTTCTGCACCTGCAGGATCTCGACGGGGTGGTCGGCCACCATGATCGCGGTGCCCGCTTCCGGGATGTCCTCGAGCTGCTCGAGCAGCAGGCCATTGATTGTCTTGGGACCGTCGAGCGGGAACGCGAAGCCCGCCTTGCGATTCAGCACGCGCAGTGAGCACGCGCCGTCGGCGATCACGCTGCCGTCCGGCTCCTTGTGGAACATGGAGGAGCTGTCGCCGTAGGCCTGGCTCGTGAACTCGCCCACGATCTCCTCGAGGATGTCCTTCATGGTGACGAGGCCCAGGATCTCGCCGTACTCGTCCACCACGAGCCCCATGTGGCGCTGGTTCTCCTGGAAGTTCGAAAGCTGCGTGAGCAGCGCCGTGCCCTCGGGCACGTAGTAGGGCTCGCGCATGATCTTGCGCAGCCCCTCCACGTCCACCTGCTCCTCGCGCATGGCGTTCACGACCTTGCGCACGTGCAGGATCCCGATCACGTTGTCGAGGCCGCCTTCGGTCACCACGAGGCGCGTGTGGTGCGCGGTGGCGAGGGCGGAGCGGATCTCGTCGATGTCGTCCAGGAGGTTGAGCGTTTCGATCTGCCCGCGCGGAGTCATCGTGTCGTCGATCGTCATGTCCTCCAGCTCGAAGAGGTTGAGGAAGATCGACCGGTGCTTCTTGGGGATGAACTTGCCGCCCTCGAGCACGAGCGTGCGCAGCTCCTCCATGCTCAGCGGCTGCGCGGCCTGCTCGCCCACCTGGCGGATGCGAAGCACCTTGAGGATCGCCTTCACGAACACGTTCACGATCAGCATCGCCGGGCGCGTGGCGTGGATCAGCGGCGTGAGCGCGTAGGACGAGGCGAGCGCGATCGTCTCCGAGTAGGTCGCGCCGAGGATCTTGGGCAGGATCTCGGCGAGGATGAGGATCGTGAAGGCCGCCGAGATCGTCGCGATGCCGAGGACCAGCTCGCCCTCGCCGAAGAGGCGCCGGCAGATCTCCGCCACGAGGATCGTCACCGAGGCGTTCAGCGCCGTGTTGCCCGCGAGGATGAAGGCGAGCAGCTCGTCGGTGCGCTCCAGCAGCTTCGAGGCGAGGCGCGCGCCGCGGTGGCCCTCGCGCACCAGGTGGCGCAGGCGATAGCGGTTCAACGCCATCATGCAGGTCTCGGACATCGAGAAGAAGCCCGAGGCCGCGAGCAGCACGGCGAGCGCGGCGAACAGCCACCACAGCGGGTAATCGTCGGTCACGGCTACTGCTTGAGGACGAGCTCGAGCGCGACCTTGCTGCCCAGGTATGCGATCAGCAGCGCGGTCGAGCCCGCGAGCGTCCAGTGCACGGCCTTCCTGCCGCGCCAGCCGCGCGCGTAGTGGCCGACCAGCAGTCCCCCGAAGATGAACCAAGAGACGATGGCGAACACAGTCTTGTCGGAGAACGTGAAGGGCTTGTGGAAGAGGCGCTCGGAGAACGTCATGCCGCTCACCAGCGTGAGCGTGAGCAGCACGAAGGCGGCGAGCAGGATGCGGAACAGCAGCGCCTCCATCTCGAGCAGCGGCGGCAGGCGGTCGAGGAAGGGCGGCAGCATGCCGCGGTGCAGCCATTTCTCCAGGGCGAGCATCACGAGCGCATGCACGGTGGCCACGATGAACAGGCTGTAGGCGAGCATCGCGATGGCGAAGTGCAGGGCGAAGAGCGGGTCGCCGCCGTAGGTGACGACGTGGCGCGTGGGGATCACGAGCTGCAGCAGCACGGCCATCAATGCGACCGGCGCCATGAGCCCGAGGATTCCCGCGAGGCCCTGGTAGACGAGGCCCGCGAGCCAGTAGATGAGCACCGTGAGCCACACGAGCATCGAGATCGCGTTGGCCACGCCCAGGTCGAGGCCCTCGGGATCGACCACGCGGCGATAAAGGAGCATGCCGTGCAGCACGAGCGCCACGGGCACGAGCGCCGCTTCGAGGCGCGGCTCGGCACTCGGCACCGCCCCTACGGAGGCGACGGCCGTGCGCGATGCCCGCCACGCCGCGCCGGCGAGCAGGAGCCAGCAGGTCGCGGTGCTAAAATACAAAAGCAAATCAGGCATTTCAGCATTTTACTCCCATGCTCGACACGCTGACCCAACGCCTCGCCTCCGTCGTGAAGACGTTGCGCGGCCATTCGCGCATCACCGAGGACAACGTCCAGGAGATGTTGCGCGAGGTGCGCCTCGCGTTGCTCGACGCCGACGCGGGCCTGCCGGTGGTGAAGGACTTCATCGCGAAGGTGAAGGAGAAGGCGCTCGGCCAGGAAGTGGTCGGGAGCCTCACTCCGGGGCAGGCGCTGGTCGGCATCGTTCATTCGGAGCTCGTGTCGCTCATGGGCGGCACGAACGCGGCGCTTTCGTTCGCGACGCAGCCGCCGGCGGTGATCCTGCTCGCGGGCCTCCAGGGCTCGGGCAAGACCACGTCGGCCGGCAAGCTCGCGCGCTTCATCGCGAACACCACGAAGAAGAAGGTGCTGCTGGTCTCGGCCGACGTCTATCGCCCCGCCGCCATCGAGCAGCTCGCCACGCTCGGCAGGAACCTCGGCATCGAGGTGTTCCCGTCGGATCCATCGCAGAAGCCCGTGGACATCGCGCGCGCCGCGCTCGACTACGCGAAGAAGCATTTCCACGACGTGCTCATCGTCGATACCGCGGGGCGCCTCGCGATCGACGAGGCGATGATGCAGGAAGCCCGCGAGCTGCACGCGGCGTTGGATCCCATCGAGACGCTCTTCGTCGTCGATTCCATGCAGGGCCAGGATGCCGTGAACGTCGCGCGCGCGTTCAACGAGGCGTTGCCGCTGACGGGCATCGTCCTCACGAAGCTCGACGGCGACTCGCGCGGCGGCGCGGCGCTCTCGGTGCGCCACGTCACCGGCAAGCCCATCAAGTTCGTGGGCGTGTCCGAGAAGATGGACGGCCTCGAGGCCTTCCACCCGGAGCGCATGGCCTCGCGCATCCTCGGCATGGGCGACATCCTCTCGCTCGTCGAGGAAGCGCGCACCAAGGTGGACGAGGCCGAGGCGGTGAAGCTCGCCGAGAAGATCAGGAAGGGCAAGGACTTCGACCTCGAGGACTTCAAGGCGCAGATCGCGCAGATGAAGAAGATGGGCGGCCTTGCGAGCCTCGCCGACAAGCTCCCCGCGCAGATCACGCAGATGGCGCAATCGTCCCCCGAGCTGCAGGAGAAGGCGTTGAAGCGCACCGAGGCGATAATCAACTCCATGACGCCGCTCGAGCGCAGGAAGCCGGAGCTGCTCAAGGCTTCGCGCAAGCGCCGCATCGCCGCGGGCGCGGGCGTGCAGGTGCAGCAGGTGAACCAGCTGCTCGCGCAGTTCGAGCAGATGCGCAAGATGATGAAGATGATGCGCGGCGGGAACCTCATGAAGATGATGCGAAACATGAAGGGCGTGATCCCGGGGATGCGATGAAGCGGCTCCTGCTGGCAGTCTCGTGCTGTTGTGCGGCCCTCGCGCAGGCGCAGGTCTCCGACAAGGAGTTCATCGACATCTACCGGGAGCTCATCGAGACCAACACCGCGCAGCCCGAGGCGAACGTCACGCCCGCGGCCCAGGCGATGGCGAAACGCCTGCTCGATGCCGGGTTCGATGCTCGCGACGTGGAATTGGCCGGCCCCACGCCCGACAAGCAGAACCTCGTCGCGCGCCTTCGCGGCACCGGCGGCGGCAAGCCCGTGCTGCTGGTCGCGCACCTGGACGTGGTGGCCGCGCACAAGGAAGACTGGACCGGCGGCCTCGATCCCTTCAAGCTCACCGAGCGCGACGGCTACTACTACGCGCGCGGCTCCATCGACGACAAGGCCATGGCCGCGATCTTCGTCGCGAACCTGGTGCGCATGAAGCGCGAGGGCTTCAGGCCCGCGCGCGACATCGTCGTCGCGCTCACCGCGGACGAGGAGTCGGGCAAGCACAACGGCGTGGCGTGGCTCATCAGGAACCGCCGCGATGCGATCGATGCGGAAGTGGCGCTGAACGAAGGCGCCGGTGGGGCCATCCGCAACGGCAAGCCCTTCATCCACGGCGTGCAGGTGGCCGAGAAGGTCTACTTGAGCTTCGATTTCGAGGTGACGGGCCCCGGCGGCCACAGCTCGGTGCCGGGCCGCGACAACGTGATCTACGATCTCGCCGCCGCGCTCGGGCGCCTTTCGCAGCTCGAGCTTCCCGCCCACGTGGACGCCACGACGAAGCGCTATTTCGCCTCGGTGGCGGCCACCGAGACGGGGCCGCTCGCCGCCGCGCTCGAGGCGATCGCCCGGGGCGACTACACCGAGGCGCAGCTGAAGGAAGTGTCGCGCTCGCCCAGGCTCAACGCGCAGCTTCGCACCACGTGCGTGGCCACGCGCCTCGAAGGCGGCCACGCCGACAACGCGTTGCCGCAACGCGCGCGCGCCACGGTGAACTGCCGCATCTTCCCCGGCGAGAAGGCCTCGTTCGTCGAATCGGAGTTGAAGCGCGTGGCCGGCGACCGCGTGACTGTCACGCCCCACGGGGAAGCGCATCCGAGCGAGCCGGCCGATCCCGATTCGCCCGCGATGAAGACGATCGAGCGCGTTTCCGAATCGATGTGGCCCGGCGTGCCGGTGGTCCCGATCATGAGCTCGGGCGCCACCGACGGCGCGAAGCTTCGCAATGCCGGCATTCCCGTCTATGGCGTGAGCGGCATCTTCGTCGAGTATGGCGAGAACCGCCTGCACGGCCGGGACGAGCGCGTGCCGGTGAAGTCGCTGCTCGAGGGGCGGGAGTTCCTCTACCGCCTCGCCAAGGCGCTCGCGGACTAGGAGCGCGGGCGCACCTCGCGCCCCTTCGCGTCGTAGAAGCGCTCGGCCACCCGGCGCCCGCTCTCGTAGTCGATCGCCTTCACGGCCCAGCCGCGGTCCCTGCGATCCATCGGCCGGCCGGCGCCGTCCAGGCAACGCTCGGCGATCGTGCGCCCGGTCGCATCGTATTCGGTGCGCAGGGCCGAGCAGCCCGAGTCCCGCGCCTGCGCGGCCTTCCCGTCGCCCGATTCGTAGCGCACCTCGACTTCGCGAAGGTGGTCGTCGTAGACGTGCTCGATGCGGCCGAGCGCCGTTCCCGCGAGCGGCTGGCCGGATGCGTCGAGGAAGATCTCGGCCTCCACGTCGCCGGATGGGTTGCGCGCGTAACGGACGCCGAAAGTTCCGGTGCGCGGCGAGCGGAAAGGGTTTCCGTCGGGGCCGAGGTAGCGGCGCTCGATCTCCAGGCCGCGGTTGTCGTAGCTCGACTCGAATCCGTAGTAGCCGTCGCGATGCAGGACGGGCTTTCGATGCTCGTCGTAGAAGGTCCGCTCGATCGGCTGCCCCAGCGCGTCGTACTTGCGCCGCTGTATGGCGTAGCCCTCGTCGATGCGCACGAGCTCGCCCTTCGTTCCCACGAATCGCGCCTCGACGAGATCGCCCAGGTCGTCGAACTCGAATCGCCCGCCGGCCTGGCCGCTCTTCAGCAGGATCGGTTTCGCGCTCGCGTCGAAGAAGTCGCGCTGCACGATCGCGCCGCGCTCGTTGCGGCGGAGGCGGACGATGGCATACCCCTGGTCGGGAACGACGAAGGCCTTGCCGTCGAGCCCCAGCCGGACGATCTCGGTCGCGTTCCCGCGCTCGTCGTACTTCACGCGCATGCCGGCGGCGAACGCGATCAACACCGGGCGCCCGTCCTGCGAGAGATACGACTGGCCCACGCACAGGCCCCTCGCGTCGTATTCGAGCCGCCAGATGCACACGCCCGACCGGATGCACGTGGGCTTGCGCGCGCGGTCGAAGTAGCTGAACTCGATGGGGTTGCCGACGGCATCGTGCCTCGCCTTCCATCCGTGCCCGCCTTCGCTGTCGACCGCGGGCGCGCCATGCTCGTCGTACATGGCCATCTCCGTGGGCCAACCGTGCTCGTCGTAGGCGATTCGCAGCTCGGCGAAGCCCTCCGCGCCGGCCACGAGATGGCCCGCCGCGTCGACCGCGTGCCAGCGAACGAGGTTTCCGTTGTCGTCGTATCGATACTCCTGGCTCGCCTCGCCGCGAGCGTTCGTGGCCGGAGAGCCGTCCGCGCCCAGGCACGTGAGGCGGACCAGGTTGCCTGCGTCGTCGTATTGGTGAAGGTCGCCGTAGCAGCCGTCGCTGCGCTGTCGAGGATGTCCTGCGAGGTCCGCCGCACGTTCGCGCGCGAGGCGTCCCTGCGCGTCGTATTCGTACGAGGTCGCTTCCGCGACGGGCTCGCCCTTGCCGTCCAGCGGCACTTCGTGGACGCGCCTTCCGTTCGCGTCGTATTCGTAGCGATACCCGAAGCGGCGCTCGTCGTTCGGCCTCGGGTTGTCGCGGGACAGGAAGAAGCGCGCCTCGCGCTCGAGGCCCTTCAGCGGTCCGTCCTTGTAGCGCGTGAACTGGACGTAGTACACGCCGGTGGCCGATCCCGAAGCGCCGAATCCCTCGAGGGTGAACTGCGCGACGTCGGGCCCGGTGTAGGTGATGCCCTCGAGCGGGAAGCCGTTGCGGTTGCGCTTCACTTCGCGCTGGATCCTGCCGTCCTGCGCGTACTCGAACGTCGCCGAGCACGCCGGCGAGTTGAGGTAGTGAGTGGCCCCCTCGTTGCCCAGCGGCGTGCCCAGCACCGATTCGAGGCCCCATGCGTAGCAGGTGTCGAGCCCTGTGGTGGCGCGAACTTCCGCCGGTGGGTTGAGGCGCCCGTGGCGAACGAAACGGTAGTTGCGGTTTCGATGGCGCGCTTCGCTTTCGGAGACCTCGTCCACGCCTTTCCAGATGCCGTCGCGCCGTTCGTAGCCGCGGAAGTACTGCACGTGCTCGCGATAGAGCAGGTCCCACGCGGCGAGCGGCGCCAGGGCCGCGGCGGCGAGGGCCAAGCCCGCGACCGTGCGCCGGCGGCGCGCCCGTTGCGCCTCGCGGTCGCGAAGCTCGTTGAAGCCGACCGACGCGAGCGCGGCCACGAGCTTGAGCTTCGCGAGATCGAAGTCGCGGCCGGGCCTGAAGTCGGCGGCGAGCGGCTCCTCGTCGAGCGCTCGAAGCGCGGGCGGAAACGCTTCCGCGGGTTCGCCCGCGAGCAGCGCGCAGAGCACGCGCCCCGCGCCGTGCTTTCCGAGGAAGTACGTGACCTCCTCGTTCACATACCTCGACGCGGCCGCCGCCGGCGAGCAGAGCACGATCATCCACTGCGACTCGTCCATCGCGTCGCGAAGGCGCGTGGCGAGGCCCGAAGCGGCCTCGAGCTCCTCGATGTCGCGGAAGATCGGCGCGAGCCGTGCGGGCAGGGCATGCGCCTGCCGGACGCGGCGCGGAAGGACATAGGCCTCGAGCGCTCGATGCAGGCGCGAGGCGTCCGCGTCGTCCGCGTGGCTGTAGCTCAGGAACGCGCGATACCTGAAGGCGTCCGCCAAGGCCCCTCCCCGGGGAGATCCCACGACCGCGTAAGGTTAGCCGTCTTTCGTATTGCGGCCATTTACGCTATAATTCAAGGCTTTCCAAGCTTCATCATCAATCAACCGTTACCCGTTCTCAACGGGAGAAAGTACGACAAAGCATGGTCGTGATCCGCATGGCCCGCGGTGGTGCCAGGAACCGCCCCTTCTACAACATCGTCGTCGCCGATTCGCGCATGCCGCGCGACGGGCGCTTCATCGAGCGCCTCGGCTTCTACAACCCGAAGGCCCCCGAAGGCGACGAGAACTTCCGCATCGCCCTCGACCGCGTCGAGCATTGGGTCGCCAAGGGCGCGCAGCCTTCCGACGCCGTGAAG
>Ga0335076_10003887_pt1 | contig 15070 bp, 11 predicted proteins | sample Lox_Sample_25_FD_206717 | JGI IMG/M metagenome (GOLD analysis project Ga0335076, IMG submission 206717) | Soil microbial communities from Loxahatchee National Wildlife Refuge, Florida, United States - Lox_Sample_2.5 | ecosystem: Environmental > Terrestrial > Soil > Wetlands | place: USA...
GCATTTTCATCAGCCGCGGCCGGGTCACTTGATTCGATTGCGGCTGCGACGCGCCGGTGCAGGTCAGCGCGATCCGATTTCAGCTGTGATTCATAGGTCACCGTCCGGATCAGCGGGTGGTGGAACACATAGGCAGGGTCTGCGGTGAACGTGACCTGATCGATCAGCTCACCCCTCACCAGGTCTTCCAGAACGGGATCAATCCGCAGCGTTTCGAGTAGGACCCGGCTGAACCGGGAGCCAATCACCGCCGCCGCACTCAAGGTGCGCTTAGCTCCAGGGGTGAGGCGGTCGATGCGGGCAGCGATGGTGGCCTGCACGGTCGCGGGCATACTGACCTCGCCCACATCGGCGGTCGAGACATAGCTGCTGCCGGTGCCGTGCAAGACACCGCGCTCGACCAAATCCCGCACGATCTCCTCAGCGAAAAACGGATTTCCGGCGGCCCGCTCGGCGACTAGGGCGGCGATCTGCATTGTCGAGGAGTCTGCGCCGAGCAGATCGGTCACCAATGCGATGCTCTCGGTATTGCTCAGCGGCGCAAGGGCGATGCTCTGGGCACCACTCACCCGGCTCAAGCAGCCGGAGTATTCGGGGCGATACGTGATCAGCACCAGTGAGGCGGTCTGCGGGATGACGGTGAGGAAGTCGGCCAGCATCGACTCGCTAACATCGTCGATCCAGTGGGCGTCCTCGATGACGTAGAGCGCCGGGGCGTTGCGGGCCAACGAGGCGGCATTGACCAGCGCGGTCAGCCGCCGTCGACGGGCATCGGGATCAATTCTGGGCAGGGAAAACTCGGGATCGGCGATGCCCAGCAGGTCATCGAAGAGCGCCAAGTCCTCGGGGTCTGCGTCGCGAACCTGGGCATGGACCTGGGCGCGAGCTGTCGCCGCATCAAGACCCTCGATCCCGGTGGCCGTGCGCAGCAGCCGGGCCACGACACGGAACGGCAGGTCAGTGGCGTGCGATTCGCAGAAGGTGGGGACCACCTCCACGTTGCGGCGACGAGCTATCGCCGCGACCTCGCGGACCAGACGGCTCTTGCCAATGCCGGGTGATCCGACCACGCCGACCACACCGCCGTGGCCACCGATGGCATGGTCCAACAACCCCTCAATGGTGGACATCTCCCACCGCCGCCCGACCAGAGTCGACTCAACGCGCTCTGTAGCGCGATGCCGGTCGCCCATGCCCAACAGCCGATAGGCCGCGACGGGCTCATCGACACCCTTGATCTGAACCAGCTCAGATTCGCCCAGAGTCGCAGCCGCATCAACAAGTCGCGCCGTCGACGCGCTGAGCATCACCGCGCCCGGTGGGGCCACCGATTCCATCCGCTGGGCTACACCGACTTGCTCACCGATAGCGGTGTAACCGAAATGCCCCGTACCGATTTCACCGGCGATCACCTGACCGGAATTGAGTCCCACGCGCACCTGCAGCTCCACACCGTCGCGGGCGTGGACGTCGACAGCAAGCCGCTTCGTCTCCTCCTGAACCCCTAACGCCGCTAAGCAGGCACGAACGGCGTGGTCCTCCAACGCCACCGGCGCGCCGAACACGGCCATGATCCCGTCACCGGTGAACTTGTCCACGGTGCCTTCGTAGCGTTTCACCACTGCCGCGCAGCGGTCGGCGAGTTCGGCCATGATCTCCCGCAGCCGCTCCGCACCCACCGCAGCCGCGATGTCCATCGAACGAACAACGTCGGCGAACAGCACCGTGACCTGCTTGTACTCCGCGTGGATATCGCCGTCTTGGACTGGTGAGCCACAACCATGACAAAACCGGGCGTGCTCCAAGGGTTCAGTGCCACACGTCCGGCACGCTGCTATGGCCGTCACCCGACCCTCCACCAATCCCGGCCCCCGCGTTAAGCGTCTCCTAAAGATAGCCGGTTGAACACGTCCACGAGGACCGTCGGCGTTCACGGTGATTACGGCACGAAGTTTTCTGTTCTGAGACAGGCGGTCGACGTGAAACCGAGCGAGGATGTTCGCCGCTTCGGCTCCGGCGAGGATTCGCGGCTTCCGCACCCGACCTGAGGTTTAGGATTTCCCCGAGGTGATCGAATGACACAAGCACTGCGTGTCGCACATCTCGGGTCGGGCCGAACGGGGCGCATCGTTCTGCGACTGATCCTGAACACCCCCGCCCTCGAACTGGTCAGCCAGTACGTCCACAGCCCCAACAAGGTCGGTCGCGACTCCGGCGAACTTATTGGCGAGCCACCGACCGGAGTTTTGACCACGCAGGACTTCGACGCATTCCTGGGCAGCGATGCCCAATGCGTCACATATTTGGCGACGGGCATGGGACGAACGGTTGATGACGTCGTCGACCAGCACTGTGCGATCTTGGCCAGCGGCAAAAACATCGTCACCACGGCGCTGGGCGAACTCATCCATCCGGTGACACTCGGCGAGGGCCCGTTAACGAAACTGCAGAATGCCAGTCTTGCTGGTGGCAGCTCGTTGATCGCCGCGGGCATCGCACCGGGATTCGCTATGGACCTGCTGCCGGTGCACGCTGCGACCCTGTCTGCAGCGCCGAAGAGAATCACTGTAAGCGAACGTATTCTGTGCGGCTCCTACTCCGTACCGGGGTTCTTTGCAGCCTTCGGCTTCGGCACGACCCCTGCCGTCGACTTGAAGGCGTACCAGCCCGGCCGGGGCGTCCACCTCTTTGGAAGCTCTATTCGGCTGATGGCAGACGCCCTCGGGTGGCACCTGGACGAGGTTCGCGACCGCAAGGATGTCGCGACCACGCTTGACGACTACTCGTGTCCGGCAGGTGAGGTAGCAGCCGGAACGATTATCAGCGTGCGGATCACCGCCGAAGGCATAGTCAACGGCCAACTGCGCCTAGCGATCTCGGAAATCTGGTCGTTGAGCGATAAGGTCGTCGACAACTGGGACCCGCGGCCGACTCCGAATGCTCCCCCGCGGCTGACGCGGATCACTGTGGACGGAACTCCGTCAGTAAACCTTGACCTGGCCCTCGGTGGAACCCTATTGCCCGGCGCGGACGCCACTGCAGCTCGGGTGGTCAATGCCATCGCTGCAGTCTGCGCTGCAGATCCCGGCGTGTATGGCGCGATGGACTTGCCGATCACACCGGCATTCAGCGCCTGTACTCGTCAGCGACAACAAGCGCCTCCCGGGCGACGGCTCGACTGACGCAGGACCCGAGAACGACGAGCGTCTGACGCTCGAACGACGGAGACAACCGACGGTCGGAAACGTTCAACTTCACGAGACACAATTTTCCGCAACTCATATGTGGTCTTTGGAGACGGACCACCGGCCAGCGGGCAGGGAACCGAGCGCGGGCTTGTCCATGTCGCAGGGCACATCGCGTACAGGATCAAGCCGTTAAGCTCGATGGTGATGTAGCGGATGTTGTCGAGGGAGGCGTGGATCATGAGAGCACTGAGGTTCATCGGCTTGGCGACATTGACGGCGGTCGCTCCAATCGCGGTCCTCCTCGGAGGTGGCCCGGCGCACGCCGATACCGATCTCGGTAAAGGATGCTCGCCGGAAGGCGCGAAAGTATGGGGCAACCCCGGCCCGATCTACTGCGAGCGCCAGGCGGATGGGCAACTGCAATGGGTGTCCATTCCTGTTTCAGCAATGTGTGTGGCGTTCTGCGTGAATCACCCCTAGGGGCGTTCGGTCATTGCGGTTTCAGCCGCTGATCGTGGCTCCATTGATCCGTTTGGAACGGTAGTTGGCTGCGCCGCAGGGGTTTACGGTTTTCACATGCCCGTCGGCGCCGGTCGCTAGGGGCTAGCGGTCAGATCCGCGCTCCGATTCCGACGATTGATCATCCAGGCGACAAGGCCCACTGCTATCGCGAGCCCCCCGTAGCTCAGCGCCGAGGGCCACCAGGGTTCGGAGGGTTGGGTGGGCTGCTTAAGAGTCGCCAGCGCCACCAAGAAGCTGCCATTGTCGGTCGGCCCGGCACCCGGTAGCGACTGGGTCCTGATAACCCTGATCTGGGCGGGGCCGCTGGGATCGTTCACCTGCCCCCAGGCCAAGGTGGAGTCGTCGAGCAGGAAGGTGTCCTGGCTGCCCGCGGGTTGGCTGTCGTCGTGGCCCAGCACCTCCACTTGGCCGACTTCCACGGTCTGTTGATCAGCGGCGACATAGGCGGAGACGTCTTGGTACACCTCCGGGGGCGCCGGCGGGGCGTAGTTCGGCGGCGGCGGGCCGTCCGAACCCGCCGGCGGTATCCAGGCCCCGCCGTAGAAGCTGCCCGACGCCACATGGCTGTAGCCGACCGCGGTGAACGGGAACAGGCCAACGGTTGCGACATCGAGCACGATCCGGCCACCGGCTGGCACGAACGCCTCCCGATAGGCGCCTTTGTAGAAGTAGCGGAAGGTCATCGCCTCACTGAGCGGGTTGTACAGGGCCGGGCGGTGGTTGTCGTCGTAGTCGATGTAGTCCCAGTGTCGGGGGCGCACCAGTTCCTGGTTGTCGGCCTTTACCAGGTCAACGTTGCCGCTATGGGCGTCGACCACATTCTGCACCTGGTGTTTGAAGTCGTACACCTGGCTCGGCGGCTCCAGTGGGCTGGCGGGGTTAATCCGCGTCGCCGGTGCGGCCTTAGCATCCGCGACCGCCTGCGGTGGCGCATCCAGACCCTTCGGCGGTGTCACCAGCAAAGCGTTTCTCGGCACCCCGGCGGCCCCCGGATTGAGCTTCGGGGTCTGCACCCGAATCGTGCTCGGGGGCGGGGGACTTGGCGGAACGACCTGCGGCGTCTGCACCGGCGGCGCGGGCTCCAGCGGAGCCGGCTCCGGCGGAGCCTCCGGAGTCGGCACCGGCACCCTGCTCGGGGGCGACTGGGCGGGGCGGGGCGGCGCGGCGCTGTAGCAGACGTTCGCAGTGTGATACTCCTCCACGTAAGCCAGACAGTTCTGGCAGGACATGGGGTTTGACCCAACGCCGGCGCATGGAGCCGCTTGCGCCACACCGGGTGTGGTGACTACCACCGAGAGCGGGGCCAGCGCTATCGCAGCTGCCACCGCCGCGATAACCTTGCCCATTCCGCCCTGGCCGATCAGCGTCGGCAGCCGGTAACGATCGAACGCCACCCCGCCCAGCCTACGACTTCCCTTGCCGACCTTTGACCGGCCATAAAATCGTCGACGTGGCAGCGACCGAACGTATCGAACTCACCCTGCTGGCGACCGGGTTGATCTTCATCGTGGCCGGTGCGGCGCAAGCACGCTACCGCTTCATCGCCGACCGCCGTCCGGGTCGACGGTTCTACTGGGCCACCTCGATCATCGGCATCGTTTCCTTCGCAGCCGGGGTGGGCAGAATCTGGCCCAACGCCGTCGTCGTGGCGGCCATCTTTTCTGCGATCGTTGTCTTCTCGGCCTACCTGACGACGCCTTATCTCAAAATTGGCAACCGAATCTATGCGTCATCGCCGGAAAACCGGCAGCCCGACCCTCCCGTCGAAGAGCGCTAGCCCACACTTGGGCCATGCCCGACTTCGACACCCTGCTTTACCAGACCGCCGGCCCGGTCGCCACCATCACACTGAACCGCCCCGAGCACCTCAACACCATCGTCCCTCCCATGCCCGACGAGATCGAGGCCGCCATCGGGCTGGCCGAGCGGGACCAGGACATCAAGGTCATCGTGTTGCGTGGCGCCGGTCGCGCCTTCTGCGCCGGCTACGACTTCGGCGGCGGCTTCCAGCACTGGGGCGACGTCATGATGACCGACGGCAAGTGGGACCCCGGCAAGGACTTCGCCATGATCACCGCGCGCGAGACCGGGCCGACGCAGAAGTTCATGGCCATCTGGCGGGCCTCCAAACCCGTGATCGCGCAGGTGCACGGCTGGTGCGTCGGCGGAGGCAGCGACTACGCGCTGTGCGCCGACCTCGTGATCGCCAGCGACGACGCCGTGATCGGCACCCCGTACAGCCGGATGTGGGGGGCCTATCTGACCGGCATGTGGCTCTACCGGCTGAGCCTTGCCAAGGTCAAGTGGCACTCGCTGACCGGCAGACCGCTGACCGGCGTTCAGGCCGCCGAGGTCGAGTTGATCAACGAGGCGGTGCCGTTCGAGCGGCTCGAGGCGCGCGTCGCCGAGATCGCCGCCGAGCTGGCGCGAATCCCGTTGTCGCAGTTACGGGCGCAGAAGCTGGTCGTCAACCAGGCCTACGAGAACATGGGCCTGGCGTCCACGCAGATGCTGGGCGGCATCCTCGACGGCCTGATGCGCAACACCCCCGAAGCGCTGGACTTTATCGAGACGGCCCAGACGCAGGGTGTGCGCGCGGCGGTCGAGCGCCGCGACAGTCCGTTCGGGGATTACAGCCAGGCCCCGCCGGAGCTGCGGCCGGATCCCAGCCACGTCATCGTGCCTGATCGCAATGGATAGTGAGATGGACTACGAATATGCTTCCGGCGCCCCACCGGGACGCTGAAAGTGCTACGGTAGCGACTATGTCTCGGCTGACTTCCGGCCTGCGTGCAGGCATCGTTTTTCTTGCTTTCTTGGTAGCCCTGGGCATCGCGGCTGCGACCTTCCCGAAGACCGCGGCGGCCGATTCCACGGAAGACTTCCCGGTCCCCCGCAGGCAGATCGCGACCACCTGCGACGCCGAGCAGTACCTGGCGGCCGTCAGGGATACCAGCCCGGTGTACTACCAGCGCTACATGATCGACTTCAACAACCACCCCAACCTTCAGCAGGCAACGATAGACAAGGCGCACTGGTTTTACTCGCTGTCACCAGCGGACCGCAGGACTTATTCCGAAAACTTCTACAATGGCGATCCGCTAACGTTCGCCTGGGTCAATCACATGAAGATCTTCTTCAACAACAAGGGCGTCGTCGCCAAGGCCACCGATGTGTGCAACCAGTACCCGCCCGGCGACATGTCGGTGTGGAACTGGTCCTAGATCCACTCTGGCCTGTATTCGCTCGCGAGTTTAAGACCGGCGACTGTCGGGAATCGCTTTTTACCCCTTAGGGACGTCATGCGCAAGACGGTGCAATTGCGCACCTACGCCTGACCGCCGCTTCGTCAGTAGTGCGGCGCGCTCGTCCTGAACCGATCGGTGTCCGCGGAGTGGGCCGATTCGCCATTCCTGCCGGGCGAGTCATCCTTGGGGAGTAGCAGCGCACGGACCACCGGACGTGGTCCGTAAGGCCGCAGTAGTTGGCTGGCCGGGCGAGTCCGCACCTGCGTCGGCCACCAGAACCAGCGCCCCATCAGGGCTGCGATGGACGGCATCATGAAGGAACGCACGATCAACGTGTCGAACAAAAGCCCCAGGCCGATGGTGGTACCAACCTGGCCCATGATCTTCAGATCACCGAAGATGAAGGACGCCATGGTGGCGGCGAACACCAGACCCGCGGACGTCACCACGGCGCCGGTGCCAGCCATCGACCGGATGATTCCGGTTTTTATTCCGGCGTGGATTTCCTCTTTGAAACGGGAAACCAGCAGCAGGTTGTAGTCGGATCCCACCGCCAACAGCAGGATGACGGACATCGCAAGCACCATCCAGTGCAATTCGAAGCCCATGATGTCCTGCCACATCAGCACGGAGAGCCCGAATGAGGCACCCAACGAAAGCAGCACGGTGCCCACAATCGTGATCGCGGCAACCAGACTTCGGGTGATGATCAGCATGATGATCAAAATGAGGCAGGCCGCGGATATTCCGGCGATCATCAGGTCGTACTTGGACCCGTCGCGCATGTCCTTGTAGACCGCGGCGGTGCCGCCCAGCCAGATCTTGGCACCCTCCAGCGGTGTCCCCTTGATCGCTTCCTTCGCCGCGTTCTTGATCGGATCGACGTGCGAAATCCCTTCGGGGGTCGCGGGAGCCCCTTCATGGGAGATGATGAACCGGGCCGCGTGCCCGTCGGGCGACAGGAACATCTTCAGACCGCGCTTGAAATCGGGGTTGTCGAAAACCTCCGGCGGTATATAAAAGGAGTCGTCGTTCTTGGCCGCGTCGAAGGCCTGACCCATCGCGGTCGAGTTCTGGCTCATCACGTCCATCTGGTCATACAGCGACGACATCGAGCTGTGCATGGTCAGCATCATCTGCTTCATGGTCTGCATGGTCGCGATCATGGGCGGCATCTGCGCCAACATCTGCGGCATCAAAGCGTCTAGCTGGGATATGTCGCCCGCAAGATAGGTGAATTTTTCGGTGATCTGATCCAGACCGTCGAGTGCGTCGAAAATGGATCTCAACGCCCAGCAGACGGGGATGTCGAAGCAGTGCCTCTCCCAGTAGAAGAAGCTGCGGATCGGCCGGAAGAAATCGTCGAAATTGGCGATGTTGTCGCGCAATGTGTTGGTCACGTCCAACATTTCATGCGTGAGGCCGTCCATGTGGTGCGTGACGGCGGCCATCTGCGACGTGATGGCATACATGCGCTGCATCGTGTCGATGGACTGCTGCATCGCATCGGCCTGCTTGAGCATGTCGCTCATGCGTTGATGCATGTACTGCTGGTTCTCGACCTGCGTCGTGTTCTGCATGCTGATCTGGAACGGAATCGACGTGTGCTCGATCGGCGTGCCCAGCGGCCTGGTTATCGCCTGGACGCGCGCGACGCCGGGGATGTGAAAGACGCCCCTGGCGATCCGGTCCAGCACCAGCATTCCGGCCGGATTGCGCATGTCGTGATCGGTCTCGATCAACAGCAATTCCGGATTCATCCGGGCGTTGGAGAAATGCCGGTCCGCGGCGTCATATCCGACATTTGCCTTGGTGTACCCCGGCAGATACTTGCGGTTGTCGTAATTCGTCTTGTAGCCGGGCAGGGCCAGCAACCCGATGAGCGCAATCGCGACCGAAACCGCCAGAATCGGGCCGGGCCAGCGCACGATAGCGGTGCCCACCCGCCGCCAACCCCGGGTCCTCATCCTGCGTTTGGGGTCGAACAGACCGACGCGACTGCCCACCGTCAACACGGCGGGGCCGAGGGTGAGCGCGGCGAAGACGGCAACGAGCATTCCGACCGCACAGGGAACCCCCAGCGACTGGAAATAGGGAAGCCGGGTAAAGCTGAGGCAGTACATCGCACCGGCGATGGTCAGGCCGGAGCCCAGAACCACGTGCGCGGTCCCGTGGAACATGGTGTAGAAGGCCTGATCCCGGTCCTCACCGCGCGACCGCGCCTCTTGATATCGGCCGAGCACGAAGATCGCATAGTCCGTCCCGGCCGCGATGGCCATCAACACCAGCAGAAAAACCGCGAATATCGACAGCCCAATGATGTTGTTATGGGCCAGGAAAGCGACAACTTGCCGGGCCGCAAACAGCTCAATTAACACCATCAGCAGGGTGATGAACACGGTGACAATTGAGCGGTAAACGAACAGCAACATCACGATGATCACGATGAAGGTGATGATCGTGACCCTTAGGATGCTCTTCTCACCGGCTCCCGACTGATCGGCGGTCAGCGCCGCCGCGCCGGTTACGTAGGCCTTGACCCCCGGCGGGGGGGTCAAGCTGTCCACGAGGTGGCGGACCGCCCGGACGGATTCATTCGCCTTGCTCTCGCCCTGATTACCGACCAGATAGACCTGAACGTAGGCCGCCTTGCCGTCGTTGCTTTGCGAACCGGCCGCGGTCAGCGGATCTCCCCAGAAGTCCTGGACGTGCTCTACGTGCTTCTTGTCCGCCTCGAGCTTCTGAATCAGTTGGTCGTAGAAATGGTGTGCGTCGTCGCCGAGCGGCTTGTCGCCCTCGAGCACGATCATGATCGCGCTGTCGGTGTCGAATTCGTGGAACACCTGGCCGACGCGCTTCATCGCCTGCATCGACGCCGCCTCTTTCGGGCTCATCGACACGGTGTGTTGTTTTGCGACTATGTCCAAGGACGGGACGAAAATGCTGAGGACGACCACAAGTCCTATCCAGGCCAGGACGATCAGCAGCGCGAACTTGTGCACCGTCCGCGCAAATATCGGCATGTGCGGAAGCCCTGCGGCCTGGTTGTTGGTCATGCGGACTTCACTATGCAGAAGGTCTGGGCATTCACTCCGTTCACCGACCTTTCGTCCTTGACCACGTCGTTCACGATGATCCGGCAGCCAATCTCGTTACCGGTGCTTTGCGCGACGACGTTGACGCTCACCGACGGAAGGGTCGTGATGACGGAAAGCGTCCACGGCAGCGGCACGTTGCTGGCTTTCTGAGGCTGGGCATTGATGTCCAGGTAATTGATGTTCGCAGTGGATCCATTGGGACCAAAAACCTCGTAGACGACGTGCTTGGGATTGAACGGCTTGATGTCGTCGACGGCGCCGCTGGTGATCGGGCGATTGTCGTGATTGCCGAAGATGCTCCGGAGCCGCACGACGCAGAACCCCGCGACCGCGACAACCACCACGATGACCAGTGCTATCCACACCTTCTTCACCGCGTTGGCGACAGGAGTCTTTGCCACCCAATTACCTTCCGCTAGTCCAGCGTCCAACCGTCCATTCGATCGCTTCAGCCATTGCTCGACCTCTGCTCGGGATAACCCTCTTGCCCACGGGCACACCGGATGCTTTGGTGCGCTAAGTACCTTAGCCGCATCGTTGCGGCGGCGCGCGTTGTATCCCGGTTCGGCCCCGGAACCGGCGAGAAATCCGTCTCCCACATCAAGATCGCCCCAATTCGCGCACTCCAATCCCCTTTCCGTTCAATGCGATTCGGTGACGAGGCCGATGCACGTTGCCGTGAGGACCCGGGTGAGGGCGGACGCGAAATCGATGTTCCATTCGGGCGGCAGGGCCTCCGGCTCCTCGGCATAGGCGTCGGTGAGCCGCTCCGGCGGGTTGGCGATGTGCCAGAAAGCGGAGGCCAAGGAGTAGGCGGCGATCAAGGTGTCAAAGGCGCCGGACCGGCCGAGCACGGGCAACGCGCGCTCGATGGCGTCGGCGAGCGCGATCGCGGCGGCGGCAATCGTCCGCCTGATCTCGACAACCCTGTCGATATGCACCTCGTGCTCGAGGTGCAGGTGCAGGTTGGCGAGCAGGTCACAGAACAGCGGGTCGGCCGCCAGACTGTTGGCCAACGTCTCGGCCACGCGCGCCGGCGACATTGGGCCGGGCTCGCCCAGTTCCTCGCACACCGTGTTCGACCAGCGCACCCAACCTTCGGCGGCGAGGTGCAACAGGACCTCCTTGTGGGAGGTGAAATAACGGCGAACCGCGGAGTAGTGAATTCCGGCGCGACTGGCGACGGCGGTCAGGGTGACCGACGCAACGCCCGTCTCGAGAGCGAGCGATCGCGCGGCTTCGACGAGCGCTGCCGCACGCTGGCGCTTGTTCTCCTCCGTGCGGGCACGCTGGAAGGCAAGTTGCGCCATCGGCCGAGGATAACGCACATTGTGTGATTTGTATAACGCACGTCGCGTGATTTGCAGGGGCCTATTGGGGCGGGAGTTTTCCGCGTTACGCACGTGATATGCGTTACACTCCAGGGCGCGAGGGGAAGGAGCCAACGGTCCCGCCTAGGGGGTGATCCAGCCGTGATTTACTTAGGTAAGGCTTGGCTGCGCTACTGCCCGGTATCGACGCCCCGGTGGACGGGCGCAGCGTGGCGATCAGAAGTGCCAACCGCTGAAAGGGATTCCAGATTTTCAAGATGCTGTCCCGAACGTGGATTCCACTGATCATCTTGGCGGTGCTGGTGATCGGTGGATTCATCGTGTACCGGGTCCACGGCTACTTCGGCGCCGAAAAGCGCGAATCGTATGCCGACAGCAACCTGCAGAACCCCAAGCCGTTCAACCCGAAACGGATTGTTTATGAGGTGTTCGGTCCACCCGGAACGGTCGCCGACATCAGCTATTTCGACGTCAACGCCGACCCCAAACGCGTCGACGGGGCAACGCTGCCATGGTCGCTGCACATCACCACCGATAAGGCTGCCGTAATGGGAAACCTTGTGGCACGGGGCAATAGCGACAGCATCGGCTGCCGCATCACGGTGGACGATGTGGTCAAGGCCGAAAGAATCTCCAACGAGGTCCACGCCTACACCTTCTGTCTGGTGAAGTCCGCGTGACTACCCAATTCGCCAACGCCGCCAACACCCACGCCGAACGGTCGTTCATCGCAAGGACGATCCATACGCTCGCGGTGCCGATCATCCTGTTCTGGGTGGGGATTGTCATCGTCCTCAGCCTGTTCGTCCCGTCGCTGGAAGTGGTCGGGCAAGAGCGGTCGGTGTCGCTGAGCCCTACGGACGCGCCGTCATTCCGGGCGATGAAACACATCGGCCACGCGTTCAACGAAGGCGAGACCGACAGCTCGGCGATGATCGTGTTGGAGGGCAACCAGCCCCTTGGCGACGACGCCCACCGGTTCTACGACGCGATGATTCGCAAGTTGCGCGAAGACAAAACGCACGTGCTGAGCGTCCAGGACTTCTGGGGTGATCCACTCACGGCGGCAGGCGCGCAAAGCAACGACGGCAAGGCCACCACCGTCCAGGTGAATCTCGCCGGTAATCAAGGCGAGCCGCTGGCCAACGAATCCGTCGAAGCCGTCCGCAAGATCGTGAACAGCGCGCCGCCGCCGCCCGGCGTCAAGGCCTACGTCACAGGGGTGGCGGCGCTCGCTGCGGATCTGCACCACAGTGGCGACAAATCCATGGTCAGGATCCAGGCGACAACGATCACGGTGATCCTGTTCATGTTGCTGTTCGTCTACCGTTCGATCATCACCGTGATTCTTCTGCTGGTCACGGTCGGTTTCGAATTGACCGCGGCGCGCGGAGCCGTTGCGCTGATGGGGCACTTCGGACTCTTGGGGCTTTCCACCTTTGCGGTCAGCCTGCTCACTTCGCTGGCAATCGCGGCCGGTACGGACTACGGGATATTCATCGTCGGTCGCTACCAGGAGGCCCGACAGGCCGGCGATGACCGGGAAACGGCCTTCTACACCATGTACCGCGGGACGGCCCACGTCATCCTGGGCTCCGGTTTGACCATCGCCGGGGCGACGTTTTGCCTCAGCTTCGCCCGGATGCCGTATTTCAAAACCTTGGGCGTCCCATGCGCGGTGGGCATGCTGGTCGCGGTACTGGTCGCGCTCACACTGGGCCCCGCGGTTCTGACCGTCGGCAGCCGTTTCGGCGTGTTCGACCCCAAGCGCAAGATCGGGGTTCGTGGCTGGCGGCGGGTCGGTACCGCGGTGGTTCGCTGGCCGCTGCCGATTCTGGCCGTCACGTGCGCCGTCGCCCTCGTCGGCCTGCTCACCCTGCCCGGATACCAGGCCAGCTACAACGACCGGGAGTACCTGCCCAGTTTCATCCCCGCCAACGAGGGCTTGATGGCCGCGGATCGCCACTTCTCCCAGGCCCGGATGAAGCCGGAGATCTTGATGATCGAGGCGGATCACGACATGCGGAATCCGACAGACTTCCTCGTCCTGGACAAGCTGGCCAAAGGCATCTTCCGCGTCCCGGGAATCTCCCGCGTCCAAGCGATAACCCGGCCCGACGGAACGACGATGGACCACACGTCCATACCGTTCCAGATGAGCATGCAGAACGCGGCTCAGATGCAGAGCATGAAATACCAGCGTGACCAGATGAACAACATGCTCAAGCAGGCCGACGAGATGACCAAGACGATCGCGACCATGCAACGGATGTACGACTTGATGACGCAACTTGTCGCTACCACGCACCGCATGGTCGGCGACACCGAAGAGATGCAGCAAATCACGAATGAGCTGCGCGATCGCATTGCGGACTTCGACGATTTCTGGCGGCCCATCCGCAGCTACTTCTATTGGGAGAAGCACTGTTTCGCCATCCCGATCTGCTGGTCGATTCGACAGATATTCGACGCGCTGGACGGCGTCGATCAGATCACCGACAAACTCAACACGCTGGTCGGTGACATCAAAGACCTCGACCGCCTGATGCCGCAGATGATCGCCCAGTTCCCGCCGATGATCGAAACCATGGTGAACATGCGGACCATGATGCTGGACATGCACAGCACCATGTCCGGGATCTTCGATCAGATGGACGCGATGAGCGACAACGCGACGGCGATGGGCCACGCCTTCGACGCCTCCAAGAACGACGACTCGTTCTACCTGCCGCCCGAGGTCTTCAAGAATAAAGACTTCAAGCGCGCGATGAACAACTTCCTGTCGGCGGATGGCCACTCGGCCCGCATGATCATCCTGCATCGCGGGGATCCCGCATCGGCCGAGGGAATCGCCAGCATCGACAAGATACGCACTGCGGCCGAGGAGTCAACAAAGGGAACACCTTTGGAGGACGCGAAGTTTTACCTGGCCGGCACCGGGGCCGTCTTCAAGGACATCTCCGACGGCGCCAGATGGGATCTGGTGATCGCCGGAATCTCCTCGCTGTGCCTGATTTTCATCATCATGCTGATCCTCACCCGCGCCCTGGTGGCCGCCGCCGTCATCGTGGGCACGGTGGCGATTTCGCTGGGCGCCTCCTTTGGGCTCTCCGTGCTGTTCTGGCAGCACATTCTCGGTATCCAATTGCACTGGCTGGTGCTCGCGATGTCCGTCATCGTGTTGCTGGCCGTGGGATCCGACTACAACCTGCTGTTGGTCTCCCGATTCAAGCAGGAAATTCATGCCGGCCTGAACACGGGCATCATCCGTTCGATGGGCGGCACCGGCAAGGTGGTGACAAACGCGGGCCTGGTATTCGCGTTCACGATGGCTTCGATGGTCGTCAGCGACGTGCGGATCGTCGGACAGGTGGGCACCACCATCGGGCTGGGTCTGATGTTTGACACGCTGATCGTGCGCGCTTTCATGACGCCGTCCATCGCCGCCCTGCTGGGACGCTGGTTCTGGTGGCCGATGCGCGTGCGCTCCCGGCCCGCCAGGGTTCCGTCGCAGCCGGTCGAACCCCACCAGGCGGACCGTTCCCTTGCCTACACCGACTAATGGGAGTCGATCAGCGCGCCATTGACGAGTTTCGAATCAATGGCGGGGAGGCTGATCACCGAGCCGCCGGCCGGTGAGCACTGGTACCGACGGGAGCGAAGGTCGATTCCTAGGGTTAGAT
>Ga0335076_10003888_pt1 | contig 15069 bp, 13 predicted proteins | sample Lox_Sample_25_FD_206717 | JGI IMG/M metagenome (GOLD analysis project Ga0335076, IMG submission 206717) | Soil microbial communities from Loxahatchee National Wildlife Refuge, Florida, United States - Lox_Sample_2.5 | ecosystem: Environmental > Terrestrial > Soil > Wetlands | place: USA...
TGCACTTCTCGCTGGTTTGTTTCTGGCAATTCCCGCGACGCGTCACCTGATTTTCAAGGGCTCCGGGGTAGGAATCGAAACGAGAACTGGCCTTCCGCCTCTAAGCGCTGGCAAGTACATTGCCGTACTTCCCTTCCGCGTGCTTGGTAATGAGAATTCGCTTGGTTATGTCGCGGAAGGGCTCGACGAAGCCCTATCCGCAAAGCTGTTTCAGCTAAGCGATGTCAAAATCGCCTCGCCCTCCGATGCGGCCAAGCAAAACGATCAGAAGACTCCCCTGCCGCAGATCGCCAAAGATCTTGGCGTCAACCTGATCGTCCATGGCCTGGTGGAAGGCTCTGGAAACCAAATACGAATTATCGTAAACCTCGAAAATATGGAGGACAATCGCCTTCAATGGAGTCAGGAGTTTACGGGTGTGACGGGCGATCTCCTCACCGTTGAAGATCAGATTTATGACAAACTCTCCGACGCGTTGGACCTGAAACCGCGAAGTGGCGCACCTTCCGCTGCCGCCGCCCATCCGACCGAAAATATCGAAGCCTACGACCTGTACTTGCGCGGCCGGAATGCTCTCCGCAACGCTCAGGATCCAAAGAGCATTCAGTCTGCGCTGGATTATTTTGATGGGGCGATTAAGAAAGATAGCGGCTTTGCTCTGGCTTACGCCGGAATGGCGGATGCGAGCCTGCAAATGTATCGAGAAAATAAGGATCGCTATTGGGCGGATCGAGCTGTCGCTGCAGCAAAACAAGGCGAACATCTGAATGACAATCTGCCTGAAGTGCATTTCTCGTTGGGTACTGCGTACAACGCAATCGGCCGCACAGCCGAAGCGATCACAGAGTTGAAAAGGTCCCTGGAGCAGTCGCCCAACTCAGATGAAGCTTATCGAAGGCTAGGAAGCGTCTATATGAATATCGGCCAGAAAGAAGAATCTATCAACGCGCTCCAAAAAGCGGTCGACATTAATCCATATTATTGGAGAAATCAGAACGCCCTAGGAACCGCCTACTTCGAATTCGGAGAATTCGATAAAGCCCTGAAGGAATTCCAGACCGTAACCCAACTTGAACCTAAGAATTCGGTGGGATATGACAACATGGGTTCCGTTCTATTCCGGATGGGGAAATACGAAGATAGCACCAAGGCTTTTCAGAAGGCGCTGGAACTCCAGCCTTATGCGGGTACCTATACCAACCTGGGAACCGATCTCTTCTATCTCAAGCGGTACGCAGAGGCTGTCACAATGTTTGAGAAGGCCGTGGCCATGAACCCAGGGGACGAAGCCTACGTTGGTAATCTAGCTGATGCGTATCGCTGGGCGGGACAAAAAGACAAGGCTAACGCCACCTATCAAAAAGCAATCTCCCTCGCCTACACAGAATTGCAGGTGAACCCGCGCGACGCAGGGGCACTCGGACATCTGGCTCTTTACTACGCAAAGAGTGGAAACCCTGCTCAAGCGGCAGACTTCGTGCGAAGAGCCCGGACGATTGACCCCTCAAACGTCTATCTCATGTATACGTCAGCTGTAGTCCATACGATTGCGGGTGATCCAAAAGCAGCGATCGAGGATCTCCGCTTGGCATTGCAGAAAGGATTTACTGCCACAGACGTTAAAGCGGAACCCGAGTTTAATCCGCTTGCCGACCAGCCTCAATTCCAAAGCCTTCTCAAAGAGTTCGCACCTCGAACGCAGTAGAAGGAACAGCGAATAGTAGCTTGCGAGTCGAGTATTTAAGACGTCGTTGGGAGCAGTTTGTCCGGATTTTCTAGGCCGCCAAACAAAAAGGGTGGCCAATGAGCCACCCTTTGAATCGGAAAAAGATGGGTCGCTTCTTAGTTTGCCATCGCCGCTTTCTTGCTCCGCTTCCGCCAGGCCCCCAGTCCTGCCAGACCACAAAGTAGGAGCAGACCGGATGCAGGCTCAGGTACAGCAGCCACGGCACCGTTACCGAATCCTAACACGATACTGCCGGAGGTAAAGTCGGCGCCACTAAACTCTATATCGTATATGCCGCCCTGACAGTTTGTACAGCTTCCCGACCCTTGGCTGGATCCCAAAGACAAAGATTCCAGCTGTATGCCGGAGACTGCAGCGACCATGCCTGGCCCGCCGGAGAAAGTCAGGACGGTCGAACCAAGAGCACCCTGTGATACTCCACATTCCGCAAAAGGATCGCTCTCCTCCGAGGCTCCGCAGCTGAAGCTAAGATTGTCCCCCGTGAGTATGTTCGTTCCAAACAGGGTTAGGGTCACGCTGGTAATTGTTTGTCCTGTCTGGTTTTGAATCGGGACGTCGGCCATATTGCTGGCATTTCCAAATGCCAAAAAGGGGAAAATCTGGCCTGGCTGCGTAATGGCGATGGGATTCGCAGGATCTAAATTACGAATCACAACGTCAGGATCAATTCCATCCGCCATTGCGGCAGTGGCAATTAGCCCGCTAAACAAAATGGCCGGTACTAGAACTCGAAGAATTCTCACAGGCACACCCTCCGCACACGATTGGGACCTGCTTACTAGTGCAATTTAGATACCAACAAATTGAATTTCTCGCTAGAACAAGTCCAGCACTTTCAATACGTTGATCAAACCATTTATTGTGGATACCAACGTGATGTGCAACAATTTGCCCAAACAGACCGTAGACCCTTGAATTTCCTGCGCTTCTCCCTTCTTCTGGCCCACCCAAGTCATAGAGTTGTTCGCGTATGCTCTCCGCTCAGCCAAGCCTGGGGAAATGATACACTCCAGCTGTCAAGATCTGCCTTCCGCCGACAAAAATTTAGCCCGAAACACTGCCAATCACCCCGCTAGATGGGCTCTCGGTACGGGCGAGGGCTTAAAGCGGCTTCGGGTGCGCGGCGAGCGCGTCACGGAACGCTTTCAGGTTGGTCTTGTCCACAATGGACGTTCCCGTATCCACCCATGTTGGCAAGGGCGATTCCGGTGCCGTCCGCCAGTCTTTGAATTCATGCACGGCGTTGTGGTGCAGATCATCGAGGAATTTCAGACCGTAATAGCTCATCACGTAGGGTTTTTGCGCCACCGTTGCAGTAATCACTCCCCGATCAATCCAATCGAGAGTTTCGGGATCCTTGTCAAATGCCACGATGGGAATTTTTCCGCCCAGGTCCAGCCGGTGGAGCGCTTCCGCGGCTCCCGATCCTCCTGAGGCCTCCAAAGCTACGATGCCGTCGAATTTTGCTTTGGCCTGGAGCAAGCCGGAAACGCTGTCGTTTGCCACCCGAGGATCACCGTTGTCGTCGAGCGTCTGGACGATTTTCATTCCCGGGAATTTCGTCAGCGCTTCTTGAACGCCGCGCAGCCGTTCATCAAGATTGAGCTGCCCGGGAATCGTTACCACCACGATTTGTCCCTTCCCTTGCAAAATTTGTGCGATTCGTTTTCCGCTCTCCTGCCCGGCCCGGAAGTTATCAGTGCCTATGAAAGAGAGTCGTTTGGAGTCCGGAGCATCAGAATCCACACAAATCACTGGGATGCCCTGAGCGATAGCGCTATTGATCGCGTCCCCAAACAACTCGGGCCGCGTCACAGAAATCAGAATTCCGGTGACCTTTGAGGCCACGGCAGTCTGAAACGCTCTGAGTTCTTCTTGCGGATCGAACTTCTCCGGCCCCACCAGGTCGGCTTTCACTCCCATTTGTGTCGAAGCATCATATAACCCCGCTTCAGCCTCTTGCCAATATGGCAGATTGACATTGGCCGCTACGAATACGTAGTGCTCATCTGGCTGATGATACGGTGCCTGGCAGGATGTCAGTCCCGTAACAACAAAAACGGCCAGAAGAGCCGGAATGATGCGCTGGCTTCTCATGGGCTCTCTCCTTCCTCCGTTGTCGTTGCTTGGAATCATGCTTTGGGAAATCCGAGGTGAAAACGAAGGTGCAGACGGCCCAAGCCTATCACAAGCTATGGCAAGTGGCTTAGCGTAATTCCTCCGCAGAGGACCCGCGGCCAGCGCCACTTTATCTTAGGAAATTGTTGAACCAATTCATTTATGCCTGAAACGTTCCTGTTGCTCGCCGGCTCGATCCAAATCTCTAGAAAAGACGAACAGGTGAAGGGCATTAGCCCTTCACCTCGAAATAGCGTCCTATTCTTTTCCGCTTGGCGATTTCAGGGAAGACCAAAGAGCTGTACGGTTGGGCGCGTATTGGCGTTCCTTTTGCCGTACCAGAGTTCGACACTTTGAATGACGCGCCGTTCACCCGGCAGTTCGATCACGCGAGTTTCTCCACCGGAGGGAATGTGGTCGCGTACCGGAATTTCTTCGTTGCTGCCATTGCCGTAGTGAACCACGACATGATCGAAATCCACTCCTCCGCCGCTGACACGTAATTGAATGGCGCGGAACCGGCCTTCCGCAGCGGTGACCTTGATCTTGTCGTGGTCGGTACGCCCATCCACATGGGATTCTCCCAAGAAAACCATGTCCCGGTGTTGGGCCAAGGCGGCAGATCCGGCTGCCAAAGTAAGTGTCAGCGCTACAAGTGGAATGAACATTCGCTTGAACATTTTCGACTCCCTCGGATGAACATGCTTCTCTACTAGCTGAGCTGCTAGTCGATAAACACTCTGCCTGCGAGAAAGTTGTAAGGAGAGATTCGAGGCTTGGTGGCTTCTGACTGGGTCTGTGCCCCGGTTTCGCTATAACTTCGATGGTTAGAACGTAAGCCTGATTCCGGGAAGAGTTCGGCCGGCGCGGGTCTCCTGCCACGTGAATACGATGCGGTGGATTACCGTAATTGTTGAAACCACAGAGATCACCCACAACACCGGCGCCATGCGATTAAAGAGCCCTCCAATGATTAGGAGCACCAGTCGCTCCGGCCGCTCCATAAAACCTACTTTGCAAAGAGGAATCAGCGATTCTGCCCTTGCGCGCGCGTAACTCACCATCACCGAGCCCGCGGTGGCGATTGCCGCGATCACCACGTAAAGGGTACGTCCGCTTACGGAATAATAGACAAGCAACCCCATGTACAGCGCCATGTCGGCATAGCGATCCAGAGTCGAATCATAGAACGCTCCGAAAGCCGTAACCCTTTTCTGTTTTCTGGCTACCTGTCCGTCCAGCATATCCAAAAAACCGGCAAAGAAAATAATAAGGGCACCTGTACGAAAATTTCCGATCGCAAAGTTACCGGCGGCGATGAAATTCACGACCAGGCCAAGAAACGTCAATACGTTGGGGTTTACTCCGGTGGCGGCGATGGCGCCAACGATTCTATCGAGGAGCCATTTGCCTCCTGTTCCGATCGCACCCGTAAAGGTTGCCATGTGCCTGCTTGGGTTCCCTCATTCACATTTTCGCGATTTATGCGTTTGAATCGTACACTACGCCCGCACAGGCTCGCAAATCCGCCCCGGAATTGCATTCGATTTCGTGCATCGCCCTGATTGTTCTTTGGTCTTGACCACATAGCGGTCTCGGAATACAGTCCGTCGCATGTTTGAAAAACCAGATCGAGATTTGGCGCTCACGCGGCGGCTCTTCTTGGTTCGAGGCGCGGCTGGTCTGTCGGCCTCATGGGTTGGCCTGCATTGGCCGGCGATCGTTCGCGCCGCGGAGCATGCACGCCACTCTGCCAATTCGCAAGTGCCGCCGAAATTCGAATTCTTCACCGCGGAAGAAGCCAGGGAAGTCGACTCCATAACCTCGCGCATTATCCCCAAGGATGATACCGCGGGGGCCAGAGAAGCCGGGGTGGTCTACTTCATTGACAGGGCACTGGTCACCTTCGCGAAAGGAGATCAGGAAGTTTATCGCGGTGGGCTGACCGGCATTCAGGCGCGAGTCACGGAGATGTACCCAGAGGTGGGATCGTTCTCCGCGGCAAATTCCGAGCAGCAGGATGCGGTCCTCAAGTCGATTGACGGAAGCCCTCCCTCTGGGCCGCGTAGACTCCAGACCTCGGGCAAGGCTCCTCAGTTCTTCGAGATCCTTCGGCAGCATACGATTCTGGGATTCCTGATTGATCCCGATTCCGGGCGGGAAGGGAATCGTGACGCGGCCGGCTGGATCGCAATCGGCCGCGAGCCTGGCCACACCTTCCAACCGCCCTTCGGCTTTTACGACAAAAATTATCCCGGATGGCAGCCGAATCCTGTGACAGCAGAGAAGAAATGACGATCGAGACTCCCCAATACAAGACCTCGGACGAAGTGGATTTTGTCATCGTTGGTTCCGGCGCCGCCGGTGGCATTCTTGCTAAAGAGCTTTCTTCCAGCGGATTTCGTGTCGTGGTCCTGGAACAGGGTCCCTACCTCACGCCCGATCAATTCACTCATGATGAGATTAAAATTCTGAACGAAGACTTTTTAACGAATCATCCGGAGCTCCAGCCGAACACGTTCCGGAAAACGCCGCAAGATCAAGCGAAGAGACAACGCGCTTTAATTTACGGTCGCCTGGTCGGCGGCACGAGCGTTCATTTTACGGCCAATTTCTGGCGTTTTCACGAAATTGATTTCATCGAGCGCAGCAAGGTCGGTCCAGTGCCAGGAAGTACATTTTCTGACTGGCCGATCCGTTACGCGGATCTCGAGCCTTATTACACGAAAGTAGAGTGGGAGGTCGGTGTCTCCGGTCTAGCGAATGCCAGCCCTTTTGATCCTCCTCGCTCCAAGCCTTATCCCATGCCACCCTTACCGGTGAAATCCTCGGGCGTGATCTTTGAGCGCGCCGCTCGCAAACTTGGCTGGCATCCGTTTCCCGCACCGATGGCAATCCTATCTGAACCACGCCCAGGTCGCAGCGCTTGTGTCAATTGCGGCTTTTGCATGTTGTTTGGGTGCGAGGTCAGTGCCAAATCCAGTTCCCTCGCCAGCATGATTCCCCTTGCGGAGCGGACCGGCCACTGCGAGATCCGCCCGAACAGCTACGTTCATCGCATTGAAACCGACTCCAACGGCCGCGCCACCGGAGCGGTCTATTTCGACAAGCAGCATAACGTGCATATGCAGAAAGCCAAAGCGGTCATCGTGTGCGCGAACGGCGCAGAAACACCGCGTCTGCTTCTTCTCTCGGCCTCAAAGCAATTTCCCAGCGGCCTGGCCAATTCGAGCGGCTACGTTGGCAAGAACCTCATGCTGAATTCCGGCGGCCTCTCCATGGGAGTTTTCGACGAGCCCTTGAATGACTACAAGGGCTTCGCTGCCAGCCGCGTTCTTCACGATTTTTACGAACTGGATCCGAACAAGATGGGTTTTGTCGGGGGCGGCGGCCTGGATGCGCGTTTCGACATGACACCGGCAGGCTTCGCCATGGCTGCGCTCCCTCCAGGCACGCCTGGCTGGGGGAAGGAGTTCAAGAAGACGTTAGCCCACAATTTTCCGCGGACCACGGAGATCTTCGCCCACGCCACCTCCTTGCCGGTCGAAGACAACAGCTTCTCGCTCGATTCCGATGTGAAGGATGCATGGGGGTTGCCCGCTCTTCGCATGACCTACAAGGATCACCCGGATGATCTTAAGCTTTCGAAATGGCTCGTCGAACGGTCACAGGAATTGCTGGAGGCAGCGGGCGCTAAGCAAAAATGGAGCTTTCCTGTTCAGGAACAGCAGTTCGCCGTCCACCTGCTCGGCACCTGCCGTATGGGCAACGACCCCAAGACCTCGGTCATCAATTCCGATCACCGCACCCACGACGTCAAGAATCTTTTTCTGTGTGACGGCAGCAGTCTCGTCACTTCCGGTCGTGGCCAGCCGACGTGTACGATCGAAGCATTGGCCTTCCGCGCTTCAGATCGCATCCGCGATCTCGCTAAGCGCGGCGAAATTTAGCCCGAATCGAATCCGCTCTCCTCGGTTTTTCGGCCTTCTGATAGACTTTTTCTTCTTTCTGAGGGGGAATCAATGAACCGTGGGCGCAGAATTTGGATTGGCGTTTCTCTTTTGGCAGTCTGTGGCTTTCTTTCCATAAAGGCATTCGGGCAGGCGAGCCGGCAGGAGGCGATGCCTCAAGTACCCGAGAAAACTGCGGCCCAGCAGTTCAAAAACATCCAGGTTCTGAAGGATATTCCCGCCGATCAAATCATCCCCGCAATGGAATTCATTGCCGCGTCACTTGGCGTGGATTGCGAATTCTGTCATGTGGAGCACGCCTTCGATAAGGACGAAAAGAAGCCCAAGCTTACAGCCCGAAAAATGATGGAAATGATGATGACCATCAATCGGGAAAACTTCGACGGCCATCGCCAGGTAACCTGCTATACGTGCCATCGTGGTACCGCGAAGCCTTTGGCTACCCCAATCATCACTGCGGAAATGCATATGCCGGAGATGACGGCTAGCGCGCCAGCCCCCGCCTTGGCGCTTCCCAAACCGGAAGAACTGCTCGATAAATACTTGGCCGCGGTGGGAGGAGCTGATGCGCTCAAGAAAATTCTTACGCGCGTCGAGAGGGGCACTGTGACCGCCTTCGGCGACCAGAAACTCCCCATCGAGATCTATTCCAAGGCTCCCGATGAGCGTGTGTCCATCATGCAAATGAAGCAGGGAGAGAGCGTGACGGCTTACAACGGCAAACAAGGGTGGCTCAGCTTCCCCGGGCGCGTCCACATGATGAACGCTCAAGAGAGCGCCGAGGCGCGGATAGATGCCGACATGAACTTTGCGGTAGACGTCCCCCGCATGTTTCAAAAGTTTGACGTTCAGCCCGGTGAACAAATTGATGGCAAGGACAGCTGGCTGGTCGTCGGCCAGAATGAGGGCCAGCCGCCCCTAAAACTTTACTTCGATCAGAAAACCGGCCTGCTCATCCGCATGCTGCGATATGTTGATTCGCCTCTCGGATACAACCCGACGCAAGTGGATTATGCCGATTATCGCGAAACAGGCGGAGTCAAAATCCCGTTTCGCTGGACCCTGGCACGCCCTGGCGGGAGGTTCACGATTCAGGTGGACCAAGTACAGCGAGATGTTCCCATTGACGATGCGGTCTTTGCTCCGCCCAAGCCACCCGAACCTCACTGACCCCTGCGTCGGCCGGGCTGCTACTTCTTTTCTTCGGGCTTCTCTGCGGATTTCGGGGGTTCCGCCTCCGTCGAAGTAGCTTCGGATTCCGGCTTCTTCAGATACTGCACGATCACTGAAATTCTTCGGTTTGCCGGATCAAGAGGGTCTTTCTTGTCTCGCAGTCTTTGATCTGCAAATCCCCTCACCTGGGTCACCTGGTCATCACGAATTCCATTCTCTTGCATTAGCCGCCGCGCCGCGTTCGCGCGATCCGAGGATAGCTCCCAATTGCCATACACGCTTCCCGGAGGATACTTCTTCGAATCCGTGTGGCCCTCCAGCGCAAGCTTGTTTGGCAGCTTTCCCAACTCCTGCGCCAGCAGCTTTAACAGAGCTTCTCCATCGGGGCTGATCTTCGTGCTCCCGCTGTCGAAAAAAGTACCCTTCGCCGATTCCGACAATTCGATCCGCAGTCCTTCGTTTGTCACGGTCATGTCAATGTGGTTTTTCAGTTTGTCGAAGTTCGGGACTTCGCGAATCGCTTTTTGGAGCTCTTCTTTGAGCTGCTCCATGTTGTCCTTTGTGACGACAAAATTCTCCCCCGACCCGACCATATCGCTTCCGACCTGTTTTGCGGTTCCTGTCGGGTCCTTGAAGTATCCTCCCACTGCTTCCTGAATCTGCTTGCTGGAGTTCAGAAGCCACAATACGATGAATAGCGCCATCATCGCGGTCACAAAGTCCGCGTACGCCACTTTCCAGGCCCCGCCATGGTGCCCGCTGTGGCCGCCTTTCTTTTTGATGATGATCGTCGGCGATGTCCCTGCCATGGGTGGCCTGCCGGCCGCTACGCCGCTGCTTCTGCTGGCGCCGCTGCCTCTCCCTTGTCCTTGATGGACTTTTCCGTTTCCTGAAACGTGGGTCGGACGTGCCCAGGCACTGCCCTGCGTCCGAATTCAATGGCTACAGTCGGCGCCATTCCTTTGATGAATGACACAATCGCCACCCGCAGCACATAATAAAAGGCGTGTTCTTCGTCCACTGTCTTGGCCATACTGGACGAAATCGGCCCGACCAGCCCATAACAGAGCAGAATTCCAAGAAAAGTTCCCACAAGCGCGGCCGCTACCTTATGCCCAATTTCTTCAGGCGGTCCTCCCAGCGCGCCCATGGTGATCACCACTCCGAGCACTGCGGCGACGATTCCCAGACCTGGCAGGGAATCAGCCATCGTGGTCAGCGCAGCCACAGGCAGAGTGGTTTCGCGATGATGCACCTCCATGTCGAGGTCCATCATTTGGTCCAAATCAAAAGGTTCCACGCCGCCGCTGGCCGTCATGCGAATCGTGTCGCAGACGAACGCAAGCGCATGGTGATCCTTTAAGAACTTGGGATACTTGGAGAACACCGGACTTTTATCGGGTGCGTCGCTATCTGTCTCCAGCGCCATCAGCCCTTCCTTGCGCGCTCTTCCGAAGAGTTCATAGAGCATCTTCAGCGTTTCCAAATACTTGGCCTTTGAGTATTTCGACCCTCCAAATGCGCCGACGATTCCCCCGGTAATCGCCTTCAAAATGTGTATCGGATTCGCGATCAGCACGGTTCCCACCGCCGCTCCCCCGATAATCACGAGTTCCGCAGGTTGCAGCAGCACCCGGATGTTTCCGTGCTCCATCAGATAGCCGGCTACAACCGCTCCGAACACCACGACGATTCCGATGATGACAAACATAGCGATTCGGTCCCCTGTGCCTTGGTCTCTAATCCTGGTGAACGATTACCCGGTCTCCGCCCTGTTGAATACTTTCCTCCAGTGCCGCACGAGCGCGCTCCACGATCATCTCCGCCGAGTCGCCTTCTTTCGCACCGGCACCGCCCATGGATGCTGTCAACCGTATGTGGTCGCCCCACCACGTCGCCTCCGCGCAGTGCACCATCCTCCTCAACCGATCTCCCACCTTCATCACTTCCCACACATTGCACTCCGTCGCTAACGCAAGAAATTCCGTTTCTGTCCACCGTCCTAACAGGTCCGTAGGGCGAAGGCTGTTTGCCAGGGTTCGTGCCACTACCCTCATCACTGTGGTCATCGCCCCGCTGCCGTCTCTTGCCCGCAACTCGTCAATGTGATCCACCTTGATTGCCAGCAGGCTGAAGGGCACACGATGCAGCATGAACGTTTCAATGCGTTCTCGAATCTGGGTTTGCGTGTATTCGTGGGTGAGCGCTCCCGTCGGCGGATCGGTGCAACCCAAATCTATTAACTTGCTTGACCGGTGATCGAAATGCAGCGATGAACCCGCCGATTCGAAACACTCTGCCGCTCCGACAATTTGCCCGCTACCATCGCGAATCGGCATCGCACGAATCCTCACAAGAACCGGATAGCCCGATTTGTGCCGGAGCGAGAGTTGTGCTTCGATTGGCCTGCCGTCGCGCATTGCCGTTCCCACGGGGGATGCCGCTCCACTCAGCAGGTTGTGTTCACGGTCTATGTGCCCCAGCAGATAGTCGCTGCATTTCCTTCCCAGCATTTCCTGGCTCAAAAAACCTGTAATCGCCTCCGCTCCCTCGTTCCAGAACACCACGTGCAGTTCCCGGTCTACCATGAACACTCCGGCTGAGAGCGCCTGCAGTACGCTCCGATAGACCTCTGAATCGTCGAAGCCCTTCATGCGTGTGTTTCGACACCCATTCCCGCGTCTTTCTCGGCAACTTCGATTCCATCTCCACTTCTAATAATTCTTGAATTTTCAGTAGATCTCGAGAACGTCAGGTCACATCGGGACACTCTTCTGGGAACCTGCACCACTCCGGTACAACACTCGCTTAGAAGGAGGGATTGCAAACGTGATCGTCATCCGAATCCACTTCATGCTGTCAGAGAGGAATGCACCGGAGATGAAACTCGCGGTGACATTGTGCTTCTAACTTATTTTTGTCAACGCCAGGCCTCCATGTATGGTGGGCCCTGGTGGATGACCTTAGAACTGTGCGGGAACCCTTATCAAGGCTTTGGAGTCTGAATAAATATGCAGAGGCCCGACAGGTTTAGGCAGATACTCCGGCCCACGGTCCTTGTCTTGATTGCAGTTGGCGTTCTCTTTGTGTCATTCGGCTGGCTCGAGTGGGTGCGAAACGAACAGGAAGAGTTCAAAGTCTATTCGGCCTATCTTTCCGAAGGTCTCTTGAACGACGCTCATGACTGGTCCGTTGGTGGACCAGTGCAGGTGGTGATCGCGGACCGAACGATCTCCGGTGGGAATTTGAGGTTCCATTTGTTTTCGCTGTTCGATAGGCGGGTGGATTTTGGCGAGTTGCAGACCTCAACGCGAGTCAGCTATCTCGCACGGGACCTCTTTCGCACTCGCATAGAGCCGAAGTTTTCGCTGCCTACTCGCGCAAACGCATGTGTCACGCCTGAGAGAGAATACGGTTCGCCAGCGTTCCGAGAGAAATTCCCACGCAACATCGGGTTGGTAACTTTGTCCGGCGTCGGTTTCAACCTGTCACGGACTCAAGCGGTGTTCTATATCAACCATTTCTGCGGTCTATGCGGCGGAGGCCGGTACGTGCTCATGGAGAAGGTTAACGGCGCTTGGCGAGTGCAAGACGGGCACTACACCTGGATTTCGTGAAGACCCGCATAGCAGTGATTGGCGAGGTTGCCAGTTCCGTTAGCGGCAAATCAGCACGCCAAAAAAACGCACAGACTACTCGACGGCAAAGGGTTCTGATGTCGCTACCTTTGCACCCTTCGGAGGTACATCACAGGCCAAGCTTTGCTGAGAACCATTCCAGCAGGTCAACCGCAGTCTCATTTGGCCAGATTCACCCAATCGGAAAGGGAAATCCAGCGTCTTGCCCGGTTCCAATACCTGAGGGTGTTGGAAGCGACCGATGTCGGGACCAATCAGAAGAGTGCTCCACCTAGCGTCGTTGTTTTTCTGAACCAAAAACGGCGAGGGAGTCGCTTCGATTTCGCCGCCCCCTTTCGGCGATGTCTGGCCGACTTGAATACAAAAAGTGATCGGCTTGCCCCCGCGTTTTCGACGCGCGTATGAATTGTCTCGTACTTCTTGTGATGCGATGGCAAAACGTGGATTTTGACTTGCGCCGTCGCAGGCAGTGAGGACAGACCCAAAACCATTGGGACGAAGAGAAGCCGCGTCATGAAGAGAGTGTAGCGCAAACCGTCCACGGATCCGCCGACAAGGGTGAACACAGGAAGATACGCAGTGTTCACCTCTAAATAAAGGCATTCCGTTCACCTAGGCCGCGTCGCAAGGCTCCGGCGAAGAACAGACTACGGTCATTAGCTCTGAAAAAAGACCGCGGACGAAAACCTCGATTTGGGCGGGAGCGACCCGAGTGTTTGTGGGGTTTGCTGTTCAGACCATGGCAAGCAAGAAGGCGCCCGAAGCTTTTGGAGTCCGGCTCCGCTTGAGCCACGGCGCGATAGCTTTCGCCAGACTGAATTCTAGGCCAATTCAATTTCGCGGGGATCGCTGGCTTGCCGAGCCGTAGCCCGTTTTATGGGCGAAGGCTGGTGGGCCTGGGTGGACTTGAACCACCGACCTCGCCCTTATCAGGGGCGCGCTCTAGCCACCTGAGCTACAGGCCCGTTACAACCGGACAAAATTTTAACACGCTCTGTGCGACACTGTACAACGTCGGCCGCTTTGTTGCGTCTATTGTATAAAACCAACGTTCGGCGTTGGAGCTCCACCTTCTGGAATCTCCTTGATCGGCCCGAACTGCGCTTCGTAGCGCGAAATGTTCTCGTTTAGCGCTCTGCATATGCGTTTGGCATGGCCCGGGCTCACGATCACACTGCTTAAGAGCTTACCCTGCGACCCATTCGGGAAAATATAGATAAAGTTGAGTGTGAACTCCTCCACATTGTGATGAATCATCATCAAGTTGCTGTACAGTCCCTGCAATTCTTTCTCGTCGGCCTTGATCTGCATCTGCCCTTGCGTCGGCTGTTGTTCTGCCATGGTTGCCTCTCCTGAATTGCCGTTCCGAAGGTACCACACCGGCCAAGGAAGTGCCCGCAATGCACCGCTTCGCTGTGTTTTCCATTTGTCGAATGGAAAATTTGGCGCGAAGTTCCATTGACATGGGAGCGTATTAAAGGTAGTTTTGTAGGGACATTAACTGGAGTTAACTTCTTCGTAGAATTATGGCCGACCCCACCATCGAAACTCCGGTTCTGGTTGCGGATCAAAAAAGCTCTCGCAGGGCTGCATCGCACCTCCCGGTAACTTCTCCGTCTCTTCCGGAGGTGCACCGCAGTATTCCCATCGCTTCGGGCGCATCCTGGCTGCGCAAAGTCCTTGCTTTTGCCGGCCCCGGCTACCTGGTCGCCGTTGGGTATATGGATCCGGGCAACTGGGCCACGGACATCGGCGGTGGCGCCAAATTCGGCTACACGCTCCTCAGCGTCATCCTCATCAGCAACCTCATGGCCATGCTCTTGCAAGCGCTCTCCGCCAAGCTGGGCATCGTCACCGGCCGTGACCTCGCCCAAGCCTGCCGAGAACACTATTCGCCGCGCACTTCCTTCGTCCTCTGGGTGGTCTGCGAAATTGCTATCGCCGCCTGCGATCTGGCGGAGGTTCTGGGCTCCGCCGTTGCGCTTCAACTGCTTTTTGGCCTCCCACTCCTGGCGGGAGTCCTCATCACTGCTATGGATGTCCTCATCGTCCTTGCTCTTCAGGGTCGCGGCTTCCGGCTCGTCGAGGCGTTCGTCATCACCCTCATTGCCACCATCGCTGCTTGCTTCGCCTATGAGATCTTTTTTGCACGGCCCCTCTGGATCGAGGCTGCCCGAGGATTCATTCCTCAAGCAGAAATTCTTCGCAACAAAGAGATGCTGTATATCGCCATCGGTATCCTGGGCGCCACGGTGATGCCGCATAACCTCTATCTTCATTCAAGCATTGTCCAGACGCGTGACTTCGGCCACAGTTCCAGAGACAAACGGGAAGCAATCCGCTACGCCGTTTTTGATTCGACGTTTGCCCTCGGTTTTGCGCTGTTCATTAACGCCGCAATCCTCATTTTGGGCGCTGCGGC
>Ga0335076_10003889_pt1 | contig 15067 bp, 15 predicted proteins | sample Lox_Sample_25_FD_206717 | JGI IMG/M metagenome (GOLD analysis project Ga0335076, IMG submission 206717) | Soil microbial communities from Loxahatchee National Wildlife Refuge, Florida, United States - Lox_Sample_2.5 | ecosystem: Environmental > Terrestrial > Soil > Wetlands | place: USA...
CCCACGTCCGCCCCAGCCTCCCCCGGCCGTGCGTCTGAAGATCGGTCGCCACCGTCGCCCCCTCGACCCCGTCCGGATCGAGCAGGCGCTGGGTCGACTCGCACTCGCCGACGAAGCGATACGGGCGCCCGAGCCGGCCCTGCAGCAGCGGCTCGACCGAGGCGGGCGAGAGATCCGACACTCCCATTTAGACTAGTTCGGCCGTGGGGAGGATCAGACAGCCGCTGCGCGAGCGCGATCTCGACTACGCGAGCCTCAGCGACCCCATTCTCGTGACCCGGGCCAAGGCTGGCGACGCCCGGGCGCTCGAGGCGCTCTGCATCCGGCATTCGCCGCGGGTCGAGCGGCTCGCGCGGCGCCTGCTGCGCGACCCGGAGGATGCGCGGGACGCGGCGCAGGAAGCCCTGGCCAAGCTCTGCGTCCGTCTCAAGCAGTTCCGCGGCGAGTCGCAGTTCTCGACCTGGCTGCACCGGCTCGTCGTCAACACGTGCCGCGACGTCGCCGAGCGCCAGCGGGCGCGCGTGCACGATCCGTTGCCCGACGAGCTCGGGGCCGACGTCGAGCACGACCCGACCCGCGGTGTGCGCATCACCGAGCTGCGGCAAGAGCTCTGCGACTCGCTCGCCGGGATCTCGCCCGAGCAGGCGCAGGTGATCGTCCTCAAGGACGCCCTCGGCTACACGTTCGAGGAGATCGCGGCCGCCGCCGGCATGCCGGTCGGAACGGCCAAGTGCCACGCGCACCGCGGCCGCAACCGGCTTCGCGAGCGGCTCGAGCAGCGCGACGTCGCATGACCGTGCCCGCAACGCCGTTCGGGCGCGAGACGATCGAGTCGATCATCCCGCACCGTCCTCCGTTCCTGCTCGTCGACGAGGTGCTCGAGCTCGAGCCCGGCCGGAAGGTGCGCGGTCGCTTCCTCGTGCCCGAGGACGGCTGGTGGTTCCGCGGGCACTTTCCTGATCGCCCGGTGATGCCGGGAGTGCTGACGATCGAGGCGATCGCCCAGTGTGGCGCGGTCGCGGTGCTGGCCCACGAGGCGAACGAGGGCAAGATCCCGTTCTTCGCCGGGATCGACGACTGCCGGTTCAAGCGGGTCGTCGAGCCGGGAGACGTGCTCGAGCTCGAGTGTGAGTTCCTGCGCGTACGCGGGCCGATCGCGAAAGGACAGGGCCGCGCGACCGTGGACGGCGACGTCGCGGCCGAGGCGATGCTGACGGTCTTCGTCGGGAGCGAGGACGGATGATCTCCGACGCCGGCGTTCCCGTCACGATCACGGGTCTCGGTGCGCACGCGCCCGAGCGCGTGGTCACGAACGACGACCTGTCCCAGCTGGTCGACACCTCGGACGAGTGGATCATGGAGCGCACGGGCATCCGCGAGCGGCGGATCGCGGCGGAGTCGGAGGCGCTCTCGGACCTCTCGCTGCCCGCAGCGCGGCAAGCGCTGGAGCAGGCCGGCAGCGACGGGACGGACATCGACCTCCTGATCGTCGCCACCGTCACGCCCGACATGATGTTCCCCTCGACCTCGGCGCTCCTCGCCGACCAGCTCGGCGCGAAGGACGCGGCGGCCTACGACCTCTCGGCCGGCTGCACGGGCTTCATGTACGCGATCGCGCAGGCCTACGGGATGGTCGCAGCCGGCCTCGCACGCAAGGCGCTCGTGGTCGGAGGAGACGTGCTCTCCCGCGTTCTCGACTGGAGCGACCGCTCGACGGTCGTCCTGTTCGGCGACGGAGCGGGCGCGGTCGTCCTCGAACCCGCCGAGGAGCCCGGCTTCCTGGCGTTCGAGCTGGGCGCCGACGGCGCCGGCGGCGAGCATCTCTGGCTCCCCGGCAGCGGCTCGCGCAGGTTCGAGGATCCGGACGAGTTCGTGAAGATGAACGGGCGCGAGGTGTTCAAGTTCGCGACGCGCGTTCTCGTCTCTTCGGCCGAGGCCGTGCTGGCGCGGTACGGGGCGACCGTCGAGGATGTCGACGTCTACGTTCCGCATCAGGCCAATGTTCGCATCATCGATCACGCAACCAAGAAGCTCGGGATCCCGTCCGACCGTGTGGTGATCAACGTCGACCGTTACGGCAACACGTCCTCCGGCTCGATCCCACTCGCGCTGGCGGATGCACAGGCCGATGGAAGGCTTCGGGCCGGGAAGCTCGTACTCATGACGGGAATGGGCGCCGGCCTCACCTGGGGAAGCGCGCTGATGCGGTGGACGATGGGAGGGCCGAGTTGAGCAAGGTGGCGTTCTGCTTCCCGGGCCAGGGCTCGTTCGAGGCCGGCATGGGACGTGACTTCGCGGAGGCGATTCCGGCCGCGAGAGCGGTCTTCGAGCGTGGGAGCGCGGCCAGCGGCCTCGACCTCGAACGGCTCTGCTTCCACGCCGACGCCGAGGAGCTCGTGGACACCGCGGTGCAGCAGCCGGCGCTCGTCGCGACGTCGCTCGCCGTGCTCGCGGCGCTGCAGGAGCGAGGCGTGAAGGCCGACTTCGTGATCGGTCACTCGGTCGGGGAGTTCGCCGCGCTGGCGGCGGCCGAGGCGATGACCCTGGAAGAGGCGATGGAGCTCGTCCGCGAGCGCGGCCTGGCGATGGCCGAGGCTGCGGCGCGCAATCCCGGCTCGATGGCGGCGATCCTCGGCCTCGCCGACGACGTGGTGGAAGGCCTCTGCCGCAGGATCCTCGGAGTCTGGCCCGCGAACTACAACTGCCCCGGGCAGATCGTCGTCTCGGGCGAGCACCCCGCCGTCGACGAGTGCATCCAGCTGGCCCAGGACGAGGGCGCGCGGCGCGCGGTGAAGCTCAAGGTCTCGGGCGCGTTCCACTCGCCGCTCGTTGCGCGTGCCGCCGATCGGCTGCGTCCCGCGATCGAGAAGGTCCGCTTCCAGGAGCCGGTCGCGCCGTTCGTGTCGACGGTGACCGCGCGGGTCGAGTCGGCGCATCGGATGGGGCCGCTGCTCGTCGACCAGCTCACGGCGCCCGTGCGTTTCACGCAGTCGGCGTCGGAGCTCATGCGCGAAGGCGTCCGCACGTTCGTCGAGGTCGGGCCGGGCAACGTGCTCACGGGCCTCGTCAAGCGGATCGACCGCAGTGTCAAGGCCGTCTCGGTCAACAGCATCGAGGCGCTCGAGCGGCTTCCCGAGCTGCTCGCCGAGTCACCGTGACCTTCGCGAGCCTCGAGGGCAAGCGGGCCCTCGTCACGGGCGCGTCGAAGGGGATCGGCCGTGCGGTCGCGGAGGAACTCGCCCGGGCGGGAGCCGACGTCGTGGTCGGCTACCGCACCGGCGCCGAGGAGGCGGAGGCGCTGGCGGGTGAGATCAAGGGCCGCGCCGTCCAGGCCGACGTCTCGAGCGCCGAAGACGCAGCACGACTCGTCGAGGAGGCCGGCGACCTCGACATCCTCGTCAACAACGCGGGCCTCACACGCGACGGTCTCCTCGCCCGCATGCCCGACGACGACTGGCGCGCGGTGATCGAGACGAACCTCTCGTCCGTCTTCTACACGTGCCGGGCGGTTTGCCGGCCGATGATGAAGAAGCGCGGGGGCTCGATCGTCAACATCTCGTCGATCGTGGGCGTGCACGGCAACTGGGGCCAGACGAACTACGCGGCGTCGAAGGCCGGGATCATCGGCTTCACGAAGTCGCTCGCCCGGGAGCTCGGCAGCCGTGGGGTGCGCGCCAACGTCGTCGCGCCGGGCTACGTGCGGACGCAGCTCACCGACGTCCTGCCCGAGGAGGCCACCTCCGCGATGCTCGGCAACACGCCGCTCGGGCGGCTCGGGGAGCCGACCGACGTGGCCGGAGCGGTACGCTTCCTCTGTTCCGACGAGGCATCGTTCATCACAGGGGACGTGCTGCTCGTCGACGGCGGACTCGGGATGTAGTGAGCGCAGCTAACGGTTCTCTCAACGGACGCAGACGCGTCGTCATCACCGGGCTGGGCGCAGTGAGCCCACTCGGGCTCGACGTCGAGTCGACGTGGTCGAGCCTGCTCGCGGGTGATTCCGGCGCCGGCGAGATAACCCAGTTCGACCACTCGGACTATCCCGTCCACTTCGCGTGCGAGGTGAAGGGCTTCGATCCGACCGACTGGGTCGACCGCAAGGCGGCTCGGCGGATGGACCGGTTCACCCATCTGATCCTCGCGGCGGCCCGGCAGGCCGTGTCCGACGCGGGCCTCGAGATCGAACAGGAGGCGGAGCGCGTCGGCGCCTCGGTTGCGACTGGAATCGGCGGTCTCCGGTCGTTCCAGGAGTGCCACGCCGTGCTCGTCGAGCGCGGGCCGGACCGCGTCAACCCGTTCTCGATCCCGGCGATCATTCCGAACCTCGGTGCGGGCTGGGTCTCGATCGAGCTCGGGACGCGAGGACCGCTGCTCTCGGAGTGCACGGCGTGTGCCGCCTCGAACATGGCGATCGGCGACGGAACGGACGCGATACGGCTGGGCCGGGCCGACGTGATGCTGTGCGGCGGTACCGAAGCGGCGGTGTGCGAGGTGGGAATCGCCGGCTTCGGCGCCATGCGCGCTCTCTCGCGCCGCAACGACGACCCTGCGCGCGCTTCTCGTCCGTTCGACGGGGAACGTGACGGCTTCGTGATGGGCGAGGCCGGCGCGCTGCTCGTGCTCGAGGAGCTCGAACACGCCAAGGCGCGCGGCGCGAAGATCTACGCGGAGGTCGCCGGCTACGGCCTGTCCTCCGACGCGAAGCACATCACCGATCCCGATCCGACCGGGCCGGTCACGGCGTTCAAGATGGCGCTCGGCGACGCCGGCGTCGGTCCCGACGAGGTCGACTACATCAACGCGCATGCGACGTCGACCCCGGTCGGCGACTCCTCCGAGACGCAGATGCTCAAGTACGCGCTCGGCGAGGAGAACGCCTACCGGACGCCGGTCTCGGGGACGAAGGGGGCGACCGGTCACTGCCTCGGAGCCGCGGGCGCGATCGAGGCGATGTTCACGATTCTCGCGATCCGCGACGGCAAGCTGCCGCCGACGATCAACTACGAGGTCGAGGATCCGGCGTGCGATCTCGACTACGTCCCGAACGAGCCGCGCGACGCCGACGTCAGGGTGGCCGTCTCGAACAGCTTCGGCTTCGGCGGGCACAACGCCTGCGTCGTCTTCAAGCGCTTCGAGGACTAGCTCGGCGCCCAGGTAGGTTCCCCGCGTGGAGCGGTGGGCGACCTTCGACTGCTACGGGACGCTGATCGACTGGAACGGCGGTATCGGCCGCGAGCTCGAGCGCCTGTTCGGCGCCGCCCGCGGCGGAGAGCTGCTGCACGCCTACCACGAGCTCGAGCCGCAGATCCAGCGGGAGGATCCCGGCCGGAGCTATCGCGAGGTGATGGCCGTCGCGCTCGCCCGCCTCGGTGCGCCGGCCGCCGAGGAGGACGCGCTCGGCCGTTCGCTGCCGGAGTGGGATCCGTTCCCCGAGGTTCCGGCGTCGCTCGAGGAGGCGCGGACCGGCGGCTGGCGGCTGGCGGTCCTCTCGAACACCGATCGCGACCTCCTCGACGCCTCGCTCGCCCGGATCGGCGTCGAGTTCGACCGGACCGTAGTCGCCTCCGAGATCGGCTCGTACAAGCCGGCGCCCGCCCACTGGGACGAGTTCTTCGCGGAGAGCGGGGCCGAGCCGGCCGGACACGTTCACGTCGGCGCCAGTCTCTTCCACGACATCGCCCCCGCCTCCGCGCTCGGCCTGCGGACGGTCTGGATCAACCGGCTCGGCGAGGCGGCCGAGCCTCAGCCCGACGTCGAGCTCCGCAGCCTCGCGGGTCTCAGGGAGACCCTCGACAGCTTCGTCGCATGAGCGAGCGGCCGTTCGGCGAAGAAGACCTCGGCGCATTCGCCGAGATGTGCAATGCGCTCGAAGAGTCCCTGCTCGGTCGGCCGGGCAAGGTCGACGCGAAGGCCGTCGCCGGCTGGCTCGGGCGCGGCAGCTCGCTGCTGATCGAGGACGAGGACGGCCCCGCCGCGGGTGTGCTGGTCGACGTGCGGGGTCCGCTCGGGATCTACGGGGGCGTCGTCCACCCTCGCGCATGGGGCCGCGGCCACGGCTCGCGGCTCGTGGACTTCACGGAGGCCTGGATCGAGGAACAGCCGGCCGAGAGGATCCACACCTGGACGGTCGCCGGCGACAGCGCCGCCGACGCGCTCTTCACGAGTCGCGGCTACCGGGAGGTGCGCCGCTTCTGGGACATGGCGATCGGCCTGGCCGCCGAGCCGCCGCCGCCGCCGGTCCTCGAGGTGGAGACCTTCAGCGGCGAGGACGCCGATGCGCGGGCGTTCCACGATGCCCTCGACGAAGCGTTCTCCGACCACTGGGAGCACCACTCGCTCGGTTTCGACCACTGGTGGCAGGAGAAGCAGGCGCAGCCGGACTACGACCCGTCGCTCTGGTTTGTGATCCGGGACCGCGGCGAGGTCGTGGCCGCTGTCCGCAACGACCCCGACCGGCACGGCGGAGGCTACGTCGGCGCGCTCGGCGTCCGCCGGCAATGGCGGGGGCAGGGGTACGGCAAGGCGTTGCTCCAGCACAGCTTCCGCGAGTTCCACCGGCGAGGGCAGCGTCGTGTCTCGCTCGGCGTCGACGCGGCGAGCCCGACCGGCGCCACGCGCCTCTACGAGTCGGTCGGGATGCACGTCGAGCTCGAATCCATCGTGTACGAGAAGGTGCTCAGCTGAACATCCGGCCGTTCGTCGACGAGGACGCGTCGACCGTGGCGGCGCTCGTCTGCGCACAGGAAGAGCTTCTCTACGGTCGTCCCGGGCGCGTGACCGGCGCCGACATCCTGATGTTCGTGCAGCACGGCGATGAGGCGTGGATCTGGGAGGACGACGGCCGCACGGTCGCAAGCGCGATGTACGGCGTGCACGGCGACGCGGTGAACTTCCGCGGCTTCGTCGCCGAGAAGGGGCGCGGGATCGGGACCGAGATCCTCGAGCGCGGTGAGGCATTTGCTCGCGCAAAGGGAGCGCCGAGGCTCCTGGCCGGCGCAGCCGAGCCCGATGCCGCGGCGCGTGCGCTCTTCGAGTCGCGCGGTTTTCGCGAGGTGCGCCGCTTCTACGAGATGGCGATCGAGCTGACCGAACAGCCGTCGGAGCCTGTCGTCCCGGACGGGCTCGTCGTGGACGGACTGCGCGAGGACGAGTACGGCGCGTTCTACGACGCACTGAACGAGGCGTTCGCGGAGCACTGGGAGTGGCACCCCCAGCCGTACGAGAAGTGGCTCGAGCGCCGGCAGGGCCAGCACCGCGACGAGCAGGGGCCCGTCTGGTTCGTCGTTCGCGACGGCGACGAGCTGGCGGCCGTTACGCGCAACGATGCCAGCGTCGCGGGCGGCGGGTACGTCGGCGCGATCGGGGTTCGCCCTGCCTGGCGAGGCCGGGGGCTCGGCAAGGCGCTGCTCCAGAGGACGTTCGTCGAGTTCTGGCGGCGCGGCACGACGCGCGTCACGCTCGACGTCGACTCCCAGAACGCGACCGGCGCCGTTGCGCTCTACGAGCGGGTCGGCATGCATGTCGACACCTGCGGCGTGGCCTTCGAGAAGACGCTCGAATGAGCCTGCTGCGCGCTCGGTGTCCCGACTGCCGCACGCTCACAGCGGTGGCGATCGACGAGGGCTACGAGTGCCACAGTTGCGGCCGTTCTTTCAGCGCCGGTCTCGTCCGCGTGCCGCGTGCGTGGGGCGACGGCGGCGAACCGATGGTCGAAGCGGCCTCGCTCGCGCTCGACTATCCGGAAGTGGCGGTAGTGGAGGAGGAGACGCTCGCGATGCAGACGCTCGCGGTGGCCTCCGACCTTGCGGCGCGCCCGATCGTGCTCGGCGGCTGCTGCTGTTCGCACGTGGGCGCAGTCGAGGGGCTCGCCGCCCGTCACGGGCGGGTGGCCGTTGTCTGGCTCGACGCGCACGGCGATCTCAACACGCCCGAGACCTCTCCCTCCGGCAACGAGTGGGGGATGCCGCTGCGGACGCTGCTCGACCGGGGCACGATCGCGCCGGCCGACGTCGTCCTCTGGGGCGCGCGCAACCTCGACCCGCCGGAAGAGGAGTTCATCGCCGCGGCCGGCATCGGCGACGACCCGGGCGCGTTGCTCGGTCGTGCGGACGCGATCTACGTCGCGCTCGACTGCGACGTGCTCGATCCGGGCGAGCTCGCGATGTTCATGCCCGAGCCCGGCGGGCCGTCGCTCGGCGAGGTCGAGCAGCTGTTGGCCGAGGTGCGGGAGAGCGGGAAGCTCGTGGGCGTCGGCTTCACGGGTCTCGCGCCCGATCCCGCGAACGTCGAGAAGCTCGAGCGCCTGGCCGCGGCTCTCGGCTACTGAGCCCTGCCGCTCGGGGGCGCCTCGCAACTCGGCCGAAAGACCCGGGGTCTAAGCTGGCGACGTGGCCAATATCGACGTGTCGGTCGAGACCGGCGACCAGCCGACGCCTGCGCCGGATCACCCGAACACCTGCCCGAGCTGTCACTCGCACTATCGCGACGACGAACTCGAGCGGAGTCTCTGGGTCTGCGAGCAGTGCGGTCACCACTTCCCGATGCGGGCGCGGGCCCGCATCGCGTCGCTGACCGATCCCGAGTCCTTCACCGAGGAGGCGACGGAGCTGCACTCCGAAGACCCGCTCGGCTTCTTCGATCTGCGTCCGTATACAGAGCGTATCGCCGCGGCCGAGATGGAGACCGGGCTCGCCGACGCGATGGTCATCGGCCGCGCCACGCTGGACGGCCGCAGGTGCGAGCTCGCCGTGATGGACTTCGCCTTCATGGGCGGCTCGATGGGCAGTGTCGTCGGCGAGAAGTTCTCGCGTGCCTGCGACTCGGCCGCAGAGGCGGGGATGCCGCTCGTGACCGTCACGAGCTCGGGCGGCGCGCGGATGCAGGAGGGGATCCTGGCGCTCATGCAGCTGCCGAAGACCGTGGCGGCGGTCGAGGATCTCCACGACTCGGGCCAGGCGCTCCTCTGCGTGATGACGCACCCGACGACGGGCGGTGTGCTCGCGAGCTTCGCCACCTTGGGCGACGTCGTGCTCGCGGAGCCGAACGCGCTCATGTCCTTCGCGGGGCCTCGCGTCGTGCAGGAGATCACGCGCGAGAAGCTCCCCGACGACTTCGGCCGGGCCGAGCAGAACCTCCGTTACGGCCAGATCGACGCGATCCTGCCGCGCACCGAGCTGCGTCCGGCGTTGTCCCGACTCCTGAGGCTCTTCAATGCCCCCGACTGAGCACGAGCTGCGGCTGCGCGAGCGGCTCGGGCGGCTGAGGAATCTGCCCCTGCTCGGCGGGGCGAAGATCTCCGGCGACCTCGACCGGCTGCAGCGGCAGATCGCCCGGATCGGCGAGGAGGAGACCGACGAGGAGATCTGGCGCAAGGTCGAGCTCGCCCGTCACGACGACCGGCCGTACACCCTCGACTACGTCGAGCGCCTGTTCGACGACTGGTTCGAGCTGCACGGCGACCGCGCTCTCGCCGACGACGGCGCCATGGTCGCCGGTCTCGGCAAGCTCGACGGCCGCACCGTCGTCCTCGTCGGCCAGCAGAAGGGACGCGACATCCACGAGCGCGCGAGCCGGCGCTTCGGGATGCCGAATCCGGAGGGCTATCGCAAGGCCTGGCACGCGATGGAGCTCGCCGATCGGCACGGGTTCCCGGTGATCTCGCTCGTCGACACGCCGGGCGCCTACCCGGGCGTGGTCGCCGAGCAGCACGGACAGGGCGCGGCGATCGCCCGCTCGCAGGCGACGATGGCGCGGCTGAAGGTGCCCGCCGTGGCCTGCGTGATCGGCGAAGGGGGCTCGGGCGGAGCGATCGCGATCGCGCTCGCCGACAAGGTGCTCATGCAGGAGAACGCGATCTACTCCGTCATCTCGCCGGAGGGCTGCGCGGCGATCCTCTGGCGCGACGCCGGCCAGTACAAGAAGGCCGCGGCCGCGTTCCGGCCCGACGCGGTTCACTGCCTCGAGCTCGGAGTGGTCGACGAGATCGTCTCCGAGCCGGTCGGCGGGGCGCACATCGATCCCGACCTGGCGGCGCGGCTGTTGGGGCAGGCGCTACGGGAATCTCTCGCCGAGCTGGAGGGGATTCCGGGCGAGGACCTCCGCCGCCGCCGTCGAGCGCGTTTCCGCTCGCTCGGCGTCTTCGCCTGAATAGGTTGCAGCAGTTTTAGGGAGATTTGTGCGTTGTATGAACGGCCACTGTCCACACCGTCCACAGGCTTATCCCCGCCATGTATGCGTTGTGTGAACGGTAGGAATACGACTTGAATCGCGCAAAGTGACGCCGCCACCGGCGAGACATGGCGAAGCTGACCGAATACGAACGCAAGCGGAAGCCGAAGCAGACGCCTGAGCCCTTCGGCGGCAAGCGGGGGAAGGCGAAGGGGCCGATCTTCGTCGTCCAGCGGCACGATGCGCGGCGGCTCCACTACGACTTCCGCCTCGAGCGCGACGGTGTCCTGGCCTCGTGGGCGGTGCCGAAGGGCGTGCCGCTCGAGCCGGGCGAGCAGCATCTCGCCGTCCACGTCGAGGACCATCCGCTCGACTACGGGAGCTTCGAGGGCGAGATCCCGCCGGGGAACTACGGCGCGGGCAAGGTCGAGATCTGGGACCGGGGCACGTACGAGCTGCTCGAGGAGAAGCGCGACGGCGGCCTGACGGTGCGGCTGCACGGCGAGCGCCTCGAAGGGACGTGGGCGCTCGTGCCGGCGCATCTCTCGGGCGACGAGAAGAACTGGCTGATCCTGCGCAAGCGCGACGACGGCGCGGCGCCTGCGCGGCGCGCCTACCGGCCCATGCTCGCGACGTTGACGGAGGAGCTGCCGCGCGGCGAGGGCTGGGTCTTCGAGCCGAAGTGGGACGGCTACCGCGCGCTTGCCTATGTTCGCGGCGGTGAGGCCAAGCTCGTCTCGCGCCGGGGCAACGACCTGACGCAGCGGTTCGCGCCTGTGGCGAAGGAGCTCGCGAAGGCGTTGCGCACGCCGGATGCGGTCGTCGACGGCGAGGTCGTGGCGCTCGACGGAGACGGGAGAGCGAGCTTCTCGGCGATGCAGCAGGGGAGCACCCGGCTGGCGTACGAGGTGTTCGACGTGCTCGAGGTCGACGGCGAGCCGGTGGTCGACCTGCCGCTGACCGAGCGGAGGGCTCGACTCGAGAAGCTGCTGGCGCCGAACCCGGTCGTCCAGCTCTCCGGCTCGTTCGAGGACGGTGAGGCGCTGCTCGAGGCCGCGACCGAGCAGGGGCTCGAGGGTGTGATGGCCAAACGTCCGTCGTCGCGCTACTCCGAGGGCGGTCGGGGCCGCGACTGGCTGAAGATCAAGACCCACGGACGGCAGGAGTTCGTGATCTGCGGCTATACGAAGGGCCAGGGGCGGCGTAGCGACAGCTTCGGCGCGCTCGTGCTCGGAGTTCACCGTGGTGCGGAGTGGGAGTGGGTCGGGAACGTCGGTACCGGCTTCGGAGAGCGCGAGATTCGCGAGCTGCTCGAGAAGCTTCGGCCGCTGCGGCGGGACGAGTCGCCGTTCCCGGTCGTGCCGAAGATGGCGAAGGTGAAGAAGGGCGACGTCGTCTGGGTCGAGCCGCGGCTCGTCGCCGAGGTCGAGTTCGCGGAGTGGACGCACGACGGGCATCTGCGCGCGCCGTCCTTCCAGGGGCTTCGCGATGACAAGCCGGCCGAGGACGTGCGGCGCGAGCGGCCGGCTGCGGCGCAGGCGGGCAAGGTGAAGCTGTCCAACCTCGAGAAGGTCTTCTGGGCCGACGAGGGGATCACCAAGGGCGACCTGCTCGACTACTACCGCGCGGTCGCGCCGGTCGTCGTCCCGCATCTCAGGGGCCGGCCGTTCACGATGCGCCGCTATCCCGACGGCGCCTTCGGCAAGGCCTTCTTCCAGAAGGACGCACCGAAGGGGATGCCGGAGTGGATCCCGCGCTTCCGCGTGCAGGTCTCGACGCGCGAGCGGCCGCCGAAGCGCCGGTGGATCGACGCGCCGCTCGTGAACGACGAGGACGCGCTGCTGTGGATGGTGAACATGGGCTGCATCGATCTCAACGCGTGGTACTCGCGGGTCGACAGGCCCGAGCGGCCGGACTTCGTGTTGTTCGACCTCGATCCATCACCCGACGTCGGCTTCGGCGAGGTTGCCCAGGTCGCGCTCGCCGTCAAGAAGGCGCTCGACGCGCTCGGGCTCGTCTCCTTCCCGAAGACCTCGAGCGCGGAGGGCATGCACGTGCTCGTGCCCGTCGAGCGGCGCTACACGTACGCGCAGACGCGCGAGTTCTGCGAGATCGTGGCGGGGGCGCTCGCGCGCACCCACCGCGGGCTCGTGACGACGGAGTGGTCGAAGGCGAAGCGCCGCGGCGTCCTGATCGATGCGAATCAGAACGGCGAGGGGAAGACGATCGCCTCGGTCTACTCGGTGCGGCCGCGGCCGGGTGCGCCGGTCTCGACGCCGCTGCGGTGGGAGGAAATCGACGACGCGCTCGACGCGCGGCAGTTCACGATGGAGGCCGTGCTCGAACGGATTCGCCGCCACGGCGACCTCTTCGCGGGCGTCCTCGCGACGCGGCAACGGCTCGAGCCCGCGCTGAAGGCCCTGCGCCGATGAGCGGCACGATCCTCTGGGACGTCGATACGCAGGTCGACTTCGTCGAGCCCGGCGGCAAGCTCTATTTCGCCGGTGCGGAGGAGGCGAGGCCGGCGATGGCGCTGCTCGTGGAGGCAGCACTCGCGGCCGGTGTCGTCCACGTCGCCTCGTGCGACCAGCACGAGCTCGGCGACGCCGAGATCTCGCTGGAGCCGGACTACGACAGCACGTGGCCGCCGCACTGCATGCTCGGGACGCGCGGCGCCGAGAAGATTCCCGAGACGAAGCAACTCGACCCGTTTCCGCTGCCGCTCGGCCCGCTGCCGACGCGAATGGGCCGGCTGCTCGCAGGCCGCCGCGAGTTCCTGATCCCCAAGAAGCATTACGACCCCTTCACGAACCCCAACACCGAGGCCGTGCTCGAGGTGCTCGAGCCCGACGAGATCCTGCTCTTCGGCGTCGCAACCGACATCTGCGACGACGCGGCCGTGCGCGCGCTCCTCCGTCGTGGCCTCCGCGTCACGTTCGTCGAGGACGCGTCGCGCGGTGTCGACGAGGCGCGGACCGCCGCCTGCCTCGCCTCCTGGCGCGAGGCCGGAGTCCGCCTCACGACAGCCGAGGAGGCGGCGGCGTCACTCGGCTAAGGGATGCCTCCCCCGCTGCCGATGAGACGCTGAGATGGTGGGGCACTTCTTTCAGCACCTGAACAGCTTCGTGAACCAGTGGTTGCCGCTGTTCATGCTCGTGATCTTCGCGTTCATCGGCTGGGTGCTCTGGAAGACCCTCGGGATGCTTCCGCGCACCACGCCCGCGAACATGACCGTCGGCGCCAAGACGGCCACCAGCTGGACGGACGTCGCGGGTGTGGAAGAGGTGCGCGGCGAGCTCATGGAGGTCGTCGACTTCATGCGCGACCCGAAGCGCTTCCAGCGGCTCGGCGCGAAAGTGCCGAAGGGACTCCTGCTCTACGGGCCGCCCGGCACCGGCAAGACGCTCCTCGCGAGGGCCGTCGCGACCGAGTCGGGCGCGAACTTCTACGGCGCGTCGGCGTCCTCGTTCGTCGAGATGTTCGCCGGCCTCGGCGCGTCGCGAATCCGGAAGCTCTTCGCCGAGGCGCGGAAGAACGCGCCGGCCATCGTCTTCATCGACGAGCTCGACGCCGTCGGCGCGCAGCGCTCGGGGCACGGCTTCAACCGCGAGCAGGACCAGACGCTCAACCAGCTCCTAGTCGAGCTGGACGGGTTCGAGGGTGCCGAGCAGGTCGTCGTGATGGGCGCCTCGAACCGGATCCAGGATCTCGACCCGGCGCTGCTGCGCCCCGGCCGCTTCGACCGCCAGCTCCTCGTGCCGCCCCCGGACCTCGCCGGCCGGGAGGCGATCCTCCGCGTCCACACCCGGGGTAAGCCGCTCAACATCGACGACATCGACCTGGGACTGGTCGCGCGGCAGACCTCCGGCTTGACGGGCGCCGAGCTTGCGAACATCTGCAACGAGGCGGCGATCAAGGCCGGGCGCCGCAACGACATCACGATCAACCAGTCGGACTTCGACTGGGCGCTCGAGCGGGTCGTCGCCGGGCTGCAGCAGCGCAAGATGCTGACCGAGAAGGAGCGGCGCATCCTCGCCTACCACGAGGGCGGGCACGCGCTCATGGCCCACCTGATGGGCTCCGTGATGGAGCTGCAGAAGGTGACGATCGTCTCGCGCGGGAATGCGCTCGGCTATGCCTTCTACCTCCCGGAGGAGGACCGTTATCTCCATACGAAGGAGGAGCTCGTCGACCGCATGATCGTCGCGCTCGCCGGCCGCGCCGCCGAGGAGGTCGTCTTCGGACGGGTCACGAACGGGGCGGCCAACGACCTCGAGAAGGTGACCGAGATCGCCCGCGCCATGGTGTTCGAGTGGGGCATGGCCGACACGGTCTCCTCCCGCACGCTGCGCGCCGACAACTACGCGCTCTCGGAGACGACGAAGAAGATGCGCGACGAGGAGCAGGCGAGCCTGACCGACGGCGCCTACGAGGAGGCGGTGCGGCTGCTGCGCAAGCATCGGGCGCCGCTCGACCGGATCGCGGCGGCGCTGCTCGAGAAGGAGACGCTGGTACGGGACGAGCTCCAGGAGCTCGTCGCGGACGTCGAGCCCGAGTCGAGCGCCGCGGAGACGGTCGGCGTGCCGCGGGTCGTCGCGAGCGAGCCCGGCGAACTGCCGGCCTAGCCGCTCGACCTAGCCGAGGAACTGTGAGACGTCGAGGGCGCCGCTCGGCGCCGACAGCGACACCGGTTCGTTCCAGTCGCTGAACGTGACGGTGCCGGACTGGTTCTTCCTGCCGCCGACGAGGGCCACCGGATACGGCTTGCCGGTCGCGGCGACGTAGAGCTTGCTGTCGTCCGAGGCGTCCCGGATGACGACGACCGGCTGGCCCTTGTAGGTCGTCTTGCCGTCGTTCACGAGTTTGCCGTGGTTCGCGCTGACCTTGGCGAAGAGCCCGG
>Ga0335076_10003890_pt1 | contig 15067 bp, 13 predicted proteins | sample Lox_Sample_25_FD_206717 | JGI IMG/M metagenome (GOLD analysis project Ga0335076, IMG submission 206717) | Soil microbial communities from Loxahatchee National Wildlife Refuge, Florida, United States - Lox_Sample_2.5 | ecosystem: Environmental > Terrestrial > Soil > Wetlands | place: USA...
CGAGTCCGACAGAGGGCTTGGCGTGCAACTCCCGACGTGCAGGCAGACCGCAGACTGCGTGCTCCATTGAGCGGTCGAGGTCCGCAACCGTCACGTGTACCGCGCCGACTGTGGTGGATGGCGCCAGCGGGGCGCGCGCCGGCGCGCCCGCCGCCTCGAGCTCCTCAGGATCACGGGGCGCCATCTCGTCACTCACCACGTGAACTTCACTGGGCTCTCAATGATCGCGACCTTCATCTAGTCCTCCTGGGAGCGGTCTTGGTGGACGAGATACGCCGGAACGGCGTGCGCCTCCCGGCCAGGGAGCCGGACGGTCACGTTGTCCCGTCGCGCGCCTGGCCGACGAGAAGCCGTTCCGGTCGTGTTCTGGTGTCGATCAAGATCCGTGCGAAGAAGCCGGTCAGTTCGGCGTGCGCGTCGAGGGGCAGGACGTGTGAGACGTACTGGTCGGGCCGGACGACAACGATGCACCCGGCCTCGCGGTTCACGCCCCGCAGGTCGAAGATGTGACCAGCGGTTGGGTCTGGGCAGAACATCTTCTCGTAGTCGATCAGTCCGAATCTACCCTTTCTCGGAAGCACGATCGGCGGCATCTTGTCGACGGCCAGGTCGCGATGGCCTTGCTGGAAGATCGCGCGAACATCGATTACGGAGTCGGGCTCGGCGCTCGCCGGGGTGAACCGAGCGATGGGCGAAGCGTCCGAGCCTAGGAAGTCGCACAGCTTCCGGGCCCGGGACTCGTGGCCGGTCGGGTCGTGCCGGTCGGCGAAGATGTAGACGCGCCAGGCGCCGTCCGCGCGGGCAACGTGGCCGAGTTGGAGCGGTTTGGCGTCGGCCAAGCGGATGACCGGCGCGGAGTGAAAGCGCATCCCTACCGGGAACCCGTGGGCGAGGTGCTGGAACTTCGCTTCGGCGGTGATCATCGAGCGTGCGTACCTGGTCGCGACGCCTGCGGTGAACCGGCCCTGTGCGACGAAGTACTGCTGGAACTCGGCTGGATCGACGTCTGCCGGGCCGCCGTCGCCGGAGCGCGCGGCGCGGGCGCTGAACAGCTTGGAGAACTCTCGGTCGAAATCGATGAGCTCCTTGGCCACCGCGTGGCGCTCTGCGGAGTAGGTGTGGAGCAGTTCGGGCCGGGCCGCCCCCCTGAGGACCGAAGCCAGCTTCCATCCGAGGTTCCAAGCATCTGCCATCGACACGTTCATGCCCTGGCCGGCCTTGGCACTGTGCGTATGGCAGGCATCGCCGGCGATGAAAACTCGCGGGAGGCTGGTCCTCGTGTTCTCCACTGACACGTCATCGAATCTGTCGCATAGACGCTGACCGATCTCGTAGACCGACCACCAGCCAACGTCCTTGACCTCGACGGTATAGGGGTGCAGGATCCGATTCGCGACCGCCACCAGCTTGTCCGGGGTGACACTCCGGGTCTCGAGCATCTCCCTGTCATTCACCTCGTCGAGCTCGATATAGAAGCGGACGAGGTAGCCACCCTCACGCGGAATGATAAGGACGTTGCCCTGGGTCGCTGAGTTGATCGCGCACTTGAGGCGTACGTCCGGGAAGTCGGTGACGGCCAAGACATCCATCACCCCCCAGGACTCGGTCGTCACGTCGCCGACCAGCTCGCCGCCGATCGCGGCTCGGGTGCGGCTCCGCGAGCCGTCACAGCCAACCACATACTTGGCCCGAATGGTCGAGGCCTCTCCGGTCTCGTCCAGTTCCTTCGTGTGCCGCAGGGTGACCGTCACCGGGTATCCGCACGAGTCGCTGGCGTCGACCTCAACCTTGCTGGCGTGAAGGCCGTAGAACGGCACCAACCGGCTCGGCGATCGCTCCATGTGATCCCGCAGGTAGGCGAGCATGCGCGCCTGGTTGACGATCACGTGCGGGAACTCCGACAGCCCCTCCTCGGTGTCCTCGATGCGCCCGGCGCGTTTGATCCTGCTCGGGTCCTCCGGGTCCGGCCGCCAAAACGACACCTCGTTGACCCAATACGCCTCGCGCAGAAGACGGTCAGCCAGGCCGAACGCCTCGAACATCTCCACCGTGCGGCAGGCGACCCCGTCGGCTTGACCCACCTCAAGTGGACCATCCCTTCGATCGATGATCGCGGTTCGAATATCGGGGAAACTGGCTAACTGCGCGGCCAAGACCAAGCCGGCTGGGCCGCATCCGATGATCAGCACGTCGACCTCCTCAGGGAGGCCTGGCGGTCGATGCCCCACCGAAGGGTGCGGCTCCTCGATCAGAGGGTCGCCCGGCTTGTATCCATTGACGTAGAACTGCATTCGATCAGCCCCGACGATGGCCAGTCACCGCCAGGGTGTGAGGCTAGTACTCGTGTCGTGTCTAGTGGGAACGCTAGCGGGGTCAGGCGGGTTCGATCTCCCGGACCGGCAGCTTGTCGTAGCTGCGCGTCGAATTGCCCAGGCGACGCGTTGGCTCGCCAATCGTGAGGCGGCGCACACGTCTCGCGAGCGCGTCGAGGACCGCGTAGATCTCGAGCTTGGCCAGGCCGCGTCCCGCGCACACGTGCGGACCGTGGCCGAAGGAGAGATGATCACCCGGGTCGCGCTCGATCCGGAACACATCCGGCTCCTCGTAGTGCCGCGGGTCGCGGTTGGCTGCGCCATAGAGCAGTACGGCCTGCGAGCCAGCCGGGATCACTGTCCCTTCGATCTCGAAGTCTTCGGTCATGAACCGGCCAAAGGCATGGATCGGTGATTCGTAGCGCATGATCTCGTTGAATGCGGCCGGGATCAGCGAGCGGTCTCGGCGCATCAGGTCGAACTCGTCGGGATGGGTTGCGAGCAGGTAGATGGCGTTTCCAAGTGCGGTGATCGTCGAATCCATCCCGGCCGCGACGTACTGGTGGATGATCATTCCGCACGTCTCATGCGGGATGTCGCCGCGGTCGGCGGCGTCGAAGATCGCCCGTCCCAGGCTCCCGTCAGTTAGGTCCTCGGCCTTGCACTCGACCGACCACTGGAACAGCTCACCGGCGATCGGGAAGCTCTGGGCGGTGCGCTCGTTCATCGGACCGAGGCAGTTGAAGGCCGCCTCGCCCCACACGAGCATGTTCTCGCGGACGGCGCCCTGGACGCCGATCAGGTCCGCGACGACAGTGAGTGGCAGCGCGCGGGCGAGGTCGTCCATCGCCTCGAATGAGCCGCGCTCCACGAGCTCCGCGACCATCCGGTCTGCGACAGCGGCGATGTCGGCTTCAACGTCCCGGAGCGCGCGCGGTGACAACCTCTCCATGAGCACCTTGCGCAGCGCCCGGTGGTCCGGCGGATCGGTGGCGAGGCTCGTCCCCAGCAGGACCTGGTTCATCGTGTCGTTGAACGCCACCGACCTTGAGGAGAACACCTTCCAGTTCGCCATCGCCGCCCGATTGTGCTCGTACCGCGTCAGCGCCCAGAGGTTCGACGGCTCCATATAGACGGCTGCGGCCAACTCACGAAGATCCGCCAGATACGGGTACGGGTCCAGCATGACCTCGTCTGAGAACAGATCCAGATCGGATCTCGCATAGGTAGCCACGGCCATCAGCCCGCCACCTTGTGGTACTGGGCGATCTGCGGGTCCGCCGACGGGATCGGGGTGCAGCCCTGGACGGTGCGCATCTGTCCGCCTTCGGGCGTCGTGGTGTAGTCGACGCTGTTGGGGATATGTAGCGGATAGGCGCCATACGTCCACGGCCGGCACAGCATGTCCGAGTGGTAGTCGGTGATGCCCTTGAACGCAGCGTTGACCGATTTCACCGTGTACGGAGGCTTCGCGTGCTCAAGCGCCTCGACCGCGAACTCGCCCATCACGAAGCCCATCTGGCTGAACGAGCCGATGCCGCCGCTGACGTTGTGGCCGTATTTGGCGAGTACCGCGCGGTAGAGCTGGAACTCCGGCGTGTTGGCGCCGTCGGGTGGCGTCAGCTCGGTGTTGACGAACAGCTTGTGCTCCCACTTCGGCCCAAGCGTCTTGGCAAGGAAGTCGGTGGCGCACGGAGACGAGCAGCCCCACTCCTTGACCCGGTCCTCCAGCCCGAGCCTCTGCGCCGCCTGCAGGATCGAGAGCGCCTCGGGCGGGGTGAAGCCCAGCACTACCGCCCCGTTTGGGCCGGCCTGGTCGACAAGGTGAAGGGCGACCGAGTTGGCGTCGTTGATTGGCACGTTCTCGACCTCGGTCGTGATTGGGATATGCGCCGCCCGGGCTAGCTCCACTGCCCCGGCGGAGAAGTACCCGTTCCCCGGAGTGTTGGCGGTGTCGAAGACGACCTTGTCGACGTGCTGGGCGAGCGCATATTGCACGGCACCGTCGATGCTGAAACGGGCGCCGAGATTGATTGGTGCACTGTTGGGCGTCGACCAACACTCTGGCGCGGTTCCGGCGTCCATCTCGTAGAACCCCAAGTGCGTCCAGAGCCGTTGGTCGATCGTGCACTCCAGGAGGTCAAACGCTCCGACGATCCCCACGACGTGATTGGTGCTGACTAGTTGGCTGGCGGCGGCGGCAATCTGGGCCGGCTGTGTCTGGTCGAACTGAACGAACAGCTTCAGCGGATGGCCGTTGATCCCGCCGTTGTCATTTACGCAGCTGAAGTAAGCCGAGACCATGTTCGGGATGTCCGAGAAGTCGGTGCCCGGCTGCTTGGTGGCGATGGCACCGATGTTGATCGGCGTGCCCGTGGCCGTGACTCCTGGCTTTGGGCCGCACGAGGACGTACTTACCGCAGCTTCGGTGGAGCCGCCGCCGGAACTGGCCGCCAACGTCGTCGAGGCGGAAGGCGCCGAGCTTGAGGGCGAGCTGCTGGTGCTCCCGCAGGCCGCGAGCGCGGCCGCCGCGAGCAGCGAACAGAGGACGGCAGCACACCAGCGGCGCCCCAGCCGAGGCGGGTCAGCCAGGTGCTGGGTCGGGAACCCATGCAAGAGGTTCGGCAGGTCGGTCTTGTGCTTCATTCCTCAGCTCCTCGTGTGAGGCGTGCGGCGGCCGGTGCGGGAGCGGGGTCCTGCTGGGAAGTCGCCTTGCGGCGCGACGCCAGCGCCTGCGCATCCGTCATTTGTGAGCTCTCCTCTAGTCCGCCATGTCGCGGCAGCTGCCCGGTCAGGCACGCCAACAGCAGGTTCGATTTGTTCGCGGGTCCCTCGTGATAGGTCGGGGTCGACGGGCGCGGCGCCCACTCGGCCGACAGGATGTCATGTTATCTTACGCTCTGTCAAGTCAAGTGTCCGATTGATCACCGGCCGGCCAGACGATGCTCCGTCCGGCTACTGCGTACATTGATGTGATGGCCACGCTCCGCGCCGCCCAGAAGGCGATGACCCGCAAGCTGTTGCTCGAGACGGCGCTGAACCTGTTCATCGAGCAGGGATACGCAGCGACCACGATCGACCAGATCGCGAGCGCCGCGGGAACCACGCGCGTGACCTTCTATGCGCATTTTCCATCCCGCAGCGAGCTGATGCGCACGCTCATCGACGAGAACCTCAACGCGGAACTGGCGCGGACGAGGTCGAGCTCGCACGGCTCGACCGCCCGGGAGCTCGTCGACGTCGTGCGTGCGGGCAACCCGGAGCGGATCGGTCGCTGGATCGTCGAGACGTCCGAGCACTGGCCGGTGGTTGAGCCGATTCTCAGGACAGCGCGCGAGGCAGCAGTGATCGACCCCGAGCTCTCAACCCTCGTCGACCGCTGGATGGAGGAGGCGATCAGCGACATCGCCGAAGGCTTGGACCTGGCCAACCGTTTTGAGCGGCGGACGCGCCACTACCGCGGGGTGCTGGCAATGGCTCAGTTCGATTACACGGCGCAGCACTGGCCTGCGCCGGCGTGGAAGATCAAGCGAGAGCAGATGTTCGAGATCCTGACCAGCAGCTGGGTTGCGCTGCTCTGCGACTGACCGGCTTCTGGGCGCGCGAGCGATGTGCGCGCTGCGGCCGCTCGGATGAGTTGCCTACACGCCTGATCCGCGGCCTCCGCGCGGGACCGCGGTCGAGCGTCTCAGCGTTCGGGGGCTGGCTGAGGTCGTCGGCCGTCGCAGTCGCGCGGTCCGCTTGACATCCTGTAAGTTCATATGTCAAACTGCTAACCGAATCGGTTGGCTGTGGTGAACGAGACGCGGGGCGCAATCGCCTTGCTGCAGGAGAGGAACTCGACGTGAGTGATTTGGCGGGTGTCGCCGCCCGCACCGCCTTCGATGACCGTGCCGACGAGGCATCCAGATCGGCGGCACCTACCGTGCAAACCGTCCTTGGCCCCGTATGTGCCAGGGACCTCGGCGTGGTCTCCGTGCATGAGGCGTTGCTGTCAGTCGTTCCGGGGGCGCAGTATGCCTACGACGTCACGATCGACCGCGCGGAGATATTCGAAACCCTCGCGGCCAAGCTGACCCGATTCCAGAAGGCCGGTGGTTGCACGATCGTTGACACCACGGGCATGTTCTACGGGCGCGATGTGCCGCTGCTCGAGGCCCTGTCGCGCGCGAGCGGCGTGCACATCGTCGCGTCCACGGGCATGGGGCCGGAGGAGATGCTCGGCGGCTACTTCCTCACTCCCCAGACCAATCCGCCGATCCCGTGGCCGGCCGAGAAGTTCGCCGACCTCTTCGGCCGGGAGGTCATCGAGGGCATGGTGGTCCCGCGCGTCGAGCGGCGTGGATCCGCCGGGCTCGTGGTCACTGCCGCGCACCATGCCGGCATGACGACCGTCGAAGAGAGCCTGTTCCGCGGTGCAGCCAAGGCCGGCCTGGCCACCGGGGTTCCGGTTTCCATCCGGTTTGGCGGCGACGCCGTCCACGACCTCGAGGTCGTCCTGGACGAGCGGCTGCCGGCCGAGCGAGTCGTCGTCGTCGGCCTCGATCGCAAGGTCGCCCTGGCGGCCGGTGCCGCGCTCGAGGTGGCGAGCCGCGGGGCCTACGCGGCGATTGACCACATCGGCTCCACGGACAATGTCCACGTGAGCGACGCCGAGCGCGCGGCGCTGGTGGCTGAGCTCGTCGCCGCGGGCCACACCGATCGCATTCTGCTGTCGAGCAACGCGATCGGCTATGCCGTCGGTCAGCCCCCGCGCGATCTGCCGTACGACCATCTGCTGTCGAACTTCGTCCCCCTCCTGCGCGCGCAGGGAGTCGGCGACGACGACGTCCAGCGCTTCCTGGTCGAGAACCCTCGCGAGCTGCTGACCGTCCGCTGATGGCGCGAGTGAACACTGTCCTGGGGCCGGTTCCGACCGAGGAGTTGGGCATCGTCGCCGTCCACGAGCACATCGGGTACGGAATGCCTGGCTGCGAGCTCGACACCAAATGGTGGAAGAACCCTGAGGAGCGCTATGAGGAGACCATCCCGAAGCTCCGCAAGTTCCACGAGTACGGCGGCGGTACCTTCGTTGACGCCACCGGCATCTGCAACGGCCGAGATGTCGACTACTACAAATCGCTATCGGCCAAGACCGGGGTGAACATTGTGGCCTGCACCGGATTCGTCGGCGGCGACAGCGCCCTGCCGTTCTTTGCGCGTGCGAGCGTGGAGTACCTGACTGAGCAGTTCGTCCACGAAATCACGGTCGGTATCGGCGACACCGGCAGCAAGGCAGGGATCATCAAGGTCGGCGTCAGTCGCGGCTTTCGGATGACCGAGCTCGACAAGCGGATTTACCGCGCAGCAGCGAAGGCCGCCGTGCGTACCGGCGTCCCGATCTTCACGCATCTAGCCGTCGACTCGCAGCCGGCGATAGGCATCTTTGACGAAGAGGGTCTCCCGCTCGATCGGGTCCTGTTCGGACACGTCGACGACGGGGTGAGCCAAGGCAAGGTGCGCGACACCGAGATCGCCGACATGGGAGGCCGGCTCGGGTTCGACACCTTCGGCTACGACCTCGAGTTGCGCGATCCTCCGTTTTGGGGGCGCCGCCGCAGTGAGCGTCTCGAGCACTTCCTGCGCTTCTTGCGGGGTGGATACGTCGACCGGGTGCTCGCCTCGGCGGATGCCAACTGTAGCCCGCTCGGCTGGCCGGGCGTGAAGGGCCACACCGTGAACTACATCTTCGAGCAGCTCATGCCGGACCTGCGCGACGCCGGCATCGATGAACCCACCATCACGCGGATCTTCGTCGAGAACCCAGCCGACTTCCTGACGATCAAGAACTAGAGCAGAGAGAACTATGCAGGCTTCAGAGCTCAAGAACCTCAACGTCGCGGTCCTCGGCGCGGGATACGCAGGGGCGTCGGCCGGCAAGGCGCTCAGTCTGCTCGGCTGCAACGTCAAGGTCTACGAGCAGGCCGGCCAGATTCGCGAGGTCGGGGCTGGCATCGGCCTGCGTCCGTCGACTATGGACTGCTTCCGCCGATGGGGGAGCTTCGACGCGATCGCGAGGGTGAGCTCACCGAGCGACTACTTCGCAATCCTCACTGCAACCGGCGAGGCCCTCATGCAAGAGCCGTGGCCGGAGATCGACACCTACGGTCTGAGGACCCACCTGATCCATCGCGGCGATTTCATCGACGCCCTGCTCAGCGTGCTGCCGCCGCGCATGGTCCAGCTCGGCCATCTGGCCGAGACCGTGAGCGATCACGATGACCACGCGACAGTGGCCTTCGCCAACGGCCTCCAGATCACTGCCGACCTGGTGATCGGCGCCGACGGCATCAGGTCCGTCGTTCGCAAGCAGCTGTTCAGCGCCGAGGATCTGGTGTTCGCCGGAGAGCACGCCCACCGCGCCGTGATTGGGATCGATGCAAGCCACGGAATGATTACCGACGACAACCTGCGCATGTACCTCGGACACGGCACGAAGGTCTACCTGCTGCCGTTGCGCCACCGCAACCAGGTGTCGTTCGACATCACCGCTCTGTCTCCCGACGGCACCTGGTCACCGAAAGTGACCAAGGACGACGTCCTCGCCACGCTGGAGGGCTTCGACGATCGGATTGTCAGCATGGCTCGCGATCTGGACATGGACACGGTGAACAGCCGCGCGGTATACGACATCGATCCGATCGATACCTGGCACTCAGACTGCGTGGTCCTCGTTGGGGATGCGGCTCATGCGATGTGCCACCACCAGGGCCAGGGAGCAAACTCGGCGATCATCGACGTCAGTGCTCTGGCCGGCGCTCTGCGCGACGCGGGCTCGGTCAAGGAGGCGCTCGCTCTCTACCAAGCCACCCGCAAGCCGGTAACCGACGAGCTGCAGCGGATCAGTCGTCAGGGGTGGACCGAGGACGAGGTTAACGATGTCTTCCCTGGCCAGAAGCCGGCCAGCATGACTGCACAAGCCTGACGCGATGCCGCTCCATCCCGAGATCGCCAAGGTCGTCGCCACCCTCCCGGAGTCACCCGAGGGGCCGCTCGACCCGGTGGCGATGCGCGCCGCCGAGGAAGCGATGGTGCCACCCGTGGAGGAGCGCGTGCCTCTCCACGGCGTCGAGGACATCGTCGCGCCAACGGCCGCCGGGGGTGTACCGGTGCGGATCTACACACCGACCGGGGATTCGGAGCATGGGCTGATCGTGTATCTGCACGGGGGCGCGTTCTTTCTCGGCAGCCTCGAGACTCATGACCACGTGGCTCGGTCGCTCGCAAAGGAGACCGGGTGCAGGGTCGTCTCTGTCGGATACCGGCTCGCACCCGAGCACAGGTTCCCGGCGGGTCTCGAGGACTGCTACGCCGTGGTCCGTTGGGCTGTCAGCAGCGGCGAGCGCCTAGCGTGGGACGGCGCGACCTTGGCGGTGGCGGGCGACAGCTCCGGCGGTACCTTCGCGGCGGCGGTCGCGGCGCTCGCCCATGACGACGGCCTCGACGCCATCACCCACCAGGTCTTGTATTACCCGTCGCTTGATCTTGACTTCGACGTAGACCGCTACCCGTCGCTGCGCGAAAACGCTGTCGGCTATGGGCTGGAGACCGCCGGGCTGAAGCCGTTCAACGCGTTCTACCTCGAGTCCGGTGCCGATCCGGACGACCTGCGAGTGTCGCCGATCAAACGCCCCGATCTCACCGGGTTGCCGCCCGCGCTCATCATCACCGCCGAGCACGACCCCCTGCGTGACGAGGGCGAACTGTATGGACAGCGTCTGAGAGAGGCTGGCGTACCGATCACGGTGACGCGCTACGACGGCGCAGGACATGGGTTCGTGCAGCACTTCTCTTGGCTGCCGGAGTACCACCGGGCGTTCACCGAGACCAAGGATTTCCTGAGCTGAGCGTGCCGATCCACATCCTGCCCTCACCGTGGGGGCGGTTCGAGCTCTACAGCTACTTCATCGACGCTCCCGAGCCGGCGATCGTCGACACGGGGATTGCCTCAACGCCGGCCGAGGGCATCGTCCCGGCGCTGGCAGCTCTTGGTCGCCGCGCCGAGGAGGTGCGCTGGATTCTGCTCACCCACGGACACATCGATCACGTCGGGGGCGCCCATGCGTTGTGGGAGCTCACCGGCCGGAAGGCCGAAGTGGTCATTCACGAGGCTGACGCGCCGATGCTGCGCTCCCGCCGCTCGCACGTACAGGAGTACCTGGATGGCCGCGGCCGCTATCTGCACGATCGCGAGGGTGAGGCCAAGCAGATTGCGGTGACCCGAGCCGCCATCTCCGGCGAGATCGAGCCGACGAGCGTGCTGCGTGGCGGTGAGACCCTCTCGCTCGGGGGCGATGTCAGGGTGTCCGTTCACCCGATTCCTGGGCATAGCGCGGGAGGGGTCGCCTACGTCGTAGACGGCCAGAACGATGTCTTCGTGGGCGATTCGGTCGAGATGCACGGCGCCGCCGGCGGCTTCCCCGGCTACGCCGATCCGGATGCCTACCGTTCAAGCCTGATCCACCTGCGTGACGAGATCCGTCCGAGCCGGATGTTCCTCGGACACCCGTATCGCCACGCTGATGGTCAGACCGGTGGCGTCGAACTGGGCCGCGACCAGGCCCAGGCGGCGCTGCAGGAGAGCATCGACATCGAAAGCCGTATCCGCCGCGCCGCGCAGCTCTGTCTGGCAGATGGCCTCCAAGGATCCGACTCCCCCTACTCGCCCTTCCAGCGCGCCGCGCAGGAACTCGGGTATACCCGCGACCCCACCCTCGAGCCCTCGCCGTTCTTCACCACGATGCATGGCTACCGCAGCGTTGATGGATGACATTCAGACGCTCGCGGCCGGCCGGTCGACCATCGCGGTGCGCAAGGACCTCCGGGTCCCCATGCGCGATGGCGTCACCCTCGTAGCCGACGCCTATTGCGGCATCGAGCACAGGCCGCGGCCGGCGTTGGTTGCGCTGAGCCCCTACGGCAAGGAGCTCCAGGCACTCGCGCTCACGATGCCGCCGCAACGTCGCCCGAGCCCGATGTGGGACGGCTGCATCGAGGCTGGGGACATCGGGCGCGTGGTCGCCAACGACTACGTCCACGTTATCGGCGACGTACGAGGGTCGGGGGGCTCGGAGGGTGAACACATCGGCAACTACAACGCTGGCGGGGTCCCGCTCGGCCGGGACGCATACGACTTCATCGAATGGGTGGCCGCGCAGCCGTGGTGCGACGGCAACGTCGGCATGATCGGCATCTCCTACTTCGCCTCGATGCAGGTACTTGCCGCTGCCGAACGCCCGCCGCATCTCAAGGCGATCTTCGTCTCGGGCGGTCACTTCGATTTCTACGAAACGACGTACCACGGCGGCGTAATGTGGTTCATGCCACGCGCCGCCCGCGAAGGCCGCGGTGGCGACTCCGGTTGGGCGTTCACCGACAACATCAAGTCACGGATGCTCGAGACCTTCTCCGCGGAGGAGATCAAGTCCCGCGTCACCCAGCGCCTGCAGGACCCGGACGTCGCGGCGTGGCCGAACCTGGTTCACGTGCTGAATTACCCGAAGCACCACGAGGCTTGGTTCGACATCGTGATGAACGAGCTCGACGGCGAGTGGTACGAGGAGCGCAACCCGGTCACACTCGCCAAGAGCATCGACATCCCGGTCTGGCTTCAGATCGACCAGGGGCGCGGCTGGACGCTCGACGGCACGATCGAGGTCTTCAACGCCCTGAAGGGACCCAAGAAGCTCGACATCGGAGCCTACCCGCCGATGCAGTCGCGCCCTTTCATCGAGGAGCACGACAAGATGTTCCGCTGGTATGACTACTGGATCAAGGGGATCGACAACGGGGTCATGGACGAGCCTGCCGTCACCGTCTTCGTCGAGGGCTCACGGAAGCGGGTCGCCGGCAGCCGGTGGCCGCCAAAGGACGTTGACTACAGGTCTTTGTACCTGCGCCCGCGCCGGAACCTGTCCTTCGAGCCCGAGGCGATGGGCGCCGATTACGCAGCTCCCGACGGGTTCTACCAGGCCCCGCTGACGGTCACCGACAAGGTTGAGATCCTCAGCTGGAGCACCAAGCCGTTTGAAGAGCCAATCGAGATGATCGGCACGGGTGCGGCGCACATCTTCGCCGAAATCGACCAGCCCGACACGAACTTCATCCTGCGCATGTGGGACTACGCCCCCAGCGGCAACCGTCAGTTGATCACCACCGGGTACCTGAAGGCCTCCCACCGCGAGTTGGACGACCGCACCATCGAGGGCAACCCTTATCACCCTCACACCCGCGCCGAGCCTGTCGAGCCAGGAAGGATCGAGGAGTACGTCCTCCGCCTGTATCCATTCGCGGCTACGTTTCGAGCGGGCCACCGCCTTGTGGTGGAGTTGTCCAATAACGAACCGCTCGTCGACGAGCACAACGCGCTGCTGCCACCGGACGCCTTCCACCTACCGGTAGGCCGGCCGGTGGCGCACAAGATCTACCGCGATGCAGCACATCCGTCGCGTCTCGTGCTCCCGTTCACGACGCGCCCGCGGTAGGAGCAGTCGGGGATCGGCCCCAACTCGCTGGCTTTGCTCCCCGGTTGAAGCTCGTCTCGCCGGACTTGACCCAGGACGATCCGAGCGACGCTCTCGCCACGTCCGGCGCGGCGGCTGAACGGCACCGTGGCGATCGTCGCGCCACCGCAACCGGCAGCGCAACCGCTGGGGCGGCGACTGCTGCTCCCGTGCTTGCGACGTTCGCTCACCCCGGCTAGCACTTCGCGCGTCGGGCCCGGACGTGTAGCTGTGCCCGGCGGCGTCCGCGGTATGCGTGCTGAGCGGGTCTCTGACGACCGGGGGGCGGAGGCCCGTGCCAGACACCGAATGCAGGTCTACGCGGCCTCGTCGGCGAGCGCGCCGAGGGCATCGGCGGCGTCGAGCTTCCCGGGCTGACACTCATCCAGATGGCAGTCGCGTTTGCAACTCGCCATCCCTCACGTCCGTGATCATCGGTCCGCGCATCACTGAGCACCTAGACACGTGACACCTACCTCGCCGCCGACGGGATCGACCTCTCCAACGATCTGCTCGATCGCATCGATGAGATCGTCCCCCCGGGAGTCACGATCAACGTTGCCGACAAGATGTGGAACGTCGGCACAACTGCGCTGGACGCCGCGGTCCGCCGCCGCTAAAGGCAACCCCGGCCGGAACCGACAACCAGCGGGCCGGCCGGGTCTTTGTCGCTGAAGATCTGTCCCTCGGGGTCATCCAGCCCGACAACGCAACATCACGCGTGCCACGGTGTGACCTCGACGAGCCGAGAGACGCGCGCAGTGCGCTGCCCCCTGTCACGAAACGTGGGCAATCTCGCCGCCGCTCCGCGCTGGCCCGGATCTCCTCGACCGTCGGCGGGTCAGCCGGGTACTGCTCGCCCTTGTTGCCTGGCGGCCGGCCTCGATGGCAGCCGGGCATGGTTGCGGGCGAGCGGCGGTGGCCGGCGGCGTCCAGCAGCACGGATTCCATGAATCCTCCTTGGTGGATGGTTGAACGCGCGCTGGATTCGAACTGAGCCGCCGCTACCACGCTGCTCGTCCGAGCAGTGCGGCAGCCTGCCCTGAATGGTGAACGACGATCCTCGTGCTGCCACCGTCTCCGACCCGGATGGGCGCGAGGTCGTGCTGCTGGCCGGGATCTGGGAGGGCAAGATCGCTCGCGACCATCCCGAACTCGTCGATCAACTCGATGCGGTGATGGAAACGGTCGCGAAGCCCGATCACATCGAGCCGGACGCGCTTCCCGCCCGTAGGCGGTTCTACCGACGCAACGTCGGGCCCAGCCGCTGGCTGATGGCGGTCGTAAGCTATGAGCAGCAGCCGGCGCGGATCATCACTGCGCTGGCCAACCGGAAGGATCCCAAGCGATGGAAGCCGTGAACATCCGTATCGGCCCGCTGCAGTTCGATCATGCCGACTATGACGCCGACGGCGACGTCCTATACCTGCACGTTGGTCGCCCGCAACCCGGCGAAGGCGAAGAAACGCCCGAAGGACACGTAGTTCGCTTCGCGCCAGGCACCCAGCGGATCGTTGGCCTGACGGTCATCAACGCGCGTCAGGTCTTGGATCGCGACGGGCGGCTCGTCGTGACCGTGCCCGAGACCGTCGAGGCCAGTGCCGAAGATTTGGCCCCGGCACTTGAAGCCGCCTGATGCTAACCGCCTGAAAACCAACCTGCAGCCCGCGCAAAGCGAGCCTCCTTTGGTGATCAGCAAGATGCTCCTAGCACGAGCTGAGCAGGACGGCCAGCGACGCGGCGATTCTCTGGGAGCGTGTCGGTTTGTGCCTAGCGTGTTCTGGACCGCTGCCTCGCGCACGGCGCGTTCCCGGTTCGGCTGAACGGCCGGCGCGCCGACGTACGTCGTCTGCCGCGACGCCGGCCTTAGATGGTTTGAGGTAGTCAGGCCTGGACCGCGATCGCCTCGTCCGCTGTCAACTGCTGGATGATCGAGCCGGTGTCGAGCCAGACGTTCTCGCGCGAGATCGCGCCGCCGTTGAACTCCCATAGGTGGAGCATCCGGAAGCTGATCCGCCGGCCGTGGCCGGAGATGCCTATGAGCTCACCTGGGACAGGCCCGCGCCACTGGTGCTCGGTCACGCAGAAGTCCTTGCCGTATTTCGCTTGGTTGAGGTCCATCCGCTCGGTCTCGACGTTCGCCGTGAGGAGCTCGTAGAATCGCTTTGCCGCCTCTGGGCCCTCCAGCGGCTCGAGCGGCGATCCGACGAGATC